>Ga0209161_10003787_pt1 | contig 12096 bp, 10 predicted proteins | sample GraSoiAngelo_155_FD_186169 | JGI IMG/M metagenome (GOLD analysis project Ga0209161, IMG submission 186169) | Grasslands soil microbial communities from the Angelo Coastal Reserve, California, USA - 14_1009_13_30cm (SPAdes) (version 2) | ecosystem: Environmental > Terrestrial > Soil > Grasslands...
TGCCCAAATTAATGGCAGCATTCTGGTGGCTCTTGAGCATGTGTCTTAGGGCTGCAACGTGCGCCTCGGCCAAGTCCATCACGTGAGTGTAGTCGCGGACGGCAGTGCGGTCTGGAGTGGGATAATCGGTGCCGTAAATCTCGAGAGCCCGTTTCTCTCCAAGAGCCGCCTGAATGGCGAGCGGAATAAGATGAGTTTCCGGTGAATGGCTCTCTCCCAATTCTCCATCCGGGTCGGCACCGGCAGCGTTGAAATAACGCAGGGCAGTCCAGCGCAAGCCATACGCTTCTCCATACCAAGCGAGGATGCGTTCGACCATCCTTTTCGACTCACCATAGGGATTAATCGGGTTCTGGACGTGCTCCTCGCGAATGGGAACGCTTGTGGGAATGCCGTAGGTCGCGCAGCTGGAAGAAAAAACAATGTGCTTCACACAGGTGTCCGTCATCGCATCCAACAGCCGCAGCGTGTAGGTCACATTGTTGCGAAAATACTGGCGGGGGCGATGCATGGACTCGCCCACGTAGGCGAACCCGGCAAAGTGGACCACGGCCTGGATCCTGTGGGATTTGATTACTTCGTGAATTAGGGCGGAATCCCCAAGATCACCTTCGACCAGCGGGCCCCATTTCACGGCCCACCGGTGCCCGGTTGAAAGGTTATCCAGCACGATTGGCTCAAACCCTGTGCGAGCCAAAACTTTGGCAGTATGACTTCCGATGTAGCCCGCCCCGCCAGTCACGAGTACCCGCATCCGGCCTCCAGAAAAAGAAAATCTCCGCCACGGCCTCGGCTGGGGCGGAGATCGCAAAATGCTGATAGATTTCAAGACCGCGCGACTTCGATGCCGTCATTCACGTCGCATTCACACGGTATTAATGTAGGAAGGCTGCGTCAATTAGCGGATCGAAGTAACCAGTGGGGTTAAGGGAAAAACCTGAGAGGAGATGGATGAGATTATCGGCTCAGATGACGTACTGCAAACCGATTCGGTAATTCCGGCCGGATGGACCCTTTTCTGCCCAACGAACCTGAACGAGCGTGGGGATCTGTGCGGGCATGCGAGGAAACAAAAGCCGACCTTGAAGAAGCGCAGACCTTTGCGGAGCACGAGTCGCGATCACGCAAAAACCGCCGTCGGAAATGTTTTTCACTTCCCCTTCAATCTCCCGCGATTCCCGATGGCTCTGATGCAATGGCAACTGGCTGCCGCGAAAGCGCCCACCCGTTGAAAAGCGCGGCTGAACCCGCTTTTTCTGCGATCCTGCTGGCATATAGTCCGTCTAACCTTGCACACCAACGACTACAGAATGAACTCGCCGTGAATGACGTATGAATCTAGAGAGAAGTTTCCCCGTCCAAACCTTTCGAGGCCTGAAGAATTCTCCCTATAATGCCGGTCCTATTTTTCGCTCCGACCTTGATCATCACGGATCTCAAAAAAGCCTTTACTGTGTTTGGGCTGATGTTCATCCGGCTGGCGATTTGTTTTGTACTGAGATCTTGGATTAGAAGGTCAACTGTTTCCCTCTCGCGTTGGGTTAGACAAAATTTCCGAGCAAGGCTTTCGAGATTGAACGCGCCTCGGTGGCTTCTTTCCAGTAAGAGAGCGATCGCAGGTCCTCGCTCAATTCCAAGATTCGATTTCATCGAGAATGCCCGAAGTTGGTAGCGCCTCTTTCCTGAAGCGATTTCATTCAGGAATTTCGAAGGAGAGAAACCGTTATGATGTCCGTTGTGATTGCCATTGCTGTGAAGCAGCGATCGGATTTTGCTCTGCAGGGAGTTGCCAAGGTCTTTTTTGGATGGAACTCCCGGATAAGAAAGGATCGCCAGAGCCTCTTCGCTGGCGTAGAGGGGCCGGAGGGAAGCGTCCAGGAGAAGGAACCCCGCAGCTAGCGTCTCTCCGCGCCTGTGACTTAAATGATGCCCATTCCCGGAACTTTTATCGATTGCATTGGGAAAGCGTTCCCCAAGAACACCACCGAATTGCACAGAAGGAATTCGCACTTGCTCCGAGAATGACCCTGATGAATTTAGCTTTCTCGTTGCCAACATTTGCACCACCACTCAGTTTGGTCCTGCTATCCAGCAGGGCTGGGTGCGAATAATGGTGCTCGCCCTCGGCGATCATAATTTCCCCTTGCCCAGAGCCGAGCTGCTACCTGGGTTCACGGACCGATATAAGTAGAAAAAGGACCCGCCTTTGAATACTTCGCGAGGCTGATTGTTACAATCAGGTGAAAACTGCATTTCCCAGTGGCAAAAACTCCTTCGCAAGCTACGAGCGGAACTTAGACTCTCTAAAGACCACATCGGGGACTCCCGTGTACCCGCCGTGTACCTCACTTCGGCGAATTCGCTGTTTTTGTTGTTTCTGCCGTTTAGTAGAATCAGTAAGTTACGTGGAATCAGTGGGGCTCAGAATTCCGACTCCCCCCGCCTCCAAAGTTCTAACTGTTTTGTAATCAATGGATTGCAAAGAACATATGGCGAGAAAGCAGAAGACGCGAAGACCGGTGACGACACGGACGGCGTCCGCCTATAATCTGTGTCGAGCTTGGTGTCGTGGCCTTCATGAAAACTACAGGATTGCTTCTTCTTTACCTGGTGTCGATCCCGGTACCGGCGACCTGTGTGCCACAGTCGAACAGTCTGGCGCTTAAGTCCCAGCGCGCAAAGGAGCTGATGGCGGAAGGCAATTTTGCGCAGGCCATCCCTCTCTACCGAGAGCTAAATCAAGCAGTGCCCAACAACCCGGGGCTGATGCTCAATCTCGGTATGGCGCTGCAAATGGCCGGCAGAAAACGCGAGGCCATTTCGGAGTTAGAGGCAGCGGTCAAGCTTGATTCACGCTTGGCTCCGGCATGGCTCTTTCTGGGGACCGCTCGTCTGCAATTGGGTGAGACGACCGCAGCAGTCGAAGCGCTCAACACTCTCCTGGATCTGCAACCGGACCACCGGGAGGCCCATCAAATGCTCGCAGGAGCACTGCTTTCCCTCGATCGCGTCGAAGAGGCAACGGAGCAATATCAGAAGCTCACTGAATTTGATCCCGAAAGCCCACAAGCCTGGTACGGACTAGGGCACTCTTACGAGACGCTTGCCGGCCGCGCTTTCGACAAATTACAGGGGGCCGCCCCACAATCTTCCTATTCCCTGGGCCTGCTCGCGGAAGCGCGTTTGCGGGAACAGCAATTCTCGAGTGCGTTTTATCTTTATCGTCGCGCGCTAGAGGAGAAACCGACGTTGCGCGGCATTCACAAGGCGGTGGCGGAGATTTATCGACAAACCGGGCATCCGGACTGGGCAAGCGCTGAAGAGAAAAAGGAATCACAGCTTCCCGCACCAGAATGCCCCACTCAGACGCTGGAGTGTGATTACCACGCGGGACACTACAATGAGTTGATCGCCGCGGCAAAAAGGGACAACACAGCAGACTCGTTTTACTGGCGGTCACGAGCCTACAACGAGTTGGCAGTCAACGCGTTCACTAGGCTCGGTCAGTTGCCCCCCTCTGCGGAGCTGCACGAGCTAAAAGCCCACATTTACAACAGTCAGAAAAGATACGCCGAGGCTGCTGGCGAGTGGCTGGAGGCCTTGAAGTTTTCGCCCACTGACGCGCAGATCCAAAAACAGCTCGCCATTAGCCTGAAACTAGGGCAGGACTACGGCGCGGCCCTAGCATTGCTTCAGGACCTTCTCCGGCAACAGCCCGCGTCGGCGGAGTTGAGTTACCTTGTGGGTGACACGCTGCTCGACTTGCAGCGTGTGGAAGAAGCGATCCCCCTGCTCAAACGCACCGTAATTCGCGACCCAAAATTCCTGGCTGCACACAAATCCTTGGCTCGGGCCGACCTGGCCGTTGGAAAGCCCGTCGAAGCAATTCCTCATCTGAAGGCAGCTCTGCCTTCCGATGATGACGGCAGCCTGCACTATCAGCTCGCGCAAGCCTATCAGGCAAGTGGCCAGTCCGAGCTTGCCAAGAAAACCCTCGCTGAGTACCTGGAGATCCAACGCTCGGCTGCGGTGGCGCGCGAGTCTGCAAAGCGGGAGACGGAGATCACAGCTCCGTAACCAGTGGAAAGCGTCCGGGTTTATTTTGATGGCTCGTGGACTTCGAGAACCTGGTTGGTCACGACGTTTCGCAACACCTGAACCGTGCAGCTTGGCCAGTGAATCTCGATCCGTTCAACCTTCTCCAACTTCCCCGTTCCGAAATGCACTGTTGAGGGACTCGAGGAAGCGTAGCCTACGGCTGTGGTAATGTGATTGAACTGATTACCCAGGCGAATCTTTGCGCCGATCCCGTCGCGATTGCTTCGCGTACCAATGAGCTTCAGGATGAGCCAGCGGTTCACATCGGCGCTGGCGTTTTGCCAAAGTTCCGCCGGCTCGCCGAGGGCGCTCACGACCACGTCGATTTTTCCATCGTTGTCAAAATCCGCAAAGGCGCTGCCGCGGTGTGCGCGCGCAAGATCAAAGCCTGCTTCCGAGGAAACATCGCGGAACGTTCCGTTCCCGAGGTTGGCGTAGAGACTGTTGGGTTGTTTGTAGTGCGTGAATCCAAAAAGATCTATTAAATCGTTGACGTCCGAATTAGCCGTGAACAGGTCCTTCCAGCCGTCATTGTTAAAATCGAAGAAGCCGTTGCTCCAGCCGCTGCGCGTCGTGGAGAGTGCGGCCAGCCGGCTCTTGTGCGTCGCGTCCTGGAACGAACCTTTGCCCAGATTCTGAAACAAGGGGAAAGTCTCACCGGCCAAGGCCGTAACGCTGAGATCGCAAAGTCCGTCATTATCAAAATCGCGAAAATCCGCCCCCATGCTAGCCACAGGTAAGCCATTGTTGGTTAATGCCACGCCAGCCTGCAGCGCAACTTCTTCGAACGTTCCGTCACCTTGATTGTGGAACAGGAAGTTGGGCAAATTGTCGTTTGTGACAAAGACGTCTGTGAAGCCGTCGTTATCATAGTCGGCAAAAGCCACACTCATGCCACGTCCGATGTGGCCCGCAATGCCAGCTTTGGCCGTGACGTCCTCGAAGGTTCCATCGCGGCGGTTCCGGTAGAGCGTGTTGGGCAACCCCTCGAAATACTTAGGATGGCAGTAGACGCGCAGATTGCGGTCGCGCTCACCACAGTAGCGGTCAAAGTCGGGAGTCCAGTGCGCGTAATTGACGACGAACAGATCCAGCCAGCCGTCATTGTCGTAGTCAAACCAACCGGCGGCAACAGACCATTTGTCGCTCTTGATTCCGGCTTTCTCGGTCACATCCTCGAACTTTCCGTTGCCCAGGTTGCGATAAAGAATGTTTCGGTAGACGCCTGCGACAAACAAATCTGTGTAGCCATCATTGTTGTAATCCGCCGCCGCAGCGCCCATGGAATAGCCGGCGCCTGCGACTCGAGCCTCCGACGTGACGTTGGTGAATTTCATCCCTCCGTCGTTTCGGAAGAGCTGGTTGAAAAACTTCGGCGAATCCTTTTCCATCGAAGGAATCGACGCCCCATTTGTGAAGAAGATGTCCACCCGTCCATCGTTGTTGTAATCAAAAGCCGCGACGCCGCCCGGCATCGTTTCGATCATATGTTTCTGCGGCGTCGGATTGTTCTGAAGCACAAAGTCCAGGCCGGCGTGTCGGGCAACCTCTCGAAACCGAATGGGGGAGAGTGCGGACGAGGACTTCAGGTCAGCGCTTTTTCTGGACAACTGGGGGAGCAGAAAGGCACAGGCCCCGCCAAGAAAGTCTCTTCGAGAAAACATCAAAAGAAGTAGATCCACATCTGAGTTTGCGCCCGGGGGCCTGTCCAGAGCCTCGAATTGCGGGGGACTTTTCGCATAGCACTCAGCTACGGCCGAGGACTAACCAATCGAAGCGCCGGCTTACATCACGGGGATACGCTTCGTCGCCTCCTTCAAGCTCCGTCACGGCACTGCCAGAATAGCCTATATCGGCGAAAGCTTGCCGCACAACAGCCCAATCTGCATTCCCGTCACCCAAGTTCACCCAGGCGTACGCGTCTTCCTTGCGCTTGAAATCTTTGAGATGAACCTTGACGATGTTGTTGCCGAGAGTGTGAATCCAGTCCTGCGGATACCAGTAAAGCAGCACGTTCCCCACGTCGAACCACGCTTTGATCCAAGGGCTTTGAAATTCACTAATATACCTGGCCATCTCGAGCGGGCTCAGGAGAAACTTATTCCAGACTTCCTCGATGGCGATAACAACTTTCAATTCTTCCGCAAGCGGAATCACCGTGCGAATCTCTTTTTGTTAGCGCGTCCAGGCGTCATGGTAGGACGTCTGCGGATTCACCACTGCCGGGACAAGCAGCACGGCATGCGAACCCCACAGCTTGGCGTAATGCAAAGAGGAGCGCATCCCTGCAAGGCTCTTCTCCACGACCGCTCGGTCGCTCGAAGACAATGGATATTTCCAATGATCCATGTTCATCACGGAATCGATGCGGATGTTCGCTGCCTCGGCGGCTCTCTTGATTCCTCAGCCTTGCGTTCGTCAGGCTGTGTTGGCACCTGCGCGACTTCGAAGCCGACGTCGCGCGCTAGTTTGAAACGGTCTGCGGTGCTCAACTTGGCAGGCAGCATTCGAACCATACGCCCTTCTTGATAGATAGTGTTGGTGGAGCGGGCGGAGCCGCAGAGGATGCACCCGCCATCAGCGAGTTGGCCAGCGCGCCGCCACCGAGGCCCGCTGCACAGACAGCCGTAGCCGAGGATTTCAAGAACTCGCGACGGGATGGATGACGCATCGACACACCTCAGCGCAGTTTATTCAAATCGATTTTCGGATCCCATACCTCAGTGGATTTCATGGTTTCCTCCCAGGTCACATCGCGTCCCTTGTAGGCCGCTGTTCGCGCCATCATGCAGGAAAGAGCGGACTCGGTCCCCTTCGCGGCCTGATTATGGAAATTTCCGCTGGAGATGCTTTCAATGAACGCTTTCTTCTTTTCGCGGTCGGCGAATTCCAGGTTAGACGTGAAGTTTCCCGTCACAGAAAACGCTTGTTGCTCGGCGCCAGGCTTGGGCGTTTGCGGGGATTGCCATGGGTCGTCACCCCAAATGCCGAGGGATCCTGTGTACGGCGATTGCGAAGTGCCTTTGGTACCGAAGAAACGCTCAGTCACGTCCCACCAGCCCTTGGCAAACTGTGTAGAACTGAAGGTCACGTCCACGTCATCAGGATAGTGGAAGATGACGTTGTAGTTCCCATAGACATCACCATCGTTCGCGGGACGGCCCTGCCGCCCTCCCGTCGCCGAAGCCTTCAAAGGATGGCTCTTGAGAACCCAATTGCAAATGTCAATGACGTGAATGTTCTGCTCGACGATGATGTCGCCGGAAAGAACGCGGTCGTAAACCCAGTTGCGCAAACGTTTCTCGACGGGAGATGCATTGGGACAGGGTGGCCTTTCAATATAGCCTGTCAGATAGTGCGCTTCGCCGCAGACAATATTGCCGATCGCCCCATTGTGGATACGTTTCACCAGTTCCACGAACGGGGGACAATCGCGAATTTGGAATCCCACGTCCAGGCTGAGTTTGCCTTCCGCGCGCTTGCCGATCTCGATCACCTTCAATGCGCCGGGCACGTCCACAGCTACGGGTTTCTCGACGTAGACATGTTTTCCGGCAGCGACGATTGCTTCCAGATGCTGAGGATGATAATAGGGTGGGGTGGCGATGACCACTGCGTCCACTTCTTTAGAGGCTGCCATCTGCTTAAAAGCGTTAGAGCCAACGAAGACCTGCGAAGCATCAATCGCCGCATAGTCCTTGGCCTGCTGCATCTCGTCGAAGTGTTTCTTGGCGTTGTCAAGTTGATCCCGGAACATGTCGGCCAGCGCGACAACGCGAGCGCCGCCGGTGTCAACCATATTTGACGCGTCCTCCGTGCCGCGCCCGCCGCAGCCGAGCAGGCCCACGCGGACTGCGGAATTCGCGGCTGTGCCGCGTACCAACGCCGGCTTGAGTAACATCGCCCCGGCCGTAACCGCGGCTACGCTGATGAATTTTCGGCGGTCGACTTCATTCGAGAAATTTGGCCGCTTTGTTTCCCCTGCCATGTTGTCCTCCTGCGTCTGCAAGCTACGCGATTAGTTTTTCCAGGTATGTCTTCGCATCGCGAACGTCTTCCACTTGCTTTGGCCCCGAAATCTCCCGCTCAATGGTGACGGCCCCGCGATAGTTCAGTTGCTTCAGTCGCTCGATGATGCGCGGAAAATCTACTTTGCCCTTGCCAATAGGAACTTCCTTGCCGAGTTCCTTCGGATTCGAAGGGAACATTCCGTCCTTGGCGTGGATTCCCTGCACGTAAGGGCCAAGGAGCTCAATGGCATCGATGGGATTGGCCTTGCCGTAGAGAATCAGGTTTGCGAGATCGAAGTTGACGCCCTGATTGTCCAGGCCCACGTCCTGAATCGCGCGCACCAGCGTGATAGGCGTCTCCTGGCCGGTCTCGTACCGAAAATTCTGGCCGTTGTTCTTGCAGTAGGCGGCGACCTCTCGCATCGCCGCGATCGCTTCCTTGTAAACTGGATCGTTTGGATTCTCGGGGATGAATCCGCAGTGCGTCTGCACCGCCGGGATGCCGCATTGTTTGGCGAAATCCGACGCCTTCTTGATGTGCGCGATTCGCGCCGCACGCGTCTCGCGCGGAACCAGGCCAATCGTCAGCGGCCCTTGATAAAAGTCCCAAACTTCTTCACCCGGTCCACCAACGACAACAGACGTCCCCTCGATCTGGTGTTTTTCTAGGGCTTGACGCACCCGGCCGACAAGCTCCGGTCCAAACTCGTCCACAAAGACCTGGCTCGTGGGCAGCCCAAGGTCGCGCACCTTGGCCATGGCCGCGTCGGGATCCTTGCCGATGCCTATAATCAAACCGAGCCGCAGCGGCTTCTTGCCCTCATTGGCGGCAACTGTAGGCGCGCTTTGCGCAGGATTAAGGATCTCCGCGGGCAAAACACCAGGAACGGACGCGTCTTTTGCGGCGATCGCTACTCCGCCGAGAGGCACGGCCAAGGCCGCTGCTGCGGACGCTTGCAGAAAAGCACGGCGATTCCGTTTATTCATGGTTGCCTGTTGTGCATGGGTTCGGTTGTGCCAAACAAAGACTCCTCTTCTTATTTCTTATTGCTCTCTGATGGAAATGTCCTTCCAACGCATTTTCACGCCGCCGCCGGTGTGGATCTGCAGGCCGATGACGCCATCTGTGAATTTGGGCGCCGGGTCCGTAAAGTCCACAATCTTTGCGCCATTGAGCTGCGTAACGATGTGTGTGCCATGCACGGACACTTCCAGCTCATTCCAGTTCCCAGGCTTCAGCACCTGCTCGCCTTCTGGCGTGGGCTGCTCCACCCAGCCACGCCCGCCGGTTTCGTACAGCCCGCCCGTGTGCTTGCCCATGTTCGGGTCGACCTCCACCTGCATCCCCTCAATGTCCGGACCATGCTGTGGTCGATTCCCGCAATCTTGGCATGAACGAATACGCCGCTGTTGCCCTCGGCCTCGCCTTTGAATTTTAGGCGCAGCATGAAATCCCGATACGTTTTTTCCGTGGTCAGGTATCCGTACTTGTTGGCCGTGCTTTCGCAGAGGATGGTTCCTTGCTCGACGACCCACTTTTCATCGCCATTCTTCTTCCAGCCGCTCAAGTCTTTCCCATTGAAGAGAGCAACCCAGCTGCTTTCACGAGGAGCCTGGGCTACCGTGCCGAGTCCGAGTAATAGAATCGCTGCGAAAATGCCACTCCATCTCTTCACGGCAAAGCCTCCGCCTTCACTGGGCTGTGGGTTTTAGCACTTATCGGGAGAAAAACACTATCATGCTGAGGGCCGGAGAAGCGAATTTAAAAGCCGGGGCACGCCGTAGCGTGCCCCGGGCTGAAGTTCTACGAATTAGAACGCAAGCCGCAGGCCGAACCGGAACTGCCGCTCGTCGTTCTTGGCACTGGTGATTATCAGGAAATTCCCGCTGCTGCGCGATCCAGTCGGATTATTGAAATGTGGTGAATTAAAGAAATTTGCTGCATCCGAGCGGAACTGCAAGTTAAGCCGCTCGGTGAGATTGAAGGTCCGAAACAGGCTGAAGTCCATGTTCACACTGCCAGGCCCAAACAGAGTGTTGCGGCCGACATCGCCATAAGGATTTGGGCCTGTTCCTGGGCGGATCACGGCCGAAAAGGCCGTTGGGTCATAGAACGGTTGACCTGTCCCTATTCCTCCAAGTTTCTTGACGGGCCCGACTTGATCAGGAGTCTGCCGCTGACCGACAGCGTTCAGCGAGGAAGCAGAGGCCGTGAGGGAAAATGGCTGGCCGTGAATGGCGCTGAATATTCCGCTAACCTGCCAGTCACTCAGAATCTTGGCAACAACACTTTCGCCACTAGCCCACTGTTTGCCCTTCCCGACGGGCAGTTCGTAGATGTAAGCGAGTTGGAAGATATGAGGAGTATCGAAACCTGCTCGGGCGCGATTACGCCGAAAGACACTGGGATCGTTCCAAGCCAGGGAAGCCCATCCATCGTCATCCGTGAAGTCAATGGCCTTGGAATAGGTGTACGCTCCTTTGACCATCAGGCCATGCGAGAACTGGCGATTGATGGAAGCCTGGAGCGCGTGATAGTTAGCGCTCAGATAGCCCTGCCAAAGGTCGGTTTCGGCGGTGCGTCCGAACTTTAGGGTCGTGCAGGTTCCCGTTGCATAATTGGGTACAGCACAGTTCAGCGGCTGCCCTAACTGGCCTGTGCCTGGAAGGGAAGCGTTGACATTGCGGTCAGCGAACTGGTGAACCGTCTGTGTGCCGACGTATCCGACGGAAACAAGAAAGTTAGCAGGGAGCTTGCGCTCAACCACGAGATTCCAGGATTCGATGTAACCACGCTTCAGCAAACCAGTGCCAGTGCTTCTCTCCAGCGCCGCGCCAGGAAGCGTGATGCTCCCACTGCTTATGTTGATGTTGCTGCAGCAAATGACAGGTATGCCGCTCGAAAGGGACGCGTACGGACTAAAGCTGTTTATTCCCGTGAAGTTGGAACCCACGGTGAGTGGGTAAAACCCACGGAGCGGTCTGGCCAGAGGTAACGGGTCGACGGTAATTCCAAAGCCGGCCCGCACCACGGTATTAGTATTAATCTGATAAGCCAGGCCAATTCTCGGCGCGAAGAGTTTTTTGCTTGTGGTGACACCGAGATTGTCGGAGTTGCCGCCGATTCCGCCGAGCAGCACTTGGTTTGTCGTGAAGTCATAACGGTCGAAGGTGAAAGCGCCATTGCGTGTCATGAGGGGATAATACTCATAGCGCAAGCCCAGGTTAACGGTGAGCTTATTCGTAATCCGGTAGCGATCTCCAACAAACCAGCCAAATTGCCATTCGCGGGCAGTGGCCTTAATGAATTGCTCGCTCCTCCCCGCGCCGATATTGCTGCCAGCCCCGCTGTTCAGCTCACCGAAGAGGCCAAGCTCAAACTCGGCCAAAGCATTGAATCGGTCAGGAGCAGCGCTTCCCGCCAATGCCGTCGGGCCGCCACCGAAGTCGAACTCTCCGCGCGGGCCGGCGCCCAATTCGGGCTGCCAGTGATTGAGGTGGTGATGAACGATGTCTGTCCCGGCGCTGACTTGATGCTTGCCGTGGGACCAACGAACGTTGTGGTTGCTGGTAAAGCTCCAGTCGTTGCGGAAGGCGGGATTCCAACCCTCAGGGTTGCCAATATTGGCATAGCCGGAGATGGCGAAAAACGGCATACCGCTGTCCCGCAGGTCGTTCGGGTTGTTAGTGCCTGGAATCCCCAGCACGCTAAGCCCAATATTCGTGCCAAAGTCGGGCGTCTGGCCATATTCGCTCATGCGCGTGAAGCCGACGTTTCCATCAACGACAAGCGTCGGAGAAAGGGTCAAAGTGTGTCCCACGGTTACAAGCTGCACAAGAGAATGAAAGTCTCCCAACCCGCCGTCACAGGCACAGTCTCCAATGGCTTTACCAAGGTTGGGTACGCCGTGAAAGACGGATCTCATAGCGCTGTACTTGGCGAAAATATTGTGCTTGCCGGTTCGATTCCAGTCGATCTTGCCGTCGA
>Ga0209161_10003792_pt1 | contig 12090 bp, 10 predicted proteins | sample GraSoiAngelo_155_FD_186169 | JGI IMG/M metagenome (GOLD analysis project Ga0209161, IMG submission 186169) | Grasslands soil microbial communities from the Angelo Coastal Reserve, California, USA - 14_1009_13_30cm (SPAdes) (version 2) | ecosystem: Environmental > Terrestrial > Soil > Grasslands...
TCCTGACCGAATTGAGTCGTTAGTGATCGGTGATCCACTGCCGCCGAAGCTATGGCGGACAAGTCGAAAATCGACAAAGCGTGACGCGCGCTGCTCGTTCGGGCGCACGCGGCGGGAGATGCTGGGGGCGAACATCGGGAAGTGCAGTATAGTGAGAAAGCATGAGAAAGACAAGTGCTGAATTCCAAGGGGGTTCACACGTCAAGCGCCAGTTTAAACCGGCGGTTCTTTGCGAAGCGAAACGAAGAAAAACCACGCCGATCAAATGTCAGAATTGTGTCTGTCCCTGACAAGTCCGCGATCCAGACGAGGGTGGCGTCCGGAAAATCCATCGGCACATTGGCATATTTGCTCATCAGCCGAACGGCGGCACCCAATGCTTCAGCAGTAAAAACATCCCGCACTTCGGTCGCGCTGTCGGCGAGAAATGAAGCCAGGCTGGCCGGTCCATCCCGCACATCGGAGAGAAAGTAAAAAGCCTCGGTAACCACTGCGCCAGTGGTGACAAGTCGCGAGCCGCGCAAACGCGCCATAAAGCTTTGCACTCGGTCGTGGTCCGGTTCCGATCGGTCGAGCAACGCAACCAGCGGGCCTGTGTCGAGAAGACAAGCGCTCATCAACGCCAATTGCGCTGGCGAATATGTCTCCGCCAGGAGTCCTTCTCCCAATGTTTTGGCGGGCTGGCAATGCTCCCAACCAAATGACGGACACGCTCAAAGTCGAATCCCCGCTGTATTTCTCGCTCAATCAAGTCGCGAACAAGAGCTGACTCGCTTCGTTTCTCGGCCGCGGCACGGCGCCTGAGGGCTTCTCGCTGTTTTGCGGGGAGACGGATGGTCAGCGTAGTTTCCATGAACAAACGTAAGGCATGTAAGACAGAATGCAAGACATGATCGGCACGAAGAGCTTCGCGCGCCGGCCGGATCTCGGCCTTGAATCGGGCCACTGCCAGGGGCCAAAAAAAAATGAAGAAAAGACTTCACAAGCGCCAAACAATACTCTATAAATCCGCCCATGAATATGGAACGCCGCTATATTTTACTCGTCGCCCCAGTCGCATTTGCCCTGGTAAATTGGCTGCCAAATGGCCTCTCTGCTGCTGATCTGGAGGAAGCAAAGGTTACTCAAGTAGTGCAGGACGTTAAAGTGGTACCATCAGGTTCAGCTGCGCGTGCGGTGACGGTCAACGAGACTGTTCGCCAGGGTAACGCGGTGCAAACCGGGACCCAGTCCAGGAGCGAGTTAACGTTCAAAGACGAAACAATCACGCGTTTGGGCGAGAAAACTATTTTCAACGTCGGCAAAGAGGGACGAACAATCGACATGGGCAACGGCCAATTTTTGCTTTATGTGCCAAAGAACAAGGGCGGGGCAAAGGTCAAGATGGGTCCGGTCACGGCAGCAATTACAGGCACAACGGTATTGGGCAACGTCTATCCGAGCGGAATTATCGAATTTACGGTGCTCGAAGGATCGGCGTGCATCAGCCTGGACCGCATGGGCCAAACTTTGCTGGTCATGCCAGGTCAAATGGTAGTTTACGATCCGATCTACATGAGATTGGAGGACCCCGTTGAGGTTGATCTTCAACAGGAACTCTCTTCTCCTCTTATTCGAGACTTTCGCCAATTGCCCAGTGCGCCGCTGATTCAGGAGGAAATTCAAAGGAACCATCAAGTTGTGGCCCCGAATGGCGATTTGGATCGCGCGGTTAGAGCAGCGGGAGCGGCCAGCATCGCCACCGCCACGCCGGACCAATTTATGCGAGGATTCAGTTCGCTCATTGTTCGTTACCCTCCGAGCCAGCGTCGCACGCTTGTAGCCGGAGCGATAAGAGCCCGCCCTGATCTTGCAGACAGGATCACAGCTGCGGCGGGGCAGGTGCGGCCAGTGCGGGGCTACGGGAAGGACGCAAAAGATTATAAAGAATATAAAGAATATAAAGGCAAGGAAATTGCGCTTCCAGAGTGTCCGCCGTTTAATCAGCTGGTGCAGCCGTTCATACCCGCTCCGCTCACGCCACAAGTTAATTCGCCTGAAAAACCCCCGACAAACAACGGCGATTAAAAGCGGACGATACGCAAAAAAAATGCGCCTTCGGTGGAATGCGTTGTCCTCAACGCGTTGGCAAATTTACTGCGGCTTGGCCGCCTGAGATTCGCGCCGTCAGCGATTCATCTGGCATCGTCCCAGCTACTTCGTTCTCGTTTCTCTGCGCCTTCGCCAGCGTGACGGGCGTTTGGAAGTAGCTGGGCCGATCCACCTTGGGCAGGTGGAATGCATTGCGAAAAAACAGTCGCGACTTTCCTCGCATGCCACGGCGCGCCAGGTGCACAACCAAAATGGAACCGTTACGGTTGCGAAGTTGCCGTCGATCACGTTGAAAAACATTCCAACAGACTTGCACCGGAAACTCAAAAAACGTGCCGAGGAACATCATCGCAGCCTCAATCGGGAAATCATCGCGACTTTGAAGACGGCAGCCGACGCCCCGCGCGCGTTTGATGCAGCCGACTTGGAAGCGTCCGTCCGCCGTGCCAGGGCTCTGTTCCGCCGGCCGGTGACCGAACGAGAGATCAATGCATGGAAGCGAGCGGGGCGGATGTGATCCCGGGCGCATGCGGACGCATCGAAAATGATTTGCGTGGACACCAACGTGATCTGTTATCGCTACATGGCCTCGCCGCACTCAAAAAATGCCGACGCAGCCTGGGCAAAAGATTCTGATTGGATTGCACCGCTGCTATGGCGTTCGGAATTTCGAAACACACTGGCCGGGAGCGCTCCGGCGGCGTTTACTCACTACCGAAAAGGCGATACAGATCGCAAATCTTGCGGAGTCCATTTTAGCTGAAAACGAGTTCACGGTCTCAACGTCCGCGGTTCTGCAACTGGTTTCTCGGTCGCGCTGCTCGGCTTACGACTGTGAGTTTGTTGCTTTAGCCAAAGAGCAGCGAGTACCGCTCGTCACTTTGGATCGCCAAATCCTGCACGATTTTCCAAGAATCGCCGTTTCTTTGCAAGAATTCATACGCGAGTGAGCCCTGCTCGCTGACATCCGACATCTGACCTGGCTTCCGTGACTGAGGACGGGCACAATTGCGTTGCGGCTGAAGATCCATTCGACGTTGCTCAGAGCAAGCTTGCCGCTACAGTTTGCGACTTATGCCGTACAAAGATGTTGCTCCACCCGCAGGTGAAAAGATTACCAGAACCGACAGGTTGAATGTGCCGGATCAACCGATCATTCCGTTTATCCGCGGCGATGGCACAGGGCCGGATATCTGGGCGGCAAGTGTGCGAGTGTTCGATGCCGCAGTCGAAAAAGCGTACGGCGGGAAAAAGAAGATTGCGTGGTTTGAGGTCTTCGCCGGTCAAACAGCAAAGGACAAATTCGATGAATGGTTGCCGGACGACACAGTCGAAGCGTTCCGGGAGTACCTGGTTGGAATCAAAGGACCGCTGACCACACCCGTGGGCGGCGGCATTCGCTCGCTGAACGTTGCGCTACGGCAGCTGCTCGATCTTTTCGTGTGCCTGCGGCCGATACAGTATTTCAAAGGCGTCCCCTCACCCGTCAAGCATCCGGAGAAAGTCAACATGGTGATCTTCCGGGAAAACACGGAAGATATTTACGCGGGGATCGAATACGCCGCCGGCACGCCGGAAGCGCAAAAGATTCTTAGTTTCCTTCAGCAGTTCGATAAGATTCGCTTCGGCACAAAGCGGAAAGCAGCGGAGTTCTGGAAAAAGGTCGGCGCCACGGAAAGCGACGACGTGTGTGTTGGAATTGGGATCAAGCCGGTCAGTCGCTCGGGCAGCGTGCGATTGATTCACAGCGCGATTTCGTATGCGATCCAGAATCGGCGCAAGAGCGTGACGTTGGTGCATAAGGGCAATATTATGAAATTTACCGAGGGCGCTTTCCGGGATTGGGGCTTTGAAGTGGCGAAGAAATATTTTGGCGCGGAGGAGTTTGATGGCGGCCCGTGGTGCAGGATTCCCATGGGCAAGCCGGGCGCGGGAATTGTGATCAAAGATGCGATTGCCGACATCACGCTCCAGCAAGTGTTGACGCGGCCGGAAGATTTCGATGTGATCGCGACACTCAATTTAAACGGCGATTACCTGAGCGACGCGCTGGCGGCGCAGGTTGGTGGAATCGGTATCGCGCCGGGAGGAAACATAAATTACATCACCGGCCACGCAGTTTTTGAAGCGACGCACGGCACCGCACCGAAATACGCCAATCAGGACAAGGTGAATCCCGGCTCGGTGATTCTTTCAGGTGAGATGATGTTCCGTTACATGGGCTGGACGGAAGCTGCCGATCTGATTCTGAAAGGATTAAGCGGCGCGATTGCAAGTAAACGCGTGACCTACGATTTTGCGCGTTTGATGGAAGGAGCGACCGAAATCAAGTGCTCGCAGTTTGGCGACAACGTGATCGAGCATATGTGATCGCTCGTACTCGATCGAAATGACCCGCCTTCGCCAAGGCTTCGGCGTGGCAGGCGAGATCCGAATGACGAATGACGAAAGAATGGCTAAACCAGAAGCGCGAAACAAAGGGACGGCGTTCCCTCATTTGCGATTCCCAGCAACCATAGCCCTGTCATGTTGAGCGGAGCGAAACATCCAGCTACTTCAAATGCTCGACATTTTTCGGCCAAACGCGACGGCGTGGACACGTTCTCGAGTTCTTCGGAATTGAAACCGGACTTGGAAGTAGCTGGACTCTTCGCGAAGCCTGTCCTGAGCGAAGCCGAAGGGCTTAGAATGATAGTGGCGGGGTTGTTCCGTCATTCGATCATTCGTCATTCCTTGGTCATTCGTCATTGGTTATTCGTCATTTGTTCGCTCGCGTTTGTAGCGGGAGTCGGCACTGCTTTCGCACAAAGGCGTCCCATCACCGAAAAGGATCTGTTCGATTTCGTTTGGCTCGGCGATCCGCAGGTTTCGCCGGATGCCTCGCGCATCGCGTTTGTCCGGGTGACGGTCAATGAGAAAAAGGAAGGTTATAACACTTCGATTTGGTCGGTACCTGTCGCAGGCGGGGAAGCGCCTCATCAACTGACAAAAGGCGATCACGATTCCGCACCTCGTTGGTCGCCCGACGGAAAATTTTTGCTTTTTGTGCGCGCGACTGAAAAGGACGGCAAGCCTGAGCCTGCACAATTGGCGATCCTGCCGACGGCAGGCGGCGATTCCTTTGTTTTTACTGATCTACCAAAAGGCGCGGGCAATCCCGTGTGGGCGCCCGATGGGAAAACCATCGCGTTCACGAGTGAGACGAATGCAGAGGATCTCGCGAAGCAGGAAAAGAAAAAGAGCAATGAAAAGCCGGGGTCGCCGTCCCCGGCTACAGGCGAACACGAGAGCGACGTGCGCGTGATCACGCGTGCGGTCTATCGGCAAGACAATGAAGGTTACTCCGACCCAAAGCATCCGACACACATTTGGATCGTCACGGCGCCGCATAGTGCTGAAGAAAAGGTGAAACCGCGGCAACTCACTACCGGCCGATTCGATGAGGAAAATGCAATTTGGTCCAGGGACGGCTCGCAGATTTATTTCACCTCGAGCCGGATCGACGAACCGTATTACGAACTGCCGAGAACAGATCTTTACTCCGTGCCGGCAGCGGGCGGCAAACCGGTCAAGATCACAACGATCGATCTCAACACGCAATTCGGACCGGGCGGAGGCGCGTTATCCCTCAGTCCCGACGGCAAACAGGTCGCATTCGTCGCCGCGACGAACCAACCGATCAATTCATATACAGAGCCAGATCTGTGGGTCCTCGATCTCTCGCCGAACGCAAAACCACGGAACATCACCGCGAATTTTGATTGCGACATCGATGGCTTCATTATCGGAGACAGCGCGTCGCCGCGGGCCGGTGGACCAAACAAACCGATTTGGACTGCAGATGAAAAAGGGCTCATCGCAGTTTATTCCAAGGAAGGAAAGCGAAATCTCGCGCTGTTTGACGCAACTGTAGTCCTGCCAACGCGGGATGACCCCGCTAAAAGCAGCACAGTGCAAGATCTCACTTCCGGAAATCACGGCGTGATGAGTTTTCGCGCGACGCCTGATGCTTCGAAGCTGGTCTATGTCATATCGACGCCGACTCGCATTAACGACCTGTTTGTTCTCGATCGGGCAACTCCTGATGCAGCACCGAAGCAGTTAACGAATGCGAATGACGAGCTGTTGTCTAAATTGAATCTCACCGAGCCGGAAGAGATTTGGTACGACAGTTTTGATGGCAAACGCATACAGGCATGGTTGCAAAAGCCGCCAAATTTCGATGCGCATAAAAAATATCCGTTGATTCTGAACATCCATGGCGGACCGCACGTTGCCTACGGCCACATTTTCGTTCATGAATTTCAGTGGATGGCAGCGAAGGGCTACGTGGTGCTCTACCCGAATCCGCGCGGCAGCACGAGTTACGGCCAGGAATTTGGCAACGTGATTCAATATCGTTATCCAGGCGACGATTACAAAGATCTCATGGCCGGCGTCGATGAGGTGATAAAACACGGTTACATCGATGACAAAAAACTTGGTGTCACCGGCGGAAGCGGTGGCGGATTGCTCACGAACTGGGTGGTTGGACAAACTGGACGCTTTGCCGCAGCTGTTGCGCAACGTGACATCGCCAGCTGGGAAAATTGGTGGTATACGGGTGACTTTACGCTGTTCCAGCCGAACTGGTTTAGAGCTCCGCCATTCGAAGACCCGGACGAGTATCGCGCGCGGTCGCCGATCAGTTATATCACCAACGTGAAAACGCCGATAATGTTTATTCTGGGCGAAACTGATTATCGGACGCCGCCCGGTGCTGGTGGCGAGCAAATGTTTCGCGCGCTGAAGTTCCGGAAGATTCCGACAGTAATGGTGCGGTTTCCGAATGAATCACATGAGCTGTCCCGGTGCGGGCAGCCGTGGCATCGCGTCGAGCGATTGCAGCATATCGTCGGATGGTTTGACCATTGGCTTATGGGCGTACCCAAGCCGGAATATGACGTGGCTCCGCAGGAAGAAGTGCCGATCAAGCGGGCTACGATCGACGGAAACTAATCTGAGCGACACTTCGCCTGCACGTCCGTCGACTTAATCAGAGCTAGTTTCGATTCCGCCGAAACGAACAATTTCTTATCGGCAGAGGATTACTGCGAGAACCCTGTCTTCACATGTGCGCGCACCATGATGCCCCGAAGTTATTGGCGCGACTCAAGGCTGCAATGCGAATTTCGCGAATGATCTCTCCCCTGGAGTTTGTGAGAAAGCTGAGTTTGACGAATTCGAAGACTCACATTGGAGTTAATGCACTTATGTCGTTTAATATTGGTCAATCATCGCATTTCTAAACAATGGCTTCTTCATCGCTATGGCAGCGCTTCCAAAGGTATTTTTTGTACTATCGCGATCTCGATTTTTCTCTCGACATCAGCCGGATGAAATTTCCGGAGGATTTTTTCGAGAAAATGCAGCCGAAGATCGGTAAGGCGTTTGCGGCGATGCGAGAATTGGAAGCGGGAGCGATCGCTAATCTAACTGAAAAACGGATGGTTGGTCATTACTGGCTCCGGAGTCCTGCGCTTGCGCCAACCGCGGAAACTCGACAGGAAATTGAACGGACCGTTAACCGAATTAAAGAATTCGCTGCGGATGTTCATGCCGGAAAAATCACGGCCGAAAATAGAAAACGCTTCGAGCATGTGCTGCTGATCGGGATCGGCGGCTCGGCGCTTGGACCGCAATTGGTGGCAGACGCGCTTGGATCGGCAGCTGATCCAATGGACATTTTTTTCTTCGATAATACGGACCCGAACGGATTCGATCGCGTTTTCGCCAGGATTGACGATCTGCTCCCCCAAACACTCGTCATTGTGGTTTCCAAATCCGGCGGCACAAAGGAGACACGAAACGGGATGCTGGAGACGGAAGCACGATTTAAAGAAAAGGGACTGCAATTCAACAAACACGCAGTGGCCGTCACCGGTGTTGGGAGTGATCTCGACAAAGATGCTGAAAAGAATGGATGGCTTGCTCGATTCCCGATGTACGATTGGATTGGCGGGCGTACCTCGGTGATGAGCGCGGTGGGGCTTCTTCCGATGGCGCATGAAGGTTTCGATATCGATAGTTTTCTCGCTGGCGCGGCCGCTATGGACGAGCGGAGCCGCGTCCCTGATGTGACACAAAATGCGGCAATGCTTCTGGCGCTGATGTGGTACTATGCCGGCAACGGCAAGGGCGACAAAGATATGGTGATCCTTCCATACAAGGACCGGCTGGCCTTGTTCGCCAAATACCTGCAGCAACTCGTAATGGAATCGCTGGGAAAAGAAAAGGATCTCGACGGAAACATCGTGCATCAAGGCATCGCTGTTTACGGCAACAAAGGTTCGACCGATCAGCACGCTTACGTTCAACAATTGCGTGATGGCGTCCTAAATTTTTTCGTGACGTTCGTCGAGGTGCAAAGAGATCGGAGCGGTAAGCGGCTCGAAGTCGAAGAGGGCATCACGAGCGGCGATTATCTTCACGGCTTTTTGCGCGGGACGCGAAGCGCGCTTTACGATAATGGCCGCGAATCCATCACGATAACAATTCCAGACATGAACGCGTTTAATCTCGGAGCGTTGATCGCGCTTTACGAGCGTGCAGTAGGTTTTTACGGCTCGCTAATTAACGTCAACGCCTACGATCAACCTGGTGTCGAGGCGGGGAAAAAAGCGGCGACACGACTATTGCAGCTTCAAAAACAAGTGAGCGAGAAACTGGTCGTCGGTGAAGGAATGACCGCGGAAGAAATTGCGCGGTCCATCGACGCCGATCCGGAAGACGTGTTTCATGTGCTGCGACATTTGGCGAGTAACGATCCACACATCAGGGTCGCGCCTGGCGAGGAACCGTCGGAAGACCGTTTTTCAGTCGAACAAGAGCGCTAACGTGCCCGATTTATGGCAGATAAACCTGTTGAGAACGGAAAAGATTTCCAGAGCGTCCCGTGGAGCGACGCAATCCGTTTTATCGCGCAACTAAGTCACGATCTGCGCAATGATCTAAATGCCATCGAACTGCAGTCCGCTTACATCGAGGAATTGGGGAAGAGCGAAGAACTCAAAAACGAGATCAAACGTTTACGCGAAATGATCTCACGACTGGCCTCGACCTTGCAACGACTTTCCAGAGCGGTGGGAGAGGTTAAACCTAACGTGATCCCGTACCCGGCCTCTGATTTTATACAAGACTTGCGCGGAAAGATCGACCACGATTTCCCAGAGGAGAGCAGGGAGATCTCATGGGAAATTCAGCTGGGTGACGCGATGCTGAATGTTGATCCTCAGTTTTTCGAGGAAGCATTTACCGAGATTTTCGCCAATGCCTTCCGGCACGATCGTGGTAAAGGTCCACTTGTTGCAAGAGCGAAAATCGATGACAAGAGATTCCTCTTCACCCTCTGTGAACCCAAGGATTCTTTTGACTTGCCGACCCAAAATTGGGGACGCGAACCGCTTCGGAAAATGAGCCAACGCCATTATGGTCTTGGTCTGAATCGCGTCCGCGGTATCGTAGAGGCTCACGGCGGCGAACTGAATGCTCAATATGATCCGAAAGTTTCGGCGCTCACCACGACCGTTAGGCTTCCCCTGTCAGGCGAATCTTCGGAAGAAGCTTGAAACGTCGGTTATTTATCACCGTTTAAGCAACTGGGGCCTTTGGCTCGTGTGTAATACGAGCAGCGCAATTGAATGAAAACAGATAACCGTCATGTCCTGATCATCGATGACGAACGGCCCGTGCTCATGACGCTCGCGGCGTTGCTGAAGCGGCACGGCTATCAAGTGGACACCGCGCCCACTGCCATACAAGGACTCAAGGCGTTAAAATCAAAACCGCCAACGCTCGTACTACTCGATCTCCGACTGCCTGACGCGGACGGATTAGAAATGCTTGAGCGGATCAAGACCGAGCTACCCCAGGTGCAGGTGATTATCCTGACCGCACACGACTCACTGCACAATGCCATCGAGTCCATCAAACGCGGTGCGTACCATTTCATTAGCAAGCCGTACGCGCCCGAGGAGCTGCTTAGTCTCGTGGAGAAGGCATTGGAAACACAATTCCTGTTACGAGAAGCGGAAGAACTCCGGGAAAAAACAGAGCGACTCGAAAAACGGCTGGAGATCGCGGAAGCGAGGCCCACGCCCATTTTCAAGAGCAAACCGATGCAGGAAATCGAGGAATTGATCGATGCGATGGCGCCATCGGATGCCAACGTTCTCATCGTGGGCGAAAGCGGGGTGGGCAAGGAAGTGATAGCCAATACGATTCATGCGCGAAGCCGTCGCGCGGGGCAGCCGGTGGTGAAGCTCAATTGTGCCGCGTTCCCGCAAACCATGATTGAGGGAGAACTGTTCGGTTATGTGAAAGGTGCGTTTACCGGGGCGATGCACGATTTTCCCGGAATGATCGCAGCGGCAAATGGCGGCACGCTTTTCCTCGACGAGGTATCCGATATGCCGGCAGATCTGCAGACGCGTTTTTTGCGCGTGCTTCAGGAACGGGAGTATCGGCCGCTCGGCAGTACGCAAACAATGAAAGCAGACTTCCGCGCGATCGCTTCGACAAATCGACCGATTCCCCAGGCGCTCGCGGAGAACCGGCTGCGCTCCGATTTGTATTACCGGCTAAACACTTTCCAAATTGAAGTGCCGCCGCTCCGGAAACGTAAAGAGGACATCCCGCCGCTGATCGCGCAATTCGTCAGGCAATTTGCTCAACAACTCGGCAAACCGGAGCCGGACATCTCGCCGGACGCATTTCAAAAGCTGCTTGACTATTCATGGCCGGGAAATGTTCGCGAATTGCAAAACGCAATTGAATACGCCGTCGTGCTGGCGCGAGAGGGCTTGATCGACGTGAAAGAGCTCCCCGCGGAAATACAGCTGCCCGCTGCACTGCAACAGACCGAGCTCGGCGGGTTACCGCGCAGCGGCGTACAAACTCTCGATGACGTCGAGAGAAACGCTATTCTCCAGGCACTCGCAGAGTGCCGCGGCAACAAGAAAAAAGCTGCCGAACTTCTCGGCATCCAGCGCCCCACCCTTTACAACAAGATGAAGCGCTACGCCATCGAGCTGTAAGAAAGCGCACGGAGAAAAGTTGACAGAGAAGCTGAGACTTAAACCCGAATTGTTTCGGGATGTTCGTGCCAGATTATTCGCCGCGGTAAACGCAGCGCGCGGTCGGTGTTTCGTGCACGACGATCTCGCAAAGGCCGGGGCATTGTGACTCCAATTTTTTCCAAAACCATTCTGCCATTTTTTCAATCGTAGGGTTCTCCAATCCTTCGATCTCATTGAGATACGTGTGGTCTAGCATTTTCAAGAGCGGTTTCATCGCGTCGCTGATGTCCGCGTGATCGTAAACCCAGCCGACTTTTGGATCGACATCGCCTTCAACTGAAACCTCAACTTTGAAACTGTGGCCGTGCACGCGTCCGCATTTATGGCCCTCTGGCGCATAAGGCAAAGTCTGGGCCGCTTCGAAAGTGAAATCCTTCGTCAACCGCGCGCGCATGATCGAAAACTGCACCGCATTGCGCGCGTTGTCATCCCGAACGAAGTGAGGGACCCCTCACGGACTCCTAACATTACGCACGCTTGTTGTGTTTGACCCCCCGCGCGTCGTGAGTTCCTTCGTTGCCGTCGCGACTCGGGATGACAGCGGGGTTTGCGCGCACGTCCATCAGACTCCGCGCTGGGTCGGGCTCCAGATGAATTTGTGCATTTGAAGTTGAAACCGCACATCGAGCTTATCCGCCAAGATCCATTCGACAATCTGGCGCGGATCGATTCGTCCGAAAATCGGCGAGAACAGCACCGCGTGACAGCGGGACGGCAGATTGTATCGCTGCACCTTGTCGCGCGACCATTCGTAATCTTCGCGGGACCCCATTACGAATTTCACTTCATCACGGGGGGTAAGATGATCAATATTCGACCAAAGATTCTTGTCCACTTCGCCGCTGTCCGGAGTCTTTAAATCCATGATCCGATGGACCCGCGG
>Ga0209161_10003798_pt1 | contig 12081 bp, 9 predicted proteins | sample GraSoiAngelo_155_FD_186169 | JGI IMG/M metagenome (GOLD analysis project Ga0209161, IMG submission 186169) | Grasslands soil microbial communities from the Angelo Coastal Reserve, California, USA - 14_1009_13_30cm (SPAdes) (version 2) | ecosystem: Environmental > Terrestrial > Soil > Grasslands ...
CAAAATCCCAAAGCCACTTTGTCCCCCGCTCCCACGGCCGCAAATGTGCGCCGGGCCGGGCGCTTCGATTCCAGGCCCCGGACCGGTTTGCCAAGGTCGACAATCATCGGACCGGACTCGACCGCGGCGTCCGGTTTCTGCACGAGTGAAAATTCGGCGACGCGCGAAATTTGAACTTTCTTGGCTGAGGCGCTGAGCACGCCGCTCAGTAAACGCGCCTTTTGCAATGGCGCGATAATCGCTCCATCAACAACGAGCAGTCCGATCAGTTTGTAATCTGGATCGAAATAACCGCCGTTGACCGCGGCCAGAAAATTTCCGCGGCCCATGATTTCTTCCAAATCGACACGCGGTTCGCTTGGTTGATCGATTACCCGAAGGCGACACGATTTCGTCGAAAAAACCGCGAGCTCGAGCGAAGCGCGATCGCCAGCCGCGGAATCTTCGACCACGATGTAGCGATGTTCGAGTCCGCGCAGTGGCGACGGCTCGGACTGAGACGAGATTTGCGTCCACTGCGCTTTGGCGGTGGAAAAAAGAAGAAGAACAAAAATCGCGGCGCTAAGCTTTCGCACCGTACTTGTCGATCAAAGCCTGGAAGCGCGGATCTTTGCGAATCGGATCCCAAATTGGATTCAACTTCAGGACGGCAACCGTGACGGTGCTCGGCCGCTGCAATAATCCATCGAGCACGGGAACGGCGCCGGCCGCGTCTTCGAAGATGGCGTGAATCCTCGCCACGGCTTCCGTGATCGCCGGACCTTCAAAAGCATCTTTGCTTTCGGGCAACAATTCTTGGGCGCGCTGAATTTCGGCAAGGGCCGCGTCTTTCTGTCCGAGCCACGCAAGCGCTTCGGCCAGCCCGGCGTGGGCAGACGCATCATCGGGCGTTTGCTTGATGTCGTCTTCCGCGAAACGCTTCGCTTTCTCGAGGGCTTCTCGCGCGCCGGCTTGATCGCCCATTGCCTTCTTCGCCGCTCCAATGATGGTGTATTTGCCGCACAAAGAGCCGTGACGCGTTGTAAGCATCGCGTCCGGGAGCTTTTCCGCTACACCCACGGCCTCGCCAAACTTACGCTGCAAAATGAACATCTGCGCGCGCCCGGCCGTGATTTGGCCCTGGATCTCCGGACTCAGTTGGCTTGAATCGACATTGTTCAGGAATTTTTCACCGAGAGAGAGATCGCCCCTCTCTTCAATGGCAACCTTGCACTTGATCTCCATGAGACCGAATGCGGTGGGAGTGATCGCCAGCGCCCGTTCCAAAATCTTGCTTGCCGCATCCCACTTCCGTTGCATCTCGTAATTGATCGCGAGGTTTTGCATCGACCATGTGTCGTTGGGATTGAGACTGACGGCTTTTTCAAGGCTGGCGTTGGATTCCGTCCACTTGCCTTGGCGCCTTTGAATAGCGCCGAGCGCGAGATAGCCTTCCGATTCGTTAGGCAATCCTTTCTCGGCGATCTCAAATTCGCTCGCCGCAGCCTGGAAGTTGTTGTCGACATAATAATAAACAAACCCGAGGGCCAGATGCGCCTCCGGCAACTGCGGCTGCAATTGGACCGCGCGCACGGCCAGGGAACGCGCTTTCTCCCGTCGGGGCGACGCGCGCTCAAACGAGTGAACGATCCAGCTTTCCAATTGGGAATACCGAGCAAACGCCAGGGCAAAGTTAGGATCGAGCGTGATCGCCCGCTCGTACGCCTCCTCGCCCTGCTTTAATTTTCCCAAATCCTCATAGGAGCTGCTCTGAAGATCGTGCGCCCGGACAAATGCGAGATAAGCCTCGGCATTTTGGGTCGGTTTGCTCTCGATCTGCGCCTTTTCGCTCGGCGAAAGCTTTGCCTGAAGTTCGTTCGCGATCTTTTGGGCAAGATCGGTTTGAATGGCAAAGACGTCGGTCAAATCGCGGTCGTAGTCGCTGGCCCAGAGATGCTCGTCCGTCGTTGCGTCGATCAACTGCACATTAACGCGGACACGATTGCCGGCACGACGGACGCTGCCTTCCAAAATGGTCGAAACGCCCAGCGCTTTTCCGATTTCGCGCACGTTCGGCGTGTGCCCGCGATAGGACATCACCGATGTCCGTGAGATCACTTTCAAATCGCCGATCTTCGAGAGATTGGTCAGGATATCGTCCTGAACGCCATCCGCGAAATAGGCGTTCTCTTTTTCGTCGCTTAGACTTTCAAACGGCAGCACTGCGATCGATTTGTCGATCTTGCGCGCGGCTGCGCGCGGGAGCAGGAAAAATCCGGCGGCGGCGGAAATAATAATGCCAGTGGCAACCAGCATGATCACGTTGCGACGGCGATGAGAGCCCGCCGTTACCACCGCTGGCGTTGTTTTTATGCCTTGAGACGTGACGTCGAAAGCCCAAGCCAGAATCAGCGCGATCGGGAAGCCGATCAGCAGCAACACGATGACCAAACGCAGCGACCAACTCGGCAATTCCCAGGCCGGAAACGCGGCCGAGGCGAGCTGAATGATGCCACCAGCGGCGATAACGTAGGCGACCGCCACACGGTAAACCTTCCGTCGCTTCACTTCCTCGAAGAAACCGCTCATAGAACAAATTTCGGTTGATTATCGTTCAACGGCAACGATTAGACAGACCAATTCAACGCCCCGTTCACTTAACACCGGTGGCGAAGACGGTCTGGAACTGAGGGTTCTCCTTTTCGCGCGAGACCACGCTCACTTCGATGTCGCGAAAGCCGCCTTTTTCCAAAAGCTCATGCAATTTCACTTCGCTAAAGCCTAACCAGCGGTCGGCATAAAGTTCGCGCGCTCTTTCGAAGCGATGACTCAACAAGTCGAGGACAACGACCCGGCCGTTCCTTTTCAAAATGCGGTGGGCCGCCTGGACCGCTCGCTCGGGCTTGATTGCGTGATGCAACGCCTGACTCAACAGGACAAGATCGACACTGCCCTTTGTAACCGGCGGATCTTCCAGATCACCCAGCCGATACTCGAGATTTTTGAAACCATGTTTCTTCGCCAGCTTCGAACCGAACTCGACCATCTTTGGCGAGTTGTCGATCGCGATAACTTTACGCGCGCTCTTCGCCAGCAACTGGGAGAGTGTTCCTTCGCCGGCGCCGAGATCGACAATCGTCAGCCGTGGAACGAGCGAGATCAACGCGTGCGAGAGCGCTTTCCACGAGCGTCCCGGGACGTAACTGCGACCGAACTTCCCTGCCAGTTCATCGAAATATTCGCGCGCTTTGTCCTGACGCTTGCGCAACGCGAGTTTCAGCGCCGTCCGGTCGCGGCCGGTTTCGGGAATTTCACGCGCGAGTGTCTCGATCACTTGTTGGACGCGGCCCCGCGCGCCATTGCGTCCTGCGGTTTTAGTCGCGCCGTAGTAAACATTCTTGCCCGCCCGGCGGCCTGCCACTACCCCGGCGCGCTTCAATTGTGCGAGATGACTGGAGATCCGCGATTGGCCCATGTTCAGAATCTGCTGCAGCTCGGCCACGGAAAGCTCTTCCTCTTCCAGCAAGAGCAGCAGTCTCAGCCGGGTCGGATCAGCCAGTAGCCGCAGTAAATTAATGGTTGACGTCATCAGCGGTCTGAGACGATATATCTACATATCATGATCGGTCAATATGTTGCTGCCAGCTTGACTGTTTTTGCCACTCGTCACTAGTCACTCGTCACTTCCTGTTATGTCACGTCGCTACGTTTTCTCTTCCGAATCCGTTGGTGAAGGTCACCCCGACAAAGTTTGCGACACGATTTCGGATGCCGTTCTCGACGCCTGCATTAAACAAGATCGACGCAGTCGTGTTGCCTGCGAGACCTACGCCAAGAGCAATATCGTTGTCGTTGGCGGGGAGATCACGATTCCGAATCTGGCTGACGACAAACCGCTCGGCGCGGTTCTTCCAATCAACAAAATCGTCCGTGAGACCGTGCGCGAGATCGGTTACGTAAACGACGATGACGTCTTTCACGCGGATAAGATCGACATCCAGAACATCATCACCAAACAATCGCCTGACATCGCCCAGGGCGTCGATGCGCGCGCAGCCGATGGCAAAGAAACGGCCGAACAGGGCGCGGGCGATCAGGGGTTGATGTTTGGTTACGCCTGCGACGAAACGCCGGAGCTCATGCCGGCGCCGATCATGTTTGCGCATCGGCTCGGACGCGAGCTCACTCGCATTCGCAAGAGCGGAAAAGTCGGCTGGCTCCGACCGGACGCGAAATCGCAGGTCTCAGTTATTTACGAAAATGGCCGACCGATCGGCATTTCCTGCGTTGTTGTTTCAACGCAACACTCCCGCGACGTCAAACATTCCGAAATCCGGAGCTTCGTGATCGAAGAAGTGATCAAAAAAGTTTTGCCGAAGGAAATGTTAAGCGAGAGCACGCAATTTCTCGTCAATCCCACCGGCAATTTCGTGGTTGGCGGACCGCAAGGCGACACCGGTCTGACCGGCCGCAAGATTATTGTCGATAGTTACGGCGGAATGGGACGCCACGGCGGCGGCGCATTTTCCGGAAAAGATCCGAGCAAAGTCGATCGCAGCGCGGCTTACATGGGACGTTGGGTCGCGAAGAACGTGGTCGCGGCCGGACTGGCATCGAAATGCGAAGTACAGTTCGCCTACGCAATCGGTCATCCCAAACCGCTCAGCGTCCATGTTGACACGTTCTGCACCGGCAGCGTCGACGAAGAAGCGATCGAGCAGGCGGTGCTGCAGACATTCAGCTTTAAACCGGCCGACATTATCGATCAGCTCGACCTGCTCCGCCCGATTTACTCAAAGACGACGAACTACGGTCACTTCGGCAAAGTCGACGACCCTGAGATCACTTGGGAAAAAACTGACAAGGCCGCCGCGCTGAAAAAGGTGGCGAAATAAATTTATGATCAGCACAAAGACAAACACGAAACAGGATTTCAAAGTTAAAGACATCTCGCTGGCCGACTTTGGCCGGAAGGAAATTTCGATCGCGGAAAAGGAAATGCCCGGATTGATGGCGATCCGCGAAAAGTACGCACCCCAAAAACCGCTCGCCGGTGTGCGTATCACGGGTTCGCTCCACATGACGATTCAGACGGCGGTATTGATCGAAACGCTGGTCGATCTTGGCGCCAGTGTGCGCTGGGCTTCGTGTAATATTTTTTCAACGCAAGATCACGCCGCCGCGGCGATCGCCAAGGCTGGCGTGTCGGTGTTCGCGTGGAAAGGCGAATCACTCGAGGAATATTGGTGGTCGACGTATCAGGCGATCTCGCATCCGGACGGGAAAGGTCCGCAGCTCATCGTGGATGACGGCGGTGACGCGACGTTGCTAATCCACAAAGGTTACGAGCTTGAAGAGGGCAGCGATTGGGCGAAAACAAAATCGGAGAACAGGGAAGAACAGGTTATTAAGGATCTGCTGCTCGAGATCCAACGAGACAACCCGTATCGCTGGCACGAGATCGCGAAAGATTGGCGCGGCGTTTCGGAGGAAACGACCACTGGCGTGCATCGCCTTTACAAAATGCATCAGGAAAACCGGCTCCTCGTTCCGGCGATCAACGTCAACGATTCCGTTACGAAATCGAAGTTCGACAATCTCTACGGCTGCCGGCATTCGCTAATTGATGGGTTAAATCGCGCGCTCGATGTCATGGTCGCGGGCAAAGTCGCGGTCGTCTGCGGTTATGGCGATGTCGGCAAAGGCTGCGCCCAATCACTCCGCGGTCAGGGCGCGCGTGTGGTCATCACCGAGATCGATCCGATCAACGCGCTCCAGGCCGCGATGGAAGGTTACGAGGTCACCACCATCGAAGACACGCTCGGCCGCGGCGACATTTACATCAGCGCAACCGGCAACACCGACGTGATCACGTTCGAGCATATGCAGCGGATGAAAGATCAAGCTGTCGTCGCAAACATTGGTCACTTCGACAACGAAATTCAGGTCGACGCGCTCAACGCCGGCAAAGGCGTGAAGCGGACCAATATCAAACCGCAGGTCGATAAGTACACGTTCCCGGACGGCCACGAAATTTTCCTACTCTCCGAGGGCCGGCTGGTGAACCTCGGCAACGCGACGGGTCATCCGAGCTTCGTCATGTCGAATTCGTTCTCGAACCAAGTGCTCGCTCAATTGGATCTCTGGAAAAATCGCGACACCTACAAGGTCGGCGTTTACGTCTTGTCGAAGAAGTTCGACGAAGAAGTCGCGCGCCTGCATTTGAAAAAAATCGGGGTCAAACTGACCAAGCTCAGCAAAGCACAAGCCGATTATCTCGGCGTGCCAATCGACGGTCCGTTTAAATCCGAGCACTACCGTTATTGACTTGTAGCCGACGACGCTGTCGTCGGCCCGCGGTCAACGACCGCGGCTACAGTGTTGTTCGACAGACTTTTCGCCTTACCAACGCGCTTCCTGCGCTTCGACTTGGGTGGCCTCCACGTAGTAACAGCCCGGCGCCTTGCCGCGCCGCCATCTGCCCAAGACTCGAACGCTGCGGCGGTCATGGACGGCATCCGTAAGAATTTTCGATTGCCGTATCGGCGCGGCGAGCGAGATCGATGTCGATCTTCCAGAGTGAAAAACAAACATGATTTGCGAGGCGCAGGATTCGCCCGGATATAAACTCACTTTCCCGATCTGATCGAACGACGCACCAACTGATGCCGCGCTGACGTTGGTCGTCGCCGGCCTTGGTTTTTCCGGTTCGCCGCAACTGGTCAACACAGATGCGATCGCAAGCAACCACGCCGAAGCCCAAAACGACTTCATTTTGTTAATTGGATGCAGCGTCACGCTGCTCGACAAACTTTTCACCGTTCCAGGTAAACTTGTGGAGAACTTTTCCGCTCTTATGACTGCGGACGAGAATCGTGCGGCCTTGTCGCGGCAGCTCAAATTGCAAGTCTTCATATTTTGATTCGTATTCGCCAGAACTCCACCTGTCGCCGATCGGAAAAACTCTTCGAGATGCTTTGTGCATCTTGCCGTCCGCTCCGAGCTCGAAAAAGTCCAGGGTGACCGAATCATCCCCTTCAAGTTCACCGGAGCAAAGCGCGAGGAGCGAACGTCCGTCTCGATAACGAAACAGCGCGACCTGAAACGATGGCTGAGCTCCATCGCCGGCGATGCTGATGTAGCCATTTTGCCTGTCGATCACTTGCGCGTTGCCTAGCCAGGCGCGCGGCGGAGCTTCCAAAGTCTTGTCTGGCAGCAACAGAAAATAATCCACCACCGTCATTTTCTTTTCGTCCGCGGCGCCGAGCGCGAACGGGAGACAAAGACCGAGCGCCAGGACAACAAAGATCGACAGTCGTTTCATCTCAGCCGCGGACCGTGGCTGAACTTATCAACTCACTGTCACGCTCACGGCGTCGCTCGGCTGGCCGATTTCTTTGCCGTTCATCACGGCGCGGGCGGTGTATTTGAGTTCGCTTCTGCCGGGCGACGTGTCGATCGCGGGTGTCCGGAAAAAGAAACCGACTTTTTGCGGAGATTTGTCGCCTTTGCCTTGGCGATACAGATGGATCCCGGAAACGCCGCCACCGGCTTTACGGAACGGGATCGTGACAAAATTTCCGGTCTGGCGCGCGCGACCGAGCTCGGCCTTGTAATTCGCGGCCTCGAATTTTCCGGTGTCGATTTTGAGTTTGTTGCCGATGTCTGTCGTGAACTTCGCGTGCGCTTTGATCCGTTCGACGCGCGCCTGCCGGCGCGTATCGATTCCGGGCCGCACCGGAGTCGGCGCGCTCGCGCCCGCGGGAAGATCGACATAATCGCCGGAAGATTGTCCGCTCAGAACCGCATTGGCGGCATGACCGGGATCGGCATCGAGGTCGGGACCGAGCGTGGTTAAAATGTGCACGGCGTAGTTCGAATCGTTGACCGCGTTCGTGATCTCGGTTTCGCTGAATCCGAGATCCTTTCCGGCTTTCGGAAACTCTTTGGCGAAATTGCTATACCAGTCGATGCGACCGGCTCGATCAGCAGGAAAATAGGATTTGCTCATACGTGGCAGAGGTGTTGCCACCTTGATAACGCCGTCGCACCGAACCGGTCAAGACTGCTTCGAGATCTTGCGTGCGAGATAAGCCGAGAAATAGCCGGCGTATTTCCTTTGCAATTCCGGCTTTTGCCAATCCTTGCCCGTCAGGACTTTCCGGCAGCTATTGGCGCCGCAATTGCATTCGACCGAGTAATCATCGTCATCGGTCATCGCCCAATCGTGGGTCAGTTCTTCGCCCGCGCGAATCTCACACATGGCGACGAACGTGATCTCACCGCGGAGACCAAGGTTCGGATCGCAGGAATGATTGCTATACAACATCGACAATTCTCGTTCGACGGCATTCACCGGCGCGATGAACAAATTGTCGTCGATCTGGATTTCGACCGGCCCGAGGGTCGGCGTGATTTCGCGACGCAAAGTTTCGCGGTCGACAATGTGCCCACCTTTCACGAGGACGACCTCGTCTTGGGCGATGTCTGCTTTGGCAAATAAACCGCGCCCATGGATTTTGCTCTCGCGCACTTCCGTTTTCAGTGAGCGATAAGACAGCGGTGTCATTAGAGAAGTGACGAGCGACAACTGGCGAGTGACAAGAGAAAAAATTGCTGCTCTTCTTACTCGTCACTCATCGCATGTCACTGGTCACTATCAAATGAAGTCACGCCCGGCCGCGGTCGTTTTTATTTTCATCACCGTGATGCTCGACATGCTCGCGCTCGGTTTGATCGCTCCAGTGTTGCCGAAGCTGGTCCTGAGTTTCCTGAACAACGACATGACGCGCGCGGCGAATTGGAATGGCATTTTTCTGACTGTATTCGCCGCGATGCAGTTTCTCTTTTCACCGGTGATCGGCGTTTTGTCCGATCGATTTGGCCGACGGCCGGTCCTTCTCCTTTCCAGCCTTGGCCTCGGTCTCGACTACATCGTCATGGCAGTCGCCCCCACCATTGGGTGGTTGTTTCTCGGTCGCATCATCTCCGGGATTACCGCTTCCAGCATTCCCACTGCCTTCGCTTACATCGCCGACGTAACTCCAAAAGAAAAGCGCGCCGGCGCCTTTGGCATGATTGGCGCAGCGTTTGGTATCGGTTTCACGCTGGGGCCGGCAATCGGTGGATTGGTGGGAAACACGAATCCGCGGCTGGCATTTTGGGTGGCCGCAGGTTTCAGTCTGACCAACTGGCTCTACGGGTTTCTCTTCGTCCCGGAATCACTCGCGCCCGAGAAGCGAAAGGAATTCTCGTTAGGCCGCGCCAATCCAGTCGGCTCGCTCGTTTTACTGCGCTCACATCCGGATTTGTGGAAACTCGCTACCATTCAATTTCTCGCCTACGTCTCACATGAAATTTTCGCCATCTGGGCGCTCTACGCCATTTATCGTTTTGGCTGGGATGCGTGGAGCATCGCCAAGTCGCTCTTTGTCGTCGGCGTCTGCACTGCGGTGATCTCCGGCGGATTGACGGGACGAGTTGTGGCCTGGTTGGGCGAGAAGCGCACTCTTTACATCGGCCAGTTTTTTGGCGCCGTCGGCATGCTCATCGCCGGTCTCGCCCGAAGCGGCGCCGTTTACGTGGCGTCAATCCCGGTCATTTCGATGTGGAACATTTCCTTTCCCGCCGCCCAGGGAATCATGACGCACCATGTGAGCGAGCGCGAACAAGGCGAGTTGCAAGGCGCCATCGGCAGTTTGCGCTCGATCGCGTTCGTCATCGGACCATTTCTATTTTCATGGACGTTTGCCTGGTTCATCGATCCGAAACATTCGTTTCAATTGCCCGCCGCCGGGTATTATCTCGCAGCCGCATTGCTGTTCACCGCGATGTTCATGGCGACGCGTATCAAACAACCGCAATTTGCCGCGGCATCGACGGTGTCCCCCGGCGTTCCCGACGTCGTGCCTCCGGAAGGCCTGACTTCAGGCACCGTCGCGCCAATGATCGAGCCCAAAGAAAACATTTGAGCATTTGGTCCGAGTCAGCGATTGAAGCAATGTGAAAGCAAGCGCGCGTGGCGTGATCGTCGCGTTGACGATCTGCTCCTGGATCGCGATCTCCAATCACTGCGCGTTTCGCGCGATTGCCACAAAAACCGATAGGGCCGAGAGCGGTTGCCCCTTTCATTCCAAACCAGCGAAACCTCAACCGCCACCTGCCGGAACCGAGTGTTGTAAAATTCTTCGCGCTGTCTCGACAACGCCGGCAAAGATCCTTGCGCCGGCAATCGTCGATCTTATTCATGTCGATCTTCCCTTGGTGAAGTTTGCGGCTTTCGCGCCGCCAAAAATTTCGTTCACTCGGCTATCGCTCGATACCGGACCGCCTGGCCGAACGTCATTCGTTGAATTGATCGGGAGCATGCGCGCGCACGCTCCACCATCGTTCGCCTAATCGCGCGACCACTGCGTTCTGCTTGTAGGGCAACCGCTTCTGCCAGTCCGGCGTCGGACTTGTCGCTTTTCCAGCCGGCAGGCGAGGCGCCTGCCCTACAAACAGAAATGACAAAACGAATTTTAGTTTTGATCGCGACAATCGCCCTCGGTCCGATTGGCGCGGTCGCCCAGGTAGGGGCGATTGACCCCAATCGCCCAAGTCGGAGCCAAGATCACGAGCAAGAGCAGGAGAAGAAACAACGATACACCTGCCCGATGCATCGTGAAATCGTGCGAGCTGAGCCAGGCCAATGCCCAAAATGCGGAATGACATTGGTGCCGATAAAAGAAAACGGAAAACGTCCGATGCCGAAGTCAGAACACACGACGCATCAACACATGTCACATGACGCAAACGGCATGGCGATGCCAGATCATGAACACCCGCCTTCGCACAGCTCCGGCGCGGCAGGCGAAATGAAAATGCAATCGTCGGTCAACGTGGCCGACCCGATGAACCGCGAAAGTTCAGGCACGAGTTGGATTCCGGATTCGTCACCGATGTACGGCCGGATGTTCATGTTCGGTGACGACATGTTGATGCTGCACGGCGCAATTTTTCCGCGATACACCAACGTGACTACGCGCCGAGGCGACGATCGGATCGACGCCCCCAATTGGATCATGGCGATGTATTCGCATCCGTTTAGCGACACAACGCAAATTGGCGGGAGACTCATGATGAGTCTGGATCCGCTGACCGAAGGCGGCCGCGGTTATCCGCTTCTGTTGCAAAGCGGCGAATCGTGGCACGACCGGCCACTGCACGATCGACAGCATCCGCATGATTTGTTCGACGAATTGTCCTTTTCGCTTTCGCAAAAGCTCAGCGACGACTTGAGCGGTTACTTGTATTTCGGTTACCCGGGCGAACCGGCGATTGGTCCCCCTACTTTTATGCATCGGCCTTCAGCGATGGACGATCCGGACGCGCCGATCGGACATCATTGGCAGGACTCAACCCATGTAACGTTCGGAGTTGCGACTGCTGGATTGCAATGGCGAACCCTGAAGATCGAAGGCAGCATTTTCACCGGGCGCGAGCCGGATGAGCACCGTTACGACTTCGATCGCCCACGATTTGATTCAGTCAGCGGACGCATCTCGTGGAACCCAACGCCTGACCTGGCACTGCAAGTTTCGCACGCCTACATCGAAAGCCCGGAAGCGCTCGAACCCGACGTGAACCGCCACCGCACCACCGCATCGCTCATATATAATAGGGTACTCGGCCCCGACTCGAACTGGGCGACCTCACTCGTCTGGGGACAGAACGACGATACCCACGAAGGAAAAACTGAATCCGTCCTGATCGAAACAAATTACCAACGTGAACGAGACACCATCTATGCGCGTTGGGAACGCGTGGAAAAGTCAGGACACGAACTCGTTCTCGCCCGCGGCGATCTCAATGAAATCTTCCCGGTCAACGCGGTTTCAATTGGTTACGTCCGCGATCTTTCGCACGGCAACAAGATCGACATCGGTCTCGGCGGTCAATTCACGATCGATTTTTGGCCCGGGGAACTCGATCGATATTATGGCAGCGGGCCCGGCTATGGATTTGAGGTTTTCCTGCGTATCCGGCCGTCGCGCCACGATCACAGCGGAATGCAGATGGACGAACCTTCTCACTCGATGCCTAAATAAAGGACCGCGTGAG
>Ga0209161_10003800_pt1 | contig 12074 bp, 14 predicted proteins | sample GraSoiAngelo_155_FD_186169 | JGI IMG/M metagenome (GOLD analysis project Ga0209161, IMG submission 186169) | Grasslands soil microbial communities from the Angelo Coastal Reserve, California, USA - 14_1009_13_30cm (SPAdes) (version 2) | ecosystem: Environmental > Terrestrial > Soil > Grasslands...
CAAACAAATCGCGCAAAAGCGTAGCGCTGATCTCGCCAGTAAACGGCCCGTTCTTCTCCCAATACATGTTTTGCGCTCCCACCTTAATGTTTTGCGCGTTACCGAGCGCTTCAGTCACTTTCGCGATCGCGGTGAATGGCGGCACGATCACCACGTCGACATCATTGATTTCGCCTATGTCCCGAAGGAACGATTCCACAAATCGCGCCGATTCGGCCTGCGTCATGTTCATCTTCCAATTAGCAGCCACAATTTTTTTGCGCATAAACGTTTCTGACAGAATGAACAGAATTTACAAAAGTGATCTGCTAATTCTGTCTAAGCTTTGTCGCTCAGCGCAGCAACGCCGGGCAGCTCTTTGCCTTCGAGCAATTCCAGTGATGCGCCGCCGCCGGTGGAGGTGAAAGTCATCTTGTCTGCCAGGCCGGCCTGTTTGACCGCCGTCACTGAATCGCCGCCACCGATGATCGTCGTTGCTCCCGATTGCGCCATTGCTTCCGCAATTGCAATCGTCCCCTCCCCAAATTCTGGAATTTCAAAGACTCCCATTGGGCCGTTCCACAAAATTGTTTCCGCCTTGGCGATTTCCTCCTGGTAAAGCGCGATTGTCGCCGCGCCGATGTCCACCGCCTCCCATCCATCGGTGATCCCGTGTTGTGGCGAGAGACGGCTCGTGTTTCGCAAGTCGGCCCCGGCACGAATTTCCTCTGCCTCCACGACATCGATCGGAAGCAAGAATTTTACACCCTTGTTCTTCGCCAGATCGAGAAGCTCACGCGCAAGATCGACCTTGTCGGATTCGACCCGGCTAGCCCCCACGGGAATTCCCTGCGCTTTCAAAAACGTGTTGGCCATCGCGCCACCGATGAGGATTGTGTCGGCCTTCTCCATCAGCGCTTTGAGAACGCCGATCTTGTCCGATACTTTCGCTCCTCCCAGGATGACGACGAATGGTTTGGCGGGTTTCTCAAGACCTTCTTTCAAGTGTTTCAGCTCTTTCTCCATCAGGAAACCCATCGCCGATTTCGGCACGAATTTTGTGATGCCCACCGTGGACGCGTGTGCCCGGTGAGCGGCGCCAAACGCGTCGTTCACATAAAGATCGCCAAGTTCCGCGAGCGCCTTCGCGAAATTTGGATCGTTAGCTTCCTCCCCGGGCTGGAAGCGAACATTCTCCAGCAAGGCAACATCGCCGTTCTCCATGTGGTCAATGATTTTCTTTGGTACGTCGCCGATCGTGTCGTGACTGAAGATGACGGGGTGATGAATCAGTGAATGCAAATACTCGCCGATCGGGCGCAGCGAGTACTTCTCGACCGGTTTTCCTTTGGGCCGGCCAAAATGCGACATCAAAATTGTTTTGGCGCCGTGCTCGCGCAGGTAGTTGATGCTCGCTAAACTCTCCCGGATTCGCGTGTCATCAGTGACGCGAATCTTGCCGTCGCGCGTTTCGACTGGCACATTAAAGTCCACTCGCATTAACACGCGTCTTCCGCGCACATCCAGATCACGCAACGAGAGTTTGGCCATTATGAATCCTGCTCGTGCTCGTAATCGTGATCATGCTCATGATCTTGATCGTACTCGTCAGGATAGATTCCTTCGTCCTCACGCAAGAACTCCGCGCGTCCCGAAAACCTCTTGAGCATTCCCATAAGCATTTTAACGATTCGCACGAGTTGCTCTTTCGCGGGGGACAATTCGCTCTGCAGCGATGAACCTTCGCGCTACGAGCACATCGAGACATGCTGCACACTCGAGCGCCGAACCACGAGCAATCTCTAAAAATCTAGATCGATCAGCGTCCGAGAACTTCCCATTTCCCTCCGTAATGTTTAGCGGGAGACTCGTCGAAGCACGGTCAAGTTGATCCTTCGCGGCTGCTTTGCTGTAAATTTCAAAGAGCAAGTCGCCCCAGCTACAAGAGACGATAGATTCCCGATAAACGTCGAGCTTCTCGTCATCGAAATAAGTTTTCATGCTTCGATCATGATCATGAGCAGGAGCACGATTAAGACACCCTATTCCCCGAGCATCTCCATCAATTCCACGCAGCGGTTGCTGTAACCCCACTCGTTGTCATACCAACCGACTATTTTCGCGAAACGGTTTCCAAGCATGAGCGTCAGCTTGCTATCGAAGACGCAGGAGTGAGGATTTCCGACGATGTCCTCGGAAACCAGAGGCTCATCACTGTATTCCAGCACGCCCTTGTAACTTTTGGCCGATGCCGCTTCCTTAAAGGCGGCGTTGATGGCGTCAACTGTCGCATCCTTGTCGAGCACCGCGGAGAAATCGGTGACCGACCCGTCGGGCGTCGGCACGCGGAAGGCGCCGCCGTTTAATTTGCCTTTCAATTCTGGAATTACTTCGCCGATCGCCTTCGCCGCGCCGGTTGTAGACGGAATGATATTGATCGCCGCAGCGCGCGCCCGTCTCAAGTCTTTGTGAGGGAAATCGAGGATGCGCTGGTCGTTCGTGTAACTGTGGATGGTGCTCATGAACCCGTGCGTGATGCCGAAGTTATCGTTCAAGACCTTCGCCATGGGCGCGAGGCAATTAGTTGTACAGCTCGCGTTGGAAACAATCTTGTCTTTCGCAGGGTCAAAGACGTCGTCATTCACGCCGATACAAATCGTCACGTCCGGATCTTTTGCCGGCGCGCTGATCAACACGCGTTTTGCTCCGGACTTTAAATGCAACTCGGCTTTATCGCGGCTGGTGAACAGCCCGGTTGATTCAAGAACAACATCGATGTTCAGTTTTTTCCACGGCAGGTTCGCTGGATCGCGCTCCTTTAACACTTTAATTTTGTGGCCGCGGACGATAATGTTTTCGTCATCGTAACCGATCTCGCCTTCGAATTTGCCGTGCACTGAATCCCATTTGAGGAGGTGGGCCAGCGTATGCGTGTCGGTGAGATCGTTGATTGCGAGGACTTGCTCGACTTGTTTTTGCGTCATGGCACGAAGGACATTGCGGCCGATGCGCCCGAAACCATTGATAGCGAAATTAGCCATAGAGAAATCGAATAGTTGAAGAGTTAAACCGTTACGCGGAAAAGCTTCAACGTCCAACGCTCAACGCCCAACACTCAACGTCCAATCCGGAATTCTTTATTGAGCGTTGCAAGTTGAGCGTTGAGCGTTTCGTCGTGAGAACTTACTTCGCGTTGTTAAGCGTGGTCTGTTCGATCTTGTACACTCAAGCCCTCGATGCCGGGCAAACAAAATCCATTCTCGCCTTCGGCGACAGTTTGTCGGATGGCTTCATGCTCAAACGGAGCGAGGCCTATCCAGCTTTGCTTGCGAAGAAGTTGCACGCCGCCGGTCTGAACTTTCAAATGACCAATGCGAGCGCGGCCGGCGGGACCACCGAAGGTGGCTTGGAACGGTTACCGCCCCATTTGAAACGCAAAATCGATATCTTCATTCTGGAACTCGGAATCAACGACGCCTTCCGCGGCCTACCGGTCGATCAGATTCAAAACAATCTTCAGCAGATCATCGATAAGGTGAAAGCGCGAAATCCGAACGTGCGCGTTGTGATCGCAGCAATGCAATTGCCCAATTACGCGGCGGACGATTACGTCTCCGCATTCGGCAAAATGTTCGGCGACCTGGCGTCCAGGAACAACGCGGCGCTTGTCCCGTATCTCCTGCAAGGAGTGGCAGGCGACCCGTCGCTGAATTTACCTGACGGCATTCATCCAAATGCAGCCGGCCAAGAAATTCTTGCCGAAAACGTCTGGCGCGTGCTTGAACCGATTGCTCGTGAGGTTTCCAGCCAGTCTCATTAACACCGGGTTTTCAACCCGGTGCTCATCGGGACGACAGCAAGCTGATCACGGAAGGTCGAATAAACACCTGGCTGAAGCCAGGTGTTACTGAGATAGGCAGAGGCGACCGCTGCGCGGTTCTCGCACGTTAGATAAAGAAAAACGATGGACCCTGCGCGACCAAACGATCCCGATCCAGCCGATCCGTTTTTCACAGAGCGCGCTGATCACGCGATCCTGGAAACGATCGAAATCGGCACTCAAGGCGAAGATTGCAATGAATGCGTGCGCAAGCTGCGCCCGGTGCTGAAGAAAATTACCGGGGTGAAAGACGTAAAAGTCGATCTCAAGCATGAGCGCGTCATTGTGACATTTGATCCACGGAAAACGCATCCGCCGGATCTTCACGACGCAATTTTGAACACTGGTTACAAACCGGGGCTGCAAGCGGATTGAACTGTAGCGGCGGTCTGTGACCCGCCGAATTAGTCGTCGCTCATAGAGCAACGCTACAAAAATCACACTGCCGGCTGTTGCTGTGTCAGACAGTGAAACGTCCCGAGTCCCCAGATTAGTTCGCGGCAATCGATCCCAATCACGCGCCGACCAGGGAGCAATTTTTGCAAGGCTGCCAATGCCGCTTGGTCGTTTCGATCAGCGAACGTTGGCACGAACACGCAAGTATTCGCGATGTAAAAGTTCGCGTAACTCGCCGGCAAACGCAGACCTTCGCGCACCATCTTTTTCGGCATCGGCAAAGTAACGACCTCAAGGTTGTTCTTTCCGATTTTCATCTCGCGCAAGCGCGCGAGGTTTTCCTGGAGCGGCACGTAATTTTCGTCGTCGCTATCCTCTTCGAGAACTGTCACAACGGTCCGCTGGGAAACAAAACGCGCCAGATCATCGATGTGTCCATCGGTGTCGTCTCCGGCAATGCCGTCGCCGAGCCAGAGAATATCGCGCACAGCAAGAAAATCCCGCAGACGTCGTTCGATTTCATCGCGCGAAAGATTTGGATTGCGATTTTTGTTGAGCAAACACGATTCTGTCGTGAGCAGCGCGCCCGCGCCGTTGACGTCGATTGAGCCGCCTTCCAAAATCATGCACGGGTAAAAGACCGGAACACCGAGAATCTCAGCAACACGCGTTGGGACCACTTCATCGAGATCGAATGGAGGATATTTGTTTCCCCACGCGTTGTAATCCCAGCCCGTCACCGCAAGTTCGCCACGGCGAATCCGTCCGTTGGCGGATTTCGGATCGCGATCGTGCGTGAGAAAAATCGGCCCATGATCGCGGCACCATGGCTCGTTTGTTGGAATGCGGTAGAACGTGATCCGTTCCATGGGCAATCCGCGCAAAACCGACTGGGCTTCTGCTTTATGCGCGCCATTGAAAACGTTGATGCAGACCTGCTCCGATTCGACCAGCGCTTCAACCATTGCTCGCAGCGCCGGTAAAACGCGATCGAAGGATTCGGGAAAACTGATCCCCTCGCGTCGCGGCCATGACAGCCACGTCGCGGCGTGCGGTTCCCATTCCGCCGGCATGCGATAGCCGAGAGCAGCGGGAGTTTGTGCAGTCATCAATGAAAAGTTGGATGGTCGGCGAAGAATCGCAATCTCTTCGGTGTTGCGTTAGAGAAATTTCGGGGAGCACAGGCTGCCAGCCTGTTCGTCTCGGCAGCTTGCCAAGACGCTGTGTGCTATGCCGGTTTCGCTTTCGCGAAAGTGTTGCCGGCAAGCTGCCGGCAACTACAGGCTAGCAGCCTGTGCTCCCCAGCAAAGAGCGCTACGCGGTGCGCGCAGGTTTGTAGATCGCGCCGACGATTGCCCCAACGATAATCATCTCGATCAGGCCGCTCGCGCTTCCGTAAAAAATCAATTTCCCAGGAAATGGTTGCACTGCGTAAAAGCCTAGACGCATGCCGATCGCTGCGATTTCCAGAAGAACACCAAGCCGGATTCCCGCCATCACGCCACCTCCGGCGAAACCGCTCGCGTACATCATCACGAACGCAAAAACGATCAGTGCCTGGCCGATAATGATCCAGTGAAATAAACTCATCATTTCACTTTGCGGCCGCCACAGATTTGGCGTTTGCGCATAAACATCTTTGAGAAAAACGCCGTTGAGGAGCCAGCCCCAGAAGAAGATGAAAATGTATGCGGCGATGAATGCTAGAACGAATCGCTTCATGAGTTGGATGTAATTAGACCTAAGTAGTCATGCGCGAATCAGTCTTGTAGATCGCGCCGATCATTGCGCCGGCAATCGTGAATTGGATCAAGTGACCGGCAATCCAGCCGCAGAGGATCTTGGTCGTCAGCGGCTGTACCGCGAAAGTGATCAGATCAGCGCCGGCATATATCAGCGCTACCAGGATTCCCAGCATCGCGCAGGCGCCTGCGCCACCTGCGGGGACAAATCGTGCATAAAGTAACGTGAGAAAGAACGCCATCACAACGTGCCCAAAAACGAGCGATGAGAAGTGATTGCCAAAATCGGCTTCGGTTCGCCAAAGTATTGGCACTTCCTGATGCGCCCCATGCATCAGCTTCCCGTACCAAAGGAAGCCGAACAGGAACATGAAACCGAAGGCCGCGATAAATGCGAAGAAGAACTTTTTCCAGTTCATAATCTCTCTCTGTTGAGGTCTTGTTAAATCCCCGCAGGCCCGAAGCCTTCATCCCAAAATGCACGGGCGGTGTCGATCTCAAATTTTTGCGGACAAGGAACGACGGTCGGATTCCCTGACGGCTAGGAAGCCGTCACTCCTTGGACCTGCAGCCCCAGTTCGTGCAAGAGGACAATATCCACGTCAGCCGCGGGATTCTTTGCAGTCAGAAGTTTGTCACCATAAAAAATTGAATTGGCACCGGCAAAGAAGCAGAGCGCCTGCCCTTCGCGCGAAATGCGGGTGCGCCCTGCAGCGAGACGGACGCGCGCCTTTGGCAGTGCGATACGCGTGACGGCGACGAGCCGGACAAGCTCAAAAATATCAACTGGCGGCTGCTCGGCCAGCGGCGTGCCCGGCATCGGCATCAAACAATTGATCGGCACACTGTCCGGAGCCGGATCAAAGTTGCTGAGCACCTCCAGCATTCGCAGTCGGTCGGCCTCCGATTCGCCCATGCCGATGATGCCGCCGCAACAAACCGACATTCCGCTCTGCTGCACGGCGGCAATCGTATCGAGGCGATTCTGAAACGTGTGTGTGCTGACAATCTCGCGATAAAATTCCGGCGAGGTGTTGATGTTGTGATTGTAAGCGGTCACTCCTGCGGCTTTGAGTTTGCGCGCTTCCAGGGGTCCGATTTCACCGAGCGTGACGCAAACTTCCATACCGAGCTGGCTCACTTCACGAACGATCTCAAGCACGCGGTCAAATTTTTCCGAACCGTCGCGCACGCCGCGCCACGCTGCGCCCATGCAAAAGCGCGTCGCGCCATGCGAACGTGCGCGGCTGGCGGCGGCTAAAACAGTTTCCATGGACAAGAGCTCTTCGCGCTCGAGGCCGGTGGAATAATGAGCGGATTGCGCGCAGTAAGCGCAATCTTCGCTGCACCCACCGGTCTTGATGCTGAGCAAGCTGCAGCGCTGAATTTCTTCCCCGCGCCAATGCTGCAGATGAACGGCGCGGCTCTGCGAAATCAGATCGAAGAATGGCTGATGATAAAGGTGTTCGAGTTCTCCGAAAATCATCGCGTGGTCGCGATGTTAAATCCGAAATCGGAAATCGGAAATCGGAAATTAGTTAACCCACCTGCCGCCTTCGGAAATGAGGATCGGCAGTTCTTCCATCATGAACTGGGTTTTACCAAGCGCCCCAATCATGTGTGTGCCCGTCGCTGCGTACCATTTCTTCGACATCTCCTCGCCGGTGTGGCAGCCCCAGCTCTTGACGTAAGCGTTGCGTGCGAAAATACGGCGGTTGATTTTTGTCGCGTCGTTTTCGTGCAACCAGGATTTACAAGCGCTATCGATGTTGTTGCTGTAGTCAAACATGAAACACGCGCGGTTTGAATGGCCAAAATATTCAAATCCGGTGACCTTTACCTGGTCACGTGGCTGACCCTTGTTCAGATAATCGATTACTTCAGAGCCTGGGCCAAACCAAACCAGGTTGAGATTTAATTTGTCACGCACCGAACCGATAAGACTGATCAGATCCTGGTGTTCCTGTTTTGCGCGATCCTCGTAACCTTGCCTGTACACAAGCCACGTAATCTTCGCGTCCGGGCCAAGCGCCCCACGCAACTGATCGGTGCGCAGCCGCGCGGCGCGCACAAAGTTCGCCCACCAGTGATCGTGCGGGAAAGCCTTGTATTTTTCCCACTGATACATCGAAGGCCCTCCCACTAGAATAATGTATTCACCCGATGCCGGGGGCGCTGCTTGCACGCCGACTGCGAGGATGCACAAAAAAGCAATGAGCAAAAGACGTTTCATCATGGCTGGAGAATGGACTATTTATGCGGCTCGCGAAATTGCGCAAGTGTGTAGGCGCGATCGCCGAGCACGCCGGTGGCTCGGTTAGTTCGCGGACGGCCTCCCGCACTAAGCGATCCCTACCAGTCTGCATCGACCTCGCGGCGCACGAGATCTTCCCATGTTTGCCGCTTGTGAATCAGCGCGAACTTGTCGCCGCGAACCAGCGCCTCGGTCGGCAGCGGCCGCGAATTGTAGTTCGAAGCCATCACAAACCCGTACGCGCCCGCGCTCATAATCGCGAGCAGATCTCCCTCATGCAGCTCCGGCATTTCCCGATCCAGCGCAAAGAAATCACCCGACTCGCATACCGGCCCGACAATGTCGATCCTCTCGAAGGCGTCTGATACAGACGCCCTACAAGGAACGATTTCGTGGTAACTCCGGTAGAGCGCCGGCCGAATGAGGTCGTTCATTCCCGCATCGACAATGGCGAACTTCTTGGCACCCGATTTCTTGATGTAACGCACCCGTGTTAGCAACACGCCGGAATTGCCGACAAGAAAGCGACCAGGCTCGACCAGGACCCGAATGCCGAGATCGCGCAAGGATGGAACAATCGCGTCGGCGTAATCGCCGATACTGAACGCAGACGATTCGCCGCCGTGGTCATGCCACCATTTGCCTGATCCGCTCTCCAGCGCACGGCGGTAAATGATTCCCATGCCGCCGCCAATGCTAAAGAACTTGATGCCGTATTTTGATCTCAGCTCGCCCACGATTGGCAGCACTTTTTTGATCGCAGTTGCGAACGGCGGGGCCTCAGTGATCTGGGACCCGATGTGCATTTGCACGCCAACAATGTCGATGCTGCGCATTTTCGCAGCCCATTCGTAAACATCGGTGACGCGGTCCAGCCCAACACCGAACTTATTCTCGCGCGAACCCGTGGAGATGTATTCGTGCGTGTGTGGATCGACATCAGGATTGACGCGCAATGCGATCGGTGCCCGCTTGTCTTTCGCACCGGCGATGCGATCGATGTATTCCAATTCCGCTTCGCTCTCGATGTTGAAGCTGTAAACTCCTTGTTCGAGCGCGTATTCGATTTCCTCACGTGATTTGCCTACGCCGGCGAAAGTGCATTTTGCTCCCGCACCTGTGGGACCAGCCGCGAGCACACGAAAAAGCTCGCCGCCTGAAACGATATCGAACCCAGCGCCCGCGTCTGCGAGCAACTTCAGAATCGCGCGATTGGAGTTCGCTTTGACCGCGTAACAAATCAGGTGATCCAGCGGCGCGAGCGCGGCGTCCAGCCGCGTATAGTGGTCGAGGATTGTTCCCGCGCTGTAAACATACGTGGGAGTGCCCAATTTCTCGGCGATGCGCGTGAGATCGACGTCTTCACAGTAAAGCTTGCCGTCGCGGTATCGAAAAAAATGCACGCGTGAATCTAGCGCACGGGTCCAGTGTTGTCTGGGGAGCACAGGCTGCCAGCCTGTAGTTGCCGGCAACCCTGTCGGCAACATTCTTGCACACCCAATTTCGTGGTCATGCCTTTCCCCGTCTCGGCAAGCTGCCGAGACATACAGGCTGGGCAGCCTGTGCTCCCCAGAAACAGACGTGTGCCCTACCCAATCGCTCTCAAGCCAATATTCAGAATGGCAATGAGAGTGAAGCCTACCGAAAAGCTGGCCAGCACAAGTTGTTTTCCGTGCTTCAACATTTCTCCGAGAACGGCGTGCGCGGCCAGATAGATAAATCCACCACCAACCTCCGCCATGATCAAGCCGAGCCAAAACGTCGAAATGTTCGCCAGAAAAAAATAGCCGATCACTCCGCCGAGGAGCGTCGTCGCCTCCACGGCGGCTACCCAGCCGAGCGCGGCTGTGCGCTTCAATCCTGCGCCGATCAAAAGGCTGCCGAGCGCGAGGCCTTCGGGAACTTTGTGAATGCAGAGAGCCGAAAAGAGCGACCATTTTGTGGCGGTTATCGCAGGAATTTCGCCCTGAAGTCCTAAGGCTAAACCGTCGGTCGCACTGTGAATTGACAATGCGACGATTAGCGCAGTAGCGATTTCTCTGAAATGTCGTGTAGCATCCGCGTCGAAGTGACTGGCCGCGCAAGCAGGGCATACGTGATGCACATGTTTACTGATGAAAAGGAAAAGCACGTATCCCGTTGCGAGCGCGAGCAACACCGCCCACCAGGAACACGCGCCGAAACTTTCCGGCAAGATCGCAAAGATTGTTACACCCAGGAGTGTTCCGGCCGCGAAACTGATCAGAGCGCAAAGTTGCTTGTGCGGCAGTTGCAGCGATGTACTGACCCATCCCCCTGCAAGCGCAAAAACATAAGCCGCGAGGACCTGCCAGAGCGCGTTCGCCATTTAGGAGCTTGCGCTTCCCGCAGCCGCGGGATGATCTTCGCGGCAAAGATGCGTCTCGATCGTCACGTGAACGAGTTCGTGGTGTCCTCGTAGCAACGCCCGATAGGCATCGCAGCTCTTCGGTTCATGCGCCACCACAGACATCATTGCCGCGTATTTTCCGATGCCGACCCGCCAGACGTGCAGATCGGTTACGAGTGAATCGCCGTCACTCTCCACTGCGCGACGAATTTGATCAGGCAAATCCGAAGATGCCGGTGTGCAATCCAGCAAGATGCCGCCGGTATCACGCAACAGTGTGTACGCCCATGAGAAAACGACGCCGCTGCCCACAATTCCCACGACGGGATCGAGCCATGCCCAACCGAAAAATTTGCCGCCCGTCAACGCTGTGATCGCGAGTACCGAAGTGAACGCATCGGCCAAAACGTGCAGGTACGCGGCGCGCAGGTTTAAGTCGTGGGTATGTGCGCTGCCATCCCCATGTTCATGGTGCCGGTCGGCGAGCAGGACTGCGCAACCGAGATTTACCAGCAATCCTATACAGGCAATCCCGATCGCTTCGTTAAAATGAATTTCCAATGGAACAAACAGACGATGCACAGATTCGCCCGCCATTAAGAAGGCGACGATCGAGAGCACGACCGCACTGGTGAACCCGCCGAGCACACCAATTTTTCCCGTGCCAAAACTGAAGCGCGCGTCGCCGGCTTGCGTTCGCGCAAAATAGTAGGCCACGGCCGTTATCAAAAATGCAATGACATGAGTGCTCATGTGCCAGCCATCGGCCAGCAACGCCATCGAGTGTGACATCAAACCGGCGGCGATCTCGATGATCATCATCGCGGCGGTGACGCCGATCACGATCCGCGTCCGCCGCTCCGCATGTGAAAAATCCGGAACGAAATCGTGTGCCTTCCGGAAACGGGAATGATCTGTCCGATGCATCAGGCAAAGCTACCGCTGCAAGGAAAAGTTATCCTCTAAAATCGTAGGCGACGGTGCCATAAAAACCGCGTCCATGACTAAATTATAGTGCGCCACACTACTGCTTTGAATCCTCGATTGCCCCAGAACGGGCTCGACGATGTTGCCACAACGCGAAGAATGAAATGAGGATTAGTATTGCCCCAAACGTGCAGACGATCGCTGCACCCGATGGTAGGTCCCACCAAAAGGAGAGAAACAGACCAGCGATTCCGCCGAGCCACGCGATCATCCATCCGATGAGCAAGCGGTGACTGATTCTCGTCGCCAGATTGATTCCGCAAACCGCAGGGACAATCAGATAACTAAAGACGAGCAAAACGCCGGCGATGCGAACGAAGCTTGTCACCACCAGGCCGAAGACGGCGTAGAAGAGAAAATCCCACCAACGCACACGCAAACCTTTTTGGTAAGCCGCATCGCGATCGAACGAAACCAGCAGAAAATTTCGGCGCAAACTGAAATGGAAGACACCGACAGCAGCAAAAA
>Ga0209161_10003801_pt1 | contig 12074 bp, 12 predicted proteins | sample GraSoiAngelo_155_FD_186169 | JGI IMG/M metagenome (GOLD analysis project Ga0209161, IMG submission 186169) | Grasslands soil microbial communities from the Angelo Coastal Reserve, California, USA - 14_1009_13_30cm (SPAdes) (version 2) | ecosystem: Environmental > Terrestrial > Soil > Grasslands...
CCTGTCCCCACCCACACGACGTTGGGGTTCGAGGGCGCGATGGCCAGGGCACCGATCGACGCCGTCGGCTGGTCTTTAAACACGGGCTCCCAGGAATCGCCACCGTCGGTCGTCTTCCACACGCCGCCCGCGGCCGCCCCGACGTAGTAGACGTTCCGGTCGCCGGGCACGCCCACGACCGCCGCGACGCGGCCGCCGCCCACCGAGGGCCCGAGATTGCGAAACTTCAGGTTGTTGAGTGAATCGGCGGCGTGCGCCACCGGAGCGGGAGGCGGCTCCGCCTGGCGCGCACGATTCGCTTTCCGACTCTGCGGGGCGGCGACGACGACGACGAGGACCGACATGAGCCCGGCCGAGACACTGGCTTGACGGAGAGCCGTGCGATGCATCTGACAAACTCCTTCGGTGGGGTACGGAGGGATACGAAGACGCGACGACAGACGTTGGCCCACGAGCCGCGTCAACTGTGTATGATGTTCCCCGTATGAGAACTCTTATCCTGCTCCTCGGGATGGCCGTCGGTAATGTGGCGACGACGCCACAACTTGGGGCCCAAAATCCACGCCTTCTGAGAGATCCGCAGGATCCCGACCGGTCGCGCCAGACCGCCATCGTCACCGCCGCCGCCCGGCTGGCGCCGGCCGTGGTGAGCGTGAACGTGCTGCGGCGCGAGCGGCGCCTGGCGCAGGACCCGTTCGATCTGTTCTTCATGCCGCGCGGCGCGGATCAGGTGGTCGAGGGTTACGGGTCCGGGTTCATCATCTCGCCGGATGGTGTCGTGATCACCAATCAACACGTCACGCAGGGCGCCGAGCAGATCGTCGTCACGATGCGTGACGGGCGGGACTTTGCGGCGAAGCTGCTGGGCGAGGACCCGCAAACCGACATCGCCGTGCTCAAGGTCGACGGAGTGGGGCTGCCGACGGCGCCGCTCGGCAAGAGCACCGACCTGCTGATCGGCGAATGGGTGGTCGCGGTCGGCAACCCCTTCGCCTACCTGCTGGGCAACACTGAGCCCACGGTCACGGCCGGTGTGGTGAGCGCGGTGGGCCGCAACCTGCTGCCCTCCGAAGGGCAGTCGGGGATCTACGTCGGCATGATCCAGACCGACGCCGCGATCAACCCGGGCAACTCAGGCGGCCCGCTCGCCAACGCGCTGGGCGAAGTGGTGGGCGTGAACAGCTCGATCTTCACGAGCTCGGGCGGCTCCGTCGGCATCGGCTTCGCGATCCCGATCGAGCGCGCCCTGCGCGTGGCCGACGAGCTGCGGCGCTTCGGCAAAGTACGTCGCGCCTGGGTCGGGCTCGAGGTCGCCGGCGCGGAGGACCTGCGGGGCTGGAAGCGCGCCGGGGGCCTGCGCGTGAGCCAGGTGGCGCCGGGTGGCCCCGCCGTGCGGGCCGGGGTCGCAGCGGGCGACGTGCTGGTGAGCGCCCGCGGCCGACGGCTGCGGACCTTCCTCGATTGGGAGGCGGTGCTACTCGACATCGGGCCGGGCGACACGCTGATCGTGAGCTACCGGCACGAGGGCGAGAGCCGCATGGGCCGGCTGGCGGTGACGGATCTTCCCACCACGCTCGCCGAGAAGGTGGCCGTGCTCGGGGGCATGAAGGTCGTGACGGTGACGGCGGCCGTGCGTGCCGAGCGCGGCATTCAGAGCGATCACGGCGCTTTGATCTACGACATCCCCGGCGAGATGCAGCAGGCGACCGGACTCAGCTCCGGGGACGTCGTCTTGCAAATCAACCGGGTGCGCGTGGCGAGCGCCGAAGACCTGCGCCGGGCATTCACCGCCGCCGCGGGGGCGGGCGCCGCCACGGTGTGGTTCGAGCGAGGCGGGCGGCTCAACCGCACGGCGTTCTACGTGAGGTAAGGTGGCAGTCGGTCTGGCGGTCGGGCGGACGGCGGGCGATAGTGGAGCGGGCGATCACATTCGGAGAACACTATGGCCGATACCATCCGCAGAGTCAGCTACTACTATACCACCATCCCCGACAAGCCCGGCGAAGGCAAGCGTCTGCTCGACGTGCTGCGGAGCGCGGGGGTCAACCTGCTCGCGCTGCATGCGTTCCCCAGCGCCCGCAAGGCGCAAGTGGACTTCGTGCCGTCGGACGCGGCCGTCTTCGAAGCGGCGGCGAAGGGAGCGAAGCTCAAGCTGTCGAAACTGAAGACGGCGTTCCTGGTGGATGGCGACGACCGCGTGGGCGCCCTGGCCGGCGTACTCGGCCGCCTCGCGTCGGCGAAGATCAACGTGACGGCGGTGACCGGGGTGTGCGCCGGCATGGGACGCTATGGCGCGATCCTCTGGGTCAAGGCGCGCGACGTGAACAAGGCCGCCGCCGCATTGGGGGCCATGTAGTCAGCGCGGCTGGGCCCCACCGCGCCCCAGCGCGTCGGGGCCGAATTTCCCGCGCACTTCGTCGATCACCCGGGAGATCGTGCGGTCTCGCTCGGTTTCGACCCCTGCCGATTCTCGCTCCAGCAGGGAGAGCTGCCCCTCCGCATCCGCCACGCCGAGCTGCGACAGGGCCACGCCCAGCAGCCGGGCGGGCACGCGCCGCGCCTCCCGCAGCCGGGCGAGGAGCTGGCGCGCGACGGCGTACACGGCCCGGTCGGACCGCACCGGGTCGGGCAGCGTGCGGCTCGCCTGGCGGGTGATGAAGTCCGCGTCGCGCAGCTTCACGGTGACCGTGCGGGCCGCGAGACCGCCGTCCCGGAGGTCGGCGCTCGCCCGATCGGCCAGGGCGAGCAGCCTGGCGGCGAGCGCCTGGTCATCGTCCAGGTCGGTCGGGAACGTCTCGTCGCGGCTGACCGACTTGGCCTCGCGATCCGGCTCGACCGGCGCGGCGTCCGTGCCGCGGACCCGCTCGTACAGCCACGTGCCCTCGCGCTCGCCCAGCCAGCGGACCAGGGTTTCCCGATCATGCCCGACGACGTCGCGGACCGTGCGCAGGCCCAAGCGCGCGAGACGCTCCTGGAACTTGGGTCCGATGGACGGCAGGTCGGCGAGTGCGAACCGCAGCATGAACTCCGCTTCCGTTCCCGGCGCGACCACGTGCACGCCATCGGAGGGCAAACCCGGGCGCGGCTTCGCGACGCCCGCGGCGAGCTTGGCGACGAGCTTCGAGCTCGCGCCGCCGATCGAGAGGGACAGCGTGGTCTCCGCGAGCACCGCCTCGCGGATGCGGCGCGCCGTGCCGGCGAGGGGCTCGCCGCGATACAGCCGCTCCGTGCCGGAGAGGTCCAGGTAGAACTCGTCACTCGAGGCCTGCTCGACGGCGGGCGTGAAGCGCCGCAGCACCGCCCCGATCTCACGGCCCTTGTCGGCGCAGGCCTCCCAGGGCACCGGCACGACCGTCGCGCCGGGACACAGCCGCACCGCGCGCGCCATCGCCATTGCGGAATGGACGCCGTAGGCCCGCGCTTCGTACGACGCCGAGGTGACCACGCCCCGGCGGTCCGGCGCGCCGCCGACGATCAGGAGACGCGCCTTGCCCGCGCCGTCCGGATCGACGAGGCGCGCCACCGCGACGTAAAACGCGTCCGCATCGGCCAACAAGATCCGACGGGCGCCGGTCATCGTGGTGGAGGCGTGCTCCGCGTCCGCAGGATCTGCTCTACGACCCGCCGCCGCTCGGCCAGGTCGAGCAAGGTCAGCTGATACACCAGGTCGCTCGTCCCGTTGGCGGCGCCGTCGTAGCGCGCCCCGTCGGCGACCGGCGCGATTTCGCGCTTCCCCGCCCGAACCAACCGCATCTCGTCCACCCGCTTCAGCGGGTAGCGCCGCGTCTGCTTATCCTGCCGGAACACGAGCGTGTCGCGCCGCAGCGCCTCGAGCCGCAGGTTCCACACGATCGTGCCGTCCTTGAGCGTGATCTGCCACACGTCCTCCCCCGCCTGCCCCGCTCCGACCAGGACGAGCCCCGCGAGGAGCAGCGCTCTCATGTCTGCTCACCCTTGCCCGTCTTGGGCGGGGCCTCGGTGGCCTGCGGGCGCCGCTTCTTCCCCTTCGGGCGCCGGTTGCCGTAGGTGCCGCGGAAGATCTTCCCTCGCTTGGTGCGAATGTCGCCTTTGCCCATGTGATGTGCTCCGTTGTCCGTCGTCCGTTACTTTGCGCCGCCGAGTTTCAGCAGGCGCTGGAACTGATCCGCCGCCGCCGGCATGACCGACAGGCGGGCGATGCGCACGAGCGCCAGGTCGGCGAACGCGCGGTCCCCCTTAATCTCGGCAAGCGGGACGGCGCGCGGCAGTCTCTCGCGGGCTTTCAGGTCCACCACCGCGAGCTTCGGGTCCTTCTGCTTGGGATCGGGATACGCCGCTCGAGTGACCTCCGCCACGCCGACCACCGCCTTCTCGTCTCCCGTGTGATAGACCAGGACCTGATCGCCCGGTCGCATCGATCGCAGATGCTTGAGCGCGAGGTTGTTCTTCACGCCGTCCCAGACCGCCGTCTTCTGGCGCGCGAGGTCATCGTAGCTGTAGGTGGACGGCTCGGTCTTGACGATCCAATAGCTCGGCATGGTACCCTCTCGTTGACCCCGGGGCATGGCCCCGGGGTTGGCCTACCCTCACAGGAGTTTCGTGGCCCATCGATCGATGGTAGCCACCAGCTCCGTCATGACGTCCTCTGCCGTCTTGCCCGACCGCTTGGGGACCCTGAAAGAGTGATCGCCGCCTTCCACCAGGTGCAGCGTCGCCCGATCCCCGAGCCTTTTGACCACGGGCTCCAAGAACTTCAGGTCGGCGAATTGGTCGCGGTCCCCTTGCAGGAACAGCATCGGTATCTCGACCTGGGCCAAATGCTCCGCGCGTGAATCGCCTGTTCGTCCGGGAGGATGCAGCGGAAAGCCGAGAAACACGAGCCCTCGCACGCCGGGAAGCGGCGCCTCGGCCTGTGCGGTGGATCGCACTGTCGCCGCCGCGACCGCGGGTGGATCGGGTCGGCCCGCGCGCCGCTCCATGTAAGGGAACTGATACCGCAGCGTGGCGATGCCCCGCTCCGCGAGCCGTTGTGCGATCGACTCCAGAAACGAGTGCCGCATCCCGGCCCCGGCGCCGTGCGCGAGCACATAGAGCAGGCGGGCGTCGGGTGGCCGCACCAGGAGCGCCGAAACCTCACCGCTCGTCTCCGCGACGCCGAAGCGAAGCTCCGTAGCGGCCGCCATCGCTATGCGTCGAGACGGCTCTGCAGCCGGGCCAGCGCCGCCATCAGGTCGGGCTCGAGGTCGAGCACCGGCCAGAGCGGGTCGTTTTTCAGCTGCTTCATCCGCGCCGGGACGGTGCGGATGGTGAACGTGCGGATGTCGAGCTTCGGGGTGACCTCCCGCCACTCGAGCGGTGTCGATACCGGAGCGCCGGGGAGAGGGCGCGCACTGAACGGCGCGACGAGCAGGCGTCCATGCCCGTTCTGCACGTAGTCGAGATAGACCTTGCCGCCCCGCTTCTGTACCTGGCGCGTGACGGTGGCGATGTCGGGGAGCTGGGCGGCGATGACCCGCGCGAGCAGCCCGCCGAGAGTGCGGGACTGCTCGTAGGTCACCTGGCGGCCCAACGGGATCAGCACGTGGAGCCCAGTCGACCCGCTCGTCTTGATGCCCGCCGGCAGGCCGATGTCGTCGCACAGCGCCTTCACCGTTTGCGCGACGGTGACGACGTCGGTGAACGGCGCTTCCTTCGGGTCGAGATCGAGGATGCACCAATCCGGGGTCTCGAGCGTGTCGACGCGGGACGACCAGATGTGCAACAGGATCGCCGCCATGTTGGCGATGTACAGGAGCGAAGCCTCGTTGTCGCACACGAAGTAATCCAGCTCGCGCTGCGAGTCCTCGCTCCAAATGGTGACGGTGCGCACGAACGCCTGAGCGTACGCCGGCGCGTCTTTCTGAAAGAAGGACTTTCCGTTGATGCCGTCGGGGTAGCGCGTGAGCACGAGCGGCCGCTCCGCGAGATAGCGCAGCATCCAGGGTGAGATGGCCCGGTAGTACTCGATCAAGTCACCCTTCGTGTACCGCTCGTCGGGCCAGAAGACCTTGTTGAGGTTCGTGAACTGCACCTCGGGAGGCGCGATGCGGGATGCGGGATGCGTGGCTGATAGAGGAGCATCCGCATCCCGCACCTCGCTTCCCGCATCCCCGATCACGCACTCTTCCGGCTTCTTGTCATCCCGGAACCGGAGAAAGACCGGCTGCCGCAGCAGGCCGTCCCCCGTGACCTCCTTGTAGCGGACCTCGGCCACGAGCTCCGGCTTCACCCAGTGGCTCTCCCTCTCCGCCGGGACCGGACCATCGAACGCCGGCCGGGGGACCTCGAGCCGCAATAGCTGGTCCCCAACGTCTTTCAGCATCTGGCCGGTGAATCCGCTGCCCGCGCGACCGGCATAGACGAGCTTCCCATCGGCGTAGCCCCCCAGGTGGAGCGCCCCGAACCCGCCCCGGCTGCCCTTGGGCGCGGTGTAGCCCACGACGACGAAATCCCCGGTCTTGTCGGCGCGGATCTTCTGCCACAGGTCGGAGCGGCCGCTCTTGTACGGGGCGTCGGCTTTCTTGGCCACGATGCCCTCGAGTCCCATCCCTACCGCCCGGTCGTACAGCGCCTCGCCGTCCTTCTCGAAATGCTCCGAGTAGCGCAGCGGTCCCGCCTCCGGCAGCACTTTTCGCAGAAGGGCCTTGCGCTTCACGAGCGGCAGCGACCGCAGGTCGAACCCCTCGACCGCCATCAGGTCGAAGAGATAGAGGGTGCCGGGCGTCTCGACGGACGCATGCCGGATGTCGGGAGCGCGGCCAATGCGCGCCCGGTTCTGGAGACGTTGAAAGCTCGGCCGGCCCTGCTCGTCCAGGATCACCAGCTCCCCATCCATAATGAGGCTGGAGTACGGCAGAGCGGCAATCGGGCGGATCAGCTCCGGGAAGGCCGCGGAGTAATCGTTCCCGTTGCGCGTGATCAGGCGCGCGGTCCCGCCTTCCTTCACCGCGCGCATGCGATAGCCGTCGAGCTTCACCTCGAAGACCCACCCGGCGCGCGAGAACGGCTCTTCGCGCGTTTCCGCGAGCATGGGAGCGACGTCCTCCGCGCGGACGGCGCGCATCGGGGCCTTGAGCTTCTTCAATTCGGCCACGAGCTGCGCCGCTTTCTTGCTGCCGTCGCGCAGCTCCTCGACCGTCAGCCCCGACAGCACCGATCCGGGGGGAAACGCGGCCCCGTTGGTCGAGGTATAGGCGTCCCGCTCCTTGATCAGGAGCCAGTCCTTCACCGACTTTTTGATCTTCACGAGCGTCCACACGCCGCGCAGCTTGTAGCCGCGCAGCTCGAAGAGCAGCTTCCCCTTGGCGAGCCCCGCCGCCGGGTCCTCGATGGGAACCCACACGCCGCGGTCCCACACGATCACCGCCCCCGCGCCGTAATTCCCTTCCGGGATGATCCCCTCGAAGTCGCCGTACTCGATGGGGTGATCCTCGACGTGGACGGCGAGCCGTTTGTCGGCGGGGTCGCGCGACGGCCCTTTGGGCACGGCCCACGATTTCAATACTCCGTCCATCTCGAGCCGCAGGTCGAAATGGAGGCGGGTGGCGGCATGCTGGTGGACGATGAAGCGGCGTCCGGGTGCGGCGGCGACCGACCCCGAAGGCTCCGGCGTGCGGTCGGCGGAGCGCTTGGCACGGTAGGTCTTGAGCGCGTCGTCGGGAGGCGGGGAGGCCGGGGGGGTCGGGGGATTCGGCTTCACGGTCGTGGTCCATTGTAGACCGAAAGCGCGCCTGGTCGCAATCCGCGCGGCCGGCGCAGGATGGACCCTCCCTCGCGCCGGTAGTAATATCCTAAGGCCGTCGCTCGTACGGTCACCCTTTCACCACAGGCCCTATGCCCGCGCATTCCATTGGTTCCGCCACGATTTCCTTCGGGCTCGTCTCGGTCCCGATCAAGATGTTTTCGGCTGGCGAGTCGTCGGCCGCGATCTCGTTCAACTGGCTGCATAAGAAGGACGGGGCCCGTCTGAAGCAGCAATACGTCTGCTCGAAGGACGGGGAGAAGGTCGAGAAAGACGACATGATCAAGGGCTACGAGTTCGCCAAGGGCCGCTACGTTCAGTTCACTCCCGACGAGTTGAAGGCGCTCGAGGAGAAGGGGACGGGGTCGATCAACATCACGGAATTCGTCGATACCGACACGGTGGACCGGATGTACATGGACAAGGTCTACTTCATGGGACCCGACAAGGGCGGCGACCGGGCGTTCACGCTGCTGGGCGAAGCCCTGAAGAAGACGCGCAAGGTAGCGATCGGGCAGTGGGCGGCGCGCGGCAAACAATACCTCGTCATGATCCGGCCGCTCTCCCGGGGGCTCGCGATGGAGCAGCTGCGCTACGCCAACGAAGTGCGCTCGATCGACGAGGTGCCGATCCCGAAGGTCGACGTCAAGAAGGCGGAGCTGGACATGGCGGTGCAGCTCGTCGAGCAGGCGGCGTCGGAGAAGTTCGAGCCCCAGAAGTACGAGGACACGGTCAAGATGCGCATCCAGGAGCAGATCCAGCGCAAGGTGGAGGGCGAGGAGATCACCGAGGAGCCGACCGAAGCCCCCAAGACGCAGATTATCGACCTCATGGAGGCGCTCAAGGCGAGTCTCGCCAAGGGCAAAGGCTCGACCGGCGGCGAACGCAAGCCCGCCAAGCGCATCGAGCGCGTCGCCGAGGCCAAGCCAGCCAAGAGACGAAAGGCCGCCAGCGCCTAGGCGATGACGGGATACACCACCGAGGAGGTCGCCCGGCTCCTCGGCCTTTCTCCCGCGCAGATCCGATCCTACACCCGAGCCGGATTTCTCTCTCCCGCGCGTGCCGCGCGGGGAGAGCTGCGCTTTTCGTTTCAGGACCTGGTGCTGCTGCGCGCGGCGAAGGGGCTGATGGCTGCCCGCATCCCGGCCGCGAAGATCCGCGGCTCGCTGCGCCGGCTGAAACAGCAGTTGCCGCGGGGACGCGCGCTCTCGGAACTGCGCATCACGGCCGAGGGTCATCGGGTGGTAGCGCGAGACGGCGCGCTCGCCTGGAATCCGGATTCGGGGCAGCTGGTGCTCGACTTCGACGTCGCGAGCCTGGCCGTGCGTGCGGCGCCGCTGGCGCGCCGCCAGGCGGCGGCCGCCCGGCGCGTGGAGGACGATCTCGACGCCGAGCAGTGGTTCGACCTCGGGCTCGAGCTGGAAGTGAGCGCGCCGGAGGACGCGCGCGACGCCTACCGGCGGGCGCTCGAGCTCGATCCCCATCATGCCGACGCCCGGGTGAACCTGGGACGGCTGCTGGTCGAATCTGGTCGCGCCGAGGAGGCGGAGACGCATTTCCGGGCGGTGCTGGCCGACTGTCCCGACCACGCGACCGCGTGGTACAACCTCGGCATCGCGCTGGAGGACCGGCGGCGCCCCAACGACGCGGTGAAGGCCTACGAGCAGGCGATCGCCGCCGATCGGCGGCTGGCGGACGCGTACTTCAACCTGGCGCGGCTCTACGAGCAGGCGGGGAAGAAGGCGGCGGCGCTGCGGCACTTGTCGATTTATCGAAGACTGACGGGGGAGGGATAGGATGAACCTCGTGGCCCCACGCGTGGCGGCGTATCTGGACGCACTCGTACCGCCGCGCCCCGCGCGGCTCGCGGAGCTGGAAGCGGCGGCGCGGCGCACCGGCTTCCCCATCATCGGCCCCGCAACGGGACACCTGTGCTACCTGCTGGCACGCCTCAGCAACGCTCGACAGGTCTTCGAGCTCGGCTCGGGGTTCGGCTACTCGACCGCGTGGTTCGCGCGCGCCGTGAAAGAAAACGGCGGTGGGACCGTGCACCATGTCGTGTGGGACGACGAGCTGTCCCGCCAAGCGCGCGACAACCTCGCTGCCCTCGGCCTGGTCGATGTGGTCCGATTTCACGTCGGGGAGGGGGTCGCGACACTGCGACACGCTTCCGGCCCGTTCGACGTCATCTTCAACGACATCGACAAACAGGATTACCCGAAGGCGCTCGATGTCATCGTGACCAAGCTCCGGTCGGGCGGGCTGCTCCTGGTCGACAACATGCTGTGGAGCGGGCGCATCTTCGAGCGCCGCGACACCAGTCCCGCGACTCGTGGTGTGCGAGAGTTGACCCGCCGCATTCAGACGGACCCGCGTTGGATTGCGTCAGTGATCCCCGTGCGGGATGGCTTGCTGGTGGCGCATCGCGTCTAGGAATGGCTCTCGGACCGCGATCGCGGCCGTGAGCTACGGGCTGCAGCGGTCGGCAACCGGGACGTGAGGCGAACTCAAGAGACCATCGCCACGAACTCCTGCGCCAACTTGGGCCCGATCCCCGACTCCTCGTGCTTGAAGAAGATGAACGCGTCCTGCCAGTCCTTCCCGACGTCCTGCACGGTCTTGGCCCACTGCTCCAGGTCTGTCTTCTCATATCCTTCGTCGCGCAGCCGCAGGTAGCCGAACTCGGCGGTGGCGACGAGCGGGGTGTGCTTCTCTTCAGTGTCCGCCACGCACAGCGCCGCGTTGGCGGTGCGTAGCGCTGCGTACACGTCGTCGCTGAACCACGACTCGTGGCGGAACTCCCAGGCGCAGCGCAGGTCGGCGGGAAACTGGGTGAGCAGATCGTTCAGCCGGTCCAGGTCCTTTTTGAAGTTGGGCGGCAGCTGGAACAAGATCGGGCCGAGCTTCGGCCCGAGCTTGCGCGCGGTGTCGATGAAATAGCGGAGCGGGTCGTCCACGTCCCGCAGCCGGGCGATGTGCGTGATGCGTTGCGGCGCCTTGAGGATGAACGTAAAGCCCGCCGGCGTCGCCGCGTCCCATCCCGCCACGATCTTGGCGTTCGGCATCCGGTAGAACGTGTAATTGATCTCTACCGTCCCGAGCCGCTGCGCGTAGTACTCGAGCATCTGCGACTCGGGAAACTTGGCCGGATAGAACGTGCCCTTCCATTCCGGAAAGTTGTAGCCGGATGTGCCGACGCGGACGCGCACGCTACGCCACCCACACCGTCTTGATGTTCACGAACTCCCGCAGCCCGTACTCCGACAGCTCGCGCCCGAAGCCCGAGCGCTTCACCCCGCCGAACGGCAGCCGGGGATCGGACTTGACCAGCGCGTTCACGAATACGCTCCCCGCCTCGATCGCCCGTGCGACCCGCTCTCCCCGCGCTCGGTCGGCTGTCCACACGGAAGCGCCGAGTCCATATTGCGACGCGTTCGCGATGCGGATCGCGTCCGCCTCGTCCTTGGCGCGCACGACCGCGGCGACAGGACCGAACGTTTCCTCGTCAAAGGCCGGCATCCCCGGCTGCACGGCCGTGAGCACCGTCGGCGGATAGAACGCGCCCGGCCCGCCGGGGAGTTGTCCGCCCAGCACGACCTGGGCGCCCCGCTGGACCGATTCCCGTACCTGCCGATCGAGGTTTTCCCGGAGATCGAGCCGCGCCTGCGGGCCGATGGAGATCGCGGGATCGAGCGGGTCCCCCACGCGACGACTGCCCATTTCCGCCGTGAACCGCTCGATGAAGTCCTGCGCGATCGGCTCGACCACAATGAACCGCTTCGCCGCGATGCAGCTCTGGCCGCTGTTCTGGAGCCGGGCCTCGGCCGCGATCTGCGCCGCCCGCGCCAGGTCGGCGTCCTCGAGCACGATGAACGGATCGCTGCCCCCGAGCTCGAGCACGGTCTTCTTGAGGTGTCGCCCGGCGCGCTCCGCCACCTGGCTCCCGGCGCGGTCCGAGCCGGTGAGGGTCACCGCACGCACGCGTTGGTCGGCAATCACTCCCGCCGCCGCCTCATTGGAGAGGAACACCGAGCGGAACAGTCCCTCCGGAAGCGCCGCGTCCTGGAACGCCTGCTCGATCTCGAGGGCGCAGCGCGACACGTTGGGCGCGTGCTTCAGTATGCCGGCGTTCCCCGCGGCGAGCGCCGGGGCGGCGAACCGGAACACCTGCCAGAACGGGAAATTCCACGGCATGATCGCGAGCACGGGCCCGATCGCCTCGAAGCGAACGTAGCTCCGCGTCGCGTCCGTCTGGCGCGGCTGGTCCGCCAGCATGGCGGCCGCCTGGTCCGCGTAATAGTCGCACACCCATGCG
>Ga0209161_10003803_pt1 | contig 12072 bp, 8 predicted proteins | sample GraSoiAngelo_155_FD_186169 | JGI IMG/M metagenome (GOLD analysis project Ga0209161, IMG submission 186169) | Grasslands soil microbial communities from the Angelo Coastal Reserve, California, USA - 14_1009_13_30cm (SPAdes) (version 2) | ecosystem: Environmental > Terrestrial > Soil > Grasslands ...
AAGGTTTGAAAATTCTGCTCGTTGACGATCATCAGGACACGTGCGCTGCTTTGGAGAAATTGCTTGTCCGCCGAGGATATCTTGTGGCGGCGACGCATAATGTCCGCTCGGCGATGGAAGCGGCAGTGCGCAACAAGTTCGATCTGCTCATCAGCGATATCGCTCTGCCTGACGGAACTGGCATGGACCTGATGATGCAATTGCGCGCGATCTCCAACGTTCCGGGGATCGCCATCAGCGGTTTTGGTAATAACAGTGATATCAAGAGAAGTTTACAGGCGGGTTTCTCCGAACACCTGATCAAACCCATCAAGCTCGAGAAGCTTGAAGCCGCGATTGAGCGGGCCATCGCAGGCTAAGGACGCTTCTCGCGAGTCAGCGCATGCGCATCGTCGATCTGGAAATCGAAGATATTGCGTTCGGGGGAAAAGGAGTCGCGCGAGACCAAGGGAAAGCTGTCTTCGTTCCTTATACGATCGAAGGCGAGCTGGTCTCTGCGGAAATCGTGCGCGAGAAAAAGCAATTCGCCGAAGCGGAGCTAGTCGAAGTCAAGCAAAGCTCACCTGATCGTGTAGAACCACTGTGCCCTTATTTCGGCCGGTGTTACCAGCACATTAGCTACGAACATCAGCTTGCGATCAAATGGCGACAGGTTCGTGACGCGCTCCAGCGAATCGGCAAACTAAAAGATGTTCCGCTGCGACCGATCATCCCTTCGCCCAAGCAGTACGCATATCGCAATCGTATCACCGTGCACGCGCAGGAGGGCGTGATCGGTTTTTTTCGACGCGATTCGCACCAATTGATTGATATCGAGCAGTGCCCGATTTCGACCGATGAAGTGAATCGTGCGCTGACGGAGTTACGCGCACAACCATACGTGCGCGATGGCCATTACACGTTGCGGGCTTCGGCCAGTTCGCGCGTTTTTTCCCAAACCAACGACGAGGTCGCAGATGCGTTGCGCGGCTTGGTCGTCAATCTCGTTCCCCCAAAGCAAGAGCTGTTGATCGATGCTTATTGCGGCGCAGGATTCTTTGCAAAAGCGCTGCTCGACAAATTCGAGCGCGTAATCGGGATTGATTGGGACAAATTCGCAATCGCGGCCGCGAAACAAAACGCCACCGACAAAGAAACCTACATCGCTAGTGATGTGGAAGAAGAGCTGGCAAGCGTCTCAAGGAACGACGGCTTCCTAGCCGTTGAGGGTGAGACACGACGGCTGGGAAGCCGTCATTCCTTGACCCTTATTGTGGATCCTCCGGCGACTGGGCTGAGCGCGGATGTGCGAAAAACGATTGTTGATCTTGCGCCAGCCACATTGATTTACGTCTCGTGTAATCCGCCCACATTCGCTCGCGATTTGAGAGAATTGCAGGAAAGATTCGCGCTCGAATCCGTCACACCGCTCGACATGTTCCCACAAACCGCCGAGATCGAAGTCGCCGCGAGCTTGCGAGTTGTGCCGGCGTCCTGAAGATCATCGAAGCGCGCCCGGCTTTTTCGAACGTTCCTCAAAGCAGGCGCCACAAAACCGAGTTTCATTGACGGATCGCACGGCGATAAGTCCAATGGCAAGATGATTTGGGTCCTGGGTCTCGTCGCGACGCGCCCGGACTGGCCGATAATGCTGCCGTTTGTGATCTTGCTGGTGGCGATCGCACTCGCTCCGCTCATCGCTCAGCATCACTGGGAGCGTCATTACCACAAGCTTTGCGTCGCTCTCGCCGGCATAGTTTGTCTTTATCATCTCTTCGTTGCTAAGCAGTGCGCGCGCGTCGTTCACGCGGGAATCGATTATGTGACCTTCATGGTCGTGGTCGGTTCTTTCTTTGTTGTCGCAGGCGGAATTCATTTGCGCGTCAAATCGCCGAGCGGTGCGATGAGAAACACTCTGTTCCTCCTTGTCGGTGCGTTCTTGGGAAATCTAATAGGCACCATCGGCGCATCGATGCTGCTAATCCGGCCGTGGATCGCGATGAACAGAGGCCGCGTTGCGCCTATGCATATCGCGTTCTTTGTTTTTCTGGTCAGCAACATTGGCGGCGCGCTGTTGCCGGTGGGTCCGCCGCTCTTCCTGGGATTTCTTAAAGGCGTGCCATTCGGCTGGACGCTGCAAAATTGCTGGCGCCAATGGTTGCTAACGGTCGCGATTGTTCTCGTCGTCTTTTTTATTCTCGATCTTGTCAATCTTCGCGCGCGCAAAAGGGCCATTCATGAAAGCGAGATCACGCAATGGCGCTGCAACGGCGCCCACAACTTCCTATTCCTGTTTGCGCTTTTGGCTGCGCTCATCGCCGTGCGCGCGGGCTGGCGCGAGCCGCTCATGGTACTGATTGCTCTGGGATCCTATTTCGCTACGCCACAGGGCATTCGCGAAGCCAACAATTTCACTTTGGCGCCGCTCAAAGAAATCGGCTGGCTCTTTCTCGGTATTTTCGGAACGATGATTCCGGTTTTGGAATACATGGAAGGATCAGCCGAGAAACTGGGATTGACTTCCGAGACGGCAATCTATTGGGCAACAGGCATACTCTCCGCACTGCTCGATAACGCGCCAACCTATCTCGCTTTTTTCGCGGCAGCACTCGGACTCCACCACTTCGACATCAACGAACCGTCGCAGGTAGCCGACTTTATTTCCAAAAACGGCGGCGAATTAATCGCGCTTTCACTGGGCGCGACTTTCTTTGGCGCACTCACCTATATAGGCAACGCTCCGAACCTGCTGGTGAAAACGATTGCTGAGCATGGGCAGGTTCCAACGCCAAGCTTTATCGGCTATATCTGGAAGTTCGCCCTTCCAATCCTAATTCCGGCATTTGTGTTGGTGTCGATCTTTTTTTTCCCCGGTAGCGCAAGCGTCGCCCCGGGTCAGCATTAACGTTTTTTTAACGTCTTTCGGTTGCAGTTTAATTACGGCCGCAAAAGTCCGCTTATCTTTGGTCGGTTTTTATGAGCGAATTCATCATCATAGAGATCATTGTCACATGTTTCCGCAAACCGCCGAGATCGAAGTCGCGGTGCATTCTTCAAGCATAAACGAGCAGATCAATTTCTTCCGGCAACGAGTTAGATACTTCGCGGATGACGTTGCCGCGAAGCAGATTCATCAGCGCGCTGCGTTGTGGCGCGCCGAGAATGACGCGCGATGCACCGAGCGTCGCAGCAATATCAACAATCGTTTCGGCGGCAGAGGGACTCACGGCGTAGCAGAACAACGGCGTGATGTCCTCAGCTTTCTGTTTCGCTTCAGCGAAAATCGTGCTGGCTTCCGGATCCTGCTGCCATTTGCGTCTGGCGTCCTCTTCTGTCATGAACGGTTGTTCACGCACGAAGAGCAGGTAAAGGCGCGAGCCGGCCCTGGCTGCTTCTCGTAATGCGAAATCGAGGGTACGCCCTGCGCTTCGAACCGCGCATAACATTGCTTCGCCCTCTGGAGAAGACGGCGCTTTGGACATCGGACGCGCAACATCGACACCTAATTGTCGTGGCGGCAGCGTGGGCGCAGCTTCCTTTTTCATTCGGCGCTCCTGCACAAGTCCACGGAGAATCAATCCAACAGCGAGAATCGTGACGGCAAAATAACGCGCGTTCGGCTTGTCGATGAGCAGAGAAATTTCGATCGCTGCCATGACAAGAAAAGTTCCAAACATGAGCGTACGCTCCCAGCTTTTGATCGACAATTTTCGGTCGGTTGAAGTCGCGCCGAGGTTGGTTGCTATCGCGCCGACCACGCCAACAGCATAAAGATCGGCCAGGCCAGACATGTCCTTCACAATAATCACGAGAAGCATTGGGACGAGCGTAGCGAGAAACATTCCCGCGCTTGGAACGCCCCATTTGTTGAGGCGCTGAAAGATTCTTGGTATTTCGCGGTCGCGTGACATGAGAAATTGGATTGCAATGAGGTCGACAATCGCAGTGTTGACCGCGGACAGGAGAAGCAGACCGAAAACAATGCTGACGAGGAAACCAAATGCATGACCCAGCGCGGGGCCAAGCGCTCCTCCGACGAAGATTTGGCCCATGTAACGCAGCATATAATCGCGGACGCCTTCGGCCCCTGGCGCGTTGACGTCGCCGTTTACGATCTGCAATCCGCCGAGCGCATGCATCGCGAGCCCAAGCAACGCCGTGAACAGGCAGACTTCGATCATCACTATCATGATTGCGGGCGTGGATGTTTTGATCACCGATGGCTTCTCGTCGCTGCTCCCGGGATCGAGCTTCATCACGCCCGTGGCATTGGCGATCGCTTCCACCCCCGACAGGGCCAGCACGATTCCGACAAAAGCGGCCCAGTTCTGGCCAAATGTTCCGCGCAATGGCTGCAAATGAGCAAATGCTTCGCCCAGGTGCGGCAGACAGAACAGACCGAGGACAACCACGACCACGGCGGTTGGAATCGAAATCAAGAACGCAAGGCCACCAGTTTGTTTCGGTCCTAACAGATTCAGTAAGCCAATGATCAAGATTGACATGGCCGCGAATTTTTCTGGGTGCGGCACGCCCAGATATTGAAAAGCGGAAAGCGCGCTGATGGCCGCGGTGACCAAATAATCGGCGATGAGCAAAAACGCGCCGACGATGGATATAACTTCGCTGCGATGGCGCACGCTAGCGTAAACGCCGCCGCCGTCGGGATAAAGGCGGCAGATGACCATGTAGTTGAGGCCAACAAGTGCAGTGAGCACGCACATCGCCGCGATCAGCCAAAACGAACTGTAGCCTGCAACAGCGAATGCAAGACCGATGACGTAGGCCTTGCTCGTCCCCCAATCGCCGTACAAAATCGCTGCCGCGCGCTTCCAATCCACATTGCGCGGACGTTTAACGTTAGTTGGAATCAATTCGTTCGACTCAAACGAAGCGTCACTCGCGCGACGAGGCGCTTCACTTTGCGAGGAGTCGGTTCCACGACTTCCTTTGCACTTTAATGTTGCTTACGAGGTTAGCTGTCGGGCTAGAGCCATTAAATGCTCTCGATGCCGCGCATCGTTTGCCCCGATCCACCGCGAATTCGCAGACGAAATTTGGTTCCCCCGTTGGAGCGGTCACTCGCCGATCCATTAAGCGAAACAAAGAACCGCCGAAACATCTGATTGAGTCGATTCATAGTCAAACCAGGCGTACTTGAGAAACGGCTTGCCAGTGAGCAGGCGCGCCGTTGACAGTCACAGCCAATAAGCAATGGCGCGGCTCGTAGAGGATGTTGTTCTGGACACGCATGCAGGCGTGCATCGGCCGCGCAATCTGGATTGGAGACGTGCCGCCGCCTTGCTCTACGGCGATTGGGGTACCAGCAAAGCGTACGTAATTGGTCTGGCGTTTGTCGCCGCCGGATTTTCATCGCTGCCGATCATCCTTGCCGTTTGCGCGCTCACCGGGCTGGTCGGCATCAATTACATTGTTATCTGCCGTCATTTTCCTGACGGTGGCGGTGTTTACTCAGCCGCGCGCGAACAAAGCCGGTTGCTGGCGGTTGTCGGGGCGCTGCTGCTGGTTGCAGATCTTACGGTCACGGCTGCGCTCAGTGGTTGGTCTGCATTGAGCTACATCACTTCCGGTGCGGAGCAGATGACGTGGATCGGGTTTCTTCGCGATCACATAGCGCTCACGACGATTGGTGTGCTGTTGATCATGGGCCTCGTCAATTATTTCGGGCCGAAGCATTCCGGAAGTTTCGCAGTGGCGCTGGCACTGCCGACTGCACTCGTAGTGGTGTTTCTAATCGCGATGAGCGCGCCGCATTTCACCACGCGCTTTCTCGAGCCGCGGCATCAGAGTTTAGCCACCGTCTGGGTGCAATTTGTCAGCGTGATCCTGGCGTTGTCGGGTGCGGAGTCGATCGCGAATCTTACCGGCGTGATGAAGCTCGATCCTGGATCGACAATGGAACACCCGAGGGTCGCGCGCGAGTCGCTCAAGGCGATTACGCCGGTGGCGATCGAGGTTGTTATTGGGACGGCGCTGCTCGGATGGGCAATGCTTTCATTGCCTGCCGTCCTGGATAAAACACTGCATTTAACAGATAAGGGCGCGATCTCCGCGATTCTGGGACAACGGAGTGAAGACATGTTGCGCTTCATCGGCGAGGAATTTGCCACCGCCACATTTTCGCCCGCAGTCGGCCAGATTTTCGGCTGGATTGTTGGAGTTGTTTTCTGCCTGCTGCTCTTGAGCGCGGCCAACACAGCTATCGTGGCAATGATCGGTCTGCTTTACATGATGTCGCGCGACCGCGAGATGCCGCGGCAATTCCGTCGCCTCAATGGCCATGGCGTTCCTATGTGGCCCCTGTTCATCGCCACCGGGCTGCCAGTGGTGGTGCTGCTATTTGCGGCGAACTTTACCGCGTTGGCCGGCCTTTATGCCATCGGCGTAGTAGGGGCGATCACGGTCAACGTCGGTTCGTGTACATTCAATCGCACCAGAGGTTTCACATGGTACGATCGCGTGCTGTTTGCCGTCACGTTCGTAGTTCTGGCTTTTGTCGAGCTTACGCTAGCGCACACGAAACTCGATGCCCTGCAATTCGTGCTCGCGATTCTAATGGGCGGGCTGGCATTGCGCGCTTACACATTGAAGCGTCAGGGTCTCACGACTCTCACCGTGACGCGTGAAGTTGCCCGGATGGTTACCCCCGACCTCGCGGCAACGATGCGACCGCGTTTGCAGGAAGGTCAAAAAATCATGGTCGCAGCACGCGGAATCACGCCGGTGCTCAGCTTTGCCTTGGACGAAGCGCAATTGCGAAAAGCGACGCTGTTTGTGCTCTACGTCAAAGAGGTCGCTGTTTATTACACGGCAGCCGGCACACGGCTTGGCCGCTCCAACTGGCAGGACGACCCGGAAGCAAATGCTATCATGTGCTCGATGCGGAAACTCGGGAGCGAGCGCGGCATGAACGTGGTTCCGCTTTACGCCGTAAGTCAGGACGCCGCCACGACAATTGTCGATCTTGCAGCAACCATGGGCATTGATTTCCTCGTCATCGGTGCGTCACAACGTCCCGCGTTGGTGAAGCTCCTCCGCGGTAGCGTTGCCACAAACGTCGCTCAGCAGTTGCCCGAATCCATTCACTTGCTCATCTTCGGATGAAAACATCAATCGCAGGGAGAAATTGTAGGGCAACCGCTCCGGTTCCCCGGCAGGCGAAGCGCCTGCCCCACAAAATATGACTCCGCTCAAAGTCCTCATTGCCGATTCGATCTCCCAACGCGGCGTTGATGAGCTTTTATGCGATGATGCGCTTGATGTGGCGATCAAGACGGGGCTGAGCGAAAAAGAACTGATCGAGGTTATCCCCACATTCAGCGCGCTAATCGTGCGCAGCCAGACAAGAATCACGGCGGACATTTTGAATGCCGGCGCGAAGCTTCGCGTGGTAGGCCGCGCCGGGGTGGGGGTCGACAATGTCGATGTTGAGACGGCGACGCGCCGCGGCATCGTCGTGTTAAATGCGCCGGGTGGAAACACCGTTTCCACTGCCGAACACGCCTTTTCCCTGTTGCTCGCGGTGGCGCGCAAGATTCCGCACGCAGACGCAAACGTTCGCAATAAGCATTGGGACAAAAGAAACTTTGAAGGCGTCGAGCTTTACAACAAGACACTTGGCGTTATCGGCATGGGCCGAATCGGCAGTGAGTTAAGCCGGCGCGCCATAGCTTTTGGGATGCGGGTCGTCGCGTACGATCCGTACCTTTCCGTGACACGTGCTCGCAGTCTGCAAGTCGAGCTCGTGGATGAGCTGGACGATTTGCTTACGAACGCCGATTTCATCTCGCTGCATACGCCGCTCACCGGAGAGACGCGCCACATTCTTGATGCGGCGCGTTTGCCAAAAACAAAACGCGGCGTGCGCATCATCAACTGTGCGCGTGGCGGTTTGATTGACGAAGCCGCGCTTGCGAAAGCGTTGCAAGCTGGTGATGTGGCGGGCGCGGCGCTGGATGTTTTCGAAATTGAACCGCTACCGTCCGATTCGCCATTGCGCAGCGCACCCAATCTTGTGCTGACGCCGCACCTTGGTGCGTCCACAGTCGAAGCACAGGAGAGCGTTGGCATCGAGATTGCGCAATCAATTCGGGCGGCGCTGCTCGAAGGCACGATTCGCAATGCTGTGAACATGCCCAATCTCGACGCGAAAACTCTGGCGATCATAGGACCGCATCTGCGTTTTGGCGAAAAGCTCGGCAAATTTCTATCGCAGATCGCGCCGAAACGCGCCGAGTCGCTCAACATCAATTACAGCGGAAAAGTCAACGAGGCGGATACGACTGCGATCACTCGTGCGGTGTTGAAAGGCTTTTTGCAGATTGCCGGTGGCACCGAAGTCAACGAAGTGAACGCGCCTGCCTTTGCCGAGACTCTCGGTCTTAAACTTACCGAGTCGCGATTGAGCGCGCCGGGCGATTACACCGACATGCTCGAGCTTTCGGCCATGGCAGAAGGGAAAACCGTGTCTGTCGGCGGTGCGTTCTTCGGGGCTACGCCACGAATTGTCAGCATCAACAGCCGACCGGTTGAAGCGCGCCCGCACGGCGTCGTGCTCGTGTTGGAAAACACCGATCGCCCCGGGATGGTGGGGCGCATTGGTACTTTGCTCGGTAATCACGGTGTGAACATCGCCACGATGTCGCTCAGCCGGAATCAGGCCGGCGGCACCGCGCTGACGGTTTTAAATCTCGACACCGCGCCCGGCGAAGAATTACTGAGCGAAATTCGGGCAAGTGAAGACATTCACTCTGCGCAAGTGATTCAACTTTGACAAGGAGCAACGGCTTGGGCAGCCGTCACTCCTTTCATCTTGCCGCGGCCGATTCGATCCGATACAACTGGCCGCATATGGACTTTAGCGCTCACTCAATTATTTGGACTATCCTTGTTGGACTGGTTATCGGTGCGCTCGCAAAGCTGTTGATGCCAGGGAAAGATCCCGGTGGTTGTATCATTACGATTCTGCTAGGCATCGCGGGTGCGCTCGTAGGCACGTGGATTGGTCGCATCTTTGCAGGCGAAAACTATGTCGCCGGTTGGATTATGTCGATCGTTGGTGCAATGATTCTGTTGCTGCTGTATCGATTGCTTTTCAGGCGCGGCGTATAGGTAGCGTTCGTACGAGATTGGGGAGCGCGGGCTTTTTGCCCGTCGCCGCCAGCATATTGCCGGTGGCTTCCCCTGCGCGTTGATTACACAACTTGCGAACTGAACTGTCCGGCAACATGCCGGACAAAGCGGGCACAATGCCCGCGCTCCCCGAAGGCGCGCGCGATACGAATTTATGCCAGATTAGCGCTCCCATGGCCGCATCCAAAAGAACGCTAGTGATCATCGCATTCGCCGCGCTCTACGTGATCTGGGGCTCGACTTATCTCGGTATTCGGTTTGCCATTGAAACGATTCCACCGTTTCTAATGGCCGGCGGGAGGTTTGTGTTGGCCGGACTAATTATGTATGTGATCGCCTGGTCGCAAGGCATCAGCAAATCGAGCTGGGCTAACTGGCGCACATCGCTGATTATTGGCGCTTGTTTGCTGCTTGCAGGCAACGGCGGAGTAACAATTTCGGAAAAGTACATCGACTCCGGACTGGCTGCGCTGATCGTTGCGATTGTTCCCATTTATATTGTGCTGCTGGGGTGGGCGACGGGAATGGCGCCGAGACCAACTCCAATCGTTTGGGTCGGGCTCATAGCGGGTTTCATCGGCGTTGGAGTTTTATTCGGGCCGGCATTGCGTTTTTCCTCAAATGACGGCCGCCATCCGGCGATCGGAATGTCGATTCTACTCGTGTCATCTTTCATATGGTCAGTCGGCTCGCTCTACTCGCGCGTTGCAAGACATGCTGCCTCACCTTTTCTCACGGCTGCTCAACAAATGCTCTGCGGAGGAATGCTCCTTTTGTTTGTCGGGATCCTCACTGGCGAGCTGCGGCGCCTTCATCCCAGTTCCATCTCGATGTTGTCGCTCACATCATTCATCTATCTGGTGATCATTGGCGCTGTGGTTGGATACACGGCCTACATTTGGCTGCTGCGTCACTGCGAACCGGCCAAAGTCGCCACTTATGCGTACGTGAATCCGATTGTCGCAGTCCTGTTGGGCGCTCTTTTTGCAGGCGAAACTGTAACCATGCGCACGTTGATTGCTGCCGCTCTCATTATTGGTTCCGTTGCGCTCGTAATCACGGCGCAGCAACTAAGAGCGAGGATCGAGCCACCTGTAAGTGTGGCATTAGAGCCGGCTGATTGAACATTATGAGCAGTGAAAATCTCTCTAGTGATCCCAAAGACCCTCTCCTGAGCGGCAGTCGACCGGAGCGACAGGAAACAATCGACGTGGTCACGCGCAACTGGCAGGCGGAAGTCGAGACTGCGCAAACGTATCGCGACCTGGCGGAGCGCGAGCGGGACGAGAAACGCAAGGGCGTTCTTTTACGCATGGCCGAAGCGGAAGAGCGCCATGCGCAGCGTTGGGAGAAGAAACTTCGAGATCTCGGCGCAGAGCCACCTGTATTCAAAGAGACGATTGCGCGCAGATTGAATCGTTGGTGGAACAAGATTGCCGGAGCGGAGATCGCCATTCGCCGGATGGAAGCGACGGAAGAACGGCAGGAAGCGCAATTTCAAGATCAAGCCGAGCGCGCGTTCGCTGGCGAAAAGGACGTGCAGGAATTCTTACGCAAAAGCGCGCTCGAAGAAAAAGCCCATGCGCGAGCGCTTAGCGCGATGGCGCCGCCGGTCAGTCCGCGCACCGCGCTCGACAAAATCCTGAAGCGCGAACGTTGGCACGGGCGCGGCGGCAGTTGGGTTGCCGACGCAATCTATGGCGCAAACGATGGGCTAGGCGCGGTCTTCGGAATTGTGTCGGGCGTAGCCGGCGCGACGAACAATCAGCAACATTACATTCTGATCTCCGGCCTTGCGGGAATGCTAGCTTCCACGCTGTCGATGGGCGCGGGCGCGTATCTTGCCGCGAAGAGCGAAGCGGAAGTTTATGAGGCCGAGATTTCACGCGAGCGCGCAGAGGTCGAAGAAAATCCTGAGGAAGAAATCGAAGAGATGTCGCTCTTTTATCAATTGCAGGGATTCACTTCGGAAGAGTCACAGAAAATGGCTGAGCGCCTGGCGCAGCAACCTGAGCAATTCGTGCAGGCGATGGCGCAAAGCGAACTCGGCTTGTCCGAGCACCGCTTTCCAAATCACTGGACCGCTGCGATTTCGGCTGCGGTTTCCACGGCGATTGGCGCCTTTGTTCCAATCATTCCGTTCTTTTTCTTCGGTGGCATGGCTGCGGTAATCGCGTCCTTCGTCATTAGTTTGGTAGCGCACTTTGCTGTCGGCGCCTTAAAATCGCTAATCACGATTCGCTCGTGGTGGGCATCCGGTCTCGAGATGACGTGGATCGGCATTATTGTCGCCGTTGTGACTTACGGTCTTGGCCTGGCTTTTGGTTCGCTAGGCTAAATGTCTGTATCTCCTTCGGTACCGTACCGGACGTCCCGCGATTGGGACGACGAAATCCCGCAAGCGGAATGAGAAGAACGCTCGCGGTAGTTCGACTAGCGAGGCGCAAATCGTCGGCAAAGATGGAGTTTAGTGATCGCAAGCCTAGTTGGCACAAGCATTGCAAAGGAGATTGACACCGCCGCAAACAAGCGGTTGAGAGATAAGTCAGTGACGAGAATTCTAATCGCAGACGATCAGCGCGACGTGCTCGAAGCGCTGCGGATCTTGCTCAAGGGCGAAGGTTATCAGACGGAAACGGTCACGTCGCTCGCCGGCATCTTCAATGCGCTGGAAAAGAAAGAGTATGCGCTGCTGCTGATGGATCTGAACTACACGCGCGATACCACCTCCGGCCAGGAAGGTTTATCAGCCATCTCGAAAATTCAGGCGATCGACAACATGCTGCCGATTGTTGTGATGACCGCCTGGGCAACGATTGAGTTGGCTGTGGACGCAATGAAACGCGGTGCGCGCGATTTTGTGACCAAGCCGTGGGACAACCAGCGATTGCTGGCGATTGTGAGGACGCAAATCGAGCTCGCTTCAGCACTCCGTCGCGA
>Ga0209161_10003809_pt1 | contig 12065 bp, 9 predicted proteins | sample GraSoiAngelo_155_FD_186169 | JGI IMG/M metagenome (GOLD analysis project Ga0209161, IMG submission 186169) | Grasslands soil microbial communities from the Angelo Coastal Reserve, California, USA - 14_1009_13_30cm (SPAdes) (version 2) | ecosystem: Environmental > Terrestrial > Soil > Grasslands ...
TGGTTACCTGCCCTCCGGTCGAGAGCGACGCACGTATCCTGTTTCTGACGCAAAGGCTTGATCTTGCCCACGAGGCTCGTCGATCCCCTGAGAGCAGATCGAGGATTTTCTAATTGCGATCTAAGGGTTTTCCAGCATTGGCGAGGCCGGAGGGGCGTGGAACTGTGAGATGCAGCTGGCGCGTGCGGTGCCGTCGAGGTGGCTGCACGGTGGAGGCCCGGCCGCGAGCCAGCGTACGATGTATCACTTGACCGAAGGAGGGATCGCGATGCGACGAAATCTCGCGGTACTGGTGGTCGCGCTGTCGTCGGCGGTCTTATTGTTCGGGACAGGGCACGCCCAAACGTTGGGACCGACGACCTATGTCCTACAGTCTGACGTGGTCACCGCAGACTCGGGGGGCATCGGTGACGCACAAGTCTTGTGTAACGGCTCCGATTTCGCTACCGGCGGCGGGCTCGCGACGACTGCCAGCACGGGCACTCCGCCCACGATGGCCGTCTCCGACTCCTTCCCCATTTCGGACGCGTCCGGCGCAAGCACGGCGAACAACGCCGACCCTCACGGGTGGAGAGTGATGACCTTCAACCCCTCACCTGACCCCTTGGACCTGCAGGCATTTGTGGTGTGCCTCAAGAGCGGTCTTCTCTCGTTGGTGCCCGGTCAGTAGGATTCCGCTCGACCCCCACTCCACGAGCGTCGAGCGCCCCGACGCTCGTGGAGTTTCTCGGTCCTCGTCGCTCCGGAGGGCAGGCTAGCGGAGCCCGTCCTCCTTCTTCGCCTCCTCCTTCGTCAGGCCGCCGAGGCGTGCGTGCGGCCGGCCGCCGTCGGTGAGGGCGATCGCGAGCACGATCTCGCCGGCCCGCGGCGCGTCCGGCAGCCGCACCTCCATCGCGTCGTAGTGCGAGCGCACGAACACGGCGTCCTTGAAGTGGAGCGGCACGTCGATCGTCGTGCCCGGCCCGCCGAGCTTCTTGGCCGACGGGATGATCGCCTTGCCGCCGCCGATCGCGGCCCTGAGCGGCGCGCCGAGCTTCGGGTGCAGGAGGGCGGCCGCGTGCTCGAGCTCGCCCAGCTCGCCGACGATGGCCGCCTTGCCGAACGACTCGGCCGGCGCCCCGAGGGCCTCCGTGGCCCGCTTCGAGAGGAGCGCCCCCAGCTCCTCGCCCGCGTCGACCAGCTGGGCCAAGTCGTCGACATAGCGGCCGGCGAAGGGGTTCTCGAGCACAGCCACCGCGGCGACCTTCTTCAGCGGCCGCCGCGCCGGGCGGCCGCCGTCGCTCAGGATCTCCTCGACCACGGTCACGAGCTTGCGGATCTTCATGGTCACTCCTCGTTGAGCCGGTAGAACACGAGCCCGTCGAGCAGCTTGGGATAGAAGTGCGTGGACTTCTGCGGCATCAGCTCGCCCCCGGCGACGACGGCCGCGAGCTCCGCGGGTGTCGTCGGGTCGATGAGGAACCCGGCCTGATAGACGCCCGTCCGGACGAGCGTCACCGCCTCGTCGGCGTCCGCCGTGTAGTCGACGTGGCTCTTCCGATCGAGTTTGTCGTCGGTGATGTCGAGGAACGGCTTGAGGAGCGCCTCGTGGAGCACCGACACCGCGAGCCGCCGCCACGCCGCCGACGTGCCGGCCGGCCACGGAATCCGCGCCGCCGCCCCCGGGCGCAGCCGGAGCACGGCGCCGTCGGGATTCGGGCCGGCGACGACGACGATCGCGCCGGGCTCGGGGCGGACGGGGGTCGGCAGCGGGCGCGCCTCGAACCACTCGGCCGCGCGCGCGAGCAGGCGGCCCAGCGCGAACCCGTCGACCTGATGGACGAGGCGGTGGTTGGCGAAGATCGTCATCCCGGGCGCGTCGAGCGCGAAGAACGCCATCAGCTTGTCGCGGGCGGCGGGGTGGGCCCGGCGGTAGGCGAGGGCCGTCTCGTAGCGGTGGTGGCCGTCGGCGATCATGACGTGCCGGTCCGCCATGAGCGCCTGGACGCGCGCGATCGCCCCGGGGTCGGTGAGGCGCCAGAGCCGGTGGGTCTCGCCCCGGAGATCCCGCGTCTCCACGAGGGGCGGGCCGGCGGGCTCGGTCGCCCGGCCGAGGGCCCGGTCCGGGTCCTGGGTCAGCATGAAGACGAGGCCCAGATCGGCCTCGGTCGCCTCGAGCAGCCGCATCCGGTCCGCCTTGGGACCGGCGTGGGTCCGCTCGTGGGGCTGGACGACCTTCTCCGCGTACTCGGTGAGCTCGCCGAGCGCGACGAACCCGCGCCGCGTGACCGGCGCGCCGTCGGCCACGTAGACCTGCTGATACGGATAGATGGCGGGCTCGCGTTCCCGCTCGAAGATCCCCGCCCCCCGCCACGCGTCGAGCGTCGCCCGGGCCGCCGCGTAGCCCTCGCGGGGCAGGGTGAGGCGCACGATGTTCCAGGGCGACATCTCGTAGAGTCGCGCCTGGGTCTCGGGGCCGATCTGGTCGTAGGGCGGCGCCAGGACCGAGGCCATATCCCCGACCTTCGCGGCGTCGAAGCGGTAGCCGCGAAACGGCCTGACCCTCACGCGCGTCGGCGGAGGCCACGCGCTGGCCCCTGCCCTCCTCCCCGCCTGCTCGCCACGTCTTCGGCTCCCATCGACCGCACGGCGCGGTCAGTGGCCGGCCCCGGCGGGCCCGGCGCCCTTGATGACTTCGGCGGCCCGGGCCGCCGGCGGCGTGTTGCGGCTGCGGCCGGCCGTGATCGTGCCGTCGATCAGCACCATCGAGATGCCCGGCAGATCGCCCGCGGCCAGCGCGCCGAGCGCGTCCTTGCCGGCCGAGCCGACCGGCGCGTCGCAGACGACGAGGTCGGCCGCCCGGCCCGCCGTGATCACGCCGGTGTTCAGCTTGTAGACGCGCGCGGTGTTGCCGGTGGCGCACGCGATCGCCTCGGCCGGCGGCATCCCCCCCACCCCGGCCAGCAGCGAGATCGTCCGCAGGATCCCGAGGGGGACCACGCCCGTCCCCGACGGGGCGTCATTGCCCAGGATGAGCCGCGCCGTCGCCCGGGCCTCCTGCGCCCGCCGGAGCGTGTGGAGCGCGGTCCGCATGTTCCCGCAGTGGACGATCTCGAGCGCCATGTCGGTCGCGACCAGGCGGTCGATGTCGGCGGTCGGCATCGACGTGGTGCCCCCGTTGATGTGGCCGACCACGTGGGGGTGGGCCTCGAGCACCACCTCGGCCGTGATGGCGCTCGAGCCCGCGATCGACGGCCCGCCGGTGTGGATGGTGACGGTCATCCCGTGGCGCCGGGCCCACTCGACCATCGGCGCGGCGTCCTTGCCGGTCTTGACCGAGCCGAGCCCGATCTCGCCGACCAAGGTCACGCCCGCCCGCGCCATCTCGGCGAAGTCCGCCTCCGTCAGGCCGAGCTCGAGGATCGGCGCGCCGGCGTGCACCTTCACGCCTCCGGGCCGAAAGTTCGCGTAGGCCTTCGCGGCCACGATCGCGAGCGCCTTCAGGCCGACGACGTCCCGAGGCCGCCCCGGCAGGTGGACCTCGCCGGCCGAGATCGCCGTGGTGACGCCGCCCTGCATGGCGGACTCGATGAAGTCGAGCGCGCGCTGCCGCGGCGTGAGGTCGCCGAAGACCGGGTGGACGTGGGAATCGACCAGCCCCGGCATCACCGTCGAGCCCTTGGCGTCGACGACGAGGTCCGCGTCGTCCTCGAGCCGCCGGCCGAGCCCGATGATGACGCCGTCCCGAGCCAGGAGCGAGTCGGCGTCGACGACGGGGTGGGCGATGTCGCCGCTGACGATCTGCCCGATGTTCCGGATCAGGGTCTTCATGCGCGGGCTCGGCGCCCGACCGGCGCCGTCTCGCCGGCGCGAGGTCCAGACGGATCGCGGCACGTCAGCTCGGCCAGCCGTCCTGACACCGCCTCACGCTCCATGGGCCGTCCTCGTTGGGCAGGGGCTCTCGCCCGGGCGCCGCCCCGTCCTCCCCGCGGCCGCCGGGTCGTCGACGATCTTATACCGCGAGGGCGCCGGCCGGGTCTCCGTCCATGAGCCGCTCGGGCCCGGCAGCGGCCGATCGCCTACCGTGTCACGGCCTCGAGCTCGATCGGCTCGTCGACGAAGATCGTGTACTTCCTCGGCCTGCCACGCCCGGCGGCCTCGGGGTCGACGTAGACGATCGATCGCTCGCCGCGGATCGCGCGCGGGAGGATCGAGACCCGGATGAAGCTCGTCGGGATCTCGGGCGAGGCCGCCGCGTACACCGGGTCCCGCCCGCTCTCGAACCACGCCTGGCCAGGCCGGATCGTCCGCGGCGGCTCGTCGCCGACCCTGAGCTCGAGCGCGCCCGCGATCAGGCAGCGAATCCCGCCCCCCTGGTGGCGGTGCGGCAGCGCGACGCCCCCCGGGTCGAAGTCGACGCGGTCGCAGCGCATCAGGTACTGCGCGCCGGGCTCGAGCTCGATCGGTTGCTGGAGGAGCGCCTGGGAGGCGGTGTCCGGTATGACGTCCGGCCCGCCCTCGCCTGCACCCCGCAGGAGCTCCCAGCGGAGCACCACGACGCCCGTCGGTCCCGCGGTCGGCAGACAGTCGGCCGCGCCGAACCAGGCGCCGTTGGCGCGCACGCTCGACTCTACTCCCCGGCTCGACACCCGGAGCTCTCCCTGGAGGGCGTAGAGCACCCGGTTCAGCGGGGGCAGCGAACGCCCGTACCGGGCACCGACGCCGAGCCGATCCTCGCTCACCCGGAGAACGTATCGGTCCATGCCGGATCCCCTCGCGTTGTCCGCCACCCCTCGACATCGCGGAGCTCGGCGCGCCCGTCGGTCGGGGGCCCACCGTTTGGTTCAGCACTGCGCGCCGATGTAGGTCGCCGTCTCCCGCGGGAGCCGTCGTACCTCCGTTCTGACGTCGCGGAACCCCGCCTGGCGCACCAGCTGCCGGACCTCGTCGACCTCGGACGTCGTGAAGCCCGGGCTCGCCAGGCCCCACGGTCCCGGGCCCCTCATGCGGAGGCCGAGGACCAGTCGCCCACCATACCGCATGACTCGACGGATCTCCCGCAGATCATCCGCCGGCGCCGGCCAGAACTGGAGGCTATTCACCGCGCAGACCTTCGTGAACTGTCCGTCGGGGAAGCGCAGCCCCGAGACCCCGCCCGGTTCCAGCACCACCCGACCATCCCGGATGAACGCCCGATTGCGGCGCGCGGCCTGGCGGACCATCACCTCCGAGAGGTCGACCCCGGCGACGAGGCCTTCCGTCGCTCGACGCGCCACCCGGGTGATCAGTCGGCCGGGGCCGAAGCCGACCTCCAGGACGTAGTCGGTCGGCTGGACGTCGAGGAGCTCGAAGGCCGCCCGGTTCATCGCCTCGTTGCCGTGGGCCATCAGCCGGCCCGCGATCCAGCCGAGGACGCCGCGTGGCCGTCCAAACTGCCCGCGCGCGGTGACGAAGGCTTCCCGCTGCATCCTGCCCCTCGCGCCCGAGTCCGATCCCTGGCCCGGCGTCAGAGCGGGCAGCCGCGCCCGGAGCGAGCGGCGACCGGCTCCGACGCCCACCCCTCCGTGGCTCGGCGCCGACGACATCGTCGCCCCGCGGTACCATACCCCTCCCCGCCGAGACCGCGCCGTCGCCCCGGGTCAGCGGGTGGGCGGGCGGCCTGGAGCGTGCTCGCGAGCGGTGCGATCGCCTGGGACGCCCCCGCGTCGATCGGCTCGCCGTGTCCGAAGACCGGGCCGCTCGAGCGCGATCCCCGCGAGCTTTCTGGCGCTCGCGTGGGCTGCCTCCCGGCCCCCTCGCTGCGCTCTCCCGTCCCGACGACGCGCGATGCCCGACGTCCGGAATTATGCCCGATCCGGTCGGTCCAGGTGGGAGCTCGCAGACGACCCCGGGGCGCGTCGGGCCTCCATTCCCTTCCATCGTCGCCTGCGCCGGCCGGCTCGATCATCAGCGGTCGTCCCGCGTCGCCCGCACCCCCGACCAACCCGGCCCGCTCGGGCGTGCGCGCCCGAGGACCGCCCTGTCTTCGCGGTAAGTGGGATGGTATCGTGGCGGTCCCGGAACGGAGCGCCGATGAACCCGACGGATCGCGCGTCAGGCCCGCGTCTCCTCGCCGAGCTCAAGGCACGGTGCGGCGATCTGGCTCGCGTCCGGGACCGGCTCCGCCCGCAGGCGACCTACGAGGCGACGCTGCGCCAGGTGGACACCTACTTCTCGGTTCAGCGCGGCCGGCTCAAGCTTCGGGAAGTGGCCGCGCATCCGGCCGAGCTCATCTACTACGAGCGCTCGGACCTCGCCGCGGTGAAGCCGAGCCGAGTCTATCTGGCCAACACCGAGGACCCGTCCGCCCTCCGGGTGCTGCTCGGCGCCGTGCTCGGCATCCGCGCGCGGGTCACGAAGACGCGCGAAATCTGGCGGTGGGAAGGCGTCCGCGTCCATCTCGACCTCGTGGAGGGGCTCGGGAGCTTCGTCGAGCTCGAGGAGACGGTCGACGAACTGGAGGCCCTCGGGAAGGCGCTGAACCACCTCGAGCGGCTCCAGGCCGACCTCGGCATCCGCGCCGACGACCTTGTGGACCGCTCGTACGGCGACCTCTCATGAGCCGCGACGCGCTCGTCGTCGGAACCCGAGCGGCGCCCCGAGTCACGGCAAGAACCCCTGCCCCGAGGAAGCTCAGCGGCGCGCGCGTCACGCGTCCCTTGACTCCGACCGCCGGCAGCTCGCCCCGGTGACGCTCGGGCCGGGGCGAACACGTTCGCGCCCTCCGTGCGCGGTCCGAGGCGGCGCGAGCCGGCATGGAACCGGCTAGTGTAGTGACTCATAAGTAACTCGACTTATACAGTCTCGACTTCCTATACTCCTGGGCGTGAGCCGGACCGCCCCGCCCATCGTCTTGGCGCCCGAGGAGCGCGCCACCTTGGCGACCTGGATCCGGGGCCGAAGCCTGTCATATCGCAAGGTCGTCCGGGCCAAGATCGTCACGATGGCGGCCGATGGGGTGCCGAGCCAGGACATCGCCACCGCCTTGAACGTCTCCCGCCCGACGGTGCAGCTGTGGCGCGAACGGTTTCTGGCTTTGCGTGTGGCGGGACTGGAACAGGACGCGCCGCGCCCAGGCCGCACACCGCGAGTGTCGGTGAGGAAGATCCGCGCGGTGGTCGAAGCCACGTTACACACTCGGCCGCCGGCCGCGACGCATTGGAGCACCCGCAGCATGGCGCGGGCCCAGGGGCTCAGCCAAGCCACGGTTCAGCGCATCTGGCACCAACACAACCTCAAGCCGCATCGCGAGGAGAGCTTCAAACTCAGCCGCGACAAGCACTTCGTCGAGAAGCTCACGGATGTCGTCGGGCTGTATCTGAATCCGCCGGACAAGTCCTTGGTGCTGTGTGTGGACGAGAAGAGTCAAATCCAAGCCCTCGACCGCACTCAACCGGGCCTGCCGATGAAGCCGGGCCGCTGCGGGACGCGGACGCACGACTACAAGCGCAACGGCACGACCACCTTGTTTGCGGCCCTCAGCATGCTCGACGGCAAAGTGATCGGGGATTGTATGCCCCGTCATCGGCATCAGGAGTTTCTCCGGTTCCTGAAGACGATCGATGGCGTCACCCCGACCGAGCTCGATCTGCATCTGATCGTCGACAACTACGGGACGCACAAACATCCGCGGGTGAAACGCTGGCTCCACCGCCATCCGCGATTCCATCTGCATTTCATTCCGACGTCGAGTTCCTGGTTGAACATGGTCGAACGCTGGTTTCGCGAGCTGACCGACAAACGGATTCGTCGCGGCAGCTTCCAGAACGTGCCCGCGCTCGTCGCTGCGATCAAGGAGTATCTCGACCATCACAACCAGCAGCCGCAGGTCTTTGTGTGGAGTGCACCCGTGGCGCGCATTTTGGCCAAGATCGCCAAATGTAAAGAAGCGTTAGATTCACTACACTAGCGGCGCAACGGATTCCGGAGGGAGTGCCGCTCCTGACCGGCGCCAGGATGCACGCGCGCCGACGGCCCGCTGGCGTCTTCCCGCCGTGTCCGCGACTCTCTGGCAGTCGAGGCTGGCGTTATCGTGTACGATCGGCGGAGCCGCGGCCCGCTCGCGACCCGCGGCGACGGGGAGGGCCTCGATGACAGGCGACGTAGCCACGCGCGGCGGCTTCCTCGTCGGTCGCTGGTGGCAGCTCGGGGCGGGGATCGTCGCGATGATGGCCATCGCGAACCTGCAGTATGCCTGGACGCTGTTCACGGTCCCCTTGACCCAAAGCCTCCACGCGACGCTCTCGGCCGTGCAGGTCGCGTTCACCCTCTTCATCCTGACCGAGACCTGGCTCGTCCCCTTCGAGGGCTACCTGGTCGACCGTCTCGGCGCCCGGTTGATCGTAACCGCGGGCGGCGTCCTAGTCGGTTTAGGCTGGATCGGCTCCGGAATCGCCGGCTCCTTGGGCGCGCTCTACGGGTGGTACTCGCTCGGCGGCATAGGCGCCGGGGCGGTCTACGGCGCCTGCGTGGGAACCGCGCTCAAATGGTTCCCCGACCGGCGGGGCCTCGCCGCCGGCGCGACGGCCGGCGCCTACGGGCTCGGGACCGCCCTGACCGTCCTGCCGATCCAGCGGATGATCGACGCCAGCGGCTACCGGGCCGCGTTCATCGTGTGGGGCGCGGTCCAGGCCGTGGTCGTTTTCGTCGCCGCCCAGTTCATGACCGCGCCGGCGGCGAGCTGGACGCCGCCGGGCTGGGAGCGGGCCGGGGGAAAGACCCGGGTCCCGCAGTCGGCCGTCAGCCGGACGCCAGGCGAGATGCTCAGGACCGGGCGATTCTGGCTCATGTACTTGATGATGGCCCTCGTCGCCTTCGGTGGCCTGATGGTGACGGCCCAGCTCAAGCCGATCGCGGCCACCTACGGTCTCGACAAGACGGTCGTCGCACTCGGTATCAGCGCGCTCGCCCTCGCGCTGATGCTCGATCGGATCCTCAACGGGCTCACGCGGCCGTTCTGGGGCTGGGTGTCGGACCACATCGGCCGCTGCAACGCGATGGCGCTGGCCTTCGGCCTCGAGGCGCTCGCGATCCTGGCGCTCCTCCGGCTCGTGGACCACCCGATCTGGTTCGTCGTCCTCTCCGGTGCCACGTTTTTCGCCTGGGGGGAGATCTTCTCGCTCTTCCCGGCGACGATCGGCGATGTGTTCGGGCCGGCGTACGCCACCACCAACTACGGGATCCAGTACACCTCGAAGGGCGTGGCGGCGATCTTCGCCGGGTGGGGAGCCGCGAAGATCCTCGAGACGACGGGATCCTGGATGCCGGTGTTCTGGATCGCCGTCGCCTGCGACCTGGCGGCGGCGCTGCTAGCCCTCGTCTGGCTCAAGCCGCTGCTGGCGACCGCGGCCGGCGACGCCGCGGCGCTCGCGGGCGGGGCGCCGGCGCCCCGGTAGCCTCCGCCGCGCCGGGCCGCGCGGCGCGGAGGCCAGGCGTCAGCGACCGAGCGCGGCGAGCCCCTCGCGGGCGCGCTGGGCGATCTCCGGCGGCAGATCGGCCTGCGCGAGGAGCTTGTTGTAGGCGATCGCGGCGGAGTCCGGCTGCTTGAGCGCGACGTAGCCCGCCGCGGCCCCGAGGAGCGCCTGGCGGCCGAAGGTCGACTCGGGGGCGAGATAGGCGGCGGTCATGAAGTACTCGACCGCCTCCGCCGGCTTGCCTTCGGCCCGATACGACTCGCCCTGGTAGAAGGCGGCCTCGGTCGCGGCCGCGGTGTCGTCTGCCTTGACGATCACGTCGAGCTGGGCGCGCGCCTCCTTCCAGCGCTTGTCGTCGAGCAGGAGGCGGGCGTAGCGGAGCCGCGTCCCCGGCGGCCAGTCCGCGTCATGCCCGCCCCGCGCCGCGCGCGCGAAGGCGTCGAGGGCGCCGCCCCGGTCGCCCGCTTGGTCACGGACGCGCGCGAGCAGCAGCCAGGCGTGCGGCAGCCGCGGGTCGTCCGCCGAGCCCGTCACAAATCGCTCGAGCGTCGACCTCGCCTCGGCGCCGTGGCCGGTCTCGATCTGGGCCTGGGCCCCGGCGACGAGCGTCTCGTCGACGAACGGGCTCGCGGGAGCCCGCTGCCGGAGCAGCGCCAGCGCCGCGTCCGCGGTTGGCCAGCGCTTGGCGCCGGCCGCGGCCAGGCCGAGACGGGCGAGCGCGCTCTCGGCCCGGAGGTCGGTCGCGAACTGGCTCGCGAGCTGCTTCGCCGATTCGAGCGCGTCGTCCCACGCCGCGGCATCGGTCGCGGTCGCGCTGAGGGCGTAGAGCAGCGCGGGGGTCGCGTAACCCTCGCGGACCAGCCCGGCCCCGATCTTCCGGAAGCCCTCGCGGTCGCTGCGGTCGAAGGCGATCACGGCGAGCCCGTAGTCGGCGATCCGGGCGACCGCCGCCGTGCCCGTCTCCCGGGCCTCGGCGAACGCGCTCGCCGCCGCATCCCACTGTCGGAGGGCGAGGGCGACGGCGCCCATCCCCAGACGGGCGCGCGGCCCTTCGCCCGCGTCCCGCGCGGCCGCGAACTCCTCGCGCGCGGGCACGGGAAGCCGGACGGTGAGAAGCGCGACGCCGAGCGCCAGGTGCGCCCGTCCGACGAGCGGCGACCCGGGCGCGCGGCCGAGGAAGGTCCGAAGCAATGGCTGCGCCTCGATCGCCCGACCCGTGCGGAGCAGGACGATGGCATGGTTCAGGCGGGCCAGGTCGGCCCGGGGATGGTCCGGGTAGCGGGCGTTCATCTCCACGAAGAGCGCGATCGCCTCCGCGGTGTCGCCTGCCGTCGCCGCCAGCTCCGCCGATAGCTCGAGCGCGTCGGGCGCGAGCGGATCCTGCGGTCGCTCGCGCGCGAAGTCGGTGAAGATGCGGCGCGCGTCCGCGTCGTGCCCCCGTCGGAGTTCCGCCCAGCCGATCGAGAGCGTGGCGGCCGCGACGGCCGGGCTCGCGCGGAACTCGTCCACGAAGCGACGGAAGGCCTTGATGGCCGCCTCGAAGTCGCCCGCGTAGTACGCGCTCTCGCCCGCCAGCACGAACGCGGGCTCCCGCACGTCGTTGGTGATCGGCTGCGCGAGCAGGACCCCCGTGTCGGTCGCCACCTGGGCGAACTCGCGGAAGTCGAAGTTGAGCTGCGCCAGCCGGAGGCTCGCGCGGCCCCCGAGGGGGCTCGCCGAGTCGGTCATGCGCGCGAGGTCGTAGCGCGTGCGCGCCTCGTCCCGGTTGCCCTCCCGGCGAAAGACCTCGCCCTCCACGAACAAGAGCCACGCGCGCTCGGCGGGGCTCAGCGTCCGCGCCAGAAGCTGTTGGTCGAAGGCGTGCGCCGCCGCCGGATCCCGTGCGGCCGCCCACCCGGCCATCGCGAGCAGCGTCGCCACCGCGAAGGGCGAGGCGCGCTCCCGGAGCGGCTTGACCGCCTGCTGGGCGCCGGCCCAGTCGCCGGCGTCGAGCAGGGCCTGCACGAGCCCGATGTCGACCAGGTCACGCTCCTGGGACTCGCCAACGGTCGCGGACAGCGCCCGGTATACCCTCACCGCCTCCGCGGGGCGGTCGGCGCGGTCGAGCCACCAGCCGAGATGCAGGAGCGCCGTAGAGAGCAGCGCCGGCGGCGGCGCGTCCTTCACGAAGCGCCCGAGCTGGTCGACCGCAGGGCCATACTGGCCGAGCCGACCCAGGCACTCGCCGAGCCAGAACCGGGCCTCGCGGGCGAGGGCGGCGGGGGCGCTGTCGACGAGCTTCGTCCACGCTTGCCGGGCTTCCTCCCACCGGCCCAGGAGCGAGAGGGCGAGCGCGCGACCGCGCCGGGCCGAGACCAGGAGCGGCGGCGACGGGGCGCCCGGCCGACCGAGCGCGCCGTCGAAGGCGTCGAGGGCCCGCGCGGGCTGGCCGAGCTGGAGGGCCGTCCAGCCGCTCGAGTTCAGCGCGAAGCTGGCGACGTCGTCGGCCGGCCCCTCCTTGGCGACCTGGACAAAGTCCTTGTCGGCCTCCGCGATCCGGTTGACCTTGTACAGCGTCTCACCGAGCCAGTAGCGCGCCAGTCGTGCGGCGTCCCGGTCGGGGTCCTTGCCGAGCGCGTCCTCGAAGTACTGGAC
>Ga0209161_10003816_pt1 | contig 12055 bp, 7 predicted proteins | sample GraSoiAngelo_155_FD_186169 | JGI IMG/M metagenome (GOLD analysis project Ga0209161, IMG submission 186169) | Grasslands soil microbial communities from the Angelo Coastal Reserve, California, USA - 14_1009_13_30cm (SPAdes) (version 2) | ecosystem: Environmental > Terrestrial > Soil > Grasslands ...
TGAGCTTTTTGCTGAGCATTCAGAAAAAGGCCGGGGAATGCGAGCGCCAGCACAAGCGGACACACTCGTCCTACCTGAGAGAGAGTTGACATCGGAAGACCTCCGCACATTGACGGAAAAGTAGCACCGTAGTGCTTCGCGCACAACAGTATTGCTGCGGACGGAATGCAAACAGTTACGCACAGTTCTACTGTTCAGCAGATGGTCCCGCCACGGTAACTTTTACTCTTCAGTTTCCCAGAGGTCTGACGGATCTTGGGACAGAGGTATTGGACTCGTCCGTAGATTTCGATTCCTTCGGCGCAGATATGCTCTGCTTTTCATTCACGGTGAAAAGCAGATAGTTGGTGAAAGTGTTCCTCCGCCGTATACGCCGTCCCCGCAAATCAAAGTAGATATCGGCGCTGGCAGGCAGCCACATGTTTTCCTTCTGGCTGTGGAAAGTGACCGGGCCGAATTCGATATCCATGTGTTCCGCGAAAAGCTTGATCTCTGGCATCGCCGACTGCAAATCGGTCTCCATGCGCACCACTTGATGCGTGTTCTCCTGGATCCACGCCCGGCCTTTGAACGCAATGGGGGTCAGCGGACCATCGACTGCGGCCCGATAACCTCTAAGGCGGCTTGGCTTTTTGGGCTTCTGAGAAAAGTGGATTTGCCAGGCACGACTGTCCTTCCATTGTCCCAATCCTTCGCAGCGCATGTCATAGTCGTCGCGGTAGTAGGGATGAAAAACGAGCACCGCCGCGGGAAGACCTGTGGTGGCGATCGCGTCTGGAAACACGCTCAAATCCGTAGTCCCATTCCTATATTCCTCGACGCTGAGATAACCCGGGCTTACTTCCGAAATGGAAACCACATAGTTGAAAGAGCGCTTTTCTTCGCGCGTTCCGAGTCCCCACTCATTCACGACCTGGTGATTGAGATGTTCCGTTGCCGTGATACGGTCAACGCTCTTCATAAACTCGCGAACGTGATCTGCGGCGCCGTCGAGAATCTCCCGCAACGGGCAGGCAATGCCGGGCTCCACCGCCGGCAGGAATTCGTCGACGTTCGGGGGAATCCACTTGGGTAGTTCCGGTTTCAAGAGTGGCAGTTCCGGAAGCTCCGCTGTTTCCGTCATAGTTGTTGAGTTACTCTCCGATGCGGTGGGTGAAGGCGGCGCCGGGACGCTCAATTTTTGCATCAAATTGTTCGCAATCGCTGCCTGCTCTTTTGCCGGACGCCCATCCAGGAATGCGCGCAAAACCTCCATCGCGGGCGCAGTTTGATTTTGCTGAATCAGCGATTCCGCCAGCGGCAGCCGTGCGCCATTCGCAAGATTCTTGCCTAGTTCAAGGCTGCGTTCCGCGTGGCTTACAGCCTCAGCAAAATTGGACTGGCGAAAGCAAACAACAGCCATCAACTCATGAGCGCGCCATGAATTCGCGTCAACTTGAAGAGCTCGCTCCAGATAGCCTTTGGCTGCGGCGTAATCCCCTTTCCGCGCCATGATCGTGGCAAGCGCCTGCAGGGTCAGCCCGTGCCTGGGATCAAGCGATAAAGTCTTTTCCCAGCTCGATTGTGCGGCGGCCACCTTCCCCTGGCGATCGGCCAGCAAACCGCGGATGTAATTCACCTCAGGATTTCCCGGCGCCAGACGGTACGCCTCGTCGGCATGTTTTTGGGCTTCCTCCAGCCGGTTCGCTTGCAGCGCCCCGACAGCTTTGCCGAGCTCCTTCTGCAACTTCGGCGAGAGTGCCGGAGGGCCTTGTGGAGCGGCAACTGTTGATGAGCTTGAATCTCGTTTCAGAGCGATGTATACCTGCTCGCTCTCACTACCATGGGTCAGGTTCACTCGCTCGGTGGCCGTCAAATATCCAGGAGCGGAAACGACGATCGTGTACTCGCCAGGGCCCAGCCCGTCGAAAATTGTCTGGCCGCCCATGGTCGTCCCGGTGGAGAAGACCGGGCTGTCCAGATGCTGCAAAGTCACGGTCGCAAGGCCGCTGAACGTCGCTCCGCCCTCGTCGCGAACCGTTACGATTAGCCGGGTGACGGGAGCTTGTCCTGCGGCCTGTGCTAGTACGGCCGCCCTTTGGGCAGCTTTGCTTCCCTGCGTAGGAAACAACAGAGACAGAATGAGGAATGTGAGGAGTGACATCTGAATGCGCCGGAGAGTGGGCACAATATTCCCCATTTGCGCGCAGGGCCGTTTCAAACAGTTGAAACTGAACCTGGTCCCTGCCGTCTAGGTGTGGACCACTCGTTGCCGCGAGTGTCTTACAGGGAAGAGTCGAGGTCAAGGCCAAACAAAAGCGAAGGGGCAGGGCCCTGTTGTTGCAGGGCAAAGTTGCGGGGGGAGGATTCCGGGGATCACGCCTTGGCAGTGATTAAGTGGTTGAGGCGTGGAGAAATTCGCGAGCTGAGATCGGCCACCCAGAATGCCGCGACGACTCCCGTGAAAACGTCCATTGAGTAATGCGCGCGAAGGATCAGGACCGTGGCTACCTCGAACAACACAAGCAGGACGGCGGCAGCAGTGAGCCAATTCCTATGCAGCCGGGATAGCTCGATCGCCCCGAAAACCGCGATAGCGGTATGCCCGGAGAAGAAAAAATCGTTCGCGACATGGTAAGTCACCAGGAGCGAAGGAAAACCCGGATAGTGCCAGATCATGTTGGGTGGTGGAGGCAACGCGCAGACCGCCTGCATCAATTGCCGGAGAGTCATCAGTAGGAATAATCCCAGGAATGGCCGAACGCTTCCGCCAAAAAGCCAACGTCCAAGCAGAAAGAGCCCCAACGCGTCGATCAAACCGGAGCTTACGATCAACAGCACGTCAGCAGCCCCGGAATTTTTGGAAAAATACGAGTTGAGTCCTGCGGTCAGGTTGTGGATCGCGTCGCCCATTCCCGATGCGGGGGCGATTCTCGCGCCGATAAGTGACTGCGTCCAAAACCACAGCGCGAGGACAATTCCCGTGACCAATAGGCGCAAGAGCAAATTGCGCCGATGGTTGGAGTCTTCGGCTTGCGTCATAGCGCGCTCTTTGTGGCCATGCAAAGTTCTGCTATTCGCGCACAGTGCGTTGCATCATCTCCAGCGCCAGCCCGCGCGCTTTCCGCATATCGAGTTTTCCGGTGCCGAGATAAGGGAGATTCTCCACGCGTACAAACTGGTCCTTGCGCGGCCGCCATAGCGCGGGCAAGTCGCTCTTCCCCAGTTTGTCAAGGCATTCTTCCAGCTTGGCCTCATCCAGCGTGTGCAGCACCACCAGGCGCTCGCCCTTCCTCTCATCAGGCACGGCGGTGACTACAAAAGTCTGTTCCGTCGCGCCCGCCAGTTCTTGCAGGATGTCCTCGACCTTGATATGGGGCACCATTTCACCGCCAATTTTGCTGAAGCGGCTCAAGCGGTCGGTAATGCGAATGAAACCGTCTTCGTCCATCCTCGCGACGTCTCCGGTGTTGTACCAGCCTTCCTGGAGAACCTCGGCGGTCTTCTCCGGCTTGTTGAGGTAGCCGCGCATGATGTTCGGGCCGCGCACGATCAGTAGGCCGGGCTCATCCGGTCCCACCGGCTGCATGGTATCGGGGTCCACAATTTTCACCGAGATTCCCGGCAGCGGATGGCCGATGCTGCCGCGCTTCGCCCCAACCTGCCGGAACGATGCCGCGCGGAAATCAATCGTATTCACGGTGACCGCCGGAGAACACTCCGTGCAGCCATAGCCTTCATGCGGACGGATTCCAAAATGATCCTCGAACGCTTGCGAAATGCGGTCAGGCAGTTTTTCCGCACCGGCCATGACGAAGCGCAGGCTTCCGAAGTCCTCCGGCGTGCAGCGGCGCGTGTAGGCATTCAGGAACGTCGGCGTCGCAAGAAGCATGGTAACCGCGTATTTGTTGACGAGTGCTCCGATAACCCGTGAATCCAGCGGATTTGGATGAAAGACGACGCCGATGCCGGTGGCCGCCGGCAGGCAAAGCGTGCCCGTGAATCCGAACGAGTGAAAGAACGGAAGAATTCCCATGATGCGGTCTTCTGCATGCAGCATGAATACCTGGTTGAGCTGCGCGACGTTCGAAGCAATGTTGTAGTGGGTTAGGATGACGCCCTTGGGATCGCCCGTCGAGCCGCTGGAAAAGATGATCGTTGCGATGTCATCCAGCGACGCTGGACGATCACAGCCCGCAAATTTCGCCAGAGTTTTCGCCGGCAGCAGGCTGGCTGCCAAGGCGACCGCCGCGCGTTCTCCGAAGCCGGCGTCTTTGGCGACGTCCTCGATGAAAATCGTTTCGCCAGGAGGCTGAATCTTTACCTTTTCCAGAAAAACCCGCGCGGCAACGACAGTTTTCAGGTTGCACTGCTGCGCACAGGAGGCCAGCGTTTCATTCGAAACCGTGTAGTTCAGGTTTACCGGCACTTTGCCCATTAACATGGCGGCGAAATTCACAAGCGCCCCGGGAACTGACGGCGGCAGCAGGATGCCGACCATTTCCTGTCCCTGCCAGTGCTTCCGCAAGCTCCGCGCAAGCACCACAGCTCCTACCAGAGCCGCAAACCAGCTCAGTTTCGGTCTTTGCCCGTCGGCCATCGCGAAACGGAAAGGATGCCGTCGTGCCGAATAGACGAATGACTCGGGCAACGTGTGCATGCGCTTCTTGCGGCGCGCGAACGCTTCCGCGCCCAGATCCTGCACCGCGCGGCGGACTTCCTGCGCCATGGCCGTCGGCGGCAGCGGCTTTCCAAAAGTAACTCGCGCGGGATATGGAATTTGCCGCGGGAATTTCCACAGGAATTTTCCACCGGCAAAACTGAAAATCGAACCCCACACGCCGTCCAGATTCACCGGAACGATAGGAACGTTGACGCCTTTGATGATGCGCTCCATGCCGCGTCGGAAGGGCAGCATCTGCCCGATCCGGGTCATCTGGCCCTCTGGGAAGATGCAAACGACCTCGCCATTCTTCAGCGCGTCCGTGGCCAGTCGCAGAGAATGAATCATTTCCCGAGGACCTTGGTCCGATGCGATGGGAATCACACCCATGATCTTTGCGAACGGTTTCACGAGCGGATGTTCGTAAGAGCCTCTGAACATCAAGAACCGGATAGGACGATCGATGGACGCGATAAGCAGCACCGCGTCGGCCATCGAAACGTGATTCGGCGTCAGCAACGCTCCACCGCGCGCCGGCACGTTTTCCCGCCCTTCCACATCCAGCCGGTACAACGTGTGCGTCGCAATCCAAAGCATCAGCCGCAGCAGCGAATCCGGCAGTAGCCACAACACATAGGCCGTCGACCCCAGCGTCGCAATCGCAGACCAGAAGAAAATTCCGCCCGGGCTGAGATGGACAAAATGTGTGGCCGCGTAATACACAGCTGACGCGGCGCCGATGCCCACAAAAGAAAGCCAGTTCGCCGTGCCGATAACGACGCCCTTCTTGTCTTCCTCGGGCTGGTGCTGGATCAGCGCGCTGATGGGCACAATGAAAAATCCCCCGAAGAAGCCGAGAGCCGCCAGGAGCAACAACACGGTTCGGAACGACAAATCCGGAATCGCCAGGCAAAGTCCCAAGACCGTCATCCCTATAGAGCCGAGAGGAATTAATCCGTACTCGATTTTTCCGCCCGAGAGATATCCCGCCGCAAAGCTGCCCAGGCCGATGCCGATGGCGATCGCCGCTTGCAGAAAACCACCCTCGGTTGAGCGGATGTGCAACACGTCTTGCCCATAGATAAAAATGTTGAATTGCAGCAGCCCGGCGACAAAAAAGAAATAGGTGTTGCCAAGCACCGCCAGCCACAACACGCGGTCGCGGCGAATCAGTTTCATCGGCGACCAGACATCGATCAGCGACGTGAGATGAAATCTCTTTGCGGGGTCGGCAGCCGGCACGCGGCTGATGCCAAAGCTCCACGCCAAACCGACAATCGTAAACCCGAGCAGCAGCGCCCCTGAGTAAACTTCGCGTCCATCGAACGCTTCGGCGAGAAAAGAACCGCTCACGCTCCCGATGATGATGGCGATGAAAGTCCCAAGTTCGAGGACTCCATTGCCCCAGGAAAGCCTCTCCGGCGGGAGTAGCTCCGGCAGCAATCCGTATTTGGACGGCCCAAAGAACGCTCCCTGCGTACACACCAGAAAGATCGCCGCCAGCGCTAATTTCAGATTGGGTCCCACGAGCGCCGCCGTCGCGAACAGCATGACGCCCACTTCAAACACTTTTGTCCAGATGGTCACGGCGCGCTTGCTGAATCGGTCCGCCAGATACCCACCCATGAGCGAGAAAAGAATGAAGGGGGCGGCGAACAGCACGCCAACGAGCAGTTCCATCTGATCGCGCTGCGCCTTGTCTTTTTCGACCGCAAGAATCAGGTAGATGACCAGAAATTTCAGCGCATTCTCGTTGAAGGCGCCTTGGAACTGCGTGGCGATCAGACTCCAGAATCCGAGCCGCCACTTCTTTTCTGGGACAGGCATGAAAACGCTTTCGTCGGCCACCATGCGCGCTCACCAAGCGCTGCGATTAGAACGCAGGAAATGCAATTAGTCTAGCAATCCAGGTCTCTACAGACAGACGCATCTCCGCCGCCTGTGCCGAAAATGGGACGCTCACAGGCCAACGCGGCCCGTTCCAATTCGCGATACGATAGCCAACGCCAAGAGGGGGCAGAATGAGCGCAGCGGGCGGAACTCAAACAGTATTGATTACCGGGGCTACCGATGGATTGGGAAAGGCCGCGGCGCTCTTGCTCGCCGAGCGAGGCTATCGCGTGTTCGCGGCCGGGCGTTCGGCGGACAAGCGCGCGCAACTTGATGCTTTGGCCAAAGAAAAGCATTTGCTCCTCGAAACCATGCAAATGGACGTTTGCGACGACGCCTCAGTGCAAAAGGCCGTCGCTTCCGTTTATCAAAAGGCAGGCGCGCTCGACGTGCTGATCAACAATGCGGGATTTGTCCAAGTCGGTGCCGTCGAGGATCTCCGCCTGGAAGACTGGCGCCGGCAATTCGAAACGAATTTCTTTGGCGTGATCCGCGTGACCCAGGCCGTTCTTCCCCGTATGCGTGAGCGCCGCAAAGGCCGCATCCTGATGATGAGCTCGGTCTCCGGGTTTGTAACGCCGCCGACGCAAGGTGCCTATAGCGCTTCAAAACATGCCATCGAAGCGCTAAGCAACGCCTTGCGTCACGAACTCTATCCTTTCGGCATCCATTCCATTCTCATCCAGCCCGGCTACATCATGACCAGTATCCAAAGTACTGCCATGGACTTGGCGCAGCCGTACGAGGAAAAATTCAAGACCGGACCCTACGCTGGGATCTACGCCTCTTATTTGGGAAACGCCACGAGCACTCGTGCACAATCCAAAACCACGCCAGAGGACTGCGCGCGCGTCATGCTGAAAGCGATTGAGGCTCCGCGGCCGAAAGCCCGTTACGGCGTAACCCCGCTCGCGACATTCGCGAAATGGTCCAAGCGGCTGCTGACCGACAGCGCGGCCGACCGCATCATTCGCCGGCGATACGAAATCACTCGCGAAAATTAGCCGCCCCAAGTGCTCAAGGATTCGAAATCTGGAAGGAAAGGCTGTTCTCCCTCTGCTCTTGCCACATCTTCGACCAAGCCTCATGCACCGGGCTTTCAGAGTAATCAGCGGCAGCTTCGCCGCTCGTGAATTCGATGGCATAGACGCCGCTGAAGTCCTTGATCTGGTTGCGCGAAGTTTTCAGCCACACGTTCTTGATGCCCGGGATTTTTCCGGCCATATCCTTGATGCCGCTAATCGCCTTTTCCCTGTCGTAATTCGATACATTGTCTTTAAATTTGTACACCACCACGTGCAGCACCGTTTTCGGCTGCCCGAAGCGGTTCTGTACCGCCGCGCTGCGCGCATGCAGCGTCCCCGCCGCGATTCCTGCAACGAATATCACCGTGCCAAGCACAATGTGTGACGCGCGTCTCATAACGGATGTCATCTCTTCCTCCACAATGGGATCCCTGCCAGTTTATGGAAGGTAACCAAGACGAAGCAAATCGCGCGCCAGAGGAGCGCAATCGCTCGCCCAAATGGTTTGACGGAAGAGAGCCAAGGCCGTTACCCTCCCAAGGCAGATTCATCCTCAGGAGAATGAATGCAAAGAGGAACACGCTGGATCTTGTCTTTTTGTCTGCTCGCAATTTGCGCGGCCCGCGGCCGAACTCAGGTTCCGGATCAAACAAAGCAATTGTCGCGCGATATTTTCAAGCAGCTCATTGAAATCAACACCACCGATTCCGTTGGCAACGTGACAACGGCCGCCGAAGCGATGGCCAAACGCCTGCGCGACGGAGGTTTCGCCGACGGCGACATTAAAATAGCCGGTCCCAACGAACGCAAGAAAAATCTCGTCGCTCGTTTTCGCGGCACCGGAAAACGCAAGCCCGTTCTTTTCATCGGGCACCTCGACGTCGTGGAAGCGCTCCGCTCGGACTGGACCACCGATCCTTTCGACTTCATTGAGAAGGACGGCTACTTCTACGGACGCGGTACCGAAGACATGAAGGAAGGCGACGCCATCCTGGTCACCAATTTCATCCGCTTGAAAAAGGAAGGGTATCTGCCGGACCGCGACTTGATCCTCGCGCTGACCGCAGACGAAGAGGGCGGCTCTTCCAACGGTGTGGATTGGTTGCTCCGCGAACATCGCGACTGGATCGACTCCGAATACTGCATCAATCTCGACGGCGGCGAATTCGAAAAGGACAAAGATAAACGGCTGCTCGCGGGAATCCAGGCCAGCGAAAAGGTCTATGTCGATTTCCAATTCGAATCGCTGAATCCTGGCGGCCATAGCTCGGTCCCCAGCCCGGACAACGCCATCTATCACTTAGCCGGTGCGTTGGCCCGCCTGCAATCCTTTTCGTTCCCCTTGGAAGTCAATGAAATCACCCGCAGCTATTTCGAACGAAACGCCGCGATGGAGAACGGCCAGCTCGCCTCAGACATGAAGGCCATCGCCAAGCAGCCGCCTGACCCAGCCGCCGTGCGACGGCTCTCGGAGGTCCCTTATTACAATTCGCTCTTGCACACCACGTGCGTTGCTACCATGCTTTCCGGCGGACATGCCCCAAACGCTCTCCCGCAAACCGCTCGCGCCAACGTCAATTGCCGGATTTTTCCCGGTGAGGACCCCGAAGAAGTTCACAAAGCGCTCGAGCGCGTTTCGAACGACCCAAAAGTGAAAATCAGCGTCGTCGCGCAGCTCACTCCCGACGGAAAAGTCGTGCCTGTGGTGCCGGTGCCTCCGTCGCCCCTGCTCCCGGAAGTGACGCAGGCCATGGAAAGAGTTCTGGGCGCTGTCTGGCCGGGTGTCCCGCTCGTCGCGACCATGTCCACGGGAGCCACCGACGGAAAATACACGCGCATCGCCGGCATCCCTACCTATGGAATCTCCTGCATGTTCTTTGATAAAAACGACAATCGCGAGCATGGAAAAGACGAGCGCGTCGGCGTGCAGGACTTTTACGACGGCGTGAATTTCAATTACAGGCTGATGAAAGAGCTCTCTTCATCGAAATAAAAATTCGCCCAAAAATTAAACAGTGCCAAGCAAAACAAAGCGGCCCGGAGAAGCGCTTTTCTCCGGGCCGTGAATTTCCAATACTTGAAATATTCAACTACGGTTTGCCGGGCGCCGATTCCCCGGTTTTCGGATCGGTTGGCGTAACCGCGCTGGCCGCGATGGGTTTCGCGGCTTCGGTCGTGTAACGCGTCAAGTAAGGCATGAACGGTGTGACTTCGAACGGCATCTTCTCACGCTCTGCCACCGTGCCGATTGGCTTGCTCTTGATCAGATCCAGCTTGTCATTCCACGGATCCAGCTTCACGCGTCCGCCAATGGGAAGCGCCGTGATCATCTTCGGGTCTTGCTTCTGATCGCTGCTCGGCATGGAGGCCCTGAGATCGCCAATCACCGGCACGCGATCGCCAAGGTGCGCGCTGATCAGGTTCGGGATTTCCTTCTGCCGCGTCTGCAGCGCCTGGAAGAACAGCGAGGCATTCGCCAGTTGCCAGCTTTTCGCCAATTCCGGGTTCTTAAGCGCATTTGCAATCAGCTCCGCCGCCTTCTTGTTGGCCGAGGCTTCTTCCTCGGGCGTGCGCTGAAAGCCAAAATGGCGGAAGGTTTCCTTGTCTTCGATCAGCAACTGATCGAAGAAAGCAAGGCTGGAGTCCAGGCGATGACCGAGAATGGCGTGGCTAAGTTCGTGCGCAATGATGGTGGCCAAACTGGCTTCATCGGGAAGGACGTCGATCAACCCGCGGCTCAGCACGACGGTGTGCCCGACAGTATAGGATTCCAATGTCGTCGTCGTCATCACTCGGCAGCGCACATCGGGTTCTATGTCGATGTTGTTGGTGACCTCGAGATTGTTGACTACCGTCTCGAGCGCCTTGTCGACTTCGCCCTTTGGCGCGATCAGGCCAATGCGCTCCAGCCGGTCGATCACGTTATCTTCCGCTTGGCGGTCCCAGGAGCGTTGCGCCTGAATCGGAGAAAGGTCATTCGCCGTCTTGGTGTCGTCCTGTACCGGCGTTTCCACCAGGATCTTGCTTAATTCCTGTTCCTGGCTCGCATGGCCCAGGTTGTAGCCCCACAGCCTCGTCTGCGCTTTGAAGTCTAATTTCTTCGCCAGCGAATAGTGCAAATCCTTCTCTTCGCTATACACGAACGACGGCATCCAAATTCCCGGCTGCACGTTGGTGCGCCAGCTGTCGAAGTGGAAATACCAACTGGAGTGCCCGCCACCACCGTAGGCGCCGTTAAACCGCACAATGTTGAAGTCCTGATCTTCCACCCAGATGCGCCCAAGGAACCGGCCCTTACCAGTCTTATCCACGGGCGTGACGTCAAACACCAGGCAGCGCACTTCGCCCAGAAATTCCCGGCGCACGTAATCGAAATGGTAGTGCTGCTTGTCGAAGCCGTTCGTGTCGATGAAGATCATCTGCAGGAAGCCGTCCGGCAGGAACTGCATCGCGAAGGAAAAGAAGTTGCCGACGGAGCCGAAAATCTTCTTTCCCTTGCTGTTGTTGTCCGTCAAGGAAACCAGCGCGACGCCCTTGGAGAAGTCGGCGCGCCCCAGGAAATATTTGTCGCCGGCGGGCGTGTAGCCAAGTTCCTTGTCCGGCTTCAGGTTCTGAATGTATGTCTCCACCAACGGTGAATACTGCTTGATCTGTTGGTTGGCCCGATTTTCGTTGGTGATCACGCGGTCAATAACTTCGTCCATGGTCCGCGGCTGATCGGCTGGCCTGGGGGACGCCTTTGCGGAAACGGCCCCTAGCTCGCACAAAACCACAATGGACAAAAATGTCGCTACCTTACGCATTTTCTCTCTCCCCTCAGTATGCCAGGCGGAATTCTATTCGCACGCGCGCCGGAAAATCCACTGGCTGGCCTTCACGTTTTGCCGGCTTGAATTTAATCTGCTGCGCTGCGCGAGTCGCCGCTTCATCGAGACCATGGCCCAGACCGCTTACCACTCGGTTCACCTGAATACTGCCGTTTGCCAGAAATATCATCTCAAGGACGACGTCGCCTTCAATCCTTAGCCTACGCCCTTCCGCGGTGTACTCCGGACGCGGTTTGTCCAGGATGTCAACAGGTGTCGTGGGGCTTTCACTGTTTGCGGCCTTCTTCTTCGGCGCTTCGGTTGCGACCGTCTGATCCGCGAACCCGGTGGTTTGCAGCGCGCCGCGCTTAGGGCTGCTTGGAGGAGGATTCGCGACGCCATTTCCGAATCCCGTGCTTGCGACCGTGCCGCGGATTCCTTTGTCGCCGCCTGTTCCGTTTCCATATCCCGGTCCGCCTGGCAGTGCTGGCGAGCCAAGACGATTGATGTTCGTGGTTTTGTTCGGATCACCCTTGCCGGGGATTCCGTTGGGATCGCCAAAACCGCCGGTCTGCACTTTGTTCAACGGGGCCACGACCGTTGGCGTCGCTGCGCTGCCTGAACTAAGATTGCCGACCTTGACTTCATCTTTCGGACGCTTCGGCTGATTCTTCGGCCCTTCAATTTTCACT
>Ga0209161_10003817_pt1 | contig 12052 bp, 12 predicted proteins | sample GraSoiAngelo_155_FD_186169 | JGI IMG/M metagenome (GOLD analysis project Ga0209161, IMG submission 186169) | Grasslands soil microbial communities from the Angelo Coastal Reserve, California, USA - 14_1009_13_30cm (SPAdes) (version 2) | ecosystem: Environmental > Terrestrial > Soil > Grasslands...
GAGGGTCGTTAGTTTTCAGTAGCCAATCTCCCGGAAGAATTGCCCATCGGGACACCCTGGCCGGCCTCGTCTGACAGCCGAATGCCGCCTACTGCTACTGCTGGTTAAGCAACAATTGGGCACACCAGTACCCGCAGCCCGTTGACTCGCGACCACCTACCTTCCAAAATGCCAAGACGGGGGATTCATGGGCACAGGCACCCCGAAGACCGGTATGGTACAAGAATCCAGCGCCGTAGAACAAGCGATCGTCCGCGCGCTTCGGGACAATCTGGAGCGCATCCAGCGCACGTCTGACGAGCTGCATCACGCCGTTAACGACGTTGTTTCCGCCTGCTCCAGCAACAAGCCCAGCAACGCGCTCCCGCCGCTGCTCCGCGCGCAAACTTCGGCGGCCGCTCTTGAGGCCTCCTTCGAAGTGTTATTAAGATTCATTACCGGTTCTTTGCAGACCGGGTCGCACTCGCCACTCGAATCTCAAATTGCTGACTTGGTCGGCAAGTTTTCGGCCGAGCCGCCTGCCGCACCGCAACGTCCACAGCCTGCGCCACCCGAGCCCATGGCCTCGACGGTTGACGTCCAGCCCGCTGTTGAAGAGCCAGTCACGAGCGAGTTTGAGTTGCCCACCGAGCCGGAAACACTCCCGCTAATGGAGCCGACCGCTGCTGCGGTCGCCTCCGAGCCCGAGTTCGAAGGTGAGTTTGACGTCAACCGTCTCACCTCCGAAGAACAGGAATTGCACCGCCGCGCAAACCGGGTAGCCAAGGTTTCGATGCAGGACATTAAAATGCTCCGACCAGAGCAGGTACGCCTCGGCCGCCAAAACAAAGATCTCTGCATCCGATTGAAAGACGACATTGAAAAAGCTCATCGAGAATACGACCGCCGCTTCAAACCGATCATGGATCATCCAGTCGATTATTTTTATCGTTGGATGGTGGAGATCCTTGCCGAAGGGGACGCGCACGCCCTCGGCGACTACCCCTACGCCATGCCTGCACGCCATCACTAATCGAACGCCGGCTGCTCACTTTTGTAGCGCTACCCAAGATGCCGTATTATCCTGTGTTTGTATGTCACGATCTCTCCTAGCGCTGATACTCATTGTCGGCTTGTCCTTTGGCGTTGCGTTTGACACCTTTGCGCAGTCGTCCAAGCACCAACACAAGTCGAAAAAGCCTAAGTCGCCCCCTTGCCGGACGGGCTGCAAACCAGACACATCCGCGCCTCAAGTTGCCGCCGATACGCCGGACGACGAGGCCGCGCAAAAAGAACTTTCCGATCTCGCCCGCGCGCTCCACAATGGCGCGCCCACTTCAAACGAAAAACTCTCGAGCTTCGCTGTCAAGAACACCACCAACGTCTGGGGCGCCCGTGCCGCGCTTGCTCTTGGCTACGACGACTATTCGAAGAACCGAGCTGCGCGGGGTCTCGGGTGGCTAATCAAGGCGCAGAGCGACGCGCTACTCCGCGAATACGCTTTGTTCTGGACTGCTCAGACGCAGCGTGCACTGGGCCGCAGTGCGGACGCCTACAAAGTGCTGCAAACCATCCAGCACGATTACCCCAATACCGCCATGCGCGAGCAACTGCTGGAGGCCTTCGCGCCCACCGCGGTCCAGCTCGGACACGCACAGGAAGCCATCGATGTGCTCGACGCCTATTCTGCTACCACATCAAAGCCGACCCTTCTTTACGAACGCGCCCATGCCTATCAGGCCGCGCGCCAGCTTCCCCGCGCCGCAAAGGATTATCAGACCGTCTTCTACAGATTTCCCCTGGCGGACGAAGCCAAGCCCGCCGGTTCCGCTTTGTCGCAGCTGATGCACGCCCTGGGAAAAGAGTACGTTTATCCCGGCGTGGAATTACAGGAGCAGCGCGCCCAGGTCTTTTATGACGCACACAAATGGAAGGAAGCGCGCACTGAATTCGAAAAGCTTCTCACCATGCTCAAAGATCCAGCGAATCCCGCGCGCCAGCGCGCGCAGCTTCGCGTCGCGGAATGCCGCGTTCAGTTGAAGGGTTCACCTTCCTTGATCGCCGCCGTGAAGACCCCGGACCTCGAAGTGGATGCCGAGCGGCTCTACGCCTTGTCCCAGGCCTACCGTTTCGCGAAAAAGGAAGCGGAGATGTTTTCGGCGCTGAACATGCTGGCGAAGAACTATCCCATGAGCAAATGGAACGAAGAAGGACTGATGGCGGCAGGGAATTACCATTGGGTGGAGCTCGAACGCGAAAAAGCGGTCATCGCATACCAGCACGTCCTGGACTCCTTTCCAAACGGAAAATACGCCTTCAGCTGCGAATGGCGCATCGCCTGGGTCGCCTACTTGAATCGGCAGCCTGACGCCGATGACCGGCTCACCACCTTTCTCTTGAAATATCCAGTGTCGGCCAACTCCGTCGACGCCCTCTATTGGCTTGGGCGCAACGCCGAGCGCGGTGGCAACCCTACCCACGCGCGCAGCTTTTACAGCAAGGCTGTCGAGCGGTTCCCGCAAACGTACTTCGGCAATGCCGCGGCCGCCCGCCTTGCCAAGCTTGGTCCCGGCGAAGAAGATCTCGCGGAACTTCTGGAGAAAATCCCGCCACCACCCTCGCTTCGCTCCTTTGATGAACCGATCCCGGTTGCGGCCGCGGACCGCTGGGCGCGCGCCCAGGCTCTCCGCGCCATCGCTTTCGATTCCTCCGCCGAACAGGAGTTGAAGAACGCATACTTCGCGACCTCTTCGCCGCGCCTCCTGCTGGAAGCCGCACAGGCGGCTTTCGATCAAGGCCACTACGGGGCCGGCATGGCCTACGCCCGCATCTTCGTGCCCAATTTCGATTCCCGGAAGATCAGCGATCTGCCCGTCGCCGCATGGAAGGCGCTCTATCCGCTCCCCTACGAAGCTGCGTTACGCCGCGAAGCCGCCAAGAACGATTTCGATCCCATGTTTGCTGCTGGCCTCATTCGCCAGGAATCCACTTTTCAGGCGGACGCTGTCTCGCACGCCAACGCGATCGGGTTGATGCAGGTTCTTCCGAAGACAGGGAAACTCCTTGCCAAGCAGCTCAAAGTCCGCTACACGAAGAACAAACTTTTCGAGCCGGACTACAACATTGAACTTGGCATGGTTTACATTGCGGGCCTAGTGCGTCAAACGGGTGCCCTGGAATACGCGGCTGCTGCTTATAACGCCGGAGAAGACCGCATCGCCGCCTGGAGAGCCGAGCGCAACTACGAGGAGATCCCCGAGCTCGTCGAATCCATTCCGTTTACGGAAACCCGCGAATATGTGCAAGTCGTCTTGCGCAACACGGAAGTCTACCGGATGATTTATGGGCAGCCAAGCATAGCCACGCAGACCGCCAGTGGCCACGCCCGCTGACGAACCGTCCGTATACATTGAGCTTTGCCTATCGGAGTGTAGCCTGCTGTGGCGGGCGCCCCTAAGGCTACGATTTCATGGTTCTGAGAAGGTGCAATGACTGCTTCCGACTTTTCGATGGCAAAAATCTCCCGCCGCATGCTTTCGGCCAAGGCCGAACAATTCACGGAATCCGTTATCCGGGAAATGACACGCCTGGCCTTGAAGCATGGGGCCGTCAATCTGTCCCAGGGGTTTCCCGACTTTGCCGCGCCGGAGGAAATCAAGGAAGCCGCGCGCCGAGCCATCGCCGATGACATCAACCAGTACGCCATAACCTGGGGCGCGAAGCCGCTGCGCGACGCCATTGTCAAAAAATTTGAGCGCACCCAGGGCGTGAAGTACGACCCCGAGCGCGAGGTCACCATCTGCTGTGGCTCGACCGAAGCGATGATGTCCGCCATGATGGCGATCATCAATCCCGGTGACGAAATTGTCGTCTTCGAGCCTTTCTATGAAAACTATGGACCAGATGCGATTCTGAGCGGCGCCACACCGCACTTCGTCAAGCTGCGCACTCCCGATTGGTCCTTCGACGAAAAGGAACTCGCCGCCGCCTTTGGCCCGCATACCAAAGCAATCATTCTGAACACGCCCAATAATCCGACTGGCAAAGTCTTCACGCGAGCCGAGCTCGAATTCATCCGCGACCTCTGCGTCCGGTGGAACGCCTACTGCATTACCGACGAAATCTACGAGCACATCCTTTACGACGGCGCTGAACACATATCCATGGCGCGCATCGATGGCATGCGCGACCGCACCATTGTCATCAATGGTCTGTCGAAAACTTACAGCGTTACAGGATGGCGCGTGGGCTGGGTGCTGGCTCCGCCGGAACCGACGCAACCGATCCGCAAGGTCCATGATTTCCTGACCGTTGGCGCTGCCGCACCGCTCCAGCAAGCAGGCGCCAGTGCTCTTCACTTTCCCCAGGCCTACTATGACAAGCTCGCGGCTTCTTACACAGCCAAACGCGAACGGTTGCTGAAAATTCTCACAAGCAGTGGCTTCACCGTCTTTAAGCCTCGCGGGGCGTACTACATTATGACGGACATCGCGCGCTTTGCGGATCCTGATCCTGTTCGATTCCAGGCCGATACGAAAGACGCGCGCTTCGCCAAGTTTCTCGTCGAAACCATCGGAGTCGCCGTCGTACCCGGTTCCAGCTTCTACAACAACGCACAGGACGGCGCCTCCCAGGTGCGCTTCACGTTCTGCAAGAAAGAAGAAACCCTTGCTGCGGCTGAAGGACGCTTGGCAAACCTCTATGCCTAGACATTTTCTCCGTCGATCTCGAGTCACCCGGGGCAACATCGGCATTCAGACGCGGAAACTCTGTGCTAGAATCCCCGTCTGATGAACACCTTACCTGCGAACCTGGATCTTATTCCCGCGAATTCTCTCATGAATGCCAACGGCGATGGCCCCGCGTTTGACATTTCTCGGAGCCCTACGCGCACGTTTCTCTGCTGTCTAACGGTCACGGATCAAATTGAACAGGAATCGCTCGATGTGTCGATTTGGGGTTCTGCCGAGGGTGAGACGTGGACGAAGAGGCCGCTCCTCAAGCTGCCGCAGCAGTTCTATCGCGGGACGACCAAGATGATCCTCGATCTCTCGCTTCGTCCGGAGATAAAATTCATTCGTGCTCGTTGGGAATTGAACCGCTGGGGCCGGGTGGCGCCGACCCCTATGTTTGTAGCCGGCCTGGAGCTCGGGGAGATACCGCCAATGTCCCGAGAGACCCCCACAACACGGATAGCGCTCGCCACCAAGTAACTCGCCTGGCTGGACTTTGGCTTGGGCAGGGAAGCCGCACGACCACGAGGATCAAATCGCCAGATTCTAAATTTTATATAAATTATGTAGTTTCAGGTGATTCAGGGCTTTTTAGGGGTAGGAGACTGACGGTCGGTTGCCCTGTGGTGGTTAGTCCCCTACCCCGCGAGTGGTCTTGCTTGTATAGACGATGTGAGGCCCCAAATAGTTTCCTGACTTCATCAAAATAGTTTGTGTCCCTTCCAGACCCTATTCACTTACCGGCACGGTATCCAGATATCTTGCCACCGCTGCTCTCCACTGAAACTTTTGCGAGATGGCTGCCTGCAGAGCCTGCGCCGCCACCGGTTCACCGTGGGTCAGATACGTCTGCTTGGGAGGTGCGGGCAATGCTGTGAGCCAGCGCAACAACTCGCTCTTTCCTGCATGTGCGGAGAACTGCCCCATCTCCGCGATCTCGGCGCACACCGGCACGACTTGTCCATAAAGGCTTAGCGACTTCGCGCCCTCCTGCAAGGCTCTCCCCCGCGTGCCTTCGGCCTGGAACCCCGCCAGGATCACAGCATTGCGTGCATCCGGCAGCCGCCGCACGAGGTGATGCAACACTCGGCCACCGCTGACCATCCCGCTGGCCGAAATGATGATGCAGGGTGTCTTGACGTTATTGATCGCCTTGGATTCCTCGACCGACCGGGTTAGATGAAATTCATGAACGTTCAAAGGATCGCCTTTTCCGCCGCTGCCTTCTTCCCGCGCATACTCCAGATCGTGGTCCTCTCTATGCTTCAGGTACAAATCCGTCGCGCTCAGCGCCATCGGGCTGTCCACGTAGACGGGCAAGCGCGGGATTCGCTGCTGGTCCTCGAGTTGCCGCAGGTAGTACATGAACGTCTGTGTCCGTCCGATGGCAAACGAGGGAATCACGATGGATCCTCCGCGCTTCGCCACGCGGTTCACGATCTGCGCAAGTAATTCCGCGGGATCACCGTCCGGATGCTCGCGATTACCATAGGTCGATTCGCAGACCAGCACATCCGCCTTCGACGGCGGCGTTGTCGGATCTTTCAGAATCGGCTGGTTGTATCGCCCGATATCGCCAGAGAACAACGCAACCGTCTTTCTGTTGCCCTCGGTGAGGGTCAGCTCCAGGCTGGAGGATCCAAGGATGTGCCCCGCGTCATAAGAAGCAACGCGAAACTCCGAACTGATATCGAGGCTGCCGCCGCGTGGCATGCTCTTGATCTGCTTCAATGTGGGATCAACATCCTCCGCCGTGTAAAGCGGCTCGGGATTGGCGTGACGACTGTCCTTGTGAATCCGTGCGTGCAGCGTGTCCTCTTGCTGGAGATGCGCGGAGTCCTTCAGCAATATGGTTGTTAGCTCGATCGTCGCTGGATTTGCAAAAATCGGCCCGCGATAGCCCGATTTCACCAGCACCGGCAGCCATCCAGTGTGGTCCAGGTGCGCGTGTGTGAGCACGAGGTAGTCGATCGTCTTAGGGTCGACCGGCAGCGGCTGGTAATTTCGGTCCTGCAGTTCCTGCGAGCCTTGGAAAATTCCGCAGTCCACCAGCAGCCGCTTGCCCGCCGCTTCGACCAGATATTTAGAACCCGTAACGCATCCCGCCGCGCCCAGAAAAGTGAGTTTTGCCATAGGCCCGTATTCTAAACGAACATCCTTACCAGACAACCCGTTTCGCAGGAGTTAGAATCGCCAAAACGACGATGCTTTCCAAAACAAACACAATCCAGTCACGATGGATCGCGCTGGCGCTGTTCCCCCTTTCTTCGTAGGCGATCCCCAGCGTCGCGGAATCCTCCCCCAGGGTCGTCCACGTCTTTGTCGCTCTTGCCGACAATCAGCATCAGGGCATCATTCCCGTTCCACCTGCTCTTGGGAATGGGCGGGATCCTCAGCGCAATCTTTATTGGGGTGCGGCCTATGGTGTTAAGACGTACTTCAAGGCCAGTGAGGACTGGGGACTCGCCTGGTCAGGTCGGGGCGCGCAAGACGCGATTCTGAAACGTTGCGTTTTCAAGAGCAGCAAGAATCAGTCAAATCAAGTTGGCCGTAACGGATTTTCTTTCCGCGGCTGCAGGTATCGCCAAACAAAGACTTTCACTCAAGATGCGCTCAGGGGAGGTTTCCATCGCCATCGCGGGCGATGCGGATCTGGTTGTTTATGTCGGGCATGACGCTTTCATGGATTTTCAGATCCCGCCAATTGCCGGGGCCGGAGACGACAAGCTCCGGCAAACGATTGTCCTCGCGTGTGCCAGCAAGTCCTTTTTCGGTCCCTATATCCGTCAAACTGGCGCGGAGCCTCTGTTATGGACGACGGGCCTCATGGCTCCGGAGGCCTACACGTTGAAGGCTGCTATCGATGGTTGGATCGCCCACGAAGACGACCAAGCGATTCGGCGACGCGCCGCCCAAGCTTACGACCGATACCAGAAGTGCGGCGCTCGTGCAGCGCTGAGGCTGTTCGCGACAAAGTGGTGAAATGTGAAGGGGGTGCCCGCCGCTGCCGGCGCCCCTTCACATTTGGATCAATCCGCCGCGCTGGCCTGCCTCTTCGCGACGATCGATGCGATGTTCAGCCCCAGCCCCTTCGCCACTCCGGTTCCATACGCTGGATCGGCCTTGAAGAAGTGCTGGATTTGCAGCTCCTGAATGCGCTGCGGCACGCCATTGCCCAAGCTGGAGACGATGTTGTCCATCAGCCGCTGCTTCGCGTCTGCAGGCAGCAACCTGAATAGGTTCCCCGGCTGTGTGTAGTAATCACTGTCGGTGCGGTGATCGTGCCGCGCGACGGTTCCGCTGACGGCATGTGGGCGTTCGACGTAGGAATGGTCTTGCGTCGGGCCGCCGAAGCTGTTTGGCTCATAGTTCACTGCTGCCCGGCCGTTTCCGTCGAAGCGCATTGCCCCGTCCTTGTTGTAGGTGCGGAACGGGCACTGCGGTTTGTTCACCGGTAGGGAATCGTAGTTGACGCCCAGCCGGTAGCGGTGCGCATCGGGATAGGAAATCAAGCGTGCCTGCAGCATTTTGTCCGGCGAAAAACCCATGCCCGGTACGACGTTGCGAGGCTCGAACGCCGCCTGCTCCACTTCCGCAAAATAATTTTCCGGATTGCGGTTCAATTCCAACTCGCCGACTTCCACGAGAGGGTAGTCCTTGTGCGGCCACACCTTCGTCAGGTCGAACGGATTGATATGATACGTCTCCGCATCCTTCTCCGGCATGATCTGCACGCATACGCGCCATTTCGGGAAGTTACCTGTTTTGATGGCGTGAAAAAGATCGCGCTGCGAGTAGTCTGGGTCCGTTCCTTCGAGCGCGCCTGCCTGCTCGCGGAAAAAGTTCTTGATCCCTTGCTTGGTCTTGAAGTGCCATTTCACGTAGAAGAGCTCATTCTTAGCATTGAACAGGCTGAACGTGTGGCTGCTGTAACCGTTCATGTGCCGATAGCCGTCCGGAGTCCCGCGGTCGGAGAAGAGAATCGTCACCTGGTGTAGCGATTCCGGAGAGAGCGACCAGAAATCCCACATCATCGTCGGCGATTTCAGGTTGGTCTCCGGATCGCGCTTTTGTGTATGGATGAAATCGCCGAACTTTAACGGATCGCGAATAAAGAAAACGGGCGTGTTATTTCCCGTCATATCCCAGTTGCCTTCTTCGGTGTAAAACTTCAGCGCAAAACCGCGTGGATCGCGCGCCGTGTCCGCCGAACCCTTTTCACCACCCACCGTCGAAAACCGAATGAAAGTCGGCGTCTTCTTGCCCACGGCGCCAAAAAGTCTTGCGGTCGTGTATTTGGTGATCTCGGCGCTGGTGCACACGAAATGACCATATGCGCCCGAGCCTTTGGCGTGCACTACGCGCTCAGGGATTCTTTCCCGGTTGAAGTGCGCCATTTTCTCGAAGAGTAGAAAGTCTTCGAAGACCACCGGTCCGCGCGCCCCCACCGTGAGCGAATTCTGGTTGTCGCCCACCGGACGGCCCGCGTCGGTCGTCATGATTTTCTTTTTTTCTTCCGCCATGGATCCTCCTCAGTTCAATGGCAGGGCCCCGCGAAGCGCGACCCCGCTATCGCATCTCGAATCCTAGAGCGGGCCGGCCTATACTTCCAATATATAGTTCGGATACGATGGATAGGCATAGCCTATGGAACTTCACCAGCTTCGTTACTTCTGTGCTGTGGCGGAAACCGGTTCGTTCAGCCGGGCAGCCGAACAATCTCACGTTTCCCAGCCTTCACTTTCCCAGCAGATCCTCAAGCTAGAAGATGAGCTTGGCACGCGCCTCTTCGACCGCCTCGGTCGCTCTGTTCGGCTTACCGAGCTTGGCAAGACGTTTCTCCCACGCGCCCGCGCCGTCCTACGCGAACTGGAAGCCGCCAAAGGCGACGTCGTCGAAGGCAAAGAGTTCATTGGCGGCCCCATCACCGTCGGCGTTATTCCCACCGTTGCCCCTTACTTCCTCCCGCCGCGTCTTACTACCTTCACGCGCAAATTTTCCCAGGTTCGACTTACTGTCGTCGAAGAGACTACCCCTGTCCTTCTCGACCGTCTCCGAGCCGGCACCATTGACGTCGCCCTCCTGGCGCTCCCCATCCGTGGCCGAGAATTTGATGCTTTTCCGCTTTCCGCTATTGACCGAGCGGCTCTTCGCAGCGCTCCCCAAGAAACACAAACTCAATTCGCGCCGGTCTCTTTCCCTCAAAGATCTTCGCGCCGAACCTTTCCTGCTCCTCCGCGACGGCCATTGTTTCCGCGATACCGCCGTTGCCGCCTGCGACCGCGCGCGTCTCCATCCGCAGATCGTTTTCGAAAGCGGCCAGTTCAGCAGCCTTCTCAGCATGGTCGGCGCGGGCATGGGCTTTTCCATCGTTCCCGAAATGGCCATCGAGAAAAAATCTCCATGCCGATACATCCGCATTGCGGATGACCAAGCGATTCGCACCATCGGCGCCATCCTCCTTCGCGGCCGCTCTCTCACCCGTGCGCACCGCGCCTTCCTTTCTCATCTTCGCGAGGCCTGATCCGCGTCCTCCTCCGTGGAGGCTGGACTTTTATCTGATGTCAAGTTCGTTCCGCAGAACAAGACCGCGGAAATGCCGGCGCTGCCGGCGCCGAGATTATAGACGCGTACAATCTTCCGGTGCTAATATTAGAGTTGCGACCCGGTGGGGCCGTGGCGCAGTTGGGAGCGCGCCTCGATGGCATCGAGGAGGTCGTGGGTTCGAATCCCATCGGCTCCACCACCTTTGTTTCTTCTTTTCAATCCGATAGCAAAACCTTCAAGGGGCACTAAGCCACCTGCGAAGGCAATACGAGGCGGACGACCTTCCCGTGCGCCGCGCGCTTTCTTTCGTCCATGGCCTTGCCGTAACGTTCATCGTGGTACGGATGTCCGCATGGCGCATGAGTTCCTGTTGCACCTTCATCGGAGCTCCTGTTTCATCAAGCAGGGTCCGGAAGGTATGGCGGAACGTGTGCCAGCCGATGCGTCCGATTGAATCCATTTGACCTGTATATCGCAATAATGCTATATTCCACCATATAGTCATCTCCGGGAGCGGGATTGAACGGGGAATTTAGGATTGAGTATGTCGAACTTCCGAATGGGCGGATGCCCGCCAGAGAGTTTGTTGACGGCCTGGATGACGGGGCTGCTGCCCGCATTGACGCATTTACCGAGCGCTTGCGGGTCTCTGGCAATCAGATGCAAGGAAAGTTCGTTAAGAAGCTAACGGATCACATATTCGAACTACGAGTCAAACAGTTTGATCGGATTTTTCGGATTCTCTATTTCTACCAGCCCGGAATGCTGATTGTGATTACGTCGGGTTTCCAGAAGAAGACAGAACAAACTCCGCTTGGTGAGATTACTAGGGCTGAACAATTGAGAAAGCTCTGGATAAGATATCGAAACCGATATACGGGATCACAGAAGGAAAGGGAAGCTATCCTGAAGGAGTTGGGCCTATGAAACGGGACCGCCACAGGGAAATTGTGGAGAAGCGAATTCGCAAGAGCGCGACGTACAGGAAGTCCTTCGCCCGCACTCTGCACCAGATTGACCTCGCGCTCCTAGTTCGTGAGATGCGAGAAGACGCCGGCCTGACGCAGACCGAATTAGCCAAGAGGGCCGGCACGACGCAATCTGTGATTGCTCGGCTTGAAGACGCCGAATACACAGGTCATTCTCTCGCGACGCTGGAACGTATCGCGTTAGCTTGTGGTGTAGCGCTAAGGCTTCACGCTGAAAAGAAGCCCCATTTCGAACGCGAAGTCGCCTTGGTTTAACGTGCCCGTTAGTCAGACTGACAGGCGAAGCGTACAAAGGGGCACATCAAGGGCATTGGGTCGCGGACCAAGATCAATGCGCACCCTTTGAACCGTAGATCGCCGTGGCCTTAAGAGGCGATTTTTGCGAAAGCACAAGCGGTCTGCGATGCGATTCCTGAGGTCGGTGGCTGGGACGGAATTCTCATCTCCGCTGGCCGTCAAATACCAGAAGCGGTTTCAGAAGAGCGGCGGAAAGCTGTTCACGTTCTTGGATCATGACGGTGTTCCGTGGAACAACAATAATGCCGAGCATGCAATCAAGCTCTTCGCCAAATACCGCAGAAATGTTGATGGTTATTTTACAGAGCGTACAGTCCGGGAATACCTTGTCCTGGCAACGGTTTTCGAAACCTGCGAGTTCAACAACGTAGATGTTCTCAAATTCCTGCTATCGAAAGAGACGACGCTGGAAGGGCTGCTGAAAATGGCGGGGCGTAGACCCGAATCTCATTCGGGAGGGAAATTAGGGCATGAACCCAAGCCCGCACTCCAATAGGCTCTCTAGAA
>Ga0209161_10003819_pt1 | contig 12050 bp, 7 predicted proteins | sample GraSoiAngelo_155_FD_186169 | JGI IMG/M metagenome (GOLD analysis project Ga0209161, IMG submission 186169) | Grasslands soil microbial communities from the Angelo Coastal Reserve, California, USA - 14_1009_13_30cm (SPAdes) (version 2) | ecosystem: Environmental > Terrestrial > Soil > Grasslands ...
ATCGCGAAAAAATTATTGAGGCGGCATGCGAGGCAGACGAAAAGGTCTTCGAAAAATTTGTTCATGGCCAAGCGATCTCGAATGAAGAACTGAAAGCGGCAATCCGTAAAGGAACGATTGCGATCAAGCTGACCCCCGTGCTATGCGGCGCTGCTTTCAAGAACAAGGGAGTTCAGCCGCTGTTGGACGCCGTCGTCGCCTACCTGCCCTCGCCGGTCGATATTCCTCCCGTTCAGGGCTGGACGCCTGATCGAACCGCGGTCCAGACCCGGGCAGCGGACGACAAACAGCCATTTTCCGCGCTGGTTTTTAAAATCATGACCGATCCCTTTGTCGGTCAACTCGCATTCTTTCGTGTTTATTCCGGAAGCTTGAGCACCGGTTCCTACGTGTACAACTCGACAAAGCAAGCCCGGGAGCGTATCGGCCGTCTTCTGAAAATGCACGCGAATAAACGCGAAGAAATCAAGGACGTCTTCGCCGGCGACATTGCTGCCGCCGTCGGTCTGCGCAATGTCACGACAGGCGACACGATCTGCGACGAAAACAAGCAGATTCTTCTCGAAGCAATGGATTTCCCGGAACCCGTGATTTCAGTAGCCATCGAGCCGAAAACCAAAGCCGATCAGGAAAAGATGGGAATCGCTTTGAATAAGCTGGCGCAGGAAGATCCGACGTTCAAGATCCATACCGATCCCGATACAGCGCAGACGATCATTTCGGGAATGGGCGAACTGCATCTGGAAATCATCGTCGACCGCATGATGCGCGAGTTTAATGTGGGCGCCAATGTCGGCAAGCCTCAGGTGGCTTACAAGGAAACCATCCGGTCGAAGGCCCACGCCGAAGGCAAATACATCCGCCAGACCGGCGGGCGCGGCCAATACGGCCACGTTCGTATCACCGTTGAGCCCGGCGCAGCCGGAGCGGGATTCGTCTTCGAGAATGCGATCGTCGGCGGCGCGATTCCGAAGGAATACATCAAGCCGGTGGAACAGGGCATCAAAGAAGCAATGGAAAGTGGTGTTCTTGCCGGCTATGAAGTTAAAGACGTGAAAGTCACGTTGTATGACGGCTCCTACCACGAAGTCGATTCGTCCGAAATCGCATTCAAGATCGCCGGATCCATCGCTTTCAAGGAAGGCTGCCGGAAGGCCAGCCCTGCTCTTCTGGAACCCGTTATGAAGGTCGAAGTTGTTCTTCCGGAAGAGTTCATGGGCGATGTCATCGGCGACCTGAATTCGCGGCGCGGAGATATTGAAGGAATGGAGGCGCGGCCCGGAACCCAGATCATTCGGGCGCTTGTTCCGCTCTCATCGATGTTCGGATATGCCACCGACTTACGGTCCCGAACGCAGGGGCGCGCTACGTATACCATGCACTTCTCGCATTACAGAGAGGTGCCAAAGCAGATTGCGGACGAAATCATCGCGAGAGCACAAGGCAGAGAAGTAAAGGAATCTGTTTAGGAATTAGGAGACATTCATGGCGAAAGAGAAATACGAGAGAACGAAGCCGCACGTGAACGTGGGGACGATCGGGCATATCGATCACGGGAAGACGACGTTGACGGCGTGCATCACGAAGGTGTTGTCGAAGCACAATCCGAAGGTGAAATACCGGTCGTTTGATTCGATCGATAACGCGCCGGAAGAGAAAGCGCGAGGGATCACGATCGCGACGGCACACGTGGAGTACGAGACGGCCAAGCGGCACTATGCGCATGTGGATTGTCCGGGACACGCCGACTACATCAAGAACATGATCACGGGGGCGGCGCAGATGGATGGGGCGATATTGGTGGTGGCGGCCACGGACGGGCCGATGCCGCAGACGCGAGAGCACATTTTGTTGGCGCGGCAGGTGGGGGTGCCCTACATCGTGGTGTTTTTGAACAAGTGCGACGCGGTGGAAGATCCGGAGTTGCTGGATTTGGTGGAGTTGGAAGTGCGGGATCTGCTGAAGAGCTATGGATTTCCGGGGGATGAGATACCGGTGATACGGGGATCGGCGCTGAAGGGGATGGAAGATGATCCGGCATGGGTGAAGAAGATCGATGAGCTGATGGCGGCGGTGGATAACTACATTCCGATACCGCAGCGGGCGATCGACAAGCCGTTTTTGATGCCGATCGAGGATATTTTTTCGATTTCAGGCCGGGGGACGGTGGTGACGGGACGGATCGAGCGGGGTGTGGTGAAGGTGGGCGAGGAGATGGAGATCGTGGGATTCCGGCCGACGTTCAAGACGGTGATCACGGGCGTGGAGATGTTCAAGAAGCTCCTGGATGAAGGGCAGGCCGGCGACAACGTGGGACTGCTGCTGAGAGGGACCAAGAAGGAAGAAGTCGAGCGGGGACAGGTGGTGGCCAAGGGGGCATCGATCACGCCGCACACGAAGTTCAAGGCGGAAGTGTATGTGTTGACGAAGGAAGAAGGGGGACGGCACACGCCGTTCTTTAAGGGATACCGGCCGCAATTTTATTTTCGGACGACGGATGTGACCGGGACGGCAGATCTGCCCGAAGGGGTGGAGATGGTCATGCCGGGCGACAACGTGAACCTGACGATTGAGTTGATCACGCCGGTGGCGCTGGAGAAAGGACTGCGATTCGCGATCCGGGAAGGCGGACGAACGGTTGGCGCGGGAACCGTGACCGATATCGTGGCCTGAGGAAGGGATTCGCCACAAAAAGGCACAAAATTCACAAAAAGCGTTTTTGAGACTTTTCTGCTTTTTTGTGGCCCTTTTGAATTTTTATGCGAGATATCATTACTCTGCAGTGTACGGACTGCAAGGAAAGAAATTACTCCACGACCAAGAACAAGAGGAAAAATACCGAACGCCTGGAGACGAAGAAGTTTTGTCCGCGATGCCGGCATCACACGGTTCATCGCGAGACGAAATAGCGTTCTTTAGTGTAGAATGGTTTGCTGGGCGTCTAGGCAAACGTGCAGGCCAGTAGCTCCAACTGGTAGAGCGCCGGTCTCCAAAACCGGATGCTGGGGGTTCGAATCCCTCCTGGCCTGCCAATTCTTTTATTCATGAATCCGGTAGAAAAAATCAAAGATTGGACACGAAACACAAGGCAGTTTTACTTCGATGTTCGGAGTGAGATGAAGAAGGTCTCCTGGCCTGGCCGTCCGGAAGTCGTGGGCACGACCGTAGTCGTGATAGTCTCTGTTTTCTTTTTCGGCCTTTATCTAGGTCTCGTGGATTACGTGCTAGCTATGGGATTAGACCGGGTACTCCGTTATTTCCGAGTAACCGGAGGCGCATAGTTTGTGTCCAAGAGTTGGTACATCATACACACGTATTCAGGATTCGAGCGTAAAGTCGCTGATAGCCTGCGAAGCCGCGTGAAAGCCTTCAACTTGGATGAGGAGATACACAACGTTCTTATTCCCACCGAGGAAGTGGTCGAAGTGCGTGGCGGCAAACGCGTCACTTCTCAGAAAATGTTTTATCCGGGCTACGTTCTCGTGGAAATGGAAATCACGGAAAAGGGCGGTCCCAGCGACCGTGCGTGGCACGTGGTGAAGAACACGCCGCGAGTCACTGGTTTTGTGGGATCGGGCCAGAGCCCGACCCCGCTCAGCGAAGAAGAGGTTCAACAAATTGTTTATCGGGTTTCGACCGCCGCTGACAGGCCGAAACCCAAGCTGACGTTCGACAAAGGCGAGACGGTGAAAATCATCGACGGCCCGTTTGCGAGCTTTACCGGTGTTGTCGACGACGTTAATACAGACAGGAATACCCTAAAGGTCATGGTGACGATCTTCGGCCGATCGACTCCCGTGGAACTGGACTTTTTACAGGTCGAGAAAACCTAGAGACTCTAGCGGCGGTCCGCGAAGCGCAAGCGCGCGACGAGGAAGGACGGCGGTTACGGAATTATGGCAAAGAAAGTAATTGGTCAGGTCAAGCTGCAAATTCCGGCAGGCAAAGCCACGCCGGCTCCGCCTGTTGGACCGGCGCTTGGCCAGCACGGCGTCAACATCATGGACTTCTGCAAGGCGTTCAATGCGAAAACGTCGGCAAAGGATCAAGAGGGTCTGATCATTCCCGTCGTGGTCACGATTTACGTGGATCGTTCCTACAGTTTCATTACCAAGACGCCTCCGGCATCGGTTCTGCTCAAGCGGGTGGCGAACATCGCAAAGGGCTCGGGCGAGCCGAACAAGACTAAGGTGGGGACGGTTACTCTGAAGCAAGTCGAAGACATTGCGCGGCTGAAACTGCCGGATCTGAACGCGGCTAGTTTGGAAGCCGCAATTCAAACTGTGAAGGGGACCGCCCGTAGCATGGGCATTGAGGTTGTTTAAAGGGCGTCAGGGGCCGCGCGAAAGCGCAAGCGCGAGAGCGCCGCAGCCCAAATAAAACGGCCCGACGCTAGGAAAAACTTTATGAAAAGCGGAAAGAAATACGCAGCCGCGAAGAAGCAAATTGAACCGCGGCCCTACACTGTCGAAGATGCGATGGGCGTCCTGAAGAAAGTCCATTACGCGAAGTTTAATGAAACCATCGAGGTGCATATGCGCCTGGGTGTCGATCCGAAACATGCGGACCAGATGGTCCGCGGTACCGTTGTCTTGCCGCACGGTCTGGGCAAATCCAAAAAAGTTTGTGTCATCGCGTCAGGTGAAAAGGTCAAGGAAGCCGAACAAGCCGGCGCGGAGTTCGTCGGCGGCGACGATCTTGTCGAGAAGATTGCCGGCGGTTGGATGGATTTCGATGCCTGTGTTGCGACGCCCGATATGATGCGAGGCGTCGGCCGTCTGGGTAAGGTTCTCGGCCCGCGCGGCCTGATGCCGAACCCCAAGACCGGTACGGTCACGATGGATGTGGCTAAAGCCGTCAAGGAAGTCAAGGCCGGCAAAGTGGAATTCCGTGTGGATAAAACCGGTATCATTCACGTTCCGATCGGGAAAATTGAATTTACGAAGGACCAGCTCAGCGAAAATGCCCACACGATTATCGATTCCGTTATCAAGGCCCGGCCTGCCGCGGTGAAAGGCCGCTACGTCAAACGGATCACGGTCGCATCGACGATGAGTCCGGGTGTCGATCTGGATCTGGTGGCGTTGGATGCGAAATAGAACTCACAACGAGGTCGCATGAAATCGAAAGGTAAAAAGAAGGAAGAACTCGACGCGCTAAAGAAGGAGCTCAGTGAGGCAAAGAACCTCTTCGTCGCACAGTTTCAGGGAATGACCGTCGCGCAGGATGCCGAGTTGCGTCATAAGGTTCGCGAGACAAAAAGCAAATATCGCGTTGTGAAAAATACGCTGGCTAAAAAGGCTGCGGAAGGGACTGCGGCTGAAAGCGTTTCCAAATCGTTCGACGGCTCCACTGCGATAGCCTATAACGCCAGTGATCCGGTTTCTCTCGCAAAAGCTCTTACCGCATACGCCAAGGCAAACCCGCTGTTTGTATTCAAGGCAGGACTCGTCGAAGGGCGCGTCATCAACCTTGCCGATATTGCTCACATTGCGGCGATGCCTTCGAAGGAAGAGCTCATCGCAAAATTGTTGTTTTTAATCAATGCGCCGGCACAACGAATCGCTATCGCCGTGAATGGTGTCGCTCGCAATCTGGCTGTGGTGCTGAAACAGGCCGTCGAGCAAAAGAAATTTCGCGACTAGGTACTTAATGGGTGGGGGGACCAGCCAAGTAGCCATCAAATCAAAAGGTTGTACCGACAGTGGCCTGTCCGGCGGGTCCGATCCTAAATATATAGGAGTTAGCAATGTCCAAGGTTCAAAATATTATCGAAGAGATCAAAGGATTGACTCTGCTTGAAGCTTCGGAGTTGGTTAAGGGACTGGAAGAAGCATTCGGCGTAAGCGCTGCCGCAGCCTCCATCGCAGCCGCTCCGGCAGCAGGGGGCGGCGCGGCTGTAGCCGCAGCTGCTGCCGAAGAAAAAACTGAATTCAATGTGATTCTCACTGCGATTGGCGGAAACAAGATCGGCGTCATCAAAGCTGTTCGCGAAGTGACGAGCCTTGGATTGAAAGAAGCCAAGGATCTGGTAGAAGGTGCGCCGAAACCGATCAAAGAAGGCGTAAACAAAGACGAAGCAGAGAACATTAAGAAGAAGTTCACGGAAGCTGGCGCGACAGTCGAAATTAAGTAAGCGCAGCGCATCCGAGTGCTGACTGGGGGCGGTAGCCCGTCCACAGCTCGGCCTATTTGTGTTTAGACGTGACGGCACTTTGCCAACAAAAGCAGAACGAACCACAAAACGCTCAAGGAGGAACACAAAGAGGCGCAAGAAAACGATTTCTTGTGGTTATCGGATTCGCGGCTATGCCTTCACGGGGGCAGTAGCAAATACGGCTCGCCGGTCCCCACGTTTATCAAGGAGCAGGTGAAAAATGACGGAAAGCAAGACTAGTACCTCACGAGAGAGAACCAATTTTTCCAAGATCCGGACTGCAATCCAAATCCCGAATCTCATCGAGGTACAAAAGAATTCATATGAGCGGTTCCTCCAGATGAATATGCTTCCGGAGGAACGCGAGGATACCGGCCTTCAGGCAGTGTTCAATTCCGTATTTCCGATCTCGGATTTTCGCGGCGTTTCAACGCTCGAGTTTATCAGCTATTCCATCGGTAACTGGGAATGCAAGTGCGGAAACCTGAAGGGTCTGCATCATTTGCGCAGCACTTGTAAGTCTTGCGGCGCAACCATCACAACCAATCCGTTTCAGGCCGAACCCACGGTCATGTGCCCGAAGTGCGGCACGACGAACAGGAACCAGGTGACGTTCTGCAATAAGTGTGGCGACCCGGTTCAGTTGAATCTGAAGTACGACGTGGCGGAGTGTCAGGAACGTGGCATGACCTATGCCGCGCCATTGAAAGTCATCATTCGTCTGACGATCTTCGATAAAGACCCCGACACTGGCGCAAAAACGATTCGCGACATCAAGGAGCAAGAGGTTTATTTCGGTGAAATTCCGCTGATGACCGAGAACGGCACGTTCATTATCAACGGCACCGAGCGTGTCATCGTCAGCCAACTGCACCGCAGCCCGGGAGTGTTCTTCGAATCGACTCCGAGCAAAAGCTACTATCTGGGAAAGATTATTCCGTATCGCGGATCATGGGTAGAGTTCGAATATGAGACGGCCAAGAACATCCTTTACGTCCGGATCGATCGCAAGCGAAAGTTTCTTGCCTCGATTTTCCTGCGTGCTCTTGGTCTGAAGAGCGATGAGGAAATCATCCGAGCCTTCTATCAGACCGATCGTCTCACGATTGAAGGCAAGAAGGTCTTCTGGAATGTTTCCGATAACATCGTTGGACTGAAGGTCTCGAAGGACATCACCAACCCAAAGACGAAGGAAGTTCTCGTTCACGCCGGCAAAAAAATCACAACCTCCGTATACAACCACATCAAGCAGGCTAAGGTTGAGCGTTTCGAAGTTAATCCGGAGGATCTCGAAGGCGCATTTGCGGTTGGCGACGTCGTGGATACGAACACGGGTGAGGTGATCGTCGAGACCAATAACGAACTGACCCAGAACATCATCCGGTCCATCATCGATGCCGGGGTGCCGGAACTGCCGGTTTTCTTTCCCGAGCGCGATGATATCGGCGTCGTTCTGAGTCAGACTTTGCGCAAGGACACGATTAAGACCACGCAAGAAGCCTTGATCGAGATCTACCGCAAACTGCGTCCGGGCGATCCGCCGACACTGGAGACGGCTACTGCGCTGTTCGAAGGTATGTTCTTCGACTCACGCAAGTATGACTTCTCGAGAGTCGGACGCCTGAAATTCAATATCAAGCTGGACCTGACAACGCCGCTTGACAAGCGGATCCTCGAGCCGGCGGATTTCTATGCTGTCATCAAATACCTGCTCAAACTTCGCAAGAATATCGGGCAGGTCGATGACATCGACCATCTCGGAAACCGCCGTGTCCGTGCGGTGGGCGAGCTGCTGGAAAACCAATTCCGCATCGGCTTGGTTCGAATGGAGCGGGCCATAAAGGAAAAGATGTCGGTCTACCAGGAAATGGTCACCGCTATGCCGCATGACTTGATCAATGCCAAGCCGGTCATCGCTGCGGTGCGCGAGTTCTTTGGGTCGTCGCAGCTTTCGCAGTTCATGGACCAGACGAATCCTCTGTCTGAAATCACGCACAAACGGCGCCTGTCGGCTCTCGGTCCGGGCGGACTCTCGCGCGAGCGCGCCGGATTCGAAGTCCGTGACGTTCATCCGACGCACTACGGCCGTATTTGTCCGATCGAGACCCCCGAAGGTCCAAATATCGGACTGATCTCGTCACTGAGTTGCTACGCGCGGATCAACGAATATGGATTCATCGAAAGTCCGTATCGCAAAGTAAAGAACGGACGCGTTGTCGATTATGTGACGATCATCAGCGCCGGTGACTCCAAGTTCAAAGTCACCGAGCACGTCGAGCGCGAAGCGGTCGAACAGGAGAATGAAGAGCTGAAGGGGCGTAAAAAGAAGCGCGCCGATTGTGTTCCTTATTCGTTCTACCTCTCGGCCTGGGAAGAAGACAAGTATCTCATCGCGCAGGCGAACGAACAGATGGACAAAAGCGGGCGGCTGACGCACGAGCTAGTCAATGTTCGGCAGGCGGGCAATTTCGTGCTCAAGCATCGGAACGAGGTCGATTACGTCGATGTTTCGCCAAAGCAGCTCGTTTCGGTCGCCGCATCGCTCATCCCGTTTCTCGAAAACGATGACGCAAACCGCGCCCTGATGGGATCGAACATGCAGCGCCAGGCCGTACCGCTGCTGCGCACTGCGGCGCCGCTGGTTGGAACCGGTATGGAAGAGATTACAGCCCGCGATTCCGGCGCTGTGGTGGTTTGCCGTCGAAGCGGAATCGTGGATTCGATCGACTCGGAGCGGATCATCGTCCGCGTCGAATCCGCCGAGGATGGCCACTTCTCACGCGAAGTCGGCGCCGACATTTATCAGCTGACCAAATTCAAGCGATCCAATCAAAATACCTGCATCAACCAAAAGCCCATTGTGCGAAAAGGCGAGCGCGTTGTGAAAGGTCAGGTGTTGGCCGATGGTCCTTGCACGGAGAAAGGCGAGCTGGCTCTTGGCCGCAATGTCCTTGTCGGATTCATGCCATGGCGCGGCTACAACTTTGAAGACGCCATTCTGGTTTCCGAACGCCTCGTCAAAGACGATTACTACACCTCGATTCACATCGAAGAATTCGAAATCGAGGCGCGTGATACGAAACTGGGTCCGGAGGAAATCACGCGGGACATACCGAATGTCAGTGAGTCCTTCCTGAAGGACCTGGATGAAGCCGGCATCATTCGTATCGGCGCTTACGTGAAGCCCGGTGACGTTCTGGTCGGCAAGGTCACTCCTAAAGGTGAGACGCAGCTCACTCCTGAAGAAAAGCTGCTCCGCGCCATCTTTGGCGAAAAGGCCGGTGACGTTCGAGACGCATCGCTGATTTGCCCTCCGGGGATCGAGGGTATCGTCGTCGACGTGAAAATCTTTTCTCGTAAAGGCGCGGAAAAGGACGAACGCGCAAAACAGATCGAGAACATGGAGATCTCGCGGCTCGAAAAGAATCTTCGCGACGAAATCCGAATTCTTACCGACGAACGCAACAAGCGCCTCGCCGCTCTACTCCAGGGCAAGGTCGTCTCCAACGAGCTCGTGCACGAGCGCACGGGACGCAAAATCGTGGCCAAGGGCACGGAGATGACCAGCGAAGTCGTTGAAAACCTCTCGCTGCGTGAACTCTTGAAATTGAAATTCAAAGACGGCGCCAACCCTCACGAGCAGATTCAGGAAATCGAAGAGATGACCACCCGCCAGATCGACGTGCTGCGCAAAATACACGAAGAGCGCATTTCGAAACTCCGCCGTGGTGATGAACTGCCGCCAGGAGTTATTAAGCTCGTCAAGGTCTACGTTGCGATGAAGCGCAAACTATCCGTGGGCGATAAGATGGCGGGCCGCCATGGAAACAAAGGCGTGATTGCAAGGATTCTTCCGGACGAAGATATGCCTTATCTGCCGGATGGAACGCCCGTCGAGATCATTCTCAATCCCCTGGGGGTTCCTTCGCGAATGAATGTGGGTCAGATTCTTGAAACGCATCTGGGCTGGGCGGCCAATGCGCTCGGAATGTTTTTTGCGACCCCGGTCTTTGACGGCGCGACAGAAATGGAAATCAAAAATATGCTCGAGCGAGCGAACCTGCCGAAAACGGGTAAGACGCGGCTTTACGACGGCATGACGGGCATGCCGTTTGAGCAGGAAGTCACGGTCGGCTACATCTACATGTTGAAGTTGTCGCACCTGGTGGATGACAAGATTCACGCGCGGTCTATCGGCCCGTACTCGCTCATCACCCAGCAACCGCTCGGCGGTAAAGCGCAGTTCGGAGGACAGCGATTCGGAGAAATGGAAGTATGGGCGCTCGAAGCATACGGCGCCGCGCACATTCTGCAGGAACTGTTAACCGCCAAGTCCGACGACGTGTACGGACGAACCAAAATTTATGAGGCTATTGTGAAGGGTGAAGCTGCCATGGAACCGGGCGTTCCGGAGTCATTCAATGTGCTCATTCGCGAACTGCAGAGCCTCTGTTTAGACGTTGAATTAATGAAGCGCAAACCGACGGCGTAGGGAATTCGGGGGAAATTCGGGGACGCACCCCGAATTTCCCCCGAATTCCCCAGGAGGTATACATTGATTAGATCGAATCCTTATGACCGGGCAGCATCCATTGCCGATTTCGACAGCATCCGGATCAGTCTGGCTTCCCCAGAAAAGATTCGCTCGTGGTCGCATGGCGAAGTAACAAAACCTGAAACCATCAACTACCGGACATTCAAGCCTGAGCGGGACGGTCTCTTCTGCGCGCGCATCTTCGGTCCGGTCACCGACTGGGAATGTCTCTGCGGAAAATACAAGCGCATGAAACACCGCGGCGTCATTTGCGACAAGTGCGGGGTGGAAGTGACGCTGTCCAAAGTGCGCCGTGAACGGCTAGGTCACATCGAGCTGGCGAGTCCGTGTTCGCACGTCTGGTTCTTCAAGGGATTGCCAAGCCGTATCGGTCACTTGCTCGATATGTCGCTGCGTGAACTGGAGCGGGTTCTTTATTTCGAGGCGTATGTCACGATCGATCCGGGCGAGGCTCCGCTGAAAGAACGTGAGCTTTTGACGGAAGAAAAATTCCGGCAATTGCAGCAGGAGCACCCCGGAAAGTTCGTTGCCATGATGGGCGCTGAAGCCATTAAAGAACTTCTGAAGCGTGTGGATATCGACGAGTTGTCGCATGAGCTCCGCACGAAGATGAAGAGCGAAACGTCGCAGCAGAAGAGAATCAAATTTGCGAAGCGCTTAAAAGTGGTCGAGGCGTTTGTCAAGTCGGGCAACAAACCGGAGTGGATGATTTTGGACGTCATTCCGGTCATTCCACCGGAACTGCGTCCCCTGGTTCCGCTAGACGGTGGACGATTCGCGACATCGGATTTGAACGATCTCTACCGCCGTGTCATCAACCGGAACAACCGTTTGAAGAAGCTCATGGAATTGCATGCGCCCGACGTCATCGTCCGCAATGAAAAACGTATGCTCCAGGAAGCCGTCGATGCTCTTTTCGACAATGGCCGGCGGGGCCGCATTTTGCGTGGCGCGAATAACCGTCCGCTGAAGTCGCTATCGGACACGTTGAAAGGTAAGCAAGGACGTTTCCGCCAAAACCTGTTAGGCAAGCGTGTGGACTACTCCGGCCGTTCTGTCATCGTTGTCGGGCCTGAGCTGAAGCTGCATCAATGCGGACTGCCGAAGAAGATGGCCCTCGAGCTCTTCAAGCCGTTCATCTACAACCGGCTCGAACAGGGCGGACATTGCACGACGGTTAAAGCCGCGAAGGAAATGGTTGAGCGGCAGGATTCCGTCGTATGGGACATTCTTGAGGAGGTGATCAAGGATCATCCTGTTCTTCTCAATCGAGCGCCGACGCTGCACCGGCTCGGCATTCAGGCCTTCGAGCCCGTCCTGGTCGAAGGAAAAGCGATC
>Ga0209161_10003821_pt1 | contig 12044 bp, 10 predicted proteins | sample GraSoiAngelo_155_FD_186169 | JGI IMG/M metagenome (GOLD analysis project Ga0209161, IMG submission 186169) | Grasslands soil microbial communities from the Angelo Coastal Reserve, California, USA - 14_1009_13_30cm (SPAdes) (version 2) | ecosystem: Environmental > Terrestrial > Soil > Grasslands...
GTTCTTGAGCAGAGCGCGGAATTCCTTGACGTTGATCGCCTTCGATTTGTCCTTTCCATCGAATCCGCGCTTGGCGTTGATGGCCGTCCGCAGAAAGTTCGACATCGTGATGCCGGGGACGACCACCGGATATTGCAGGGCGAGGAACATGCCGAGCTTGGCCCGCTGCTCGGTCGGCAAGGTCAGGATGTCCTTCCCTTTGAAGAGCACCTGGCCGCCGAGCACTTTGTAGTTCGGGTGACCCATCAGCGTGTGCGAGAGGGTGCTCTTGCCCGAGCCGTTCGGGCCCATGACGGCGTGCACCTCGCCTTTGTTGACGGCGAGTGAAACGCCCTTCAGGATCTCGCGTCCCTCGACGCTCACGCGCAAATCCTTGATCTCAAAATCTGCCATGACCTCTGTCAGTTTACCCACGGATCCTGAATTCAAAGCCAATTCAGTCCTCCTCCGGCGCGTCGCCGTTGAGCGCAACCCGCAGGGTATTGACCGAGAGCGTTGCGCACTTCATCCGGGCGGGGCTGATCTGGATGCCGAGCTCCTCCAGCAGGTCCTTGGTCGGAAAGGTCTTCAACTCCTGGACCGGCTTGCCGACGATCAGGTCGGTCAGCATCGAGGCCGAGGCCTGGCTGATCGCGCACCCTCGGCCGCGGAAGCGAACATCGCCAAGCCGGCCGTCGTCGAGCTTGAGGTAGAAGGTGATGACATCCCCGCAAAGCGGGTTATCGCCCTCCTGGGTGATATCAGCATCGGGGAGCTCCCCGAAATGGTGCGGGTTCTTGTAATGCTCGAGGATTTGCTCCCGGTAGAGATCGTCACTCATGGTTATGCGAACACCTTTTGTGCCTTTTGAATTCCGGTGACCAGCTGGTCGACCTCGTCGGCGCGGTTATAGATGTAGAAGCTCGCCCTCGTGGTCGCCGCCACGCCCAGACGGTCCATCAGCGGCTGGGTGCAGTGGTGACCGGCACGGACCGCGATCCCCTCGCGGTCGACCAGGGTGGCGAGATCGTGAGGGTGGATGTTGGCGAGCGTGAATGAAACCGCGCCACCATGGATCTCAGAGTCCCGCGGGCCGTAGATGGTGATGCCGGGGACCTCCTGCAGTTTTTCCAGCGCATAGTCGACCAGCGTCCGCTCGTGGGAGCGAACCCGGTCCATGCCGAACTGGGTGAGGTAGTCGACGGCCGCGCCGAGGCCAATGCCCTCGGCGACGCTCGGCGTGCCGGCCTCGAACTTCCAGGGGAGGTCGTTCCAGGTCGCCTCGTTGAGTCTGACCCGCTTGATCATGTCGCCCCCACCGAGGAACGGGGGCATCGACTCCAGCAGCGATCGCCGGGCCCAGAGCACGCCGATCCCGGTTGGGCCGCACATCTTGTGGCCACTGAAGGCGTAGAAGTCGACACCGAGATCCTGAACGTCGACCGGCATGTGCGGCACCGCCTGGGCGCCATCGACCAGCACCAGCGCGCCGGCCCGGTGCGCCGCCTCGGCCACCGCCTTGATCGGATTGATCGTTCCCAGCGTGTTCGATTGGTGGGTGATGGCGAGCAACTGCACACCCTCAAGTTGGCGGTCCAGCTGGTCGAGCTCGAGCAGCCCGTCATCGTCGGAAGCTGAGTGTGGCCTGAACCTCCTTGGCCAGCAGCTGCCATGGCACCAGGTTGCTGTGATGCTCCATCTCCGTCAACAGGATCCGGGCGCCGGGCCGGATGTTGGCCCGACCCCAGCTGTAGCGAACCAGGTTGATCGCCTCGGTCGTGTTCCGCGTGAAGATCACTTCTTTTGGCGAGGCGGCATTGATGAAGGTCGCGACTCGCTGCCGTGCCGACTCATAGGCCGCGGTCGCCTCCTCACTGATGGCGTAAACGCCGCGATGGGGATTCGCGTTGTAGCGCCGGTAATAGTCGTCCATGGTGTCGATCACCACGGCAGGCTTCTGGGAGGTCGCCGCGCTATCCAGGTAGATGAGCGGTTTGCCGTTCACGCGCCGTCCCAGGATGGGGAAGTCCGCCCGCGCGGCCTCGGCGGTCAGCGGCCGGGTCTGAATCATGCCGGCTGGCCCTCCTTCATCAGGTCGGCGACCGAGACCGACTCCAGCGTCGACGTGATGGTTCCCTGCAGTTGCTCCCAGAACGCGTGTGCCGAGCAGGGCGTGTCGGCATGGGTACACTCGCCGGGGCCGCCACCCTCTGCCAGGCAGCTCACCGGGGCCAGCGACCCCTCGAGGCTGCGGACGATGTCCGCCATCGAGATCGCCTCCGGCGCGCGGGCGAGCGCGTAGCCGCCCTTGACGCCCATCCGGCTGGTGATCAGCCCCGCCCGGCGAAGCTGGCCGGCGATCTGCTCGAGGTAGGACAGCGGAAGACCCTCCTGCTCGGCGAGCTCAGCCAGCGGCAAGGGGCCGTTGCCAAAGCCCCGGCCCATCCGCACCAGGACGCGGATTCCGTATTCGGAGCGGGCAGAGAATCTCATAGATCTCCGACTGGAGTAGTCGGACATTCAAAGTATAGTCGAACTCCGGCCCGGAAGTTGACGTTCTCGTAACCTTTGCGCGTGCCCGGACCGCCGTCCACAGCGAGAACACCTCCGGACAGGACGTCATTCCGTTACGCGATGGGGCACTTCGCGAGCGGTGTCACGGTGATGACCACGGCGGTGGGTGGCCGACTGCACGGAATGACCGTCAGCGCCTTCGCTTCCGTGTCGCTGGAGCCGCTGCTGCTCCTGGTCGTGGTCGAGCGGTCCACGCTGATGCATCAGTTGGTGATGGACAGCCAGGCGTTCGCCGTCAACATCCTTGGTGAGCACGGCGAGGCGACTTCGCGGTTCTTCGCCGACAACGCTCGGCTGGCCGCCCCGGAATTCCGCCCGGACGGCTACCATCTGGGAACAACCGGCGCCCCCCTCCTCAACGAGGCCACCGGCTACCTCGAAGCCACCGTGCACAGCACGATGGCGGCCGGCGACCACTCGATCATCGTCGGCCAGGTGATCGCCCTGGAGATCGTGTCTGAAGAAGGGCCGCTGATCTACTACCGAAGCGGTTACCGGCGCCTGCACGGCTGACCGCGGGCTTGGGCTTACTCGTTCAGCAGGTCCGTCAGCTTGCCGTTGAAAGCCGCGAGCCGCTGATGGGCGTCGAGAACCTCGTCATGGCTCAGCGGATCGCCATCGATCTCATCCGTGTCGCGGGGCGAAGGGGCCGCCACCCGGGTGACCTCTTCGACGGCGTTCACGATTGAGCCGGCGAACTCGACATGCAAGAAGAAGGAATCGCGGCAGCGGCCACAGGTCACCTGGACGATCAGTTTGTTGTTGTGGTTGCCGATCTTGCGCAGCTGGGAACCCTTGTGGTTGCTGCCGCACACCCGGCAGCGATAGTTCCGAGCCTGGGATCGTAGAAACTCCAGGATGGGATCTTCCATCGTCGCGCAGATCCAGTATAAAGCGGCATCATTGAGGGCGGAATCATGACCAGGCCACTGATCCTGCTGACCAACGACGATGGCATCTATGCCCAGGGCATCCTGGCGGCGTGGCAAGAGCTGCGCAAGATCGGCGAGGTGGAAGTGGTCGCTCCGGACGCGGAGCGCAGCGCCGTGGGACACGCCATCACGCTGCTGCTTCCACTCCGCGCCAAGGAGGTCGTCCGGCGCAATGCGCGCTTCGGTTACGCCGTCAACGGCATGCCGGCCGACTGCGTGAAGATCGCCGTCAAGGCCATCTTGCCAAGGCCGCCTGACCTGGTCGTCTCCGGTATCAACCTGGGAGCGAACACCGGGACCAATGTCATCTATTCGGGAACCGTAAGCGCGGCGACCGAGGCGCGCATCCTCGGCATCCCATCGATCGCGGTCTCGCTGGCGACCTTCACCCATCCCGACTTCAGCTACGCAGCGCGCTTTACCCGAAAGCTGGCCACCGCGGTGCTGGCGAAAGGCCTGCCCGATAAAACCCTTCTCAATGTCAACATCCCCAACATTCCGGAGGACAAGATCAAGGGCGTGGCCATCACGCAGCAGGGTGAGTCACGCGTCGAAGAACGCTTCGAGAAGCGCACGGACCCCCGAAACCAGACGTACTACTGGCTGGATGGCCAGTTTCGTTTACAGGAGCCGAAGAACGAAGCGGATGCGGCGAAGGTGAGCGACGGTTATGTGTCGATCACGCCAGTCCAGTACGACCTGACCGCCTATTCGGCCATCGACATGCTCAAGGATTGGAAGCTTCAGCCCTAACGCACCGGATTCATGAGCACACCGATCCGCTCGATCTCGGCTTCCACCACGTCGCCGGGATGAAGGTACTCAGGGGGTTTTCGGCCGTCGCCCACGCCCTGCGGTGTCCCCGTCGAGATGCAGTCACCCGGCTCGAGCGTCATCCCCGCGGAGACGTCCGCGATGATCCGCGCCACCGAGAAGATCATGTCGCTGGTATTGCTGTCCTGCTTGGCCTTGCCATTTACCGATAGCCGGAGCCGCAGTCGTTGCGGGTCGGCGATCTCATCGGTGGTAATGATCACCGGGCCCATCGGGCAGCTGCCATCGAGGCTCTTCCCCTTGAACCATTGCGAGGTGCGGAATTGCAGCTCGCGAGCGGAGATGTCATTGACCACCGTGTAGCCGAAGACGTGATCAAGGGCGCGCGCCTCAGAAATGTCCTTGCCTCCAAGTCCGATGACAGCGCCCAGCTCGACTTCCCAATCGAGCCGCGTGGTCAGGCCCCGCGGATAGGGGATGGCCTCGCCCGGCCCGATGATGGTCGTGGGCGGCTTCGTAAAGTAAATCGGTGCTGGCGGTGGAGGGCTGCCGGACTCGGCGGCGTGGGCCGCATAGTTTTGACCAAGACAAAGCACGTCCTTGCGTGGCCGTGGAATTGGCGCGTGCCAGCGGACGCGATCTGGCGCATAGGCAAGGCCAGCCTCCGCATCCTGCGCCAGGTCGTGACTATCGAGTTCGGACATGAACCGGTGGCAAAGCTCGGTGGCGTGGCGCCACGCAGCCGGCCCGGCGTCGAGAAGCCCCAGCATGTCCGAGGGGAGACGCAAGCCCTCGTGCAGATGCGAGTAGCGAGCCAGATCGAGAACGGCGTTGTCGCAGTGAGCTCCAAGGCGGGGGCCGCCTGGTTGAACCGAGTAGGTGCAAAGCCTCATCGGTCTGGCTGTTTGCGGGCCGACTCGATGGCACGCCACACTTTCTCTGGCGTGCAGGGTGGATCGATCTCGCGAACCCCCAGTGGCGCCAGCGCGTCGAGCACCGCGTTGACGATGGTGGGCGTCGAGCCGATGGTCGCACTTTCACCTACGCCCTTGACGCCTAGCGGGTTGATCGGGCTGGGCGTGATCGTGCGATCCAGCGTAAAGCTGGGCAGATCGGGCGCCGTCGGCATCATGTAGGTCGTCAGGTTACCGGTCAGGAGCGTACCGTCGTCCCCGAAGACCACCTCCTCGTAAAGGGCCTGCGCGATACCCTGCGCCAGGCCGCCGTGCACCTGGCCCTCGACCAGCAGCGGGTTGAGCACGCGGCCACAGTCATCGACCGAGACATATCGCCGCAGCGTCACCGAACCGGTCTCCGGATCGACGTCGACAACGGCAACGTGCGCTCCAAAGGGAAAGACCAAGCCGGGCGGCTGGAAATACCGGGTGGATTCCAGGCCGGCCTCCATGTCGGTCGGCCGGGCGCCGCCGTAGGCAGCCTCCGCGATCGCCGCAAACGTGACGGAGCGGCCGGGGACGCCGCGGACCTGCCATTGTCCATCATTCACGATGATGTCGGCCGGTGCCGCCTCGAGCAGATGGGCGGCGAGCAGGCGCGCCTTCTCCCGCACGTCGGCTGCCGCAAGATGCACGGCGGTGCCGCCGACCGCCGCGCTCCGGCTACCGAAGGTGCCCACGCCGATCGGCACGGTTGCCGTGTCGCCATGCATGACGGCGATCTGGTCCAGCGGGACGCCGAGCTCGGCGGCGACGAGTTGCGACCAGGCGGTTTCGTGGCCCTGGCCGTGTGGCGACGTCCCGGTGACAACCGTGATCGCGCCGTCCGCATTCGCCCGAACGGTGGCGCTCTCGAAGAGTTCACCTTCGGGACCGAAGCCCGCCATCTCGACGTAGGATGCGACGCCGATGCCGAGGAGCCGGCCGGCCTGGCGAGCCTGCTGTTGCTCGGAGCGGAGCTGCTGGTAGCCGGCCAGCGCCAGCACTCGCTCGAGGACGGCTGGGTAGTTGCCGCTGTCGTAGAGCTCTCCGCTGATGCTGGCGGTCGGCTCGTCGAATGCTGGAAGCAGGTTGTGCCGGCGCATGTCAGCGGGGTCGATGCCAAGCTCGCGTGCGGCGAGATCGATCATCCGCTCGATCAAGAAGATCGCTTCCGGCCGGCCGGCTCCGCGGTACGCGGCGATCGGAGTCTTGTTCGTGTACACGCTGCGGATATCGACCTGGAGCGCGGGCAGCCGGTAGCAGCCACTGAGCAAGCGCCGCGTCAGACGTGGAAGCCCGACGCCCATCGGATAGGCGCCCAGGTCGGCGGTGATTCGGACCTTGAGACCGCGCAGAGTGCCGTCGGCGTCTACCGCCAGCTCGGCGTCGTGCAGTTGGTCCCGGCCGTGCGTGGTGGCCTGTAGATGCTCGCTGCGGTCCTCCACCCATTTCACCGGTCTTCCCACGTGCATCGAGGCCCAGGCGACCAGCAATTCCTCGGGATAGACGGAAAGTTTTGCGCCGAATCCACCGCCAACTTCGGGGGCGATCACGCGCACCGCGGACTGGGGCAGGCCGAGGAAGCTCGCCACCTCGTCGCGAACGCCGTGCGGAATCTGTGTCGCAGACCAGACCGTGACCGAGCGCTCCCAGCGTTTAGCGACGGCGAGCACACCGCGAGGCTCGATCGGGACCCCGGCGAGCCGCTGGCTGCGGAGGCGAGCACGCACGATCCGGTGGACCCCCGTAAAAGCCGCCTCCACATCGCCCCAGATCCGGGTCGATTCGTCGGCGATATTCGTCCCAAGGCTGTCATGGACGAGGGGGGCGCCCACATCGGCTGCGGCCAGGGGATCGGTGACCACCGGGCGCGCATCGAGCTCGACCACGACTCGATCGGCCGCGTCACGGGCCTGCTCCCGCGTTTCCGCGACGATGAAACCGATCAGATCGCCGCTGAAGCGCACCTGGTAGTCGTTGAGAAGGGGACGTTGCGGAAGCCGGCTTCCCTTCGGACCGCTCACCGGGAAGGTCGGCGCCTCCTTCAGCTCGGCGGCCGTGACCACCGCGATCACTCCTGCGGCTGAGCGGGCATCGGCCAACTCGATCGCACCGATGCTGGCGTGCGGCAGGTAACCTCGCACGAAGACCAGGTGGCAGAGACCCGGCGGGCGCAGGTCATCCAGATAGGTGCCGGCGCCCGTCATCAATCGAGGGTCTTCGCGACGGCGCACCCGCGCCCCCAGGCCGTAGGCGAGCGCCACGCACCCAGCTTACGTGAGTCTCCGTGGGACCTGATAGCGGCCGGTGCTTGACACTGCTTCGATCAAAAGTTCACTATGTAGCGGTCCGGTTTTAACAGGGGTTAACCATTCGTTAGTTTTCCTTGGGGAGGGAAGAAGCCAGAGGCCCCGGCACGGCCGCTCAGCACCCGGCGTTTTTTGGCCCGAGGCGGTCGGTAGGGGTGCCAACCGCACCAAATGGAGGGAACCAGCTTGCGCATACGCAGGACGATCACGTTGCTTGGATTCATCGCGATAGCCGCCGCAGCCTTCAGCACCACCGCCATACCGGCGGCCGCGAAGGACGGGATCGCCAAGCGGGCGGCGAAGGGCGATCTCAAGCCGGCGATTCTCACGACGCAGACGGCGAGCGGTCAGACGATCCAAAAGCAGATGCCATTTCTGTCCGACAGCACCATCATTTCCGCCAAGGCCGCCCTGAACGGTGAAGACGAGGACAAAGATGTCGCCGCCGATGCGGCAGCGGGTGGTGATTTTGGCCTATCGGGCAGCACCAGCACCGGATCGGGGCCCGGTGCGCTCGGCTGCTCGAGTCGCGATAAGGGCAAGGGCAACAAGCGCGTGAACCAGGACTGTACATTCCGGCGTCAGGCGGAAGAGAGCATCGCCTTCAATCCGGCGAATCCGGTTCAGCTCAATGCCGGCCAGAACGACAGCCGGGTCGGCTTTAACCAATGCGGCATCGATTTCTCGACGGACAACGGCGAACACTGGGGTGACATGCTGCCGCCCTTCCGCCAGCGGTTCAACTCACCAGAAAGCGACGGGCCGAACACAGTTGCTGGTGGCGTGGGCACCGACAAAACCTATGACTTTGGCAGCGACCCGGCAGTGGCCTGGGATTCCCAGGGGCGCGCGTTCTTCAGCTGCCTGATGCTCGACATCAATACGGATGCGACCGGCCTATACGTCGTCGCTTCGCCGCCAGGCGCCGCGGGGTCCTTCTACTTCAACGTTCCCCAGTTCGGACGATCGTTCATCGTTGTCGAGGACAATTCCCCGGCGGCCTCCCATGACAAGGAGTTCATCACCGCCGACGCGTATCCCGGCAGCCCGAACCGGGACAACGTCTACGCCACGTGGACCGTTTTCAACTTCACCTGTGGTCCGGCCCACAACGCCTACTGCTCATCGGAGATTTACGGCTCGATGTCGACCAACCATGCCCTGAGATGGTCAAGGCCCGAGCTGCTCAGCGGGGTCAATGCCAACCTCTGTCAGTTCGGAAACTTCTTCAACCCGATCGCCGACGCCGCTGCCTGCAACTTCGACCAGGGCTCAGATCCGAAGGTCCTGCCGAATGGCGACCTCGAAGTGGTTTTCAACAACGGCAATACCCCCACCGTCAACAATCAGCAGCTGGCGGTTCACTGCAGGCCGACCGGCAACTCCGCCGCAGGGACGGCACACCTCAACTGCGCGCCGCCAACTCTGGTCGGCACGGACGTCCTTGCGGGAGCACCGACCTGCAACTTCGGTCGCTTCTGCATCCCCGGTCACTACATCCGCACCAACGATTACCCGAGGCTCGCCGTGAATACCGACAACGGGCATCTCTACTCGGTATGGCAGGACTACCGCAACCAGGAGTGGGACATCCAGATGGCTCACTCCGTGGACGCCGGCCTCACCTGGACCGAGGATGGGACCGTCAACCCGGACCGCGGTTTGGACCATTACTTCCCTGCAGTCGACATCGCGGAAGCCAGCCACGGTGAACGCGTCGGCATCAGCTATTTCCGGACGGATCGCGTCGCTGGAGAGAACGCCGAGCCGCCGTTCGCGTTCACGTTCAGCTTCGCCTCTACCCAGACCTGCGGCCAGAGCGGAACCGCGGTGTGCATGGGCGATTATGTTTTGAGTGGCGGGACGGACTCGGACTTGCCCTATGACTTCAAGGTGCTAGCGCCCCCCTTCTCGCCCCCCGATGGGATTCAGGCTGGCTTCAATGGTGACTACAGTGGCCTAGCCATCCCCAGGGGATCGGAGGCACATCCCATTTGGTCAGATACGCGCAATGTCGACCCTTATGCGCCACAGAACGGCGTCACGCATGACGAGGACGTATTTACCGACAGCGTCGGCCTTCCGAATGGCAACGCGCGCTGCTGTAGCGTCGGAACGATCGGCGGCCGGTAGCGACAATTCCAGAACGAAAGAGGGCGCCCGCAGGCGCCCTCTTTGGATCAGTCAGCTTTGGCGATGCTATTCCACCGCGCACATCGGCAGTGGCTGCTTCCCGGCCGGACCGGCCGCTCTGGGGCTGAAGCCGGCGGTACCGAATCCCTGGCTGCAGCGATCCGCAGCCTGCGGCTTAGCCTGGTTCGGCGTAACACCCTTGGGCTGGACCGGTGTAAACGGTGTTGATCGGGCGCCCTTCGCGATCGGTGAGTTGACCCGGTTGACGTCAAGTTCTGAATCCGAATTGCCCGCCTCGACCAACCGTACGGCTCCCGTGTTCGTGACCTTGTCTGCTGATGAGCTCGTCGAGCCGGCCACCGTCCCACATGCAGTCAGTAGCGCGGTCACGACGAGGAAAACGGGAAACTTCCTCACTAGCACCTATAACGTAAACGCCCGCCCGGACTGACGTCTTGGACGGAGCGTTACGTTCGACTACCTTTGACCTGCGCGCTCAGTCGCCCCGCGGTGGGGTCCAGGCCGACAGCGTCCCGGATCGTGCGCTCGATGTACACCCGCGTCATCCGCTTGCGCCAGTAATGGCTGAGGTCGGTGTTATCCAGGGGCCGCGCCGGTTTATCAGCCGCGTCGGCCACCTCGGCAATTAACGCGTCATCGGTACGCTTCCCGATGAGCGGCTCGAGAAGAGGGGTAATGTCGACCGGGTGTGAGCCGACGGCGCCTAGTGCCCCACGTACCTCGCGGACCGAACCGTTATCCCAGCTGATCGCCACGGCAACCCCGAGGATCGGGAAATCGAACGCTGGCCGACGCCTGAGTTTCCAGTAGGCGCTGGTCATCTTGCCGGTGGCCCGGGGCAGATCGATGGCGGTGATGATCTCATCCGGTCGCTTGGTCGTGTAGTCGATCCCGTCGTCCTTGTACAGGCTGGCCGCGGGAATGCGTCGCTCGCCCTGTACGCCTTTCAAGGTGACCTCCGCCATCAGCGCCAACGCGACCGGCGCGCTATCCGACGACGACACCGCCCAGCAGCGGGGTGAGCTGCGCGCGACGAGGCAGATGTCGCCATCTTTCTTCAGGCAGAAACCGACGGCTTTTCTCCAGCTATACGTCTGGTTGTAGTAGTTGCAGCGCGGATCAACCAGCAGGTTGCCGCCGAGGGTGCCCATGTAGCGGATCTGCGGCGTCGACACGAGGCCACACGCTTGAGCGAGTGCCCGATGGGCGCCGGCCAGCGCTCGATGGTGAGCGAGCTCATCCAGGGTCGCCCCGGCACCAATCGTCATGCCAGAGGCAGGGTCCCCATCGATGCGACGACTTTCCGGCAGTCCAGCGAGGCTGATCAAGGTGGTCACGTCGAACTGCCGTCGCTTGAGGTTGGGCACCAGGTCGGTCCCGCCGGCAATGAACATCGCGCCCGGGTTCGAGACTGCCATCTCCGACGCTTCCTCGACGGACCGTGGGCGAAGGTATTGGAGACGAGGCAGGCGCAACACGCTTACTTGCCCTTCCACTCCTCGGGCACGTCGGCATTGATCAACGGCGGGAATTCAAAGGGCGGCACCGCCTTCGGGCCGACGCGCTTACCCTTGTCGTTCATCGCCTTCAGCACCTTGTCCGGGGTGATCGGGATCTCATCGATGCGAACCCCCACCGCGTTGTAGATGGCGTTGGCAACGGCGGGGATCACCGGGAGCAGGGGCCCTTGCCCGGCCTCCTTGGCGCCGAACGGGCCTTCGCGGTCAATGGTCTCGATCAGGTAGGTATGCATGACCGGCGTTTCCAGCGCGGTCGGGCTCTTGTACTCGAGCAATGATGGGAATTTATGCACGCCCAGCCGGAAGGTCTGCTCCTCCATCAATGCCTCACCCAGCGCCATGTAGACGCTACCCTCCACCTGCCCGATGACCAGCATCGGGTTGATAGATCGACCGATGTCATGCCCGATCCATACTTCGGGCACGCGGACCTCACCCGTCTTTATGTCGACGTCGACCTCCACCACCGCAGCCGAGTAGGAGTAGGCCGGACTCGGGCCAACCCCGGAGCCCTTGTACGGTCCGGCGAGCTTGGGGGGCGTATAGCTGCCGTTACCGGTGACAACTCCGTCCCCCGACTCGGCCAATTGCACCGCCTGCGCAAAGCTCATCCCGTCGTTGGGCCGCTGGCGACGGTAGATGCGGCGGTCCCGCGCCACCAGCTCATCCACCTGGCAATCCAGCGCTTTCGCCGTGACGTCGAACAGTCGCTCCCGCACCTTCTCGGCGGCACTCTTGGCTGCGTTGCCGGCCATGAAGGTTACGCGAGACGAATAGCTTCCCAGGTCGATCGGCGTTAGGTCGGTATCCGCGGTTGTGAGCTGGATGTCCTCCAGGCGGAGCCCCAGCACCTCCGCCACGATC
>Ga0209161_10003823_pt1 | contig 12041 bp, 14 predicted proteins | sample GraSoiAngelo_155_FD_186169 | JGI IMG/M metagenome (GOLD analysis project Ga0209161, IMG submission 186169) | Grasslands soil microbial communities from the Angelo Coastal Reserve, California, USA - 14_1009_13_30cm (SPAdes) (version 2) | ecosystem: Environmental > Terrestrial > Soil > Grasslands...
TCGTCCTTCGTGTAGTCGATCACCGATGTCGCGCCGAGCGACTGCACCAGCTCCAGGTTCGCGGTGCTGCAGACTCCGGTCACCTCGGCGCCGAGATGCGCTGCCAACTGCACCGCGGACGTCCCGATCGCCCCCGAGGCTCCATAGACCAGCACCCGCTGGCCCTTCTGAACCTTCAGCCGGCGCACAAAGAACGAGGCGATCAGCCCCCCGTAGGGCAGGGCGGCTGATTCGTCGTAGGTCAGGTTGGCAGGTCGAAGCGCGAGCGCCGAGCTCGGCCAGCACACCTTCTCGGCGTATGTGCCGGCGCGGAAACCGTCCATTCCGAACACCTGGTCACCTGGCTTGAAGGAGGTTACGTCGCGGCCGACCGACTCGATCTCGCCGGCCGCGATCATGCCGATGATCCCCTTCCGAGGCGCCCTGATGCCAAACGCTGCTCGCAAGAAGAGCCGGTAGACGCCGCGCATCTTGAGGCCTCTCACGATGCAGTCGCTGGCTGTGACCGCGGTCGCGGAAAGCCGGACGCACACTTCCTTGTCCCGGGGACGCGGGTCGGGCACAGTCCTGATCTGGAGCACCTCGGGCGGCCCGTAGGCCGTGCAAACGGCGGCTCTCATCTCGTCTCCCCAGCCCGCAGCTCAACTGCGGTCACGAATTGCCTCTACTCGAATCTCGACTTGCTATGCGGCCGAGCATTATCCGGCCGAGTGCCAAACAGCGATCTAGAAAGTGCGCCTGGCAGGAATCGAACCTGCTGCCTTTCGGTCCGGAGCCGAACGCTCTGTCCGGTGAGCTACAGGCGCGATAGGTCTCACCCAGTCTAAACTCCGCCCCCCGTGGGTCGATTGTTGGCGGTAATGCTCGTCCTGTTTGCGGTTGCCTCGTGTCAGAGCGACACACACGCCGTCTTCAGTCCTGTGCCCAGCCCCTCCCCACACACGGCGCCCACGGCCGCGATGCTGCAGTCGGGCGACGTGCCGGCTGGTCTGAACGTGTGCCTCGGCTCAGGTCCGATCGATGTCTATCTGTCGGTGCTTTCCGGCGCAGACGCGGACCTGGCCGCGCGAGAGTCGAACTACTGGCAGCAGCTGCGTACCGACGGAGCGATCGCAGGAGCGTTTTCTGTGTTTGCGGCCAATGCAACGGCGTGCAAAGCCGAGCTCGGCGTGGCTCCCAACGTGAAGGCGATGACCAGTCTCGTCTTCCAGTTTCGCGACGAAGGTCAGGCGGAGCGAGCGTGGGGGTCAGGCGTTTTCGGTTTTGCGCCCCCGCCGCCGGGCCAGCTCTCGCCCAGTCTCATCCGCGGCACGAGCACCGGCTTGGGACCGAGCTCGTTTACCTACGACCGTCCCTCGGTACGATTGGCGTGCTGGCGGCGGTCGGTCTTTGTCGCGCTGGTCGTGGTCAGCAACGCGGACCTGAACACCTTCCACGCCGCGACCGCCGCGATCGACCCTCGCCTAAACTGAACTCCTTCTAACTGCGCCTGTAGCTCACCGGATAGAGCGCTTGCCTGCGGAGCAAGAGGCAGCAAGTTCGATTCTTGCCAGGCGCACCATCACGCGATGACTGAGCTCGACAACCTATTCAAGGATTTCCATTTCACGGGGGCGGCCGCCACCCCGGCGGAGATTTTGTTCGCCGAGGGCGAGTTAACTGTCGCTGTCCCCGGCGACCTCGCCGAATTCCTGATGACGCGAGGTGGCGGCGAGGGATTCGTTGGCGGGGCCTATCTCCGCATTTGGCCGCCCCTGGAATGGCCAGAGCACAACGATGTACCCCAGGTAGGCGCCGAATGGCCCAACCTCGTGTTGTTCGGATCAGATGGATCCAACAGGCTCTACGGCATCGACCGAGCTACCCGCGAATATTTTCGAGTGGAGCCCGTCGGTGAGCTGGAGCCGCATTCGATGGGCCGCGGCTTTCTCGAGTTTGTACACGCGGTCGCAACCAACGCTTAGGAAGCTCCTACCCCATACGGCCCGCTCAGGCGCCGCTGAAGTACTTCCGCAGCCCGGCCTGAAGCGCAACCGCTACACGCTGCTGACCCGTGGTTGTGCTCGCGAGCCTTGCTTCGGACGCGTTGGTCAGAAACAGCGGCTCGACGAGCGCGCCCGGCATCTGGCTCGGGTTGTCCACGTATCCCGCGGAGGGCGGGCCCAGCTCGATCAGGTGGCCGTACATGCTGCCCGAAGCGGTCAGGGCGGGCCCCACCTGCTGGTCATCGGTCCATACGCCGCGGTCGGTCGAGCCCAGCCCGGAGACCAGTGCCGCCTGCAGGTCCGAGGCCAGGCGCTTGTTCTCGGCCACAAATGGGCGCTGGGCGTCGTAAAAGGTCTCCGTTCCACCGACCGCCGGGTCGTCGAAGGCATCGAAGTGGATGGACACGAGCACGGTGGCTGACGAGGCGTTGGCGCACGCGGCGCGGGTCGCCAGGTCGCGCTGCACCGCCGAAGCGGTCATTGCCCCCGTCACCGAGTCGCTTGCCGAGAGCCTGCTGACTGACGAGTCCCTTGTCCGCGACATGACGACCCGATAGCCGTCGCTCTGCAGCAGCGCGGACAAGCGAAGACCAACCGCGAGGGTCACATCCTTTTCCAGCACTTGCTGCTGGCCGACGGTGCCGACGACACCAGGGTCAAGCCCGCCATGACCTGGGTCAATGAACACGGTCTTGCCCGAGCCGCCGCTTTTCGCCGGAAAGCTCATGCAAGCGCCCGTCTGCAACCCGGCCATTGCGACCTGCCCGGCGACCACGCCGGGGGGCTTCCCGGCCGGCCCTGCGACAGAGCCCCCCGCGGAGCGCACGGCTTGCAACACCGTTGGGAAGGCCAGGACGCACGTGACTGCAAGCGCAATGATCAGCGCTGGGCGAAGCAGCGACGGCGTTCTCTGCCGGCGCCGAGTGCGGGCTGGGACGTAGGCGGGTTTTGCGATCGGCCGCGTCATTCTAGTGGCCGGAGCGGCCCCCCATATAAGGGAACCGCTTCTTGCTCGCCGCCTACTTGATTCGGCTGTTCTCCGAGGTGGCCACCTTCTTGCTCGCGGCTGGGTCGACGTTGAGCACGGCCAGAATGACATCGAACGTTTTGTTCTGCCAGAGCGCGATGAAAAACGACTGACTGGATATCGACTGATCCACGACCATCGAGTTCGCGGTCAGACCCGTCTTGGTACCCTCGATTGGCTGCGCTCCGCCGGATCGCAAATTCGACGCGCTGAAACCGAAGAGCGAATCGTTCATGTAGGCGCTGGCTGCGCTCTTCTCATCCTTGAACTTGACCACGAAATTCACGACCAGCTTGTAGTTGGCGGCCGCGATGTCCGAGGTGCTGCTCTTGATGGCTGAGCAATGAGCGGCGGTGTCGGTGTAGATGGCCGCGTAGGCGGATGTCGCGCCCGCTTTCTTGAGGTCGGTCCAATAGCCTGACATCGACTTCGATGTTTGGGGATCGGGCGACTGCTCCTTTGCGATGAAGCTGTCGATGTCGCCCGTGAGGTCGCACTTCACCATGCCGTGGGGTAGATCGCCCGGCTGCGCCGAGACGCTGGAGGCGCCCGGGCCTTGCGGAGGGTTGGACGACCCACCGCACGCGACGAGACTCAGCGATGCGATGAGCGCTGCAATCAATGGTCTGACCATTTGACTCAGGCTAACAGCGGGGCTCGAACCGCTGTCTCGCCTAAAAGAAGATCGTCTGGCGTCTCGACAGCAGCCTGCGCACGGTCGATTGGATCCACTCCCTGACCTGTTCGCTGAGGTCCAGGACCAGCCGCGCATCGCCCGCCGCGTCCGGCCCATAACGCGCCACATCGATGGGCTCGCCGAAAGCGATCAGCCATTTGGAGGGCAAGGGGATGAGCCCCGCGAGGCCAAGCCAGGGAAAAGTCGGAGTGATCGGCATCGCGGGGAGTCGCAGCATCCGGGCCAGCGGCTGCAGGTCTGCAATCACCGGGTGGATCTCTTCTGAACCGACGACTGCAACCGGGATGATGGGCGCCCCGGTACGCAGCGCCACCTGCACGAATCCGCCCCGACCCAAACGCCGGATGCGATATCGGTTGCGATACGGCTTCGATGCACCTTTCACGCCTTCAGGAAACACCCCGACCAGCTCGTCGCGCTCGAGAAGAGCAGTCGCGTTGTCGGGATGGGCAAGGACGTTGCCGGTTTTGACCAAAAGCATGTTGGTAAAAGGCATCGCGAACGCCCAGTCCACGACGAGCATGCGCGCGTGGCGTGGATGCGGGTGCTCGGCGAGTATCGCCGTGCGGATCATCGCGCCGTCGTACGGAATGATGCCGGCATGATTCGCCACCAGCAGGGCCCGGCCGCGCGCAGGGACGTTGTTAACGCCGTCGGTTTCAACTCGCCAGTACTTGCGATAAAACCAGAGCGCAACGTTTGTGACGCGCTCGGTGAACCTCGGGTCAAATCCGAAGCCGTCGCTCGGTAGCTCCTCACGCGGAGGACTCACAATGCGGAGGGCCCCCACCGAGTCCATTATCATGAGCTCGGCCTCGACATGCCACTCGCCCTGCAGGCCGCCGCGGATGAATATATTGGATGGCTTCAGCTCGAAGCCAACCGCAGTCCGAACACGGTTCGGGCCTATGGCTCCGAGATCCGCAGGCTGCTCGGTTTTCTCGCGACCAACGGACACTCACTAGTGGCGGATCAATTGCGCCACGAGGATCTCCGTGCATTCCAGCGTCACCTTGCCGGCACATTGAAAAGCCCTGCCTCTCGTGCGCGCGCACTGGTCGCGATCCGTTCCTGGCTCCGCTGGATAGCTCGCGAGGGATTGATCGAACGCGACCTGTCCAACGGCATCACGCTGCCCAAGCTCGAGCAGCGGCTGCCCAAACCCATCGACCCCGATGAGCTGGCGCGACTTCTCGCGAGCCTGCCCCACGACACTCCGCTCGACAAGCGCGACCGCGCGTTGGTCCAGTTCCTCGTCAGCACTGGATGCCGCATCTCAGAGGCGCTCGCCCTGGACCGAACTGACTTTCCGCGTTCGGGCAACCGCCTGGTCGTCACCGGCAAAGGCTCCAAACAACGCAGCGTCTATCTGACGGCTGACGCGCGAGAGGCGATGGAGGACTATCTCGCCGGTCGCGAGGATGCCTGTCTTGCGATGTTCATCAACTTCGATCGTTCCGCCGGCGACGACCGCGCCCGTCGCTTGACTCCGGCCGGGGCGCGTTACATCGTGAAACAGATCCGGCAGCACCTCGGCGCATGGTCTTTCAAGTCCCCCCACGTGGCTCGGCACACCGCCGCGACAACGCTGCTCGAGGTCACAGGCGGCGACGTCCGGCTGGTCCAGGAGGTCCTGGGGCACGCCAACCTCAACACGCTGCAGGGGTACACGAAGATCGTCGACAGCCGGAAGCAGGAGGCCTATCGGCTCTACCAGGCCTTCCTCGACGGCAAAAAGAAGGCATAGTATTTCGCCAATGGTCGAGCTCAAGCAGGCGAAGGTGTTTCAAGGTCTCCCGGAGTCGGAGATCCGGTCGATCGAGAAGCAGATGAAGACTGTCAAGCACCCGCCCGGGCACGAGATCGTGGTCCGGGGCGACGGCGGCGTCGGGTTCATGATCATCACGGACGGCACGGTGACGGTGAAGACGGTGCAGGGCAAGGCCCGCAAGCTCGGGCCGGGCGATTCCTTCGGCGAGATGGCCCTCCTCGACCAGGAAGGGCGGAGCGCAACGATCACGGCGGACACCGACGTCACGATGGCAACCATCCCGGAATGGAACTTCAAGCCGTTCTTGAAGGAGCACCCAGAGGTGGCCTACCGATTGCTTCAGACCCTGAGCCGGCGGGTGCGCCAGGCAGAGGGAGACCTCTAGCCAGGTCCCGTTTCGCCGCGTAGCAAGGGAGTCCATGACCGTCAACGACCGTCCAGTCGGCTACGGCATTGATTTCGGGACGAGCAACAGCTCGGTGTCGATCGCGTACCCGGACAGGGTCGAGGTGCTGGCTTGGGGAGGATCGGCGGCCAGGATGCTCCCGTCTTTTGTGTACCTGCACAGGGACGGCCGGCGTGCGGCCGGAAATGAGGCGGTGAGGACTTTTCTGGTCTCGGGCCACGAGAAGACCGATTGCTGGAACTGCCCCCTCGCCCCCTACGGTTGGGACACGGACTGCCGCCAGTACCGTAAGGGCGGCGGCTGCAACGATGCGCGACTGCTGTCGGGAGTGAAGCACGAGCTGGCGAAGCTCGGCTTTGCCGGCACCAACTCATGGGCGACGGATTTCACCGTGGGTGCGTTGGTCAGCGTCGTGCTCGGCCGCCTGAAAGGAGAGGCTGACAGAACCACTGGGCACTTGGTCGGATCCGTCGTCCTCGGCCACCCGGTCGTGTTCGCCGGCGCCGATCCCCAGAATCGCATCGAATCGGACGCTGAGGCGTTTCGCAGGCTGGAGCAGGCCGCTCTGGAGGCGGGCTTCAACGAGGTTGCATTTCTGCCCGAGCCGACGGCCGCGGTGATCGGCGAGCACGCGCACCGTGGCGTGGAGATCGCTGTCGATTTCGGCGGCGGCACTTTCGACGTGGCGGTGCTCGACTCGCGCGACGGTGCGCCGCGCGTCGCGGGTATCGCGGGCATCGCAATCGGAGGCGAGTCTCTGGATGGAATCCTGTTCGAGACGATCGTCGGTCCAGCCCTGGGTCTGGACGCGCTGCCCAGCTGGCTCTTCAACGAGCTGCGGACGGCAAGCTCGGTCCGTCTGCTCATGGCGGATCCGGGGATACCGGCGATCCTCGCTCGGATTGGCGGCGGCGCCGCCGACGTCGTGCACGCGCTGCTGTATGAGGGCTACGCCTACGAGTTCTATCGCGCGGTCGAGTCCGCCAAGATCGCCCTGTCGAACGCCGAGACAACTCGCCTCGAGTTCGCGCCGCTGAGCCTTGGTGTCGAGGTGCGGCGGTCGACATTCGAATCCATGATCCGGCCCGAGCTCGATCTGATCGGAGCGACCATCAAGCAGGCGCTGGCTGACGCCGAGACGACCGCGGGCGACGTCGATCGGGTCCTGCTCACTGGCGGTTCGGCATACATTCCGGCCTTCCGCAACGACCTGGCCCTGGTCTTCGGAGAAGAGCGGCTGGAGCAGCGGGACGCGTTCACGGCCGTGGTCCACGGGCTCGGGGTGCGAGCCCAGCAGCTGTGGGGACCGGTCGCCGTCAGCCTTTAGAGAAAAGAGCCGGGCATATCATTGGCTCTTCATGACGCCGGACAGGCTCAATGTAGCTGTGCTTGGGCCGGGAGGTGTCGGCGGGTTTCTGGCGGCGGTGCTGGCGCGGGAAGGCAGCTCGGTCCTCGTGCTGTCGGGCGACGAGACCTCGCGCGCGATTGCTCAGAATGGACTGCAGGTCGAGAGCCGGCGGTTCGGCAACTTCGTTGTTTCCGTGCGAACCGCGGCGCGCTTAACGGAACCGGTTGACGCCTGCATCATCACCGTTAAGGCGACGCAGCTGAGAGACGCTGTCGACCGCGTACCTGCGGACGCTCTCGGGCAGGCCATCGTCATTCCCTTTCTCAACGGCATCGAGCACGTGGATTTCCTGCGGACCGTTTACCCTCCACCGAGTGTGGTGGCTGCCACGATCCGCATCGAGACGGCGAGGACGCGGCCGGGAGTGATCCGCCAGACCAGCCCCTTCGCCTCCGTCGAGTTCGCCGCTTCCACCGATAACCGAAATCGTGTTGAGTCGATCGCTGCACACCTGAGGGCCACCGGCCTCGATATTCGAGTGCGCGATGACGAATTGGCCATGTTATGGGACAAATTTGCGCTGCTCGCACCGATGGCTTTGCTGACCACACACGAGCGCGCCAATGTGGGAGCGATACGCACCAGGCGTCGCCAGGACGCCATCGCGCTGATCGGTGAAGCAGCCGCGATCGCCGGAGCCGACGGAGTTGACATTGATCGGGAGGCAGTCCTCCGTCTGCTGGATTCGGTGCCCGAGTCGATGGAGTCATCGATGCAGCGTGATCAGGCCGCCGGCCGACCAATCGAACTTGATGCGCTAGGCGGCGCCTTGCTCAGGCGCGCAGCCACGGCTGGAATCGAGGTTCCGGTGACGCGCCGGCTCGTGGACGAGCTCAACTCCAGAAGCGGGCATCCGGCATCCGCGGGCGGCGAATCATGACCACCACGGCCGGCATGCGAGTCGCGGTGGTCCAGGCTGCACCGGTGGTCTTCGATTGCGCCGCAACGCTTGCCAAAGTTCGGAAGTTGGCCACTGACGCAGCTGCTGGCGGAGCGGGCCTGGTGCTGTTTCCCGAAGCTTTCATCTCCGGCTATCCCCGAGGCATCTCCTTCGGCACGGTGATTGGCGAGCGTACTGCGGAAGGCCGTGACCACTTCCGGAGGTACTGGGAGAGCTCTGTCGACGTTCCGGGACCAGCTCTAGACCAGCTTGTCGTCCTCGCTGCCGAGCTCGGGATTTACCTGGTGGTTGGCGTCATCGAGCGGGAGGGAGGCACCCTCTACTGCACTGCCGTATTCGTCTCACCAGACGGCTACCTGGGCAAACACCGAAAGGTGATGCCTACCGCGGCCGAGCGTCTCGTATGGGGTTTCGGCGACGGATCCACTCTCCCCGTCTTCGACACGCCGTTTGGGCGATTGGGGGCGGTCATTTGCTGGGAGAACTACATGCCGCTGCTGCGGATGGCCATGTACTCGAAGGGCATCCAGATCTATTGCATCCCGACCGCGGATGGGCGGGAGACCTGGCTCTCTACGGTGCGCCATATCGCTCTGGAGGGCCGTTGCTTTGTCCTCTCCGCAAACCAGTTCACACGACTTTCCGACTTTCCGGCGGATATCGATAACGAGCTCGCCTCAAAGCCCGACGACGTGGTCTGCCTCGGCGGAAGCTGCATCGTGGGACCACTGGGTGACGTGCTTGCAGGTCCTGACTTCAGTGGAGAGACGATCCTATTCGCCGACCTCGATCTCGCCGATGTGGCGCGGGCGAAGTATGACTTCGATGTAACGGGTCACTACGCCAGGCCGGACCTGTTTCACCTCGAGATCAACGAAGATCCGCAAGAGACGGTCGTCTCGACCAGGAGCGCCTCGGAAACGCCAGCTTAGATGCGCGCCCCGGCAAACCGATCTGGTTGGTGCGGGCTTTCGAACCCGGTCAAGACAAAGAATGAGGCCGGAATCGACTTCAGAAACCGGCCTCGGAGACTTCCTTAGGGCGCTTACTCGTCCTCGATCTGGTTGTACATGAGGCTGTCCTGGATCTCGTACAGAGCGTCCATCGCCTCCATCACCGAAGCGGGCTTGGCCTGGGCCAGGACCGTCACCTCCGGCGACTCCTCGATAACCTTGTTGATCGCGACCGACAGCACGGGCGGCATCTGCCGCTGGTCGGCCAGGTTCAGCATCTCGAGCTCGTTCAGGAGCTTGTCGATGTAGCGCATCTTGTTCCGGCGGGCATACTTCGCCCTCTGGATCCGGCGCTCCCGAGCGGTCATATGCTCGATGGCGCGGCTGGCCTGCTTGATCATTGGCATTGCCTCTTTCTCCTCCGGACACCAAGTTTAGGGCGCCTCCGCCTTTTGTCAAGAACCACCTGTAATAAATCGCTTTAGGGGTTTTGGCCTGTGCTAGCATCCGAGCAAGCGACCGGATGTGCCCCTCATGATCGCCGGCCGTTCGACCCGCATGGAAGTCCTCGAGCTGCTTCGGCGCAAGGGCCGATCCAGCGCGGAATCCATCGCCAACGACCTCGGTGTGACCCCGAATGCGGTCCGCCAGCACCTGACCAACCTGGAACGGGACGGCCTGGTGGTCAGCCAGCCCGAGCGCAGCGGCCGCGGCCGGCCCTCCCTACTCTTCGCCCTGACCGAGCGCGCCGATGCGGTCTTCCCGAAGCGTTACGGCCAGCTGGCCACGATGGTGCTGCAGGAGGTCCAGGAGATGGGCGGGCCGGAGGCGCTCGACGAGGTGTTCGCGCGGGTCGCCGCGAGGCACGCGAACGCGATCGAGAAGGATCTGGTGGGGCTCGACTTCGATGAGAGGCTGCGCCGAGTCGTGGCCTGGATCGGCCGGGCGGGCACGCTCGTCGAACAGACCGAGGGCACGGAGGGGGTCAAGGTCACCATCCACAACTGCCCTTTTCGAAACACCGCGCTCAAGTTCCCGCAGGTCTGCACGATCACGCCGCAGCTGATCTCCCGCCTGACGAGCGCCGCGGTCTCGCAGTCCGATTCGATCCATCGCCGCGATCCCTACTGCTCCTTTGTCGTCCAGCGCCCTACCCACTCTCACTAGCCGCCAGGTCAAAGAGGTCGACGCGCTCTGCGAGGAGCGATTCGGCATCTCCGTCGATTGGCTGATGGAGGCGGCCGGCTGGCAGATCGCGAGATTCGTCGGTCAACGCGCGGCGGTCGTCTGCGGAGTGGGCAACAATGCCGGCGATGGCCTCGCTGCCGCGCGGCATCTCCATCGGTGGGGGCGGCTCGCGGGTGTGTGCTGCGTCGACCCCAGCCGGCTTCGCGGACCGGCGGCGAGAGAGCTCGAGGCGTTGCAGAAGCTCGGGGTCGAGGTCGGCGCCGATCTTCACCTCGGCGGGGCCGATGTGATCGTCGACGCCATCTTCGGCACCGGCCTTTCCCGCTCTCCGGAGGGCAAGTTTGCCGAGTGGATCTCGGCCATCAACGAATCCAAAAAGAACGTCGTGTCCGTTGACGTCCCGTCCGGACTCGACGCCGACTCCGGCGTGGCCTACGCTCCGTGCATCCGAGCCAACGTAATCATCACTCTTGGACTTCCAAAGGCCGGGCTGCTGACACTTCCTGGCCGCGTCGTCGTTGCCGAGATCGGCCTGCCGATCGAGGCATATGCGGCGGTCGGCGTCGTCGTTCCGCCGGATCTTTTTGAGAAGGGGGAGTTCCTCCAGCTGTGACCCGCGAAGTCGTTTGGGATCACGGCGTCTCACTGCCAGGTCACCGCCTGTGGCTCGACCCGCTGGTGGTGCGCAGCTTCGCGTTCATCTCCCACGCTCACACCGACCACGCGCGGCGCCACAAGGAGGCTTTGCTGACGCCGCAAACGCTCGCCTTGATCCCCGAGGCGCGGCGGCCGAGAGGTTGGCGGATGCTGGGCTACGGAGAGACGATGCGGCGCGGGCCTGCGGCGGTCACGCTCCATTCAGCCGGTCACATGCTCGGCTCTGCGCAGCTCCACTTCGAGCATGAAGGCACCTCTGTCCTCTACACGGGCGACATCAAGCTGCGGCAGCCCGGCCGGATTGAGACGTTCGTGCCGAAGGCCGACGTCCTGATCATCGAGACCACGTACGGGCGCCCGCACTTTCGTTTCGGAGATCCGGACTCGACCATCGAAGCGATCGCGCTGTGGTGCCGGCGCGCGCTGGACAGTCGCGTGACGCCCGTCCTCCTCTGCCATGCACTCGGCAAGACCGAGGAGGTGATGCTGCAGCTGGCGCAATACGGATTCGCGTTCGCGCTCGAAAAGCGGTGCGCGCCGTGCGCGCGGCAGTACGCCATGGCAGGCCGGTCCTTGCCCGACTGGATCGAGCTTGACGGCGAGCCCATCGGCGATCGGGTCGTCATCGCGCCGCCCGTCGGCAAGGACGACATCCGCCGGCTGGGCCGCTATCGAACCGCCTTGATCTCAGGCTGGGCCAAAGACGCTGACTTCGCTCGGTTGTTCGGCGCCGACGCCACGTTCGACCTTTCGGACCACTGCGACTTCGATGAGCTCATGGAGGTCGTCGAGCGCTCCGGCGCGGACCAGGTGTACACGGTTCATGGATACACCGAGGACTTCGCGCGTTCGCTTCGCAAAAAGGGCGTCCGGGCCTGGGCGCTGGAGGCTAACGAGCAGCTGGCGCTGGCTCTGTAGCCGAGCCCCGCGCAAGGGCCACCAGCGCGGCGCCGGTGAGGCCGCCGTAGATCGCCCCGGTGATGACGGTGCCCTCGACCGCGCCCAAGAACGAGACGGCCCCTTTCAATATGCCAGTCTCGAGAAGAAC
>Ga0209161_10003824_pt1 | contig 12039 bp, 7 predicted proteins | sample GraSoiAngelo_155_FD_186169 | JGI IMG/M metagenome (GOLD analysis project Ga0209161, IMG submission 186169) | Grasslands soil microbial communities from the Angelo Coastal Reserve, California, USA - 14_1009_13_30cm (SPAdes) (version 2) | ecosystem: Environmental > Terrestrial > Soil > Grasslands ...
GCGAAATTGAGGGCGCACTTATAATCGCAGCAGTGTTGCCCCGTGGCGCAGTGGAAGATTTGTTGCTCAGGAAAACTGCAGCGCACATACCGGTCGCAACAATCGCGACGGGAAGTGTGCGGCGACAAAGGCAAGCGCGTTGGAGTAACCCCGGCGCGCAAGTCGTAGGGTTGCGCGGAAATGTGCCAACCCGTCTGCGCAAATTTATCGAAAGCGATTGGGACGCGATTATTCTGGCGCGCGCCGGCCTGGAGCGGCTCGGATTCATGCCGCCGGAGTTTGAATTTCAAGGCCAGAAGCTTTTTGCCGAAATACTGCCGCAAGAAAATTTCGTATCGGCTGGCGGTCAGGGGGTCATCGCCTTGCAAACACGCGCAGCCGATTTGGTCGCGTGCGAAATTGTGTCGTCGATTGATGATCAGGAAACGCATCTTTGTTTACGAGCAGAGCGCGAATTTTTGCGATTACTGCAAGGTGATTGCGATTTGCCGGTGGGGGTTCACGCTCGATTTATGAACGGCGAAATGGAATTGCATGCACAGGTTTTTGGCGATGCGCCTGCGCCGAAAATGGCGAGTGGGCGAGGAAACGATCCGGAGAAATTAGCGGGAAGGGTTTTTAGAAAGCTCGAGCATGAGCAGGAGCAGGAGTAACGAGGGAAAATGTTTTCTGGTGGGAGCGGGGCCGGGCGATCTCGGACTGGTGACGCTGCGTGCGAAAGAGTTGCTGGAGCGCGCCGACGTTATTGTTTACGACGCGCTTGCCAATCCGGAAATGCTGGGCTGGGCGCGGGTTGACGCCGAAATCATTTTCGCCGGAAAGCGCGCCGGCGAGAAGACGCTTTCTCAGGATGAAATCAACGCGCTCCTAATCGAAAAATCGCGTAGCGGAAAGAATGTAGTCCGATTGAAGGGAGGGGATCCGTTTGTTTTCGGACGCGGGGGCGAAGAAGCTGAAGCGCTGGCGGCTGGTGGAATTGATTTCGAAATTGTCCCGGGAATCACATCCGCTATCGCCGTGCCCGCATATGCCGGAATTCCGGTAACTCATCGTCATCAGAATTCGCACGTCACTTTTTTCACTGGCCATGAGGATCCGGCGAAGAGCGAAAGCACAATTGACTTCGATGCACTGGCGAAGTTGGGGGGCACGCAAGTGATGTTAATGGGGGTGGACCGGTTGGCGGCGATCACCCGCGAAATGGCGCACGGCAGCCGAAAGGACCTGCCGGTGGCCCTCGTCCGTCTCGGCACGCTGGGACATCAAAAAACCATTGTTGGTACTCTCGAAAATATCGCAAAGCGAGCGAGTGCAGGGGGCTTCGGAGCGCCAGCCGTCGCAATTTTCGGTGATGTCGTTTTCTTGCGAAAGGATTTAAACTGGTTCGAAAAACGTCCCCTTTTCGGTAAGCGAATCGTGGTCACGCGCACGCGCAAACAGGCGAGCGGGTTGAGCTCACAATTGCGTGCGCTGGGAGCGGATGTCATCCAGTTGCCAACCATCCGGATCGAGCCGCCCAGCGATCTTCGCGAATTCGCCGAATTGGTGCAGGACGCGCATTCTTATGACTGGATCGTTTTCACCAGCCCGAACGGTGTCGATTCCTTTTTCGAGATGTTTTTCAAACTTTACGATGACGCGCGCGAGATTGGCGCGGCGAAAATTGCGGCTATCGGACCAGCCACGGCGCAACGGGTAAAAGATTTCCGTCTTCATGTCGATTTGCAGCCGGAAGAATTCGTGGCTGAAGCGGTGGTGAAGGAGTTTGAAAAAACGGGTGGGGTTGAAAATCTTAGGATTCTGATCGCTCGCGCAGAGAAGGCGCGGGACTTGCTGCCCAAACGGCTGGGCGGCATGGGTGCGATTGTGGACGAAGCGTTTGCTTATCAAACCGTTCCGGAAACGCGTGACGTGACCGGGGCGCATCGCCGTTTTTCGACCGAAGGAGCCGATCTCATCACCTTTACCAGCTCATCGACGGTGGAAAATTTTCTCGATTTGAAGCTGCCTTGGCCAGCTGGGATGAAGGTGGCCAGTATCGGCCCGATCACGTCAGCGACGCTGCGTGAGCGCGGATTGAGCGTCGACGTGGAGGCGAAGCGGCACGACGTCGTGGGCTTAATCGAGGCGATTCGGAAATTTTACGGCGCCTGATTATGGCCGACGATTTCGCCAGCACAATGCAGGAACTTAGCGCTGCGGCAACGCTGGCGCGTGAAGAAGCGCGAAGCAGTGATTTCGCTTCGCTCCTGCGCGAATTCCGCACTGTCACTGAGAACGTGCAAAGCTTGGAGTCAGCTCTAACTCGCCGAGTCGAGCAGATCGCCTCGATCATCTTGCCGGCACACGCCACCGAAGCCGCCGCCCAGTTTCAAAAAATCCAAGAAGGTCTCGAGGCTATCCGGGTGAGCGAATCGGTGAACCATCGCTTGTTCGATTCTTTGCACGAGGAGCTGCTGAAATATCGCGACAATTTCATCTATGAATCGTTGCAAAAGCCGTTCGTTCGCGACCTGATCGTGGTATACGACGATCTCACAACGCTGGCGAGCCAGCTTAAAACCGCGTCGGAGGGACGGAAATCGGAACGCTTAACGCGCTGGCACGAAAATTTGGGAAATGCAATTCATGGTTTGCTGGAGGTGTTTCACCGTCTGGAAGTGACCGAGGTGGAAGCGAAGGAATTTGTCGACCTCACAGTGCATCGGGTCGCTGCCTATGAAACGACGAGCCGGACTGAAGACGACGGCCGCATCGTCACGCGAGTCAAGCGCGGGTTCATTTGGCGCGGCAACGTCCTACGACCGGAAGAGGTAACCGCCCTGCGTTGTCAATGAGCGCGGATCGAGTTTCTATTTCTTTGGCTCCGCTGACGTCTCGCATGGGCCCTGACAAATCCGGCGGGGACGCGGCACGAAAGTTGCACCAAAAAGACCCGGGTGGATCGGCCCCATTGACTTCTCCAAAAATGACACAACGTAAAGCAGTCGGTATTGATTTAGGCACAACTTTCTCTGCCGTAGCGCATATTGACGCTTACGGTAAGCCGCAAATTATTCCGAACACCGAAAGCGAGCGGATCACCCCTTCAGTGATCTTGTTTGATGGCTCAAACGTGATCGTTGGGACGACGGCAAAGAATAATGCCGTGGCCGAGCCGGAGAAAATCGTGGACTTCGTCAAGCGCGAGATGGGCAAGCCGAAGGAGCAATTTCATCGCGAATTTGGCGGCAAAGTTTATTCAGCCGAGGAATTGAGCGCGTTGATTTTAAAGAAGCTCAAACTTGACGCGGAGAAGTATCTCAGGCAACCGATCACCGACGCGGTCATCACCGTTCCGGCCTATTTCAATGACGCGGAACGAACTGCGACTATCACAGCCGGTCAGCTCGCCGGCTTCAATGTTTTGCAAATTATCAACGAGCCTACTGCCGCCGCGCTCGCCTACGGTTTGGATAAACTGAACGAGAACCAAACCGTTTTCGTCTTCGACCTTGGTGGTGGTACGTTCGACGTTACGATCATGCGCATCCAGGGCCAGCACATCAACATGATCGCGACCAATGGCGATCACCGGCTCGGCGGCAAGGATTGGGACGACACCATCGTCAATCATATGGCGGAGGAATTTGATCGCCAGCATGGAGAAAATCCGCTGCTCGATCTACAAAGCTACCAGGACTTGCACACCCGAGCGTTATCAGCCAAGATCCAGCTTTCCAGCCGCATGCAAAGCGCGGTGGTTCATCATCACAATGGCAAAAGCGTCAAGCTCGAGATCACACGCAATGAATTCGAGCGCCGCAGCCAGCATCTGGTGGAAAAGTGTAAGACCATCTGCGAAATGGTGATGCAGGAAGCGAACATGACCTGGGACGACATCGACAAAATTTTGCTGGTCGGCGGCATGACGCGCATGCCGATGGTCCGCACTCTGGTTTCGCAGTTGACCAAAGCGCCGGTGATTGACGAAGTGAATCCCGACGAAGCCGTAGCGAAGGGCGCCTCGATCCAGGCGATTCTTTCCTTGCTCGAAGAAGAGAAAGTCTCGGGTGAACAAGTGCTGCCGACCGACACACGCGATCAATTTGTCGGACGCGAAGGCGGTCTGATTCAGGTCACCAACATCACCTCGCACACCCTCGGCGTTGTGCTGTGGGATGAAGTGCACCTCGAGGAATACGTTTTTCCAATGATTCGCAAAATGACGGCCATTCCGGCGCGGGCGCGCAATTCATTCGGTACTGCGATGTCCAATATGCAGCGCGCCGTTGTCCGCGTGGTGGAAGGCGAAAGCACGCTGCCGGGTGAATGTACGCCGCTCGGAATTTGTGATGTGGAACTTCCCGCATTCTTACCGAAGGGTTCGCCGGTTGAGCTGACTTACGAATATAACGCCAATCAAGTTCTGGAAGTTTCGGTCGAGGCCAGTGGTAACCGCGCCAAGGTTTCCATCGAGCGAAACACCGGTCTGGCGCCAAACGAGGTGGCACAGGCGGCGGCGAATCTGGGATCTCTGCGGGTTGCATGATGGTGTGAAATGCGTCGCTGTTTTTCCAACCCCCCTTCCCGACGATCCCCAAAAATGGGAAGGTTGGAGTAAGTATAATTCGACCAATCCCTACGAGCGTCTTTGTCTCGATGCCCAGCAGAATCCGACTGACGAGCTGATCGAAGAGCATTGCCGCGAGCTTTTGCGGTGGTGGCAGAAAAAACTGCCGCTAAAAAATCAGCCGAGCAATCCGGTTGCCCAGCTTTTGCGCGCCGGCTTGGACGAATCTTCGCGCTATCTGACGGAAGCGCGAATGGAATTGCTCGATCCTGAGCGGCGAAAAAAAGTTGATGCCGTTCTGGCCGCCGAAGCGGAGCAACAGGCGATCGCGGAATTTAATAAGGTTCTAGCCTTCTCCATCGCAGACGGCGGGCTCCGTCCGGAGGAAGAGAAAGCTCTCCAGCGTTTTGGCGCGGATCACGGTCTGTCGGAAGAAAAAGTCCTCCAATTTATTGAAGCGAAATTAAAGGAAACGGGAACAACTCGCGTGGTTCCCGAGCCGGAAGTGGAGACCGAAACGGTCGTGGCAGCGACAGCAAGCGACGCCAAATCGGAATTCCTACGCGTATTGCAGCTTAGCGGGTTGGACAGCGAGTCGATGACTGACGATCAACGCGACGCCTTGATCAACATCGCGGAAAACTCCGGGCTCGATCCGGGAGACGCCGAGGACATGGTGGACGAATATCTTGAAGAAATCGACCGAAAACAGATCGCCGAGATAACGAAGGGCAAGGGAAAACCTACCGCAGCGGTTGGTCCGAACGGAACGAGTGCGGTCAAGGCTGCAAAGGTCAAGGTGGTGGACGAGCCGGTCCCCGCTACCTCCGCGCGCCCGGTGCTTTCGCTCCAGCAGGAACGGAAGCGGTATCTCAACTTTAGCAATTCACTTGGCGGTCAAATGCTTCTTATTCCATCGGGGGAATTCATCATGGGCAATCCGTTTCCGAAAGCGCCTCCAAACGAAACCCCGCATTTCCGCGTTACTATCAGTCGCTTTTACATATCGCGTTTTCCGATCACGAACGCGCATTACGAAGCCTTCGATCCCCTTCACAAAAGTAAACGCGCGCCTGCGACCGGAGATCGGCATCCCGTTGTTTATGTCAGCAGTCTGGATGCGATGAAGTTTTGCCAATGGCTCAGCACCCGTGAACGCAGAAAATATCGGCTGCCGACGGAAGCGGAATGGGAATACGCCGCCAAAGGCACCGACGGGCGGAGATATCCCTGGGGCAACTTCGATAAGCGCGGCGATCTCGCCAATTTTGCCGACAAAAACACTTCTTTCGCTTGGAGCGACCGCCAGATCGACGATGGATATGCCGAGAGTGCGCCGGTGGGTTCATTTCCGCGCGGAGCCAGCCCGTTCGGGATCGAAGATATGGCGGGAAATGTCTGGGAATGGTGCAGCGATTTCTTTGAGCAATACAAACCAGCGCCGAAAGCCGATCCCCACGGGCCCCCTAGCGGAGCCAAACGCGTTTATCGCGGCGGCAGTTGGAAATCCCGCTTCGCCAGTTTGCAGACGACCGCGCGCAGCGCCAACGTCCCGAATTTCTCCTGCAACGATCTTGGCTTCCGAATCGTCTGCGAGTGCGAATCCTAAAGGCTTCCTGCAACTAAACGAAAAACGCGGCTCGCCGCCGCGTTCTCGAAATCAATTCTGGAACACACGCCTCAGGCTTGTGCGCCACACCGGGCTCCAGCCCTGTGTTCCGACTTAGCCGTTTGGATTGAACCGAAACTTGGTGCGGCCGCGTTTGGCGTTGGCTTTGGCTTTACGCCTGCTCTTTTGATTTGGTGTCTCAAACGCGCGCAAGCGTCGCACTTCATCGAGGATGCCTTCCGCGTCCAGCTTGCTTTTCAGCCGCTTGAGCGCGCGATCCACTGGTTCGCCTTTTCGAACAATGACTTCTGGCATCAATTCACCTCGATTCCGAAAAATTCGCCCATTCCGACCCTGAGCAAATCCAATTTACTCCGGCCGTCCGCGCCCCGTCAAATGGCGTCTAGGAAGGTTCCCAAGACCGCCCGCGAAGGAAATTCAACGGCGGATATTAGGCGGATCAGAAAAAGGCGAGCCGGGTCGTCCGCAATTCCCTGTCCTCCCGAATGGACGATGATTACGCAAACTATCTTGTGTGATCAATGGCCTTGTGAGGTCCCTCGGTCGCCGGGCGACCTCGGGATGACGGCTGCGTACTTTGAACGTCTCAGGCGGGTTGGGGACACCTCTATATCTGCGTGATCCGCGCAATCCGCGGTCAAACCCTTCGCCCTTCACGTCAAAGCTAGCTCGCGGTCGCCGGCTTGGTTTGTTTGGAAGTGATTTCGCGTTGGAGGCTGGTTTTGCTCCCGCCGCGAGCGCGGGTCCACCACAGGACAATAGGCGAGGCAATGAAAATGGAGGAGTAGGTCCCGACGACTACTCCGATGATGATGGCCAGGGAGAAATCGCGCAGGACCGCGCCGCCGAACAAGAACAGACACAGAATCGGGATCAACGTGACGGTGCTGGTAAGGATAGTCCGGCTCAGCGTCTGATTGATGCTTTCGTTCATGATCTGTTCGATCGAACCTTTGCGGCCGCTGGCCAAACCTTCGCGGATCCGATCGTAAACAACGATAGTATCGTTAATGGAATAGCCGGCGATGGTAAGCACAGCGCCAACCATGGTGAGAGTAAGCTCGCGGTGCAGCAGCGAAAACATTCCCACCGTGATAGTAACATCATGCACCAGCGCGACGATTGCGCCCACGGCGAACGAAAGCTCGAATCGGAGCCAAACGAAAACCAGAATCCCAAAGATGCCCAGTCCGAGGGCGATCAATGAATTGCGCGCCAGCTCGCCACCGACCAGTGCGCCGACTCGTTCTGCGCCTTCCACTTTGAACTGGGCCTGCGGCATCGCGGTCATGATTTGTTTTTCAACCGCGTCGCTGGTGTGCAAAGGCGTGCGCACGGTAATGTAATTTTTTCCGCCCTGGTTCGATTCCTGGATTGATGCGTCCGCTAGGTTGATCGGTTGCAGAGCCGAGCGCACTTGCCCGACGTCGATCGTTTGCGGGGAGCTCAGAGTAATCAAATCGCCCCCGCGGAAATCGACGCCGAAGTTCTTTTCGCCGCGAACATAGAACGAGGTTGCGCCCGCAATGATGAGCGCAAGCGAGCACATGCAAGCGAGAAAACCTTTCCCCAGGAAGTTGATGTTCTGCGAGGAAATGAGATGCAGCATCGAAATTTTCTTCACGCGTCCGGTATCGACGAAGAATTCGAAGATGTTGCGCCCGACGATGAGGGCGGTGAAAAGCGATGCCAGAATTCCGAGCGTGAGCGAGATGGCAAAACCCTTGACCGGACCGCTGGCTCGCAGAAATAAGATGACGGCTGTGATCAGCGTGGTGATGTTTGCGTCAAAGATCGAGCTGAACGCTTTCTCGTAAGCGGCCTGGATCGCAATTTTGAGCGATTTGCCGAGCGCGAGTTCTTCACGCAGTCGTTCGTAAACCAGCACGCTGGCGTCGACCGCGAGACCAATCGTCAAAATGATTCCGGCGATGCCTGGCAACGTCAGAACAAAGCGAAACATGGTCAACGCGCCGATGAGCAACACGATGTTCACCAGCAGCGCCAGGCACGCAATGATGCCGGCAAAGCGATAGTAAATCGCAACGCACACCAGCGTAATGGCCAGACCGACGAGGCCGGCCAGAATGCTGGCCTTAATCGAATCTGCCCCGAGCGTTGGTGAAACACTGCGTTCTTCCTCGATGCTCACTGGCGTTTGCAACGGATTCTCCAACACACTCGCGAGACCACGCGCTTCTTTTTCGGCGAAATGACCGGTGATCACCGCGTCGCCGCCATAAATGGCATCGCGAATGACGGGCGCGGATTGGATGATGCCATCCAGGACTATGGCGAACCGATGACCTTTGTATTGCTCGGTGATCTGCCCGAATTTTTTCGCGCCTTCGCTATCGAACTTCAACTGCACCGTCCAGCCTTCGTTGCCGTAGTAGGCATTCGATCCGCTCACGCGATCGCCTCCGAGGTCCGCTTTCTTTTTCACCAGCAGCCGCTCAACAGTCGTTTTCTCGTCCTCTTCGGCGGCGTGTTTGTAGTTTTCGATTTTGTATTCCGGCGGTACTACCTCAGTCCCGTTGTCGATCGCCCTCAGTCGTTCGCCATTATCTGGATAAACCAGCCGGAATTCGAGCTTTGCTACACGTGAGAGTTGATCGCGCGCCTCCTGAATCTTCGCGGTATCGAGGCCCGGAATCTGAACCAGAATTCGGTCCTGGCCGACCGGGCTGATGATCGGTTCGCCACCGCCGAAATAATCGACGCGCTTGCGGATCACTTCGACGGCCTGATCGAGCAAACCGGGTGTGATCGGCTTGTCCTTGTCGACTTGCTGGAGCTTGATCAGGAACGAGGTGCCGCCCTTGATGTCGAGGCCGAGCGCGATTTTTTTCTCCGGCGGCCAGATAGTAACGATACTGAATGCAACCAGCATCGCCGCCAGCAGGGCCGCGAGGAGTCGTTTTCGGAGCCCGTAATCAGTGGCAAAATACCAGCCGAAGAGGATGAGCAACAACAGCCCGATGAAAAATGTGAACGCGGGACTCATTCCAATTGCCGACTGCTGATTGCTGATTGCTGATTGTCGATCTTGGCGCTCATCAGCAGATCAGCTGTCCATTACTCCAACAACCCACCCCATCACTCCGCTGCTTTCGCGACGCTCGCGATGGCCGATTTTTCCATCTCGATCTTCACATTATCGGCAACTTTTACGATCACAGTGGAATCTTTCACATTGGAAATGAGGCCGTGAATGCCGGAACTGGTAACGACGCGATCGCCGGTCTTGAGCGTGCTGATCAATTGTTGCTGTTCCTTTTGCCGGCGCGCCTGCGGACGAATCCCAATAAAATAGAAGATGACCAGGACGAAGATGAGCGGGACGAAAAGATTGAATCCGCCACCGGGACTGGCGGCGCTTCCGGGCGGGCCGGTCTGCGTTTGAGCTAAGAGCGTGAGCAAAATCATCAGGTAGTAGACGGGAATCGGAGCTTAATCTTACTGGCGCGGCCTGCAATTTTTTAGTTCGAGGACAAAGCTTTGCGGCTGTCACCGCGCAATTTTTCAGGAGGAAATCGCATCGCCGTGATCAATTCACGACCGCTTTCGGCGCCAGGACAGGTTTCTATGCAGCGCACATCCGTTGATGAGCGAAAACGATGGATCGGAGATGGTAGTCGATCACGAGGGCGTAAGATCGAGTTCCCGGCCTCTATAATTGGCAACAAAGTTGAACCGGAATTCATTAAACGTTCCGTTTTCGATGGCGGCGCGCGCCTGTCGCATCAGGTCGAGATAGAAATGCAAGTTGTGCAGGGTGATTAAACGTAGCCCGAGAATTTCTTCGGCTTTGACAAGGTGACGGATATAGCCCCGGGTGTATTCCTGGCAGGCCGGGCAGGCACAACCTTGTTCGATCGGATTTTTGTCGCGCGCGAACTCGGCGTTCTTCAGGTTGAGCGTGCCCGTCGCCGCAAACGCGGTCCCATTGCGCGCCAGCCGGGTCGGCAAGACGCAATCGAACATGTCCGTTCCGCGCGCTATTAGCTCGAGCAATTGCGCTGGCGTGCCCAGCCCCATCCCGTAGCGCGGTTTGTTTTCCGGCAAAAATGACGAGCTCGATTCCACCGCGCGCATCATTTCCTCCTCCGGTTCGCCCACGCTTACGCCCCCGATGGCGTAACCATCGAATCCGATTTCGACACTCGCTTGCGCGCTCTGCTTGCGCAATTCCGGAAACGTTGCGCCCTGCACAATGCCGAAGACGAGCTGACCTTCTGTAGCGGTAACCGTGTCGGCTGCATTGTTTGACGTCGCAGGCGGCACGCCTGCCTCTACAGAGCGCTTGCAACGCGCGGCCCACCGCGCCGTCAATTCCATACTCCGCGCGGCGTAATCATAATCACACGGCCACGGCGGACATTCATCCAGCACCATGGCTATGTCGCTGCCGAGCGCGGCTTGAATTTCCATCGCGATCTCCGGCGAAATGAAAGCCGGCGTCCCATCGACGTGATTTTGGAAATGCACGCCTTTCTCCGTGATCTTGCGCAGTTTCACCAGCGAAAAAATCTGGTAACCACCGCTGTCAGTCAGGATCGGCCCATCCCAATTCATAAATCTATGCAATCCACCAAAGTGCCGAATCACGTCGAGTCCTGGCCGAACGAACAAGTGATAAGTATTCCCGAGGACGATTTGGGTGTTGAGTTCGCGAAGCTCGCGCGAGCTGACGGCTTTGACGCTGCCCTGGGTTCCTACCGGCATGAACGCTGGCGTTTCGATCAGGCCATGTCCAGTTTTGAGCCGCCCCGAGCGCGCTTTTGTGCTTTTATCCGTCGCTCTTACTTCAAACATTGGCCGAACCTTGGAAATGATCGCGCAGCCTGCAAGCAGTGAATCGTACCGCCTGAGGACAGATTCGCTTTGGTGGCTTTTTTATTGGACTCTGCTTGCGCTCGTTTTTGCCGGGGCGATTTGGCAACGCTTTAGGCTCCCACTCGATCCAATTGCCGATCCCGATACCTGGGGCTATCTCTCGCCCGCGCTCCGAAAATTAACCGGTGCTGAATTCGGTCACACCAACGGCCGCAACTTCATTTATCCTGGCTTTGTCTTGTTGGTTCTCCGCCTTTTTGCGGATTTTCGCGCCATCACCATCGCTCAACATTTCCTCGGTCTTTTGGCCGGTGCAGTTTTCTTACTCACCTGGAAGCGTGCGCGCATTTTCGTGCCAAATCCGCGGATCGGCCGCATTGCTCACGATCTGCTGGGATTGGCCGGGGCCGCCATCTTTCTCCTGCAATGGCAGACGATTGTTTTCGAGAAAGAGATCCGGCCCGAAGGCATCTGCGCGTTTGCCCTCAGCATCACTTTTTATCTGCTAATCCAATTTCTTGCCTGTTTTTTTCTGGAGCACCGGCGCACGGCCACGGTTGCATATGCGATTGCGCTTGCCTTTACCGCAATCTTTCTCGCTTCGATCAAACCAAGTTTTGGTCTGGCTTCGCTTTTTGTATTGTCGCCAATCATTGCCTTGTTTTGGCGGAGTGGTTGGTGGTGGCAAAAGGTTTGGTTTTCTCTCGGGTTCGTCTTTAGCGCCGCCGTCCTTTTGTTGCCGGAACACTTTCTCAGTCGCAATGATGAAATGAGCCGGACATTCTTGCCGACCACGCTTTTCGTATTTCATGCCGAGCTTATTCGTGACCAGTTGGCAAACGATTTGGCAAAAAATGTCAGTCTTCCATATCCGCGCGATCGGCTGGAACGCCTCTACCTTGCGCTGCGGACCGAGATCGAAAAATCTCGTACGGCTCGGCAGTACGCCTACCGGTCCCTCGGCTTTGACGCTGATTTTCTGATGTACGATCCCAACTCAATCGCGGTCCAAGCCCGT
>Ga0209161_10003825_pt1 | contig 12038 bp, 7 predicted proteins | sample GraSoiAngelo_155_FD_186169 | JGI IMG/M metagenome (GOLD analysis project Ga0209161, IMG submission 186169) | Grasslands soil microbial communities from the Angelo Coastal Reserve, California, USA - 14_1009_13_30cm (SPAdes) (version 2) | ecosystem: Environmental > Terrestrial > Soil > Grasslands ...
TGAGTGTGAGCGTCGATACCTTCTGCACCGGCAATGTGGATGAGGAAAAATTGGAGCGCGCGATTTGGGAAGTTTTCAATTTCAAACCCGCCGATATTATCAGGCAGCTCAATCTGCTTCGCCCGATTTATCGGAAGACGACCAACTACGGTCATTTCGGTCGCGTCGATGATCTGGATGCGCTGACTTGGGAGCGAACCGACAAATCCGAGGCGTTGAAAGAAGCAGTGAGCTAAACCACAGATTTCGCAGATTTACACAGATCGGACATGCAAAAAGATCCACAGAGTCATGCCATCATCGGCGCCGCAATGGAATTACATCGAGAGCTTGGTTTCGGATTTCTTGAGGCAGTCTACCAATGTGCCTTAGCTCTTGAATTCGGGAACGCAATATTCCTTTCAAGGCCGAAGTTGATCTGAAATCTGCGGTCGATCTCGAAGAAATTATTCTATGAAAACATCGACAATTGCTCCAACGAAAAGCGATTATAAGGTTCGCGATATCAATCTGGCAGAGTGGGGCCGCAAGGAAGTTTCCATCGCCGAGAAGGAAATGCCGGGATTGATGGCGATCCGGAAAAAATACGCCTCGGAGAAGCCGCTCGCGAGTGTGCGAGTGACCGGTTCATTACACATGACCGTTCAAACCGCCGTTCTCATCGAAACACTTGTCGATCTTGGCGCGAACGTTCGCTGGGCAAGCTGCAACATCTTCTCCACGCAGGATCACGCCGCGGCGGCGATCGCGAAATCCGGTGTCGCGGTCTTCGCCTGGAAAGGCGAAAGCCTCCAGGAATACTGGTGGTGCACCTACCAAGCGATCTCGCATCCGAACGGCAAGGGCCCGCAGCTCGTGGTCGATGATGGCGGCGACGCGACGCTGCTCATCCACAAAGGTTACGAACTCGAGGAAGGCAGCGATTGGGCAAAGACCAAATCCGCGAACAAGGAAGAACAAGTGATCAAAGATTTGCTCCTCGAAATTCAGCGCGAGAATCCGTACCGCTGGCATGAGATCGTGAAAGATTGGCGCGGCGTTTCCGAGGAGACGACCACCGGCGTTCACCGCCTTTACAAAATGCATCAGGAGAATCGCCTCCTTGTTCCCGCCATCAACGTCAACGATTCGGTCACGAAATCGAAGTTCGACAACCTCTACGGCTGCCGCCATTCGCTAGTCGATGGTTTGAACCGCGCGCTCGACGTCATGATCAGCGGTAAAGTCGCGGTTATATGCGGCTACGGCGACGTCGGCAAAGGCTGCGCGCAATCACTGCGCGGCCAAGGCGCGCGCGTCGTCATTACCGAGATCGATCCGATCAATGCGTTACAGGCTGCGATGGAAGGCTATGAGGTCACGACTCTCGAAGAAACGCTCGGCCGTGGCGACATTTACATCGCTGCTACCGGCAACCTCGACATCATTACGTTTGAGCACATGGAACGGATGAAAGACCAGGCGATCGTCGCCAACATCGGCCATTTCGATAACGAAATTCAGGTCGACGCGCTGAATTCCGCGAAAGGCGTGAAGCGCATCGACATCAAGCCGCAGGTCGATAAATACACGTTCCCCGATGGCCACGAGATCTTTCTGCTTGCCGAAGGCCGGCTGGTGAATCTTGGCTGCGCCACCGGCCATCCCAGCTTCGTCATGTCGAATTCATTCTCCAATCAAGTCCTTGCTCAGCTCGATCTCTGGAAAAATCGCGACGCCTACAAACCCGGCGTTTACGTTTTATCGAAGAAACTCGACGAAGAAGTCGCCCGCCTTCATTTGGAAAAGATCGGTGTCAAACTTACCAAGCTCAGCCAGAAGCAAGCCGATTACCTTAGCGTCCCAATCGACGGGCCGTATAAATCAGATCATTACAGATATTAAGTTTGGAGGGACATGCTCCGTCATGTCCAAAAAATAATGGGACGCAGCCGCGCGCGTCCCTCCAAATCATTATTCGACGATGCGACGCGACTGCGGTGGCGTGATGAAGAAGAGGGGTGTAAGTGCATAGAGCACGAACGCGACATGCACATTAAATAACGTCGCGGCGGCTCCTAGCAGATAGCAAACTACCCCAACGAAAGATTTCCGCTTTAAGTGTGGGACGACTGCACTCACCAGCTCTGGTTTGAGTAAGTTTCCTATGATGTAGCTCTGTAACGCGATAAAGAGCAGCGTATTCACCGCCATAACGGCTCCGAAAAGGCTTACGGCGAGCGGATTTGTCGGAAATTCTCCCATCAACGCGGTCGGAAACGGAATGAACGCCTGCCCCATCAAAAAGATCGAGTTAAGCCAGACCATTCCGTAAGTCGCGTGACGCGCAAACGTGAGAAGATGGTGATGGTTCAACCAGAATTTGCAAACAATGACGAAGCTGATAAGCCAACTCAGAAATTTCGGAACAAGATCGACAAGTCGATGGTTGAGTTCGCTGACGCTAGCGCGATCGTGCAGAATCGGTACCTTCAGTTCAAGAACCAACAAGGTCACGACAATCGCGAAGACACCGTCGCTGAACGCCTCAGTCCGGTTCAGCCGCAGTTCGCCTTGCCCAAAGCGCTTGAGAAACCGCATCATATAAGTCCGGAGGTCGCACCAAGGAAAGCGGATCCCATCTGTTAAATCGATAGCTAGATCCTGCCGTTCTTCTCGAGCAGGCCGCGAATCAACCGCATTCGTGCTTGCGCTTTTCGGCTGGAGCGAAGTTGAGCGACGCTTCTTTGCATTCGCCGCGTCCAATTTAAATTTGCTGCCGTGCCTGGAACGTTGAACCGGTATCTGCGTGCCAGCAGATCGGTGATCATCACGATCGTAATCCAGGCCTCGCTTTTGAAAAGCGCTTCCATGATCGCCGGATAGAAATCCTTTTCGAAATCGACCTTGTCGATCTTCGGATCGAAGCCGGCGAATAGTGCGATTTTGGCCAACTCGAATCTTGATTGTTCCGATGTCGCCGCTGGACGCTCGAACGCTTCCTCCCACAGAGCGCGAAGCGGTTTGTGATCGTGGGTGGTGTAAGTGGCAACGGAAAGCCGCTCGTACCTGTCTCCGGGCGTAACTTGTTCATGGTAGACTTCCCATTGCGGAATTTTAAATCCCGCGATGCCCAGCGAGCGCAGGCTGGGCCGCACGTACTCTGGAACGGCGCCAAGGTCCTCGCCAATGACGCGCGTTGCGCCAGCCGCTTCCACAGCAACGCGCAAATATTCCTCGCCCTCACGCTTATTCGCATCGCAGTTTTCCGATGTTTCGTCGTCCCGTGGTGCGAAATGCGGCGCGCGACCGCCCGTTCGCTCGAGCATCTCCTGCCGATCCAGCGGCAGAAATTGTTTGTTCTTCCGCGGTCGCCACGGAAATGCGTAGATGCGATAAAATCCGAGCACGTGATCGATGCGAAAGAGGTGAAAAATGCGCCTGATGGCACGCACACGCTCACGCCACCATGCGAAATTGTTTGCCCGCATCCGATCCCAGCGATAAAGCGGGATGCCCCAATTCTGTCCCCATTTCTGGGTGAACTCATCGTCCTTGAAATAAGGTTCGGGAGGTGCGCCGCCAGACCAGTCGAGCGCGAATTCATCCGGTCGCGCGAAAACGTCGGCGCTGTAATAGCTGACGCCAAATGGAATATCCCCCATCAGTGCAACATCCCGGTCGTCGGCACACGATTTGATCTCGCGCCATTGTTGATGGGCTATCCACTGCACATAACAGAAGAAATTTTGGCGAGCCCTCAGAGCTGCCTGTCGATCTTGGGGCAGATCGTGCAGCCAGGCGCGCGCTCTTTTAATTGATTGATGTTCAATTGACCATCTCGTCCACGTAGCGCTCTCGCCGTTCTCTTCCATCAGGACACGAAAAAAAGCGTAATCGTCCAGCCATACTGCTTCCTCTTGGCAAAATTTTTCAAACTCCCACTGTCGTTCTTTCCCGGCGTGACCAGAGAAATTCGCGAACGCTTTCTCAAGCAAACGCCGTTTCAGTTTTTTGACATGTCGATATTTCACCCCGCCACGCCAGAGTCTCCCAAGATCGACATCCGCAACGACCGAATTAAAATCGTCGCGGGTTAAGTCCTCTGGAGAGTCAGGCCCAAGCCGCAGTGTGGTTGGCTCAATCGCCATCGCGCTAATGGCGTTATAAGGGCTGTTGTCGGCCCCGGTCTCGTTGATCGGTAAGAGCTGGACGAGTTTAAATCCAATTTCGCTGGCCCACCCAATAAACTCCCGGAGCGCGCCAAGGTCGCCAATTCCAAGGTCGTTTTCTCCTCGCAACGCAAACAGTGGTACGAGAATGCCTGCGATTCGCTTTTCCGGCGACAAATTCATTCTTCAGCCACGGATGGACACGGATGAAACACAGTTCAGAAGATAAAGCGCTTGTACTCAACCCTGCCGCGGCCAAAATTCGCCAGTAGTCCAACTTGAGTGCCGGTTGCTTTTAGCTCGTTCAACAACTGCGCTTCGTCGCGTTTGCCGTATCGCGGTGCCACTTTGATTTCGACGAGAACAGAATCTTCTACAAATAAGTCGGCATCGTATTCGCCAACGATCGCGTTCTTGTAGCCGACAGTGATTCGCTTTCCCAGCTCTGCCCGAAAGCCACGCCGCAGCAGTTCCACTTGAAGCGCCCGCTGATATACGCGCTCTAGAAAACCATAGCCACGGTGATTGTACACCTCGAAAGCACCTCCAATGATTGCTTCTGTGATCTCCTTGTACGGAAATGGTGTCCCGTCCTCAGCTTCGGTCTCAAACATTCTTTATCTGTGTAAATCTGTGTTCATCTGTGGCTGTCGAACCTCAGCCTCGCTGCACTTGCCAGTCTTCGACGAGTTGGTTCGGAATTTCTCTCAAGAATCGCGATGGCCGCTGGAAAATATCACCGTAGCCGCCGCTTAATCGCATCTGCGGAAAGGTGAGATAAAGTTCATCGCGCGCGCGGGTGATCGCCACATAAAACAGACGTCGCTCCTCCTCGAGCGCGTCGCGCCTGTCGAGGGAGCGACTGCTTGGAAACATGCCGTCAGTCAACCAAATAATGAACACGGTATTAAATTCGAGCCCTTTGGCTTGATGGACGGTAGAAAGATTGACCGCCTCCTTCTCGGCCGTTTGATTTGGCGCAGCCTCCGCATCGACATTGCTGATCAAAGCCAGTTGGGCGAGAAATTCGTGCACGTCTTTGAACTGGCGCGCAAACACGGCAAGTTGATTCAAATCTTCACGGCGCAGTTCGTAATTTGTGAAATTGACCTTTGCGTAGTCATCGTAAATCGCTTCGACAACCGATGTGATCATTTCCGACGGCGGATTGGGCTGCCCGCCCGGAGCGATCTCATCGAGCGTATGCGCGAGCTGCTCCCACGCTTTTTTTGATCTCGCGCTCACGTTCATGGCGAGTAAACGCTCACCCCACGCTGTAATTTCACCTCGTTCGGTCAGCGACCTGTCCCACACATTCCAAAGGTTTTCCGCGCTTCGATTGCCAATGCCGGGGAGCAGTTTCACCATGCGCTTGAATGCGACCTCGTCGCGCGGATTCGCCACGAATCGAATAAAGGCCGTGACATCTTTGATGTGGGCCTGCTCGAAAAAGCGAATGCCACTCGTGATTTGATAGGGAATACCACGACGCGAAAGCTCAAGCTGGAGCTCGATTGCGTGATAATGCGCCCGGTAGAGCACGGCGATGTCGTTTAGATCCACATCTTCATCGCGCAGTTCCAAGATTCGTTGCGCGACGAATTGGGCCTGTTCGCCGCCGTCATTAAGCGCGACTAGCGCCGGCTTCACGGCGTTGGATTCACGCGTTGGGCTCAAATGTTTGCGGAATTGCTGAACGTTCGCGGCGATGGCAGCGTTCGCGACTTCCAGAATTTCCGGGACGCTGCGGTAATTCATCTCGATTTTAAAAACCTGCGTATCCGGATAGCGTTTTGGAAATTCGAGAATGTTCTGAAAATTCGCGCCGCGCCACGAGTAGATCGACTGCGCGTCATCGCCCACGACCATCACGTTTTTGTGATCCAGCGCCAGCATATCGACGAGATCAGCCTGGATTTTGTTCGTATCTTGATACTCATCGACAAGGATGAATTGAAATTGCCGTCGATAAAATGCCGCGATGCTTTGGTGTTGCTGTAACATCGATAATGTCTTTTCGAGTAAATCATCGAAGTCCATCGAGTTGGTCGCTTTTTTCTTTCGGTCATAACGGGCCTGCACGTCTTTGATCTGGTTGAGCAACGGCAGGAAATACGGAAACTTTTCCGCGAGCAATTCTTCAAGCGGGGTCTCTGTGTTGACGACAAAACTGAAGATCTCGGCGAGGACATCGCCCTTGGGGAACCGTATTTCTTTCGGGTCAATTCCCGCGCTTGCCACAACGGCGTTGATTAAATCCTTTTGATCTTCGCGATCCATAATCGTGAACCCGCTTGAAAAACCGAGGGCGCTGCCATGTCGCCTCAGCATTCGATTCCCCACCGAGTGGAACGTGCCGCCCCAAAGTCCACTCGCATCGACCGGGAGCAAATTCGCGACCCGCTCCAGCATCTGTCGGGCAGCCTTATTCGTGAAGGTAAGCAGCAAGATGTTTCGCGGATTGATCCCGTTCTCGAGCAAGTACGCCACGCGGTAGGTGAGTGTGCGCGTTTTGCCGCTACCCGCGCCGGCGATGACGAGCAGCGGACCGGGCGGAGCCGTCACCGCCGCAAGTTGCTGTTCGTTTAGTTCTGCGGCGTAATCGATATGGATCGATGTCGATGTTGGCGCGCGTTGCAGCGTGTAATGACGTGACATAATGCCTGTCCGGTCCGCCAATCGGACGGATTCGCCCAGTGGCGAACTCGGACCGGTTACGCTGCTGTCGCGACGCGCAGTGTTCAATCGGAAATTGATTGAAAATAATCAGCGAACGCGGTCATGATTGGAAATCTCATATCGGCTGGTCATATTCGGTCTCGCTCTCTGGTTTTGCGGCCTTCACTCGTTGGGCGGCGCTGATGTTTCGCAATTGCGCAAACAGCTCGCAGTTGCAGAAGACGCCGACGATAAGCCAACGATTATTGAATTGAATCGGCGCATCGTCGCGATTGTGCCGAGCGATTCCAACGCCTGGGAGAACATCGCGCAGGGGCAATTCGAAATCGAGGACTACGATCGCCTCGGTGAAACTCTGAAAGCGTGGCAGAAAGCGGTGAAACGACCGCCGGCCGCGATCGAAGACTTTCGCGGCGACCTTGCCGTAAAGCTGAAGGATTACGCAAATGCCGAACGACATTGGCTCGCATTTCTAGCGCGGAAACCTTCACCCGGGAACGTCGCGGCGATTTACGACAAGCTGGCAAACCTTTGCGCGGATCAATCGCGCTGGGCGGATTGCGCGAGCTACGATGCAAAGGCGATCGCCGCCGAGGATTCCGCATCGCGTCGCGTCGCTCACGCCTGCGTGTTACTGCGCCTTCGCCAATGGGACGCTGCTTATGCGGAGATGGCGAAGGCGAACAAGATCGATAGCACCGATGCTGAAGTGAAGAAGTGGCTGCCGCAATTCGAGCGGCTCGGGGAGTTTCTTCCGCAAATCCGGACGCTCGACGCCCAGATCAAGAAATCGGCGAACGATTCTGCGCTTTTACTCGATCGCGCACGGCTGTTCACGTTAGCGAAGCGTCCGCTGCTCGCGCTCGATGATTGCGAACGCGCGATGAAGTTGCAGCCGGCATCGATGCGCGCGCGCATTCAAACAGCCGAAGCGTTGTTCGATGTCGGCCAGCCGGATGATGCGGCAAAATTGCAAGTCAGTTCGAAGCTCGCTCGCGACAAAGAAAACCAAGTGAGCATCCAGGCATTGCGCGAACTCAGCAATGAGGACACGCACATCGCGCAGGATCCCGGCAATGCCGAGCCGCTCGCCGCGCGCGCAAAAACGTTGCGCGATCTGCGTCAGCTCCCGCTCGCACTGGCCGATGCGCGGGCTGCGCTAGCGATCGACGACAAATTGGCCGCGGCGCATTTTGAAGCTGCACGCGATCTCGATGCGTTGGACCAGTCGAAAGAAGCGCTGGTCCACGCCGTCAAGGCGACGGAATTGAATCCGAATGATGGAGAGGCATGGTACTACCGGGGCGTACTCGAAGCCGAGCGCGCGGATTTTCCAGCGGCCATCGAATCGTTAACGCGCTCGCTGAAGCTCGGCGAGACGCTGGAAGCACTGCGCAAACGCGAGAACTGCCAGCGTCGCATCGGCAGAATCGATAATGCAAATGCAGATCTGAAGCGCATCCGCGAATTGGAATGAGACGCGCGATTTTCATTCTGATTTCTGTTTTGATCGCGGCGGGAAATCTCCACGCTGCTCCGAAAGAAACGAAATCGAACACGAAACCGGATGCGGGCGGCGTGTTGATCGAACCGAGCGAGGGTGAGATCGCAGCTGGCGCCGAACTCACGATCACATTCCCGAACGCGATGGTCGGCACGGATAAGATCGACATGAGCGGGCAGCCGAGTCCGTTTGTGAGCGAGCCGAAAATCGAAGGCGGGTTTTTGTGGAAGAGCCAGACCGAAGGCGTGTTCACGGTCAAAGCCGTGGTTGCGGGTGCGAAACATCGGCTGACGCTCGTCCGCGATCTTAAAGACGCGAGTGGCAAACGCGTGGACGCACCCGGTTGGAGGGCGGAGTTTAGCGCAGCACCGTTTTCGATCACGAGCGATTTTACCGAGCACGAACAGCTCGATTCACAACCGCAAATCCCGCTCGATTCCAATTATAATGTACGGCTCACCGAAGTCGCCGAGCACGTTTATTTTCAGGACCGCGATTCGCGCCAGCGTTTTCCGGTCGATGTGATCCTACGCAGCGACGAGAAACTTTCCGAGCAACCGGAAGCGCAGGATTTTCGTGTCGCCCCGCGCCAACCACTACCGATGGATCGCACCTACGATCTCGTCATTAACGGATTGCTCGACGCGAAAAGTCGGCGCCCGTTGCCGTATCTAAAAGTTTTGCCTGCGGGCAAGACAGCGCCGCTCAAAGTCGAGTGGGTCGTTGCGCGGAACTCTCCATTCGACGAACCGTCGATCGATATCAAATTCATCGACGCTATCGATCCAAGGGAGATCACCGCCGATCGAATTCACGTTGAGCCAGCGGTGAAAGATATGCAGCTGCTTACCAGCGGCGACACCGTTACCGTAAAAGGCGAGTTCGACCTGACCCAACATCATCGCGTCGCGATTTCACCCGACATCAAAGGCGAACGCGGTTACGGACTCGCGGAGCAATCGCGCTGGGGCGCGACGTTTCGTCCGCAGGAGCCAACCATTTTTTTTTCGGGGTCGCAAATTTTTCTGCGCGCACGTCCGGAGCTGCGGTTCGCATTTTTCCAAGTCAACACCCCAGCCGTGACGTGGAAGCTCGCGCGTGTTCCGCTTGAAAAATTGCCCGCGGTCAACCTGCGTGTGCGCGAGTTCGAGAAGGATGCCCTCGATCCCATAACCGGAAAGGTAGTTGTCGATCCTCGTACCGGGTTCGATAAGCAATTCCAAACCGAGTTGCTCATCGATGCGTTCAATCTCCCGGTCGTTGCGAGCGGGACTACCGAGGCGGCGAGTGGCGACGGAAAGAAACAGCGCGACATTCGTTGGAAGTCGCCAAAAGGCGAGGCGCTCAGCGGCACCTACTTACTAGAAGCGAGCGCGACGCTCGGTGACGGCCGCATCATTGGCAATCGCTCGATTATTTGCAGGAGCGATTTCATCCTCACGCAGAAACGAACGCCGACCAAGGTGATCATGCGCGTGACCAAAATGTCCGACGCGCAATCAGTTGTCGGAATGACGGTGCGTGCGGTCACCAATGAAAACATCGAGATTGCGCGCGCTATCACGGATGCCAAAGGCATCGCCACGTTTGACCGCGACAAAGTTTTACCGGCGAAAGGTTCGAGCGCGCATCTGTTCATTGCCGACGCGCCTAACGGGCCTGCGATCCAATTTGCCGAAGCCGAAAGTTATCCCTCCGGCGGGCGAGGCGGTCTCGCGGCAAAGCCGCATGCGGAAATTATCACCGATCGCAATCTCTACCGGCCGGGGCAAACCGTGAAGATGAAGGGGATTGTGCGCAATGTTTCCGACTCAGGCCTCGCTATTCCAACTGCGACTGATGCGCAATGGCGCGTGATGGAAGGGGACGGCGGTCGAGTCATCGGCGAAGGCAATGTTGCCCTTTCGTCCTATGGCGGATGGGAGGCGGAATGGAATGTGCCGGAAAAAGCAAAGCTCGGGCATTACATAATCGATTGTCGCGTAAGTGGGAAGGATTACGACGGCTCGACCAGGATCAGCATCGAAGAATATCGGGTCCCGCTTTTTTCTGTCGTAGTTGAGGCGAAGCCCGAGGTCGGGCAAACCGCGCATGCGCATGTTTCGTCCGCTTATTTTCACGGTGCGCCAAACGTGGGCGCGCGCATTCATTGGAAAGCAAACTGGACCGTGACTGCCGAATTCGGCAGCGACAGCGAAAACAATCAATACAAAAAGCGTTACAACGCCTTCGCCGAAATCGGACCGCGCCTCGATCCGCAAACCGAGGAAACGAAGACAATCGAAGGCGATGCCAAGCTAGATGAGCACGGCTTCGCCACTCTTTCGTGCGAATCACCGTTCAAAGACAACGCCGCGATTGGCCGCGCGAATGTCTCTTGGCGCGCTGAAGTCACTTCGCTCGATGGCCAAACAATCGTCGGCGGCGACATGGCGCCGCTTTTTTCGGCGGAAACGCGTCTCGGCGTCCGCGCGAGCGAAAAGTCCGGAAAACCGGGCGGCGTCGAGGTCAGCGTCGACGCAATCGATAAAGACGACGCGAAAGTCGAGGGCGTCGCAGTGCATGTCGATCTTTTCCACGTCACGACGAAAGTGGCGAAGGAGCAAATCGCGCCATTCGTTTATCGGTATCGCAACACCGATCAGTTTGCCAAAGTCGCATCGCAGGAAGTGAAAACGCCGGCCGAGTTTGTTTTTCCGGCGGTGGAAACCGGCCGCTATGTCGTCGCCGCCAGTGCACCTGCTGCGAAAACGCCGCTTGTAAGTGATGAAACCACGGTCAGTGGCGAACAACCGGCCGAGCTTGCCGTCCAAAACGAAACCAGTTTCAAAATCGAACATCGTCCGGAAGCATTCACGCCCGGCGAGAAAGCGGTGTTGTCGATCCAGGCGTCATTCGGCGGTGTCGCCTGGGTTTCGGTCGAAACCGATGAAATTCTGGACACGCTGCTTGTTCCGCTTTCCGGTAACGCTGGTCGCATCGAGGTACCGGTCAAAAAGGAATATGCGCCCAATGCAACGGTCTCGATTTATCTGGTTAAGCCGGGCGGCAAGAACGAATTGCCACGCGAGCGTTTTGCTTCTTCGGAAATAGAAGTGCGCCGGCCAGATCGCGAATTAAAAATTGAGCCGCATCTCGCAAATGCTTCGGTAAAGCCGGGCGAAACTGTTCGCGGCGACGTGCACGTCACTTCGGAAGGCAAGCCAGTGGGAGATGCCGATCTTGTGGTGTTCGCCGTGGACGACGCAGTCTTGAAACTTGGCGACTGGGCACTGCCGAAGATCCTCGAAAATTTTTATCACCGAAATCCATTTTCGGTCCGCAGCTATCAATCGCTCGAGCGCTACATCGAGGAAATCAAACTGCCGAGCCTGACCGAAAAAGGGTTTATCATCGGCGGCGGCGAAGAAGAAGCGGTCCCGAACGTGACCAACGTGCGAAAAGAATTCAAGACGCTTGCGTTTTGGCAGAGCAGTTTGAAAACCGGCAAGGACGGCAAAGCGGAATTTAATTTTACCGCGCCGGACAATCTCACGACGTATCGCGTGGTCGCGCTCGGCCAAACGAAGGCGAACCAATTCGGCGGTGACGCAAGCGCGACGGTGAAGGTTTCCAAGCCGCTGCTTATCAACGCCGCGCTGCCGCGTTTTCTGCGCGATGGCGATGAAGTTGAACTGCGCGCAGTCGTGCAGCAAAACTTTGCC
>Ga0209161_10003828_pt1 | contig 12028 bp, 7 predicted proteins | sample GraSoiAngelo_155_FD_186169 | JGI IMG/M metagenome (GOLD analysis project Ga0209161, IMG submission 186169) | Grasslands soil microbial communities from the Angelo Coastal Reserve, California, USA - 14_1009_13_30cm (SPAdes) (version 2) | ecosystem: Environmental > Terrestrial > Soil > Grasslands ...
GCGAGGCGAGTCTGGGAACGTGGTCGTGCGAGCCGAGCGGCGGCCGCGGAGGCTCGGCGATGCGCGCCGCGAGGCGAGTCTGGGAACGTGGTCGTGCGAGCCGAGCGGCGGCCGCGGAGGCTCGGCGGAGCGCGCCGCGAGGCGAGTCTGGGAACGTGGTCGTGCGAGCCGAGCGGCGGCCGCGGAGGCTCGGCGATGCGCGCCGCGAGGCGAGTCTGGGAACGAGGAGTGTCTGTGACGGACTGCTGCAGTCACGAGGGAAAGAGCGCCGGCGACGCACGGTTCGAGATCAAGAAGGTCGCCGACGGCGTGCACGTCGCGGTCGCCGCGCCGGCCTACAAGGTGAACTCGAACACGGCGATCATCGAGAGCGACGACGGCGTGACCATCGTCGACACACACTCGAAGCCCTCGGCGGCCCGCGTCATCGTGGAACGGTTGCGCGAGATCACGACGAAGCCGGTGCGCTACGTGGTCAACACGCACTTCCACTGGGACCACTGGCACGGCAACGAGGTGTACCCCGCCGCCTACCCGCACGCGGAGATCGTCACCAACCAGCTCACGCGCGAGGCCATGGTGCGCAAGGGGCTCAAGCGGATCCAGGACCACGTCCGCCAGGGCCCGCAGGAGATCGCCCAGCTCAAGGCCGACCTCGCCACGGCCCGGGCGCCCGCCGAGCGCGCGAGGCTGGAGGCCGCCGTCCGCCTCGCCGAGTCGTATCTCGCCGAGGTCAGGGCGCTCCGGCCGGCGCTGCCGACGATCGCCTTCGAGCAGACGATGAAGCTCTACCGGCGCGACCGCGAGATCCACCTCCTCTACCTCGGGCGGGCGCACACCGAGGGGGACGTGTTCGTCTACCTGCCGAGGGAGAAGGTCGTCGTCACGGGCGACGCCGTCATCGGCTGGACGCCCTTTATGGGCGACGGCTATCCGGAGGACTGGGTAACGACGCTCGACCGCCTCGCTCAGCTCGACTTCACGCACATCATCATGGGCCACGGTGACGTCGCCGGCCGCGACTGGCTCCAGACCTTCCGGGCCTACGTCCACGACATGGTCGACGCCGTGCGCGCCGAGGTCGCCGCGGGCGCCACGCTCGAGGAAGCCCAGCAGCGCGTGCCCGAACGGCTCGCCCTCGTGTACGAGAAGCCCTTTTCCCTCTACGGTCACTATCGCCCCTGGCGCCAGGGTCTCCGCGGCAACATCGAGCGCACCTACACGATGGTGAGCTAGGCAGGGCCTCGACATCCGCGCGCAGATTCTGCACGAGTGGGGCGGCCGGCTCCGGTACGAGGCCGTCGGCCACCCGCGCGTCGGTGCGACGGACGCCCTCGTGCGCGTCGAAGCGTGCGGCGTCGGGCTCACCGTGCTCAATTACATGAACGGCAACCACAGCCGCCGGCCGGAGGACCTCCCGCGCATCCCGGGCCACGAGGCCGTCGGCACCGTCGTCGAGGTCGGCGCGGCCGTCACCACGCTCTCCGCCGGGCAGCGCGTGATGAGCTACTTCTATCTCTTTTGCGACGACTGTGATCTCTGCCTCCTCGCGCACGAGCCGCTCTGCCGCCGCCTGCGCGGGCAGGTCGGCGTGGCCGCCGATGGCGGCTACGCCGAATACCTCGCGCTCCCGGCGAGGAATTTCCTTCCGGTGCCCGAGGGCGTCTCGGTCGTTGACGCCACGGCGATTCCCGACGCGATCGCGACGCCGTTCCATGTCAGTCGACGGGCCGCGATCGCTCCGGGCGACACTGTGCTGGTCGTAGGTGCTGCCGGCGGCGTCGGCATCCACATGGTCCAGATGGCCCGGGAGTTCGGCGGCGCGGTCATCGCGATCGACCGGGGGACCCACAAGCTCAAGGCGGTCAGCGAGTTCGGTGCGCTCGCGGCGCTCGACGCCGACACCCCGGATCTCTCCGATTGCGTGCGCGCCGTCGCCCCGGGTGGCGTGGCGGTGGCGATCGATCTCGTGGGCACGGCGCAGACCCTCGGCGCCTGCCTCGAGGCGCTCGGGCCGCGCGGCCGGCTGGTCCTCCTGACGACGTTCCCGGGGGGTGTGACCGAGGTCGCGCCCCGGCGCATGGTGCAGGCGGAGATCAGCATCATCGGATCGCGGTACGCCTCGCGCTGGGAAGTGGCGCAGGCCGCGCGCCTCGTGGCGGCGCGCCGGATCACGCCGGTCGTGTCGGAGGTCGTCCCGCTCCCGAACGTGGAGCACCTGCACGATCGATTGCGGGCGGGGACGCTCCTGGGGCGTGGCGCGACATGCCCGGACCGCTCGTAGGCGTCCGCGTCCTCGACGTCACCACCGTCGTGCTCGGCCCCTGGGCCGCGCAGACCCTGGGCGACCTGGGCGCCGACGTCATCAAGATCGAGCCCCCCGAAGGCGACACGACGCGCCGCCTCGGGCCGGCCCGACACCCCGGCATGGCGGCGTTCTACCTCGCCTGCAACCGGAACAAGCGCAGCCTGGTCCTCGATCTCAAGCAGGCCGCCGGACGCGGCGCGCTGCTCCGGCTCGCGGCGACCGCTGACGTCATCCTGCACAACTTCCGGCCCGGACCGGCGGCGAGGCTCGGCCTCGAGTACGAGGCGTTCCGCGCCGTCAACCCCCGGCTCGTCTACTGCGCGACCTATGGCTTTCGCGCGCGCGGCCCCTACGGCGACAAGCCCGCGTACGACGACGTCATCCAGGCGGCCGCGGGGCTCGCGTCGCTCCAGGCCCCGCTCGTGGGTGAGCCGCGCTACGTACCGACGATCGTCGCCGACAAGACGAGCTCGCTCGCCGTGCTCTCCGCGGTGCTGTCGGCGCTGTTCCACCGCGAGCGGACCGGCGAGGGGCAGGCCATCGAGGTGCCGATGTTCGAGACCGTGGTCGCCTACGTCATGGTGGAGCACCTCTACGGCGAGACGTTCGTCCCACCGCTCGAGACCGCCGGCTACAAGCGGATCCTCAATCGCTGGCGGCGCCCGTTCCGCACGCGGGACGGCTATCTGGCCGTCGTCCCCTATACCGACGCGGACTGGCGGGCGTTCTTCGCGGTCGCCGGGCGGCCGGATCTCCTCGCCGATCCGCGCTTCACGACGCTGGAATCGCGCCTCGCCAACATCGAGGTGCTGTACGAGGAGCTGAGCAAGATCGTCGCCACCCGGAGCTCGGCCGAGTGGCTCGACGCGCTCGATCGCGCGGGCGTCCCGGCGACGATCGTCAACACGCTCGAGACGCTCCTCACCGACCCGCAGCTCGAGGCGACCGGCTTCTGGCAGATCGTCGACCATCCGAGCGAGGGGACGCTGCGTTTGCCCGCGATCCCGACGACGTACAGCCGGACACCCGGCGAGATCCGCCGCCTCCCGCCGCGACTCGGCGAGCACAGCCTCGAGGTGCTCCGCGAAGCGGGATTCGGCGAGGCGGAGATCGACGCCATGCTGGCCTCCGGCGCGACGTCCGTCGTGCCGAGCCCAGGAGCGCCTGGCTCGCGACCCCCAGTATCATGAGCCACGCCGTCGGAGTCCGGGAGGTCGGCTACTTCGATTGCGCGGGTGGCGGGCAGGTGGTGGTCAGCGGCGACGTCGCGTTCGTCGCCCACATGCACGCGCCGAACGGGACGACGCTCGTCGACGTGCGCGACCCCTCGGCCCCGCGGCGGCTGGCGACGCTCGAGGTCCCGACGGGGACGCACTCCCACAAGGTCCGCGCGGCCAACGGGGTCATGCTGGTCAACCGTGAGGCGCAGCCCGCCAACCGTCCCGCGCCCGGGTTCCAGGGGGGCCTCGGGGTCTTCGACGTCTCGAACCCACGCGCGCCGCGCGAGATCGCGTTCTGGCGCTCGGGCGGCGCCGGTGTCCACCGGTTCACCTTCGACGGACGCTACGCGTACATCTCGCCGGAGCTCGACGGCTACGTCGGGAACATCGTGATGATCCTCGACCTCGAGGACCCGCGCCGGCCCAGGGAGGTCGGCCGCTGGTGGATGCCGGGCCAGTGGGTCGCGGGCGGTGAGACGCCGGCCTGGTCGGGCCGCGCGCACCGCTGCCACCACCCGATCCGCCTCGGCACCCGGCTCTACGTGAGCTACTGGCACGGAGGCTTCGTCATCCTCGACATCGAGGACCCGGCGACGCCGCGGCTCGTCTCCGGGCTCGACTGGAGTCCGCCGTTTCCCGCGCCGACGCACACGACCCTCCCGATTCCGTTCCCGCTGCGCGGCCGCCGCGTTCTCGTGGTGACCGACGAGGACGTCGCGAAGCTCGCGCCCGGCCCCCCCTCGTTCCTCTGGCTCGTCGATATCACCGACGAGACGCGGCCCGTCCCGTTCGCCAGCTTCCAGGTCGACGGCGTGGACGGCGCGCCGCAGCCGGAGTTCACCGGCTGTCACCAGCCGTGCGAAGAGGTGCGGGGCACGGAGATCCCCGTCGCCTGGTTCGCGCACGGGCTCCGGATCGTCGACATCGCGGACCCGCACGCCCCGCGCGAAGTCGCGTCGTTCGTTCCGGCGGTCCCCGAGGGTCAGGAGCGCGTGTGCAGCAACGACGTGTGCGTCGATGCGCGCGGCCTGATCTACCTGATCGACCGGGGGCGCGGGCTCCACATCCTCGAGCGCGTCTGACCCGACCAGCCGATGCCGTGAGGCCGACCGATCTCGAGGTTATGCCGGCAGAGACACCTGAAGCTGCCGGGCGAGTTGCTCGCTCCGTTCGACATACTTCGGGACGCCGAGCGCCCGGAACAGCTGATGGGCGGCCCCGAGATCGGTCGCGGCCGCTTCCGCGTTACCCTGGGCGTGTCTGACTCGAGCCAGCTCCAATCGTGTCCGCGCCATCTCGAATCGCGCGCGCATGGAGCCGAAGGTCTGAAGGGCCTCGTCGAGGCGCTCCGCCGCATCGGTGTGGAGCCCGCGCGCGTATGCGATCCGGCCCAGCGTTCGCTGGGCCCACCCGAGTCCGAAACGATACCTGGCATCGCCGGTCACCTGCGTCCCCTGCACCGCGAGGTCTTGCGCTCTTTCGATCTGACCGCTTACGAGGTACGCCTCGCCCAGGAACGTTGCGAACCAGCCGCTCGAGTCGCGGGATCCGAACTTCCGCAGCTCCTCGACGGACCGCTCTAGCAGCGGGATCGCCCGCGCAGGGTCTCCCTGCTCGAGATAGGCGAACCCCAGCGCGCCCGACGCCGACGCGAGATTCACGGGGTCACGCGACACCTCGAGGCTTCGCCGACACGCGTCGATCCCGGCTTCGCATTCTCCGATCGAGGAATGGATCAGCCCGGTGCTCCACATGGTCAGCCCGAGCAGGCGGGGATGGGCGGCTTCAGCGATGGCGTGCGCCCGAGCCTGGGCGCTCAGCGCAGCCTCGAAGTCTCCCATCAAGGCGTAATTCATCCCCACGATCCAGTGCGCAAAGCCCAGGGACCACCGTTCGTCGTTCGGTTCGAGCAAGGTCACGGCGCTCCGGCCGTGTGCCACGCCGTCCCAGGGCTGCCCGGACCAGAATGCCTCGTAGGCCAGTACGAAGTGCGCCTTGCCCATGGTCGCTTCATCGCCAGATCGACTTGCGTCGTCGAGGGCTCGACGGGCATGGGCCACCGCCGGTGCATGGTCTCCCAGCATGTAGTAGGCGGTGGCGAGATGATAAAAGAAGGGCCCGGTCAGCGTCGGATCTCCGAGCCGCTCAACGCGCTCTTGATGTCGGAGCAGGAGATCGAGGTTCTCTCGGAAGCATCCAATGAAAAACAGGGAGACGTTCTGACGAAGGACGAGCTCGTAGAGCCGCCGCTCGCGAATCTCGGCCGGAAGCCGCTCGACTTGCGCCAGGGCTTCCCGCAGCGCTGCCGCCGCCTCCACATGGGCGAATCGCCCGGCCGCTTGCTCGGCGAAGCGTGTGAGGTACTCGACTGCCCGGTCGGCCTCGTCAGTCTTCGCGTAATGATACGCGAGCCGGTCGTAGGCCGCTTCGAGCCGATCGACGTACATCTCCTCCAGGGCTTTGGCGGCCTTGGTGTGAAGCGTCTTGCGACGCGCGTCCGCGACGCTCTCGTAGACCACCTCCTGCGTCAGCGGGTGCTTGAAGATGTAGAGAGATTCCTCGACGCCCGGCCGGGCGTAAAGGAACTCCTGTCGCGTGAGCTCGCGCAGATGCGTCTCGGGGTCGCCCGGCGCATCCAGGATCGCCCGGAGCAGGTGACCGGGAACCTCCCGCCCCACGATGGACGCCGCTTGAAGAACCCGCTTCGGCTCGTCGGGAAGCCGATGAATCCTCGCGAGTAGCACTTCCTGGACCGTGTCCGGAACCGCCGGCACCGCCAGGCTCTCACTTCGATCGCGGGCCACGTGGCACAACTCCTCTAAGAAGAAGGGATTCCCTTCGGCTTTGTCGAGGATCGATCCCACGAGACTCTCCGGTACGTCCGTCTCGAAGACCGAGCGCGCAAGAGTCAGGCTCTGCTCTCGTGAGAGAGGCTCGAGCGCGACCTGCGTCGCGAACGACTTGTCGATCCAGGGGGGCCGATATCCCGGACGATAGCTCGCGAGGAACATGGTCGGCGTGCCCGGGAGGTCCGCGACGAGCGCGGTGAGCAAGTCTTCGGAGGCTCGGTCGATGCAGTGCAGATCCTCCACAGCGAGGATCAACGGGCGGGCGTGGCTGATCCGGAGGACCAACCCGCTGAGCGTTTCGAGCGTACGGAGCTTGATCGCCTCGGGGTCCAGCGCGGCCAGTCGTTCCGTTCCATCCTTCACACCCCAGAGGTGGAGCAGATACGGTGACGCTTGCTCGGCATTCATCCCCACGGCGTTCAGGCCGAGCCGGACCCTCTCACGGATCGCGTCCGAACCCGCGGTCTCGATCAGCCCGAAGTGCTGTCGGAGGATGTCGAGCACGGGAAGATAGGGAATGCCGGCCCCGTAGGAGACGCAGCGCCCTGCGAGGTAGGCAACGGGCTTGTTCCCCACGCGCCGTCGGAGTTCGTAGAGGAGTCGCGACTTCCCGATCCCGGCCTCGCCGACGACGCCCACGACCTGGCCATGTCCTCGCAGGGCCAAGGCCAGCCGGCTCTCGAGGAGCTCGAGGTCCTGCCGGCGCCCGACGAACTTGGACATGCGCCGTCCAATCTCGAGCCCCGGCCGTTCGGGCCCCACGAGCCGAAACGCGGGACGTCCCCCGCCTCGGCCAGCGAGCGGAACAAGGTCGAAGCGCCGCTCGAGCAACGGCGCCGCGGTTTCACTGACGAGGATCGCGTCCGGCTCCGCGTCGCTCACGAGCGCCTCGAGCACGCCCCACGCCCGGTGTTTCGTCTCGAGGTCGATCTCGGAGCGCCGTCCCGTCTCGCGCACGAGGCACTCCGCCATGTGGATCGCGACCTTCAGCCCCGGCCGCTCCACGTCATCACGCCGGGCTCGCTCGGCCGCCTTCTGCATGGCGATGGCGGCATGGGCCGAACGCCGTGGCGCATCTTCAACAGGCTCGAGCCCGAAGGCCGCGACGATTCCCGTGGGCCCTCGCTCCTGGATACGACCGCCAAAGCTCCCGGTCTTCTCCGCGATGACCTCAAGCGCGCGACTGGTGTAGAGAGCATCACTCGCCTTCCGTACGACGAGCGCGGCGCGCAGAAGCGCCAGACGCCGCACCTCCCAGTGCGTGGGCTCCGGAGTCGCTTCGACGTCAGCACCGGCCGACGTCACCGGACCCTCTGAAACCGTCGGCTGGGCCCGACGGCGACGTGAGGTCCGCAGCGCACCCCCGCGCTCAAGCCCGTACTTCTCGATCCGATACCGCAGAGTCCCCCGCGGGATGCCCAGCGATGCGGCGGCACGCACGATGTTCCACTTGGCCCGGCGTAGCGCTTGAAGGAGGCGCTCGCGCTCGATTCCTTCAAGCTCTTCCTTGAAGGGGACGGCCTCCTCGCCATCTGCGCTCTGGGGCGTTTCCATCGCGGTAGGCTCCCGGAGCCCGAGCATTTCCCTCGTGATCAGGGGCGCCTCCTCGAGGAGGGCCACCCGTTCGATCACGTTGCTCAACTCGCGGACATTCCCGGGCCATGGGTGTGCAAGGAGAGCGCCACGACCGTCGGGGGCGAGGCTCTTCGGCGGAAGACCGTAGTCGCGACTGATCCGGTCGAGGAAATGCTCGGCGAGTACCGCGATATCGTCCCCGCGCTCGCGCAGTGGCGGCAGCCAGAGCGTGACGACCGCGAGCCGATGATAGAGGTCTTCGCGGAAGCCACCCTGACGCGCTGCTGCACCGAGATCCTCGTTACTGGCGGTGATGATCCACACGTCCACCGGCTCACTCCGCGTGCTGCCGAGCCGGCGGACCGTCCGATCCTCGACGAACTTGAGGAGTTTGCTCTGAAGGCCCGAAGGCAACAGCCCCACTTCGTCTAGGAAGATCAGCCCTTTGTGGGCGGTCTGGACCAGTCCCGGCTTCGCCTGGCGAGCGTCCGTGAAGGCCCCACGCTCGAAGCCGAACATCTCGGCTTCGAGCAGCGGTTCGGGTATGGCGGCGCAGTTGACATCGACGAACGGGCCATCGCGGCGCGGACCCGCGCGGTGAAGCGCACGGGCAACAAGACCCTTCCCGGTGCCGGTCTCGCCTTGGATGAGGACCGGCGGCAAGCGGCGAGCGTCAGCCTGACGCTGAAGGAGCCGGCCGACGGTCTCGCGCACGGCGACGATCCCCGGACTTTCACCCAGTATCTCCGCGAGCCCGACCATAGGAGGATTCTACGCCGCCACCACTCCCCGCCTGGCGGCTTTCCGCCATTTTTCGCCACCACCACCTATCGCTCCGCACGACGCAACTGCGGGCTTTCGCGCACATCCGCAGTGGCCTCCTTATTGCGTCTGGCGACCGGAATGGGACGCAGCACCGAAGCTAGCGTCCACGAAGGAGACGGACCAATGCGAACAATGACGAAACGCCTAACCTGTGCACTCCTGGCGGCCACCCTCATGGGGACCGGCTGCGCATCGTACGACGGACGAACGGGGATGGAGACGTTCGGACGCGGCATGCTCAACCTCGTTCTGTCGCCCCTGATGATTGCGGCCGGGCTCGCCCAGGGGCTCGCCTTCCTCCCCTACACCCTCGGTATGGGGCTCGGGGAGCTGAACAAAGTCCTCCTGCAGGCGAACGCGGTCTCGCTCGACGACTCATACAAGGCGACGTTCGGCGTGTCCGTCGCCGACCAGCACGTGGATCAAAAGACCGGCGACGTCTATGGCCAGGAAGGCCTCTACGGACGGTTCAAGCCCGAGGCGATCTTCGAGGCCAACCGCGCGTTCCAGCGGCTCCTGGTCTCGCAGGGAATGAAAGAAGACCAGGCTCGCAACTACACGCTCACGGGCAACTACCGCTACGCGTGGAGCCGGGGCCACATCTTGCTCGCCGTGGTCTACCGGCATCCCGGTGCGCAACCGTTTCGCGCGGCGGCGAAGCAGACGGGCATCGTCACGACGTTCCGACCCGACCAGCGGGGCTGGTACGAGCCCTACGAGCGCGATGCGAGCGGCCAGGCGATCGACGAGGTCATCGACTGGGCCGCGATGGAGTACGCTGTCCTCCGCCAGGACAAGCTCGTCGCGACCCTGATGGTCCTCGCGGCCGAGGCCGTCAAGTCCGGCAAGCGAGCACCCGACTACTGGCCGACCGAACGCCGCTGGCAGGCGGGCGAGACGGCGGCGATCCTCCAGGAATCCGCGGACAAGGTCAAGCGCGCGCTCCCGAGCTGATGTCGATAGAAGCGAGGCGTCCCGTGCCCGGGCCGCGATGAGGGCCCGGCTTACCCGATAAGAAAGGAGAGAATTATGAGTCCCAAGACCGTTACGCCCCTCATTGCGCCGGTCGCGCTAATCGGGTCACTCAGAGCCAGGCTGAATCCAAGCGTGACGTCTCGGAAAGTGCTGGGCGGCGTCGCACTGGCGTTCGCCTCGTGGGCGCTGCCGGCGCTCGCCGAGGCCGTCGTCGCGGTGGACTGCAGCAACCCGAAACACACGATCAGCTCGCGCGTGAACTCACCCGGCATCGTCATCGTCGTCAGAGGGACCTGCACGGAGAACGTCGTTATTACCAGCGACGACGTGACGATCACGACGGACGGCGTCAGCCCCGCGACGATCAGCGCCCTGGACACCAGCCAGCCGACGATCCGCCTCGACGGCGCTCATCGCATCCGGATCGACGGGGTGACACCCGGAGGCCTCACCATCAGCGGCGGGACCTACGGGATCCTCGCCTCGCGCGGCTCGACGCTCGACCTGAGCAACTGCACCGTGGCCGGCAACTCGCAGAATGGCGTGGTCGCCAGCTATAGCAGCACCCTCTCGGTCGACTCCTGCACGGTGGGCCCGAATACGGGGAACGGGGTCGGCGCCTCGAACACCGCGTCGCTCGCGATCACGAACAGTACCGTGACCAACAACACGGCCGCAGGCGTCTTCGCGGTCCGCAGCTCGTTCGTCCGGGTCGGTCAGGACCTCGCGGGGACGCCGATCGCCAAGCCCGTCACAGTGAGTGGGAGCGGTGGCAACGGCATCGCCATCAGCGAGAGCTCGGCGGGCAGTGTCGTCGGCGGTGTCGTCGAGAATAGTGGGGCCACGCAGCTTTTCGTCGGTCGGGGCAGCAGCGGCCAGATCGGCCTGGGCAGCAACAACCTGACTGGCGGGGTGACGATCCGGAACGGCGCGTCGCACGGCATCTCGGTCGAGGGGGGAAATGCCACGATCGTCTTCAGCACGATCACGTCGAACGCCTCGACGGGGATCCTTATCTCCAACGCCGGTAGCGCGCGGATCGGGCTCCTGAACGGCGTTGGGTCCGGCGCGACGAGGGTGAGTAGCAATGGTTCGGTGGGCATCCACGTCGCCATCGGCGCCTCCGCCTTCATCGGGGGCACCACGATCGATGGCAACGGCACGGACCCGGGGGCGGGGTTAGGACGCTTCGGCATCCAGGTCTTCCAGGGATCGGTGACGCTCGCCGGCAACAACGTGATCACGAACAATGCGAACACGGGCATCTTCGTCGCTCAGGGCGGCCGGGTCTTGGTCGGTGACGGGGCGTTCGGGCTCGGGACGACCAACACGATCTCCAGCAACGGCAACGGCGGGATCTTCGCCTTCCAAGGGGGAATCATTTCGGCTCGGAACGCGACGATCAGCGACAACACTGGGGCGGCAGTCCAAGCCTTCGAGGCGGGCGTTGTTGAGCTCTTCGGGTCGACAGCGGTGACCGTGCCGGCGGTGGGCTCGACGCCTGGCGCCGTCGTGCAATTCGGCTCAACGCTACAACTGAGCCAAACAGCATCGATCATCAGCGCCACCGGCGACGGCATCCAGACCAGCAACCTCACCGCGATCAGCATAGGCAACGGGAACACCGTCCAGGGCAATGGCGCGGGAGGAGTCGGTGTCCGTTGTTTCAGTAGCCCCCCGCTGACAGCTTCTGCCGTGACGCTGACCGGGAATCTGAGCAACGTGACTGGCGCGACGGGAACCTTCGTCGGCTGCAACGTCTTCCAGTGATCGATCGCATCTCCCGGCCGGGGGGCCCTCCGGGGCTCCCCGGCCGTTGTGCCTGGCGCCATCTCCGGTGTGCACGGGGCAGAGCGTAGAGGAACATGGTCTCCGCGACGTTGATCGTCAACAGTACTGCGATAAAATGTTGGCTCTTCCGCTGGGCACCGCGCCGAGCCGATGTCCTGGCGGGCTGTGGAGCGAGCGGCGTGTAAGGTGTCGCGCTGCGGGCTCCCGGAGGAGGAGTCAGATGAAACGCGCCCCCATCGCGGTCGTCGTCGTCAGCCTCTTCCTGGCCGGCTGCGGAAAGCACTACTGGAACAAGCCCGGCGCTAGCTTCGCCGACTTCTCGCAGGACAGCCGTGAGTGCGCGCAAGAGAACGCCATCTACACGACCGGGAGCAAGTCTTACGGGATCGTCCGGGAAGATCTCTACCGAGCCTGCATGAGAGGCCGCGGGTGGGCGCGTGCCCAGCATCAGGACCCGCCACAGGGATGGTTTCGAGGCATCGAGG
>Ga0209161_10003829_pt1 | contig 12026 bp, 12 predicted proteins | sample GraSoiAngelo_155_FD_186169 | JGI IMG/M metagenome (GOLD analysis project Ga0209161, IMG submission 186169) | Grasslands soil microbial communities from the Angelo Coastal Reserve, California, USA - 14_1009_13_30cm (SPAdes) (version 2) | ecosystem: Environmental > Terrestrial > Soil > Grasslands...
TTGTCAGCGGAGTGAAGAGCATCGACCGCGGCCGTCGTCCGCGGCTACAGCAAACGGGAAGAACCAGAGGATTTCAGCGGAGTACGACTCCGCTGGATGCACAGTCTGGTTTTTGGTCTGACGAGGGTCAGGTTATATTGCCGGCGATCCAATGGAGGTGCCTCTCATACAATCCGATCATCCAGGCCGCTGGTGGATGATGTTGCCGGATGGTCGGATCGAATGCCGGCTTTGCCCGCGATTTTGCAAGCTGAACGAAGGACAACGCGGCTTTTGTTTTGTGCGGCAGCGCGCGGGCGATCGCATGGTCCTGAGGACTTACGGCCGGAGCAGCGGCTTTTGTGTCGATCCGATTGAAAAGAAACCGCTGAATCATTTTCTCCCCGGAACGAGTGTGCTCTCATTTGGAACCGCAGGATGCAATCTTGGGTGCCGGTTTTGCCAAAACTGGGACATCTCCAAAGCGCGCGAGTGGGACAAGCTCGCCGACGCGGCATCGCCGGAGCAAATCGCGCTGGCCGCGCAACGACTCGGCTGCCGATCGGTCGCCTTCACCTACAATGATCCGGTTATCTTCGCCGAATACGCGATCGATGTGGCACAGGCTTGCCGCGAGCGTGGAATCAAGGCGGTCGCGGTTACTGCCGGATACATCACCGATGACGCGCGTCCCGAGTTTTACCGGGAGATGGATGCGGCAAATGTCGATCTTAAAGCATTTACAGACGCCTTTTATCACCGGCTTTGTTTTGCTCAGCTCGGTCCGGTGCTCGATACCCTGAAATATCTCCGATGCGAAACGAACGTTTGGTTTGAAGTCACGACGTTGCTCATTCCTGGCGAGAACGACAGCGAGGCCGAGTTGCATCGCGCGAGCGAGTGGTTCGCGGAAAATCTGGGAGCGGATGTGCCATGGCATTTCACGGCGTTTCATCCCGACTTCAAGATGCTTGATAAGCCGCACACGCCATCCGTAACGCTTAGCCGTGCACGTGAGATCGCGCGTTCGAAGGGTCTGCACTACGTTTACACAGGAAACGTCCATGACAGCGAAGGCGGCAGTACTTGGTGTCCGGGTTGCGGCGAATTACTGATCGAGCGCGACTGGTACGAACTTGGGGAATGGAACCTCGAAGATGGAAAGTGTCGATCTTGCGGCCATGCCATTCCCGGCCGATTTGAAGAACGGGCGGGCGAATGGGGCGCGCGGCGTCTCTCAGTCAAACTAGCAAGTGGCGTTGCGGGCTCTAAATCGCTTTGAAATGCGCCGATTTATTGCCGCCAACGATCTCCATTAGTCGCGTTGCAAATATTTCAGGCGCCGCATGAGCCAGTTGGCTTCATCGGTGAATCCATCGGCGCGATAGACTCCCTCGAGCGCGGAGTAGCGCTTAAGCAGGTCAAAGTCGATGCTCCATTGCAGCTTCCGCAGGCAAACCGGGCAGAGATGCAATGGGCGACGGTCAGCCTCGGCTAAATGATTTGAGCCGTTCATCAGGCAGTTGAAGTAGGTGCAATGAGCGAGGCCGAACATGTGACTGGTCTCGTGCGCGAGCACTTTGCAACTCCGGCGCAATAGCAGCGTCTCGTAACCGGGCGCCCGCACTTCACCATAAAATGCTGGATCGTACCGGGCAAAACTGTAAACGCCGACACGCTCGCGCACCGAAGCTTGTCCGAAGACGAAGTTCCAGGAAGGCTCCGGATAAAGGTCTTCCATGGTGATAGCGAGAATGCAGAAGGCATCCGCGGGAATGTGGGTTTTGAGAAAATCCAGGACGTCGCCAGTGAGAATCTGCGGATTATTAGTGATTGGATTGCGGCGCGTGACGAAGGTCGAGCCATCAATCTTGACCGGCGGAAGCACTTTCACTTCCATCGCGAAAAATGCAGCCGCGAACTCGCATAGTTTGTCGTTGGAGGGACTGTGCTCAGGTGCGAAATCCCCGAGTGGCTGGAGGTAAATTATATGCTGTTTTTGTCCTGGCCGGTTTGGTTGTGACGCTTTGAACTCGTCGAACGTTTGCCCTCGTTCGTTATGGACAGCGAGCCAGTCGCCCGGTCTTGGTTCTGGAATCGGATCAAAGCCATTTTTATCCGGCGTAAATACGCGTTGGAAGACAGCCGGCAATCCGTTCAGATCACCAATCGCATTGCGAATCGTTTTCTCGTCAGGGGGTATGAAAGCCATTGCTATCGAAGGCAGCAATAAAACAACGATCTTAATCCAGATCCTGGTCATGCGGACGAAAAGCCGCCTTAGTCCCGTCCAAAAACATCGCGCAGTTCGTCTTTGGCCTTCTTCAAGACGCGCTTTTGCTTTTTCGGAAGATTCTTGCCGGCGCGATTAATGTAAAAATTCAGCATCGACATGGCTGATTGATAGGGCGTGCCCTTTCGTCGCTTGCTCCTTTCGGCAGAACGTTTCAACGATAAGGCGACCTGGCGCGGGTTGCTGGATCGGAAAACTTTTGGCCGCAGATCGAGTGCGTCACTGTGCTTGGTGACTCGAGCCGACCAACGCTTTGTCTTTGATGGCTTATTCGCAGGCTTACTCATCGGAACATCGAATCAAAAAAGAGGAGCAAGGTTCTCCATTGTTTCTAACCTTACGGAAGCCAATCCCGCACAGGCGGGACCAGTGGAGCACCTTGCCTAAATTTGTTTCGCACGCCGCTGAAAATCCGCGCGTGTAATTCTTGCACGACTTGCAAAACGACTTCTGGCAACGAAGGGACTGTGTCCGCAGGTTCGGTCTCCACGATTTCGAAGGATTGTAGCTGTAGCCGAGGTCGCCGGCCGGGGCTCCTCAATGAGCCAAGGTCTTACGGCCTGAGCAACGGAATAAAAGCTTCACGATACCGCCACACCAGGAACAGCTCGAGGGCGGTAAATACGAGTGCAGGTGGAAAACCTTCCGGCGCCATGAGGGTATGGAAGATCAAAATGTTGACGAGGATTGCGCCGAGAATCGTAAGACCCAGCGGAACGAAGCGCCCAAGCAGGAGGAGCAAACCCCCAATCACTTGGAGCGCCCCAACGACATAAACGTAACCGCTGGCAAAAAAAACTCGCGTATAGTCACCGGCCAGGGTCTGCGGGATTGGCGGCATGGGGATGAAATGCAAAAAGGCGTTTGAGCCGAAGACGACGAACCCGAGTCCAAGTAGCACGCGAGCGATGATGGTAAGGATTTTCATGAGTGGCCAGAGTGGCGCGATTTTTCGGAAAGTCCAACCTCGATTGTGAACAGTAATAGATGATCGGTGAATAGACACGGTTCACTGATCATTATTCGCCTTTCTTCGGCGGAAAAAGTTTGTTTACGAGTCCGTTAGTCGATTTCTCCAAGAGAATTCCCCACGCGCTAAGCACAATCAGCGTTGCGACAAAGATTAATAGGAATGACCAGGCCGATAATGGCCGGATACGAAGTCCCAACCAGATAACGTAAGGTTGGTGGATGAGATACAGGCCATAGGAGAACGCGCCAACCAAACCCAATAGTTTGGCGACGCCATTTAATCGCCAGATAAACCCAGCGACGCCCACCACCTCGAGTAAACAACAGGCGCCAGTGGCGAAATCAACAAAGACATAAGTAATCCCGTTGTGATACAGCCACAGCGCTGCGGGATAGAACAGTAGTCCGGCGAGCAAACCCATGCCGCGCAAAAGAAACCACTCAACCCGCGCAGGTAATTGTTTGTGCCACATTCCCAAGGCCATCCCCAGCGCAAACTCGGGCAGGCGACAAATGGCAAAGCCTCCAAGGACCCAAAAGCCATGTTGCGGATAGACAACGAGCATCAGGTAGCGCACAAAAAATCCAAGCGCGCACGCCATAAGTAAAAAGGTAAATGGGCCAAAGCGCCGCGCGGCCAAGAAAAGCAGGGGAAAGATGAGATAGAATTGGATGAGCATGGAGAAGTACCACCAGGCGGCGTTGAGATACATGAAATTCATCGTGATATCGATGAAACGCAGGCCAAGTAGACTTAGTATGATGCGGCTATCTACTGGCTCAAGTCGCGCGACGAATGGCGAGACGAGATAGACCAGGTGTGCGACCCAATACATGGGATAGAGGCGTAGAAAGCGCGCGCGGAACCAGCTTCCCCATTTCAGCGACCGCGATTCCGCCCGGCGCGCTGTCGATTCCATTAGCGCCCACCCGCTGAGAATGATGAAAACACCGACCGCGTGGAAACCGATGCCCGAAATTTTCAGCCATACCATCCGGAGAATCGTGACCGCGCTGGCGCCGATACCACTCCAGTCATCGGGTGGGAACTGGGCGTGCTCGAAACAAGTGTTGAAAAAATGAAAATAAACCACCCAGGAAATGGCGAGTGCTTTTGCGATATCGAGCCAGAGCAGCCGCTTCATCGCAGTCGGATTAACAACGTTCCGTTGCCTTGGTCAAGGTGGTGGTCTTTAAATGGTAGCGAGATCTGATCGCGTTTGACCACGATTGACGCCCCCGCCTTCAATCGATAGCGTTTTCCGAGTGCAAGCGGAGCTGGAAAAACTGTTGATCCTGCAAGATCGCGATCAAAAAATCCGGCAGATTGGGATCGAGATAAAGACCCTGCCGCAACAACGAAAGAATCTCGAAGCGCAGGTTGCTGCCACTGCCGCCAGCCTGGAATCGTTGAAACAACGGGCGCGACAGCTGGAGGTCGATCGCAAAAAGTTGGAACTCGACGTCGGGACGCGTCAAAGCACCATTTCGCGGCTAAAGACGCAACAGTACGAGACGCGCAAGAACGACGAGTTTCAGGCAATGGGCCATGAAATCGAGCGCTACGAAAAGGAAATCGTGCAACTCGAAGATCAGGAGCTTGAGCTCATGGAACAAGCAGACAAGTTGCGGGCGGAAATCGCGACGGCCGAGAAGACGGCATCGGCCGGACGCGATTCTGTCAACCGGCAACTAGCCGATCTCGAGGAAAAAACGAAAACGCTGCAAACGCAGCTGGGAGAACTAAAGAACGAACGGGTGCAGCTCGCGCACAACATCGACGAAGAGGTGATGGAGCGTTACGAGCGGTTATTCGCGAGTAAAGGTGACGCCGCCGTGGTCGCGGTCGAGCACGGTGTCTGTACCGGATGTCACATGAAGGTGACGACGGCGACCGCGGTGCACGCCAAAAGTGGAAACGAGATTGTGAGCTGCGAGCAATGTGGCCGCATTCTCTACGTCACGGAGTAGGAACGCTGGAAATGACGAAGTACGAATGCGCGGGAATGACGAAGCACGAATGACGAAGGACGAAGGAATGACGAAAGCCCGAAGTTCTTTTTGCCCGCCAACCGGCTTCGTTTGCCGCGATCAGTTCGCGACTTAGAGAATGTGGCCCAACTGCTCGCGTTTCTCTGTCATTCCGAGCGGAGCCGAGGAATCTCTAACTAATTGAGTTAGAGATGTCTCGACTTCACTCGACATGACAAAAACAGGAAAGATTTTCGGTCCTAAGCAACATCACCGGGCGTCGAATTTCGCTTCGTCATTCGTCATTCGTGCGTCGTCATTCCTCATGTCCTGATTACACATTGAATCTGAATTCGATCACGTCTCCGTCCTTCACGACATAGTCTTTGCCTTCGATCCGCAGTTTGCCCGCTTCACGCGCTTTCGCGAAGGAACCGAGCGCGACGAGATCATCATAATGGGTTACTTCCGCTGCGATAAAGCCGCGCTCGAAATCGGTATGAATTACGCCGGCCGCTTGCGGAGCTTTGTCGTCGGCGTGAATTGTCCACGCGCGTGACTCCTTTTCGCCTGTCGTCAGGTAGGTGCGTAGCCCTAACAAGTGATAGACGGAGCGAATGAGCGCACCAACGCCGCTCTCATTCACTCCGAGATTGCGCAAGTATTCCGCTGCTTCGGCCTCGTCCAGATCAATCAGCTCACTCTCGATTTGGGCGCTGATCACCACCGCTTCAGTTGCGAAGTGACGCGTTGCGTAATCCTGAACCGCTTTCACGTGTTGCGCGGCATTGTAGCCGGGGTCGATGACCCCGGCGCCGCGGTCAGCGACCGCGGCTACAGAAGAGATTGCCGCCAGATCCGATTCTGCGACGTTGCAGGCAAACAGCGTAGGCTTGGAAGTTAATAAGAAGAATTCACGTGCGATTGCCTTCTCTTCCTCAGTTAACGATAACGTGACCGCTGGTTTTCCAGCGTCGAGATGTGGCAGCAGTTTCTCCAGCACGGCATTTTCAGCCTTGGCGCCTTTCGATCCGGCGCGCACTTCTTTTTGCAAGCGATCACGCCGTTTCTGGAGTGATGCGAGATCGGCCAGCACCAGTTCGGTGTTGATTACTTCGATGTCGCGAATCGGATCAATCGTCCCGCTAACATGATGAATATCGGCGCTTTCAAAGCAACGCACTACCTGCACAATCGCGTCCACTTCACGAATGTGACTGAGAAATTGATTGCCTAGTCCTTCGCCCGTGCTCGCCCCTTTCACCAACCCCGCGATGTCCATGAACTCGATCGCAGCCGGCACGATTTTTTGCGAATGCGAAAGCTTCGCGAGGACCTCGAGTCGTGCGTCGGGCACGGTCACCACGCCGACATTCGGATCAATCGTGCAGAATGGATAATTTTCCGCCGGCGCTTTGTGCGTTCGGGTGATGGCATTAAAAAGCGTAGATTTCCCTACGTTCGGCAGTCCGACAATTCCTGCGCTGAGCATGAAGTGCGGACGCTACCGCGCGCGGAGAAGAACCGCAATTTCGGCGCATGTCGGAAGACAGGCCTTCCGGCCTGTGCGCCCAGCGGACATGCTGTCCGCTGAAGGTTGTGGGGTGTCAGCCGGAGTAAAACTTCGCTGGGCGCACAGACTGAAAGTTTGTGTTCCGGGGCAAAGCAGAATTTCGGGCCGGCGGGATTTGAACCCACGACCTGTCGCCGCGGCGACCGTTCTACAAATTCAACACGGCAAGTTCGTCGCGGCCTCGCCCCGTCTTGAAATAGCGCTCTCTTCTCACGGCTTCGGTCCGAGTCGAGAAACTTTCCTTTTTCACGAGAAACCATGGGATTCCGTGGCGCGTGGCCTTGGAATGACCGGCATTATGCCGACGTATCCGATCGTCAAGGTCCTGACATGAACCAACATAGTATCGGCCTGTTTTCATGCTCCGAAGGACATAAACATGACACATGCCTGTCAGGTTTTTAACCTCGGGCCGGCGGGATTTGAACCCACGACCTCTTGAACCCCATTCAAGCGTTCTACCAAGCTGAACTACGGCCCGATTACCCGCAATTATTCACTAACGGCGGCAAAATCGCCAGAGATGAAGTGATTTGAGTCTTCGGGTTACGACCTGTCGCCGCGGCGACCGTTCTACCAAGCTGAACTACGGCCCGATTGCGGGGAATAGTGTTCGCTACTTCGGCGTTGCTGGCAACCTTGTCTGCGGATAGAAAGAACGGCGGCTTCCAAGCTGCCGGCGATCTGGCTTCTGGCGCCGCTAAATTGCTACGGCTCGGAAAAGATCGCCGCCCATTTATAGTATGAAATATCGACACCTCGGGAAATCGGGATTGCAACTGAGCGAGCTTTCGTTTGGCGCGTGGGTCACGTTTGCGCAGCAGATTAGCAATAAAACGGCCGAGCAATTGATGACCATCGCGTACGACAGCGGTGCCAATTTTTTCGATAACGCTGAGGCCTACGCCGAGGGTCGAGCCGAGATCGTGATGGGTAATATTTTGAAAAAGAAAGGGTGGCCGCGCGATACGTTCGTCGTTTCGAGCAAGGTTTTTTGGGGCGGCGACCGGCCTAACCAGGAGGGCCTGAGCCGTAAACATGTCATCGAAGCGTGTCACGCGGCGCTGCGACGGCTACAAGTCGACTATCTCGATTTGTATTTTTGTCATCGCCCTGATCCGAACACACCAATTGAGGAAACGGTGCGAGCAATGAGTGATCTGATCGCGCAGGGCAAAGTTCTTTATTGGGGAACTTCAGAGTGGTCGGCAACTGCTATTCTGCGTGCCCATGCCATCGCAACGGAATTACATTTGGCATCGCCAACCATGGAGCAACCGCAATACAACATGTTTGAGCGCGAGAAGGTGGAGCGCGAGTTTCTGCCGCTTTACGAAAAGGTCGGACTCGGCACCACGGTCTGGTCACCCCTTGCCTCCGGATTGCTCACTGGAAAGTACAACGAAGGTGATCCCGGAGACACTCGCATTTCCATGCCGATGTACTCATGGTTACGCCAGCAGTTCGAGAGTGATGAAGTCCGCAACAGGCTCGCGAAAGTGAAGGAACTCGCGAAGGTAGCAGGCGATCTCGGAGTTACCTTGCCAAAACTCGCGCTCGCGTGGTGCCTGAAAAATCCGAACGTGAGCACCGTCCTCACTGGTGCATCGAAGCCTGAGCAGGTTCGGGAAAACATGAAAGCCGGCGAGGTAGTCGAACAGCTGGATGACGGCGTGATGAAAAGAATCGAGTCGATATTGCAAGGTGCATAAGTAAATAAAAGGCACGCCCACATAAAATGCTCGTCATCCCGAGCGTAGCGCAGCGAAGTCGAGGGATCCCGCCACGCTACGAGAATTTGCCCATCTTAGCGCGACGCGGTTTCAATCAACGGGCAAGATACCCGTTGGCCCCACAGCCAAGATGGCTTTGCTACACGGCAGGCTCATTCGCGCAGATCCTGGAACACAAACTGCCAGTCTGTGCGCCCAGCGGAGTTACCCTCCACGGAATAGGACAAGCCGCGGATAGGACATCCGTGGGGCGCACAGGCTTTAAAGCCTGTGTTCCGTTGGCTTGATGCGCCGATTGTTATTGAGACGTTTCCCGGACAGGCCTAGACCTTGATCATCCGTGCAGTTCGTCAGCAAATGAAGAATCGAACTCGACTTGCCCCGGCCATCCTTTTCTTGGCCGGCATTCTCATCCTTTGCCCCGCTTTTTCGTTTGCTCAGAGCAGAACGATAAGACTAAACGAAACCGCGTTCGCTTATGCTGAAGAACTAATCGCTCAGGGACGTGTTGTCATTGATAAGAAAAATGCGTGGAGAGATCATCATCCGATGGCGGAGGACGAGAACGAGTTCATTCGCGCGCACGGATTCGCTCAATACAGCAAATGGCATCTCGGGATCGATGAGACCCATGCAGAAGCGACCAAAGCCAGATACAAGTTTCCGTTCGGGGATTTCAAAAATGTTCATCGCTGCGGTCTGCTCGCGGTGAAGAGCAGAGCACATCAGTTCGGCTATGCCGACATCGAAAAGGCAGCTACCCAGCTAATCGAGATTATTAATTCGAAAAAGGAAAATCAGCCCGGCGCGGAACACAGACTGCCAGTCAGTGCGCCCAGCGGAGTTACACTTCGCTGAAGAGACAAACCAGTTCAATCAGGAATCCCAGCTGCTCAAAAACCCGTCGATCAACTCTGGCAGGTCGTCGCTGTAGCCGCCTTCGAGAATTGCGGCGGTTGGAATTTTTGCGTCAGCAAGCCATTTGCCGAAAGTCGCGAAATCGTCGCGTTCCAATGTCATTTGAGTAATTGGGTCGTGCTTATACGCATCGAACCCCGCTGAGACCAGCAGCAACTGCGGCTTGAATCCGAGTAACTTTTGCAAGGCTTGCTCCGCGGCACGCACATGGTTGCTGCGCGAAGAGTAAGGTGCGATCGGAAAATTCAAAACATTTGCGAAGGATTTTGTTCCCGTGCCCGGCCAGCCCGGGTATTGGTGAATCGACGCGAACATGATCTTTTCATTATTCGCTACCAATGCCTCGGTGCCATTGCCATGGTGTGCGTCGAAATCCCAAATCGCCACCCGCTCAATCTTCCCTTTTACCGCGGTCCTTGGCCGCGGCCCGGCGTCGGCGACGCCGGTTACAGCGAGAGCATCCAGCGTCGCGACCGCAATGTTGCTGAAGTAACAAAACCCCATCGCGCGATCGCGCAGGGCATGGTGACCGGGCGGCCGCATCAAACTGAAGGCGCGTTTCCCGCCGATTGCTGCGCGTGCTGCTTCCATCGCGGCGCCCGCTGATTGCCGGGCGTAGAAATCGATGTTGGAATGGGCTGGAGTGTCGAGATCGAAATCCTGGTTCGCATTCGCTATCCGCGCGAGATGCTCGCGCGAGTGTGCGCGCAACAATTCCTGATCGGAGGCCGCGCGTGGTTCGCGCCATTGCCAGTGACCGTGCCGACTCTTCAAAAGCGACACGGTCCGTACAATCCGCTCCGGCCGCTCCGGATGACCGGGCCTGCCGTACTCGGTACAACGTGGGTCGTGAAAAATTTGCACGCGATTTTGTTAGCGCGATTTCACAGACGCGACAAACTCCGCCTTATTGTGATTCCAGGTCTAATCGAAATGATGGAGCGCATGCCTTTGGTCGGTAGTCATACACCGCCGCGACAAGAGAAAACTTTTTTTCAATGGTGTTGTTAGTGAGCTTGCTGTTGCCGTATCCGTCCGGGCAATAGAGATAGATTTCGCGATTCAAAATTCGAAATCGTTCCCGTGTCGTGGCCAAATCTTCCAGCACCCTGGCCGCGGTTTTCGGTGGAGCATCGGACAAGAATGTTACGTGTAATTTGGAAAGGTCGATCCCCTACACTCTCAGCAACGGATTGGCGCGAACAATTTGCGCCAGCTCCTTTGACATCTTGATCAAAACCGGGACGATAAAACCGAAATCGCGCTGGATTTTTGCCTCGATCGTTCTGGTCAATTCAGACTTTCGTTCCGATTGAAAAACAACGTTGCCGCTGTGCACATATGTCCTGACTTCACCGAAGCCCAGAGCCGCAAACGATGCCCGCAATCGCTCCATCTTGACCACTTTACCGCACCCGACGTTGATTCCGCGCAGCATCGCAATGTAGGTCATCATTATTGCTTCCCATCCAATTTTGCCGTCGATGTTTTCGGCCGTCTTTCTAAAATTTTCCTTGAATTGCCAATTTGTTCCCGTTAGAAGACAAGTGAAACTCTGTTCGCAAAACCGCACACGAAGACAGCGTTAACGCTATGAAAATCTCGCGAATTGTTCTCGCCGTCTTATTCGCATTGGCTGCAAGTGCCAACACGCTTCGCGCTGTGCCCTCCCTTCCAACATTTAGCTTTCACGAGAATGGCAATGGCCAGCTCGAACTTCCCCTTCTCTTTGGCGGCGGCGTCATTCCCTTACCTGGCACGCTCACATCCGATCCCGGACCGGGCGGGCTGGCGAGTGCTCTGGCTTTTACGGCGCACCCTCAGGTGGCCCCCTTTCCGGTGGGCGATGTGGTGCTGCTCGACGCGAGCGGCCACGTTTCCGACATCCTGCGGTTCGATCCGGAAACAAGCCCCGCACCAGGAGCGCCCCAGCTAATCTTCTTCTATTCGAACGATCACGCGGGTCTGCTGGCTGACACGGGGCTTCCCTCTCTGATGTTTAGCAACACGGTGACTATTCAGGAGAACGCGTCCGGTCCAACCATTTATACCCCAGGTGAAGGCCAGCCAGGCTTCTCTACCGATTCGCCTCTGGGAGATAGCTTCCTCATATTCTCGACACCGGACACAGGATCGACGCTCTTGATCCTAGGCGCGGCCAGTGCGGGGTTCGTGTTCCTCCGCTGGAAAATGCCAGCGGTGTGACCTCCGCACATGCTGAATCAGGTTAATCACTCTGCCAGCACGGCGGAGAGATAACGAATCTCATCGCTAACATCTGCTGGGTCTTGCACGATATGCGCGACCTCGTCGCGCAGAAGCAAGCGATAACGTTGCCGCAAGTTATGCATTTGCCTTTTTACCATCGATCCTGCGCCTCTTGCGCTCATAACCTCGGCGGCACCTAGCCGCAGGGTCTCGGATCTTCGGTTCAAAGCTTATCCAAATACAAGCGTTTGGGTGAGAACCTTACGAATCGTAATCTTCTATCTAGTTCCTGTGACCGGAGCTACCTCGTGGCTATTTCGAGTAGCTCGGTCGGCGCTGGACTCGGCAGCTGCATCAGCTCGATCGTCGTGCCGTCGGG
>Ga0209161_10003834_pt1 | contig 12021 bp, 9 predicted proteins | sample GraSoiAngelo_155_FD_186169 | JGI IMG/M metagenome (GOLD analysis project Ga0209161, IMG submission 186169) | Grasslands soil microbial communities from the Angelo Coastal Reserve, California, USA - 14_1009_13_30cm (SPAdes) (version 2) | ecosystem: Environmental > Terrestrial > Soil > Grasslands ...
TCGCCCGCTCTAAGGAAGCACCAGGCACTCTGATAACTATCGGGGGAAGATACTACAAGCAATATCGAGGAATGGGAAGCCCATCTGCCATGGCCAAGAGATTCTCGTCCGACCGATACGCTCAACCCTCGAAGGGCTTACCTGAGGGGGTCGAGGGTTGGGTCCCGTACAAGGGCGAGCTCAGCGTAGTGGTGCAAGAGATGGTCGCAGGGCTACAAGCATCCATGGGATATGCTGGGGCAAGAACGATTCCCGAACTCTGGGAAAAGTCTAAGCTCGCAGGCATTACCAATTCCGGGGCTGAAGAAGCAAGACCACACGATATATTGCTCCCATCTGAGTCTCCAGAAAGGGTCTAGGAGACCACTTTTCCTCCGATTATTGTCCGGACTACCCTTGTTTCTCGCAGGGATTCGAGACTGGACTGGTAGGGATCTCTGTCTAACACAACCATGTCGGCAGCATTTCCCGCACCCAAGGTGCCTCTGAAGTTTTCGGAGAAAGACGCGTAAGCAGAGTTCTTTGTATAAGCTACCAGAACTTTACCCACCGTCAGTCTCTCCTTTTTGTCGAGACCGGGCCGTGACACCGCCGACCACATCCCCTCGAACGGATTGGGATCCTCCACGGGGCAGTCGGACCCGGCAGTGAGCATGATTCCCGCTCTGCTCATTGAGGCGAAAGGGTAGAGTTCAGAGAGCCGTCCGTGCCCCAGCCGATCGTTCGCCCATTGGTCCGAGTACACGAATCTTGGCTGTACGGATGCGATTATCCCTAGTCTTCGCATTTCCCTCATCGACGCTTCACTCACAATCGATGCATGTTCAATCCGATGTCGAAGCTGTCTACAACCCTCTGGCCCAAAGGTGCCCCCGAGGATTCGGACTGCGAGGTCTACAGCTTTATCTCCGATAGCATGGATGCAAAGTTGGAATCCGGATTTTTTCGCCTTCGACGCTATCTCGGCCAGTTCTTCTTGACTCATGACAAGCATGCCGCTTGAGGATGGGTCGTCGCGGTATGGCTCGTTTAAGGCGGCCGTCCGAGCTCCCAAGGATCCGTCAAGGTACAACTTCACTCCTCCGACGTGAAAAGAGTCTCCGTTTTTCTCACTTGAGAGTTCCAAGGGTGCGAGACTGTCCACAAGCTTTGCTGGTACGATCGCGTAGATGGATTGCGGAATCTTCTGTTCCTGTTTCAACTCTCGCAAAGAATTCAGCTCGGCTAAACTGCCGATGATACAGTGTAGTGATGTCAAGCCAAGCCTTGCAAGCTTCCTAGAGGCGTAGACCAAGGCCTTCTTGGTCTCGTCCATCGACTCCGGGACGACCTTCTCAACGAGTTCTATGGCAGTCTCCTTTAGGACCCCGTTGGGCGTTCCTTGTGGATCCCTGACAATCTGCCCTCCTGAGGGATTCGTGGAGAGGTTGTCGATTCCTGCGACAGAAAGAGCGGCTGAGTTGGCGACCGCTACGTGGCCGCAGATTCGCTTGAGGAAGACGGGGCTTGAAGTTGCAAGATCTAGATCGTCTTTTGTAGGGTAGCGGTGCTCCCGAAGCTTCTCATCGTCCCACCCTCTGCCTAGGACCCACGCGTTTGGAGATCTAGTGCTGCTCCAATTCGCGATCCGCCTCTTGATTTCCTCAATAGATCGCGAACGAGAGAGATTGAGAGTGCGAAGAAGCATTCCGTAATTTAAGAGATGAATGTGTGAGTCGGAGAAGCCCGGTAATACTGTCCGGCTGCGAAGATTGACTACTCGTGTAGGCTTCGACTTGAGCTTGAGAATCTCCCGATTCGAGCCAAGATCGGTAACCCTACCCTTCGAAATCGCTGTTGCTTCGAAGCGTCTTCGGGATTCCGGTTCCGGGTAGATCCTGCCATTGTAGAGGATGAGATCGGTAACAGGCAATGTAACAGGCAAGATTATCCTGTCTGGAACCGCTTGATGGAGATTTCAGCATTGGGCTGTTAGCGTGCCTGCTCTCGGCCAGATATTTCTCCAAACTGCCGTTTTGTGTCGCGAGGATCAACTACTTTTGAGATTTTTGGGAGAAGGGTCTCGCCAGCTGAAGCTGATCTGGGCGAGTCTCACATTTCAGGGCCCAGAATGCATAGATCCGACGTTTTCGAGATCGCGGATTAAGCGTAGAGGTCAACGCGAAAAAGATGCAAGTTCAAATCGCCTGCCCCGATTTCTGATCGGGGCTTGTTCTGCGCTTGTCCTCTTTGAAAAAGGAGCAATCTGCGAATTCCCAAGCCGTTGACTGGCCGGGTAGGGGGATGTTTTGTGTCGGTCCTGACAGATAATTTTCTCAGAAGAATTAAGTGCATCAATCAAACTTTGAAGCTTACGGAAGGGCCCGACCCCGTTTTGAACGCGAATTCTCTGCTGAAACGGTTTTCAGATGACGATTCGTGATCTGTGAGAAAATGAAATGTCCCGGTCAGAGACTAATTGGCGAGCAGAGAAGAAAGAGAAGGGTCAATGTTGGCGGGATCGCTGATCGGCGGCCCGCAGGTTTTCCCCGCGCAAACGTAAGCTACTGGAGCCTTCCCAGCATCGAACCCGAGACGATCTATCTGGTCTACGTCCCTGGCTGGATCCAGATACCTTACGTATCTTCTGGCAGGATAGAGCTTCAGAGCTTCTGCCTTGAACGCGATGAATTGTTTCGACTTGGAAGGTGCGATAATTGTGATCCCTATAGGACCGTTAAAGTATGAATCGAGCGCCAGCGCATAACTCGCTCCCGTAACTCCGTATCTCTCATAGTCGGCATTGAATAACTCGAGTGCTTTGCCCGCAACGGTTGCATAGTTGGCTTTCTCTAAGAGCCATGATAGTCGCAGGAGTCCATTTGCGATCATGCTGTTCTCATCAATTGGCTTGTCTCTGGTCCTGAGTTCGCCCAAGTTGGAATCCTCCGAAGGAATATCGTAGAAGCCTCCTGAAGTCTTGTCGTTCAACTTCTCAATCGAATCCTCCGCCATTGCGACGGCTTTGTCGAGATAGGCTCGCTTGCCCGAGTATTCGTAAGCGTCCAGAAGTGAATGGAGCAACGGCCCGTAATCCACCAAGAGTCCTTTCAACTTCACACCCTCCTCTTCTCTCCAGTAGTGAAAGGGCAGTCCTCCGTCCTCTTGAAGACCCAGGATGCGGTCTAGGGTCTTCAAAGCAAACTTGCCGAGTTCCGACCGGTCCAAGACGATACTCGAAAGAAGGAAGGCCGAGACGAGTAGCGCATTGTAATTCGTGTAGAGTGTCCTATCAATCGCCGGGGTCTTGCGAGTGCTACGCCCTAAGAGATCGAGTTTGTAGTACTCCTCATCTGCATCCTGACTTCCGAAGAATCCTCCCTTCTCCAAGTCCGCCAAACTCGAATTCACGTACTTCACGATTCCGTCTGCCCTATCTCGGTATAGCTGTCTACCAGTTAATTGGAAGGCATGTAAGTATACAGCCAGAAGTTTCGCATTATCCTCCGCCATCTTCTCGAAGTGGGGAATCGACCAGTCCCGAGTAGTGCTGTACCTGAAGAATCCCTGTTCTACCTGATCATAGATTCCTCCGTTACCCATCTTGTCAAGGGTCTTCGTTGCGACGGTCAGCATTTCTTTCTCCCCGTGATAGTGGTAGCGTAATAGCGCATACTCCAACGCCTCGGTGTGGGGGAATTTCGGCTCGAAACCAAAGCCGCCATAATCTATGTCAAAGTTGACCGCCACAGTTGTTGCAATGTCCTTTGTGATCGTGTCCGACAAGACTTCGTTTTTGGCTTGAGGAATTCGCGTTGGCTGGAGCTTGCTCCCAATTTTCCCCTTGTTTGTTCCATAGAAGTCTAGAACGGAGCGGAGGACTTCCCTCAACTGCTCAGGAGGAATGTAGGTTCCGCCGGTGATGATTCTCCCTTCATTGTCCAAGAAAGCTGTAGTAGGCCAACCCCCCATATTGTACCGACGATTAACGTCGGGTCTCCTGTCGGTGTCGACTCTAACAGGAACGAAGTTCTTGTTCACTAAGTCGATGACCACTGGATCCTTGTAGGATGTGTTGTCCATAACGTGGCACCAGTGGCACCAAGAACCCGTTATGTCCAATAGAATCGGCTTCCCAAGCGACTTCGCCTTCTCAAAACTCTCTTTTCCCCATTCCAGCCACTGAATCTTATTCATGAGGGAGCCGACAGCCTGCAATCGTCGAGAATCATATAAGAACCCTAGAGTCACTCGATGGCAGAGAATGCCCAAGTCTCGGACACGGGCGACACAACGCCCAGGTTATTCTAGCGTTATCGCCACATTGAATAGAGCACTCTCAAACGAGCCTTTAGCCAAGGCGTTGACGAGGTCAGTGCAGATATTGCGAGCAAATTCGGACCACTTTGACTGGGTAGGTATCTATCTCGTGCGAGAAAAAGATCTGATATTGGAGGCGTATGCAGGGGATGAGGAGACTGAGCACGTTAGGATACCCATAGGAGAGGGAATCTGCGGCTCCGCAGCTAAAGAAGGAGCGACGATTGTGGTCCCGGACGTTAGCAAGGACCCGAGTTATCTCATGTGCTTCGCCACAACCCGGTCAGAGATCGTCGTCCCGATAAAGGGAAAGAAAGGAGTCCTCGGAGAGATAGATATCGACAGCAATCGACTATCCGCCTTCAACCAAGAAGATCGAGAGATTCTTGAAGAGGCAGCGTCGCTTCTAGCTCGTCGTATTGAGAGTGAGGACAAGATTTCTCATGAACCTTCAGCTCTGTGAGCCGCGGCGCTCGATACAATTTCCCGAACTGATCCGTATCTGTTCTTTTCGAGAAACCTTCCGATTCCTGTGGTCACTTCTCGGAAAACGTCGAGACCTTTACTCGTGATGGCGCTTCCGATCTGGACTGCTGATGCACCTGCCATCATCATCTGCACCGCGCCCTTCCAATCCTCAATTCCACCGACTCCAATGATAGGGATGCGAACTGCCTGCCTAATTTGATAGACCGCTCTGAGCGCGATTGGATGTATGGCTGGACCCGAGAGTCCGCCGAGGACGCCTCCAAGGATCGGGAAGCCTGAATCTACGTCGACTGCCGTTCCCAAGACCGTGTTTATCGCCGTGATAGCGTCGGCACCCGCCCTTTCGGCAGCCCTGGCGACTTCAGTGATGTCGGTAACATTTGGGCTTAGCTTTACGAACACAGGGACACGGACTCGACTCTTCACAGTTTGAGTAACCTCGGCAACAACCTTCGGGCGTTGGCCGATCTCAACCCCTACCTCCTTGACGTGGGGGCATGAAACATTCAGCTCCACGGCGATAGCGCCGCCTTTTTCTCCTACTACTGCAGCCTCGGCAAACTCCTCTGCGTCAAAGCCGAAGACGCTAGCTATGACCGGAACTCTTTGCCTCGAAGCGGTCTCGACTTCTTCCCGCATCTCTTCCATTCCCGGGTTGGGTATGCCCAGAGCGTTGAGAAACCCGCCCTCGACTTCAATGAAAGATGGGTTTCTGTACCCTTCCCTCCCCTTCCTATTGAACGACTTACTGACGACGGCGCCTGCACCTGCCCTAAAGACCCGGATCATCATTTCGCCCGAGACTCCTAGAATCCCGGAGGCTAGAATTGTGGGATTGGGGAGTTTAATACCCGCAAATTCTACCGATAAATCCGGTTCCAAGTGCGTCTAAGCATGAACACTATCGCCTTGATAATTATCTTCGCGCGAATGTCACGCCATCGCCACATTCTCGTCTTAGAGTCAGGGGTAGGGTCTTGAAAGCGTACCTGATCGATTCCCCCGCCGGACTGTTTCTACTCGAAAAAACGGGGAAGATTTCGGAACGGGCACTCTTTGCCCATAATCCGAGTGACGCCGCCGCTCAGTTGAAACAAGTCCTCAACGGGGAACTCCCCCCAGAGTCCTCAGCTTTCGGCCAACGGCTTTCCCAGTTAGAACTCGACCAGGTTACCGTGGACAGCGAGCCTCTAGCGAGGCTGGCCCGTTCAATCGTCAAAGCAGAAGTTGTGCAAGACGAGAACGACCCTACCGTTTCAAAGCTCAGAAACAGACTGCCATCGATTCTAGTTCGCCTTAGGATCATCGAATCGAAAGATGAATATGAGCAATTCGTCCGAGACGTTTCCCTTGAACTTGCCAAGACGGCGATAACGGAGGCTACAACGAAACGGGATCTCTATGCAATTCAAACAGTGCGCAGTATCGAAGACCTGGACAAGATTCTCAACCTTCTCGCCGGCAGAGTCAGAGAGTGGTATGGCCTCCACTTCCCCGAACTGGATCGCTTAGTGGAAAAACACGACTCGTACATTCGACTCGTTCATAGTCTCGGAGCCAGAGATTCATTCTCATACGACGCCTTGACAAAACTCGGCATACCACAAGACAAGGCGACGCAGATCTCAGCATCGGCCGAGAAGTCTTCTGGGGCCGAAATGACAGGCACGGATCTAGAATGGCTACGTCAGGTCTGCGGAACAGTGCTTGAACTGTATGGCTTGAGAGAAGCTGCCGAGAAATACACCGACAAGATCATGGGAGAGGTAGCACCGAACATGACCTCAGTCCTCGGCGCAGTTCTCTCCGCGAAACTCATCTCCATGGCAGGAGGACTCGAGAATATCGCAAAGATGCCATCAAGCACCCTCCAAGTGCTCGGAGCAGAAAAAGCGCTCTTCAGAACGCTAAAGACTGGAGCTAGACCGCCGAAGCATGGTGTCATCTTTCAATACGCACCGATCCATCAGTCGCCAAAATGGCTTCGCGGAAAGATCGCGAGAGCAGTTGCTGGAAAACTCGCCATAGCAGCCCGAATGGACGCGTATGGGGGAGGTGACAAGGGGCAGGGGCTTAAGGACGCACTCGAAAAGAAGATCGTAGATCTGAAAGGTCGTTATCAAGGTCCACCTCGCAAGAGAGAGCATGGAAGGACGTGGCGCCCGCCAGCACAAGAAGTTCGAAGGGATATACTGGGTACTCCGAGAGGGAGAGGAGAGACTGGCCACACTCAGCCAGGACCCCGGGACGACCGTCTACGGGGAAGACACCGCAAGGATCGGAGATAGAGAGTATCGGGTCTGGGACCCATATAGGAGTAAGCTCGCTGCCGCAGTGCTGAAAGGGCTGTCTGAAGTTCCTATCAAACCCGGGAATAGTGTTCTCTACCTCGGGGCGGCAAGTGGCACCACCGCCAGTCACGTGAGCGACATCGTAGGAGAGAAGGGACGAGTCTACTGTGTAGAGTTCGCTCAGAGATCATTTAGAGACCTAGTTAATAACACGAGTAAGAACAGGAGAAATATGACCCCAATCTTCGGAGACGCAAGGTTTCCAGAAAAGTACAGGAGCATCGTCCAAGGGGTCAACACTCTCTACGCTGACATCGCACAACCGGACCAGGCAAGAATCCTCTCTGAGAACATCCATCAGTATCTCAGCGACAATGGAGATTTCATGTTAGCGGTAAAGGCTAGAAGCATCAATGTCTCGGAGGAACCATCAACAATTTTTCAACGAGAAAGAACCGTCCTTGAGGAAAAAGGCTACCGGGTGAAAGAAATGATCCGACTCGACCCGTTCGAAAAAGACCACTGTATGATTCTGGGCAGCAAACGGTGAACTCGACTTGGAGCAGCGTGATCGGTTCTTTGACGCACTGCTTCGCGATGACATGAGAAAGCTCAACTCTCATCTTCCTAAGAACCGTAGAACCCTGAAAGAACTTCTGAGCGATCCCGCCCCGAAGGTTCCAGCTGCGTCTGGGGACCCTATCAAGATGAAGAAGGATGAGCTTGAAGAACTGTCTCGTTCTCTTCCTACTGAAGCAAATACACGTGTAAAGCTACCGATTGTTCTGCTCAGAAGGAGAGACCTCGGACGAGGGGCCTACACAGTTATGGGAGATAGGTACGAAGAGTATGCAATGTTGCTGCTGGCTGAATCCTTCAACGGAAGTTTCGAAGAGTACAGAGAACAGAAATCAGACGTAGCCATACTATTCAAACCACAAATTAGTCTGTTGATGAGAAGATTTCACTCGTTACTAATACTCGGATTTGGGAGTTCGGACATACGCGGGTAGAATCCGCCTATGAGCAATGTCCGTGATGTCAAGTCACGGAGATGACAACTCTAACGTTCATTAGCGAAGGCTTCGATGCGAAAACAGCCCACAGGATGAATAAGCCAGACTACCAGTACGATTCCGACTGAAGGTGAGTAATTTCTCCGAGTACTTGAGAAGTCTACGAATCGATACTGAGGGTCCATTTTCCTGCAGGCAGGCGCGGGGATGCTCGAATTGGCACAACTTTGACGTTCAGCTTCTTGCGCTTCGTCGTGGTCTTCAAGTAGTATTTCCTCATCCTCATCTCACATGGCACGAAATATAACGCTTTCCGATGCCAAAAAGGGGATTGATGAAGAGCAAGTTGACTTCTGACGGCAGAAAAAACAATAGTGAACTATCTAGGTTGAAGATGAGAAGATCGTCCAATATAATGATGTATTTTCGTCGAGAGCACCTAATTGCCGAGAATTACATGAGGCGACAAACCTTCAGAATTGACTTGAACGCCATGATGCTCCTCAGCTACTTTTCGAACTGGAGAACTGCTTCGGAGGCCTCAGAGAGGCTGAGCGGTTATACCAGAGAGTCCGTCTTTCACACGATTCAGAACCTAAGAGACAGCGGTTTGCTTATCACCAAAGATTCTAGTGAGAACAAGCTAGAAAACAAATTTGGAAAGGAATGGCAGTGGCCGACAGCCTCCCGGTACTATCACTTTTCCACCAAGATCGACGACCCCCACAATTCGACCGAAGAGATTAACCGATATTACGATAAATATCTCAAGGGAAGAAGACAACCACCAATTTACAAGTCTTATCCTAGACAACCTAACATCGAACTGGTGAAAGGACCTGACCGCGAAGCCCCATTTTTCGCAACGCTTCGCAGGAGACACTCGACGAGAGAACTCTCTGGGAAACCGATAAGCTTCAATGAAATGTCAAGACTCGCTTACTACACCTGGGGAAGGATCGCATCCTACAAAACTCGCGAGTTCGGTGAGCTGCTCCACAAGACCAGTCCCTCTGCTGGAGCCCGCCACCCAATAGAAACCTACGCCATCGTCAATAATGTCAGCAGGATTGAGCCTGGGATATACCACTACTCTGTAAAAGACCACTCGCTTGAACTTCTCAAAGCTGGAGATTTCCGAGAGAGATGCATAACACTGACTGCGGGTCATTCATGGACAAGAAACGCCAGCGCCCTGTTCATAATGACAGCTGTCGTTGCACGAACGGCTTGGAAATATAGGGTGCCACGAGTCTACAGGGCATTCCTACTTGACGCCGGACACCTCTCCCAGTCGTTTCTTCTAGTCGCTACAGCTCTCGGACTAGGCTCCTTCTGCATTGGCATATTCCGCGACAACTTGATCGAGAAAGAATTGAATCTCGATGGGGTTTCTGAGACAGTTCTCTTCGCTGTAGGAGTCGGGCACCCTCTCAGGAGTCAACGCGGACCAGGCAAGAACCTCTTACATGGTCATCCTCAGACTCTGCCATTGGAAGACTGATTCCAGCTAGCGTCTCAAGACCTAGCCATTCCCGCTAGTTCGAGTTTGAGGCGTCCCGTGTGAGCATTTCGAACATTCAAGAAACAGGTCCGAGAGCGCTGGTAACTGACCCCTGAACCTCAGACATTCATAGCATCTAGTGCCCATATTCCACTCGACCTGTTCAACGCTTAATTACGCGGCAAATCTTCATCTCAACTGGTCTTTGCTTGCCCGATGATTCAATAGCAAAACGTGTCGTCCAAACCTCGTTGAGAATCCATGAGGACGACATGGTTGTCATCGATACCTGGCAACATACTATCGACCTGGCGAGTGACATTGCACTCGAATGCCTCAGGACCGGTGCAAAGCCTCTGATCACACTTATGACCGACCGATTGTGGTGGAAGGCTTTGGAGGAGATACCTGAACAATATTTCCGCAAGACCCCGCGACATATCCTGAGTGCGATGGAGAGTGCTACAGTCTGGATTGGGATCGGCGGTCCCGAAGACCCGGCGAAGTTCAGAGAGGTTCCCTCCTCCCGTCTCGAGCCATTTTTCGAAGGAGACAAACCACTCGTAGACAAGACCATTGAGAGAAAGATCCGAGTCTTGCAAGTTCTGCTCGGCGATGTCACCCCCCAACGAGCCCGGGCTTACGGTTTCGACTATGCCAGATGGATCAAGAACACTGAGGACGCGATCAGGGTTGACTACCCAAAAATGACGGAGTTAGGAAAGAAGATTGCCGGCCGTCTCGAACGGGCATCGAAGGTCCACATCACTTCAAAGATCGGAACGGATCTCAGGTTTGACATTACGAAACGGCCCGTACACATCGAGGACGGAATTGTAGACCAAGAAGACATGGAACGAGGCCTCGTCTCTACTCAACTTCCCTCAGGGAAAGTCGAAGTGCCCCCGATCGAAACTAGCGCTCGAGGCACTGTTGTGCTCGATACTCCTAGAGCCCTGAAGGGACGTCTCATAACCGATCTTCAGTTTGTCTTTGAGAAAGGAAGGATCAAGGAATTCCACGCCAAAAAATACGAGGATGTGTTCAGAGAGGTCTTCGAAGCTACTCAAGGCGACAAGGACAAGATTGGGCAGTTTGCTCTTGGGTTGAATCCCAAGATAGAGATAATCGGATATCGCACCGACGAGCTGGCTCTGGGAACAGCGACTATCGGAATCGGCGCTAACAAAGGAATCGGGGGACAGAACGATAGTAGCCTGGCATTCTCAGGGACGCTCACAAAACCGACCATCGACATCGATGGGTTGGCCATCATGGTCGACGGCAAGCTCGTAATCTGACCCCATTGTAATTATCGATACCCTGTCAAACAAGTAAAAGGGAAACCACGTACGAAGCACCGAATAGATCTTCTCATCCTCGACTCAAAGGAAACCATCTCAGTAGCCAACTCCACAGAGGACGACCTCGACGTCATAGACGACGGAGGAGTCGCAATCGATAGAGGCAGGATTGTTGAGGCTGCTTCATCTCAGCTACTCCAAAGAAAGTACTCCGCTTCAAGACAGATACTCGCAACAGAGGAGATAATCCTCCCCGGCTTTGTAGACCCCCATACCCACCTAGTATTTCCAGGATCAAGAGAAGAAGAATTTGAACAAAGACTTCGAGGAGCGTCATACCTCGACATTCTCCGCAAAGGAGGAGGAATTATGGAAACCGTCAACAAGACACGCCAGACAACTGAGGACAGGCTCTCCTCAATCGCTCAGAGCCGTCTCGACGCTATGCTAGAGGGCGGAACAACCACACTGGAGATCAAGAGCGGATATGGGCTCAGCCTGCAAGATGAGCTGAAAATCCTTAGAGTCATCCGCCAGCTGAAGAGACAGAATCCATGCAAGATAGCTGCAACATTTCTCGGCGCCCACTCAATACCCACCGGAATGATTCCCGAAGATTATGCAAAGATGGTCATGGAGGAAATGATTCCTGCAGTTCATCAGGAAAGACTTGCGGAATTCTGCGATGTCTTCTGCGAAAAAGGAGTCTTTAACCCAGAGCTTTCGAAAGAAATATTGAGAGCGGGAATCAGGAACGGTCTTAGGCCTAGGATACACGCAGACCAGTTCTCAGACAGCCAAGCCGCAAGAGTGGCAAACGACGTTAGGGCGACGTCGGCTGATCACCTCGTGCATTCGGAATTAGGCGAGCTGCAGAGAATGGGCGAAACTTCGGTAATTCCAGTTCTTCTTCCTGCCTCCTCGCACAGTCTGATGAGCGAGGACTATGCGCCTGCGAGGGACATGTTATCACAAGGACTCCCAGTGGCATTGGGAACCGACTTTAGTCCGTCCAACTGGATTCTCGGACTGCTGACAGTTGCCGCGGTTGCGACCAGAGGACTCCGGATGAAAGCAGCGGAGATCATTCGCGGAATCACGATCAACGCAGCCAGATC
>Ga0209161_10003838_pt1 | contig 12012 bp, 11 predicted proteins | sample GraSoiAngelo_155_FD_186169 | JGI IMG/M metagenome (GOLD analysis project Ga0209161, IMG submission 186169) | Grasslands soil microbial communities from the Angelo Coastal Reserve, California, USA - 14_1009_13_30cm (SPAdes) (version 2) | ecosystem: Environmental > Terrestrial > Soil > Grasslands...
CCGGTGTTGGTGGAGGAGTTGTCTGCGGAAGAAAACTGTTAAGCGGTCGTCACGGCTTCGCCGGATCCATCGGTCACCACGTCATTCGGGAAGGTGGACGCGAGTGCAACTGCGGACGACGCGGCTGCCTGGAGGCATACGTCTCCACTGTTGCTCTGATTCGCGAATACAAAGAGCGCGGTGGCTCGATCGCCCATGGTCAGACGCTCGATGCTCAGACGCTCGACGATGCCGCCGTCGCTTGGAAAATCAATCACCTCGCCGCTACTGGTGCTCCCGCCGCCGTGGGCGCATATCAGGCTCTCGGCGAATATCTGGCTGAGGGTGTCGCCAACATCTTCAACCTATTTGATCCGGAAGCAGTGCTGATTTCCGGCGGACTGGTGGAAGGTCAGCCGCAGTTCGTCGCCAGAGTCGGCGAGCGCGTTTCTGCCCTGTTGCACTTCGGCCGCAAACGCAAGCCCTGTGTAAAGGCGGCCACTTCCGGACGTCTTGCCGGCGTGCAGGGCGCAGCTACCCTGGTGTTTGAAGCACAACGCTAGTTTCTGTCTGGCAGGTCTCGACGTTGTTTCCCTAATGAATTTGCCTCGCAGGAGTCGAAAAACTTTGAAACGTAATCGTGGCTGGCTCACCGCTCTCCTCATCGCCCTCTTCTTGGCTTCAGCATCGGCACAACATCAGACGGTCCGCCTGGAACTGATCCCGCCCTCTCCGGTAACCGACAAGGTGATTCTCGATATCCGCGGCGCGGTTGAAAACGACGGCGACTCGGAGCGGCAATATGCGATTTCGCTATACCTGGACCGTGAGACGCCAGCCGCTCTTCTCCACACCGAGAACAAAAAAAAAGTGCCCGCTCATGGCAACATCGGAATCTACTATCGCCATTCCACAGAACAGTGGGCGGGCCAGCACCGCCTGATCATGACCGCGACGAGTGCAGGTTCGCGAGTTCGCGTCGTACGCCAACTGGATGTCCTACGCTCGCAGATTCGCTCGACCCGCACCATCGACGGCGCCTGGGTGGGCATCGCACATTGGAGCGACGAAGAAGGTCGTCCTTGGAATTCGACGATCCGCAAGCTGACTGAGGCCGACTGGCGCCAACAGATCCGCGGCATGCACAGCCTGGGCATGGACACGGTCGTCATTCAGGAGAGCTTCCGCAACCAGGAATACTACGGTAGGAATTCCATCTCCAGCACGGGCTACAAAGGGCTGGCCTACTATCCATCCGCACTTTTCCCGGGACGTGCACAGGTTGCCGCCCATGACGCTCTCGAGGCTATCCTGTCGGAAGCGGACAAGCTGCAAATGAATGTTTTTCTTGGCGTCGGCATGTATGCCTGGTTCGATTTCGGCGCCGATTCGCTTGCTTGGCACAAGAAAGTTGCCCAGGAGCTATGGCAGCGTTATGGCCATCATCCCTCTTTCTACGGCTGGTATGTATCTGAGGAGACCTACGGCAGCCTGATCCCCGACGAAGGCGATGCAGCGAAGGAGCGCTACCGGCAGGAAGTCATCACGTTCTTCCGCGAGTTTCAGGCCTTCTGCCGCAAGCTTGCCCCCGAAAAGCCAATCATGCTGGCGCCAAACGCCCACGGCATGCTGATGTCGCAGGATGTCTGGCCGCTCGTGCTCGAGCATCTGGATATCGTCTGCCCCTTTGCTTTTCATCGCATGCCCGAAGGAGACATCACCGGCGAACAGTCGGCGCAGATTTGGCAGGCCATGTGCGATAAGGCAGGAGCACATCTGTGGATGGATATGGAAGCATTTCTATTCGATGACAACGCCCTCGTTCCACGTCCGATCGTTGGCTTGATTCAGGATCTGCAACGCTTCCCGAATTTTGAGAAGATTCTCTGCTACCAGTACTCCGGAATCTTCAATTCTCCTGAAACGAAGGTTCAACCGGGCGGGCATCCCACAGTCGTTCTCTATCGCGACTACCTGGAGTATCGGCAACATCATCGCAGCGATAAACTGACCCAAGCGAACTGAAGTTGTACGAGACAGCATCTCATCATGTTTGAGGAGCACCCTGCGTGGCACGTGATTTGATTTGATACGCCATGGACGGAGAGTTGATGCGGCACAATCCACGAAGAGGACTAACAGAAGTACGCACGCTGTGTTTCTGCTTGCTGATCTCCGCGCAAGTGCTTGCAGCACAGAGTCCCAAGCCGACTCACGAACGAGCGGATCAGCCGGCCAATTCGCGTTTACCCGAAGTCCATTTGGATGGCCATTATTTCGTACGCGATGGGAAACGCTTCATCCCAGTCGGAGCGCACTGGGTTCCAGCGAAGGCAGCGATGCAATGGCCAATGGAGTGGGATCCCAAGGACATCGAGGCGGACTTCGCCAAGATGCACCAATTGGGCTACAGCATTGTGCGGCTCGACATGCTATGGGCGTGGTTCGAGCCCCGGCCGGGTGACTACAATCCAGGTGCGTTTCAACAGCTCGATTACCTGGTTTCCCTCGCCCACAAATACCAGATCTATCTCCATCCGAGCCTGTTCATCGGCGGCGAAGTCGGTGAGGCCTATTGGGATGTGCCTTGGCGCCACGGGCGGCATCCTCATGCCGATCCGGATATGTTGCACCTCGAAACCAATCTCGCTGCGGAATTCGGCCGTCATTACGCCAATGAGAGCGCGATCATCGCCTGGGACCTAACCGATGAACCTCCATTCTGGATCGTTGACGGGCAGACCAGTGATGCGATGGCGATCAACTGGACGCGGCTGATTGTTGACGGCATTCGTCAGTACGATAAGCTCCATCCCATCGTCGTCGGGACTAGCGGCCAGGAAACCAGCCACGGTCCATTTAGGGCCGACGATATCGCCCAGTTCGTAGATTTCTTCAGCGTCCATCCATTTACGCTCTACGCTCCAGACCTCTTCCCCGACGCTTTGCTGTCGGCTCGCGGAACCTACGGAGCAGCCTTTGAGATCGCTCTTTCCCAGGGCGTGGGACGCCCCGTCATGATTCATGAGATGGGTGCGTCCACTGCGCAATTCTCGCCCGAGCGAGTTGCCGCCTACGATCGCGCGCAGATCTACTCTGGCCTTGGCACAGGCAGCATCGGTGTCGATCTGTGGTGCTACACCGATGCCTCTCCCGCACAGTTTCACAAAGCGCCATACCTTCGTACGCCTCAGGAAACTGGCTGGGGAATGACCACGTGGGATCGTCAAGACAAGCCGCTCGCCAAAGAGTTCGAGAAGCTTTCCCAGATTGTCGGCCGGCTGGATCTCACCGGCATCTCGCCCTCTCCAGCAGACATCGGCATCGTGATCCCGGATGAATGGGCCAAGCCTCATGGAGATTTTTCTCACTTTGGCTTAAGCGGACCGGAAGTGGTCCCATACGTGTCTCTTGCTGACGCCGATGCTATCCCCGGACGGCCGCAGCCCGACGCAAGCGCGGCTAATCGCTGGCTGATGAGTTCCGCCCTGACCACTTTCATCATCGCCCGCCGGGCCGGGTTAAAAGCCGACTTTCCGCGCGAGTACGCGGACTGGGCAAAGCGGCCTATGCTCTTCATGCCCTCCCCGATTACAAGTACCGGTGATCCGTTCCTGACGCACGTGCATTCGGACTTCTATGAGAAAGCGAGAAAGTACGTCGAAAACGGAGGCTTCTTGTACGCATCAGTTGCCTCCGACGGCGCAATCCCGGAGATGGCTTCTCTGTTCGGTGCGCGCCTGGTGGACCGTGCGATAAGTTCGGAGATCACGCTGAAGTTCGTCGCGCCATTTGGCGACTTCAAGCCGGGCGATACTCTCCACTACATTGTTCCCTCCGCCACCACCGAATCCTGGGGCACTCTTCTGGAGGTAACTACCGGCAAGATCATCGCGGTCGATCAGGATGGTCATCCTGCCCTTGTGGCCAACACGCTGGGCTCAGGCAAGACTCTGCTGAGCGCCTACCCACTCGAGCACTACCTTGCTGGTGTCCCGGCGGTTTTCGACAAGCCTGAGTACACGCACCGAATCTACGCGGGCTTTCGCGACTGGGCTGGCGTGAAGCCCGTCTTTCACGCGGATCGGCCCACGGTTGAGGTTTCCACCCTAAACGGCGATCGTCGCGGCTACGTTGTCGTAGTGAATCACAGCGATCAAACGGAGAATGTGAAGATCTCCACCACTATACCCGCACGTGCGGTGACCAGGGTCTCGCCTGAGGGATCGAAGCCAATAACCATGGATGGACCAAGCTGGAGAATAGATCTCGGACCCTACGAGGGCGCGATTGTGGAGTGGAAGCAATGATCCCAACACGGCATGCGGGGAGAAGATGATCGCCGCGGTTGACATCGGCGGAACCAAGATAGGCGTTGGAATGGTCGATTCCGATGGTCGCGTGCTGTCGCGGGTTCAAACGCCGACGGCACCCGCTGACGGGTACGCGAACGCGCTTGATCGAATTGTGAACATGTTGCGGGATGCATCTACAAGCAGTGGAATGAGAATCACCGGCATTGGCATCGGTTCCACCGGAGGTCCTGAACCTGGGCAACGAGCATGCCAGAAATCAACTGCTTGTGGTCCTGCACAAGCTAACGCCTCCGGCCCTTCCCTGGGCTTCCATGTACTGGATCTTCGATGTGTTCACCCTGGCGATGGTTGCGGTTCTTGTCTTCAGCCGCTTTCCTCGCGTGGAACGTGCCGCCGACGAACGGGCCGGCTCCGTGGAGATGTACGGCAGCCTCTTCCGCAAACCGATGGTTTGGGCCTTTTTCCTTTGCGTTTTTGCTTACGTGGGCTCGGAGCAAGGGACGGCTGACTGGATCTCTAAGTTTCTTTCCCAATATCACGGGTACGACCCACACACGACCGGAGCGACTGCACTCTCCTGGTTCTGGGGCCTGCTTACTGCGGGTTGTTTCATCGGAATGCTGCTTCTGAGGATTTTCGACAGCCGTCCTGATCGGCACCTGCCTGGGAGCCCTCTTGTGCTTGACCGCAGCCTTGTTTGGTCCGGCGAATGTTTCAGTCATTGCTTTCCCCGGGATTGGTCTTTTCGCATCCGTGATGTGGCCCATTCTGGTTTCGTTGGCGCTCAATTCAGTTTCTGAGCATCACGGTTCCTTCGCTGGAATTTTGAGCACCGGCATTATGGGTGGCGCCGTGGTGCCCCTCATCATCGGACGGATCGGCGATCACCTCGGACTGCGAGCGGGAGTCGCGTTTCTCTATGTCACTTTTGCTTGTGTTCTTAGTGTTGGCTTCTGGGCCAAGCCGCTCATCGCGAACGCGACCGTCAGTTTCAAGAAAGCAGAAGTTCAGACTACTGGCTAACGTCCGGTAGAGGAGAACTTATGTACGCGTCGCACCGAACTCTCCGTCATGCACTTCTAGTTCTTACTATCACCGGCAATGTCGTAGGACAGCAGAAAACGGAAACCAGCCAGGTTAGAGCGATCCCCTATTTGAAGTTGACGACCCCGCGGCACGTCATGCCCGAGGCGCAGAAGTGGGAGGGCGATCAGTTTCCCCACACGCTGAGCGTCCTCGAACTCAAGCGCGGCGGATTCCGCTACTGGGGCTGGTACGGGCTGAACGAAGGAAGAGGAATTGGGCTGGCCCGGCCTTCGGTCCTGGCCAAGGCAGATCCAAAGCACAAAGACCTCCTATACTTCGCGATCACCCGTGATTACGACACGCCGAGCAGCCACATTGTCTTGGCCTCGTCGAAGGACGGCATTCACCTTAGTGAGGAGAAAGTTCTGGTGTGGAGTGTGCCTAATCAGCGGAACCAGAATCCGAATCTGTTTCGCGATCCGCGGTCGGGACGTTCGTCGCCCGCTGCTGTGTTGCCGGGAGTTCCTAGCAGACATGCTGACGTCTTTCCGACTCTGGTCCAGCTTGGTGCGCGCTTACGCGCTCTGCGGCGCCGAAAGGTCGGAAAAGAAAACGTAGGCTCACCAAATAATCGACTTTTTCCAAAAGGCTGACGATGGGCTCGGACTTCGGAATGAAGCAATCGACTACTTCGAGGTCGCGCGACGGCAGGCACTCATCGCTGGACAAGAGCGCGATGGGAACGTCCGGTTTGGAATCCTTCATGCGGGCCGCGGCCATGTCACCATTCATTTCTGGCATGTGGAAGTCAAGGAGCACCAAGTCCACCGAATGCGACGTGAAAGCTTGCACCGCCTCCTTGCCGTTGGTCGCGGTGAGGACGCGGTATCCATTTTCTTCAAGCAGCATTTTCAGGCCTTCTAGCACGCTCGGTGTGTCATCGACACAGAGGATTAGTGGTTTCCAACTCATGGGAACACTCCAAGAAATCTTCCGCCTGAGTGGTGGCGGATTCCGGTGGCGCTGTTCCGAGGCGGGCCTCGAAGAAAGGCTTTCAGCGCTTCCGTCGCGAGGGCGGTGGCGGCATGCCCTTGTGACACCTATCGATTGGTCGCTACAATAACCTGCTTTGCCAATATGTCCGCCGCTTCGGCAAGCGTTAAACCGTCGGGAACCGTCTGGAAATTGCTGCGATACTCCTTCTCTTTCACCGCGACTGTTTTGAAGAAAAGCGCCTTGCCTTTCATGTCTACTTCCATGAAGGTGAGGTCCCATTGACCAGGTGAAAGCTCGCGCTGTTCGACGTTAAAATAACCGCCCTTCTCCAAATGCCCCAGCAACCCACCGGCGAATTTCACGTCCGCAATAAGCTGCCCGTGTATACGCACCAGTCTTCGCTGCGTTTCATGCACCCACATCTCACCTTCCATTTCATGGAAGACTCGAGCCTCGCGGGAAGGGGGTTGAAAACTCGGATTAGGCCGGTAACTCAGCCTGATCAGGTCTCCGTCCCGGCCTGCATAAATGAAGGTGAGTGCATCTGGAAGCATCTTGAAAAATGCTTCGCATTGCTCCGTATCTTTTCTCTTCGTCTGCTCGAGTCTTTGCTGCTCTGCTGAATTTCTGACCAGGTTCCCAATCCTCTCCCTCTCGTCCTGTTGCTCTTTGGCGTTCAGCGGTCGTCCTTCAATTGCCACCAATAGCTCGAGGGAGCCTTGCCCGGTCTGAACAACTTCTTTTGCTTTCTGCTTATTTTGCTCTTCTTTGTCCACACGGTACATCCAGCGACCGTGAGTTCCACCTTGAGCTTTGAGTTCGTTAGCGACTACTGCACGCACCAAGTCGTTGGCCGATATTGCCGGGCGAGCAGATGTGGACTGACTAAACGCGGCACCGATCGGCAAAAGAGCAAGCAAACCAGGAAGGGCGTATCGTTCGAGAAAACGCGGTGACATTTGTTTCTCCTGCCTTTCTAGTCATACGTTCGTGCCGTTCGATGAAGGTGTCGATCGCAGGGGTTGCAGTTAGCAGCCGACGGCCGTGTTCAACGTTCCACTCACAGATAAGTTCCTCTTGCTTTCGTCTGGACGAAGGGCCAAATATTCCGTTGCCGGATCACGTCAATCAGCTTGGCCTCAGGCTGCTTCGGCGTAGCGGCTATCCGCGTTGGCCAGGAGTGCCATCATTTCATGGAGCGTAGCAATGTCGAGCTCTGTAATCGAGTTGACGAGTGCCAGCCTGTCACGCACGGATCCAGTAGGATTGAACAACTTGAATTGAATGTTGTGGTCGGAAGCCCATCGTTGCAGAAACAGGAGCATCCCGAGACCGCCGCCTTCTATCGCGCGTACCTCCGAGAGATCAAGCACAATGATTCGTGCGTTGCGCAGCGCCACGACCGCTTCACGTAAATGGAACGCGGCTTCGCTGCGCACGACGCTGCCTTTGCACTCAACGACCGCCAGTTCACCTATTTTCTCAACGTGAAGGTCCAGCATGGCTTCCTCCCGGCCTTACTCGCTCCCCAAGAGCACGAGTCGGGCCATCAGACGCAGCCTGTGTTTTGTGCTCGGTTAAACGGCTGAGGCGGCGAGCGAGCGGAACTTTAGGGAGGTGACCGAGAAAATCTGCGCTACAGCAACTGCTGTATCTCAGCCGCGAACGCGATGGTACCTCCTCTAAACGAGGCACGGCGCTCCCAACTATAGTGTTCACAGCAATGCGACAGAACGGCCTGACAACGGCTCGGGCTCTATTCGGCAACTTGATGACCGGGTTGGGGCATGTGGTGCGGACGAAGTCGCACGCGGCCTTGCTTGCGCAAACTTGCGGCGACCTCGTCTGGGACCGTCGAGTCTTGGGCAGCACGGCCCGCAAAGAGACAACTCTTCTGGCACGCAACGTGCATGGGTTTTTTGGACAGGCGGCCCTAGCCCAAAGGGGAGAACAAGGTTATGACATACGTGATGACCAAGCCTTGCCCAATCTGCAAACAGCAATTAACCAAAAAAGTGCCTACCGATGTCGTACAATGCGCCTGCGGCAAGCATGTTTGGCAGGGATAGTAGCGTAAGCGCAACACGCACCGCCCGGATTGTCTTTTCGATTTGTCCGGGTGACCTCACGCCACAAGACGTTAGGCTAAACGCAAACTCAAGAGCGACGCTCGAGCCTTGCAGTTCTCCTTATCCGGTTCGATGGTCAAATCAAGCAGTGTGACGTTTGAAAGGTCAACAGCGTAGTCCTCTGTCTCTCGCGTGCCGTCCGGCGAACTGAAATTCCACTGCTGCCGCACGATTTCGCGGAATGAACTTCCCCGATCTGGTGACCATCGCAGGGTGAATTCTTGCGTGCGTTTGGTTTCGGTCTCCTCGAACACAACCGAGATGCGTCTGAGCTTTTGTGGCTCGTCAACGATCAGCCGAATCGTCTGGACACCTGGCTCAGCCGTAGGCCGAATCTCAAAACTTTAGTAACACCCGGGGAGGGTCTGGCGGGGCGGCCTATCGCCACGATCGGAGCCTGTCGACATGACCCCACTAATCCTTCAGCGTACTCCCCAGAGCGGTTCGAGGGAGATGATCATCGAGTTCAAGTTCCGTCATCCGGCGCAGTTCGCTGATGTCAGCCCGGCGACCTTTCTCAGCCTCTTCAGATTCAAACTTCGATGTGAGGTAACGGGTGATGTAGCTCTGCATTTCCTCCCTTTGCTCCATTGTCGGCTGATGCCTGTGGTCTGTTCCCGACTGCGGGCAGTCACTGTGCGTGCAGTCTTTCTCGGGATGGACGAGTCCCTTTTCTCCTTCACGCAGCTCGGTCCAGAACCAGCCGGACTCGGCGTATCCAGCATACGTCCCAAGTTTCCACAGATCGTAGGACATCAGTTCTTCCTCATGCGCAGAACGGACACAGACCTCGAATGTACGGGGGCCTTCCGGAATTTCCCTTCTTTGCAGTTGCCTGCCGCATCTGGCTAGCGCCGACCACCGTGGACTCAGTCCCGTCTCGGTTGGCTGATTCACCGCAATGGGTGAACCAATCTTGATACGAGAACAGAATCGCATATCACGGCGACGGAGACAATCGCCTGAAGGTGGGGTGACTTTTGGGCGGAACGTGACCCGTCTAGGTCGTAAATTTCCAAGAAAATTCTATGCCCCTTCCTCTCGGACCCCGGCTCGATTTTCCTTGTAATGCTCCTTAATCTTAATAGGAGCCGGGAAAAGGGTACCTGTATGGAACGCGGCTGGCGCAGGATAGGAGGGGGCAGGACGCATTGGCTGGGCAAGGCGCCTTGGCAGGAGAAACCCCACGTGGGACTCCCCGGCCCCGGCCATATTGCAATAAGTACCGACCCCCTTTTCTGGTGCCCTTGCGCGCACTCTGTCTGAATAGGAGTGACAGTGACACTACCGTTATGATGTGGAAGTGAGAGTGAGGGGGCTGGGCCTGGGCTTGTCCCAAGTCACTCTCGCGAGTGGCGAGTATATTTAGTAAACGAATGACGAGTTACAACATAAACAGAATTCCGCTCACCGAACCGCTGTCGCCTCCAACCAGGGCCCTCAACTCCCCGACCCGACTGTACCTGTAAGATCCCTTTCCGGTCCCTCGCTGATCCCTTTTTCCCAAGATATGAGTCTCGCATGATGCGAGTACTATCTTTGAATCAACGAGTTACGCACGGAAGCTATTGCACCAAACGGACCGCTTCGGCGTCAGGGATGGCCAAGCGGACCGGGCAAAACGGGACCCCAGGGGACCCCCGGGGCGTGCCCCTGTGAGTTCCTACGGCATCTTCTAGGAGCGCCAGAGCGGAGCCCCCGCGTGCGACCGTTCAGTCCGCAGAGAGATGTGGCGCGACGTCCGCCGCAGAGGACGCCGCGCTCGGTCAGGTCGTCAGACACCTGGGCAGGTTCCGGGGTCCGGCTGGTCGATTCTTGGGGATGCGCCCGGAGGTACATGCGGGAAAGTAACGAATAGCACATACGGTATCGTGCCGGTGTTGACGACCTGGTCCACCTCCCCTGGTCGTTCGATGAAGGCCTGCCCCGCGCTGTACGTGGCGACCTCGCATTGGCCGCCATTCGATCCGTAAACTGTGAGCGAGCCCTGCTTGACGATGATCATCGCGCCTCCCGGATGCGAGTGCCAGCCAGAGAAGCCGCCCACATCAACCGTGATCTGCGCCATGGCAACGTCGGTTCCGACTTGAAGCGGGATCGTCCCATCTGACACATCGGTGCCACGCGCCAAGGCGAGTTGCGTAAATATCGGCGGTGGGGACGGCGCGGTGGCACGCGCCTTGAACACCGCCGCTCCCGCTAACGCCAATGCCACAACGGCCATCGCGAATAACGTCTGAGTAAGCTTGCGCTTCATATACCCTCCTTAGCATTCGACCAGCGTCGATCGCGCAAGCAATGGTGGAATTGGGCTGCTGCTCGATCTACTGGTACAAACTAAAGCGGGAAAACGACGCGAAAACAGTAATCGAATGCGAAATTTATTTCGTGCTCGGTTGCGCCGCACTGATCTTGATCGGAGGTTATAATGCCGTACTGTCACGCGCCTGACTACGGTGTGGGGTCAATTGCTATGGCGTCGCCTTCTCCCTCCGGCATCACGCTCTTGCTCAAGGCTTGGAGCGGAGGGGAACAGGATGCGTTAGAGCAACTGCTCCCGCTCGTTTATCACGAATTGCATCGACTTGCTCACCGGTATATGGGGCGGGAACGCCACGGGCACACGCTACAGTCCACGGCCCTGGTTCATGAAGCCTACGAGCGTCTCGTTAATCTGCAGGACGTCAATTGGCAAAACCGCGCACATTTCTTTGCCATCTCGGCGCAATTGATGCGCCGCATTCTGGTGGATTACGCCCGTTCCCGTCGCTATAGCAAGCGGGGAGGCGAAGCGTGCCACGTTGCGCTGAACGAAGCGGTGGCAGTATTTCGCGATCGCCGCAACGACGTCGTCGCCCTCGACGATGCGCTGTGCACTTTGGCGCGCATGGATTCGAGGAAAGCTCAGGTCGTGGAGTTGCGATTTTTTGGCGGCCTGAGCGTAAAGGAGACTGCCGAGGTGCTCTACGTTTCTCCGGAGACGGTGCTGCGCGATTGGAGGCTCGCTAAAGCATGGCTTCTGCGGGAGCTCAGCAATCGTGAGGAGGACCAGGACTGAACCGGTGGAGCCAAATCGAGCAGCTCTATCACGCCGCCCGCGAGCGCGAACCGGCTGCGCGCAGCCAGTTTCTTCTAGAGGCCTGTGCCGACGAAGAGCTTCGCGACGAAGTCGAATCGCTCCTCGGATGTGATGCGGAGGCCGAGGACTTCCTGGAATCGCCCGCCCTCCACATAACTGCCGAAGCCCTGGCGGAAGGACGAACGCGATCGATGGTCGGCCGAGTTCTCGGGCCTTATCAGATCGTCAGTTTCCTTGGCGCGGGCGGTATGGGCGAGGTCTATCGCGCGCGGGATTCTCGCATCGAACGTGACGTGGCGATCAAGGTCCTGCCGCCGGGAATCGCCGCGGATCCCGAGCGATTGGCGCGCTTCGAGCAGGAGGCTCGGGCCACCGGGGCTCTCAACCATCCCAACATCCTTGCCATTCATGATGTCGGTGTGGAGGATGGTGCGCCCTACGTCGTGTACGAGTTGCTCGACGGTGAAACCCTGCGCGACCGGCTGCG
>Ga0209161_10003846_pt1 | contig 11997 bp, 7 predicted proteins | sample GraSoiAngelo_155_FD_186169 | JGI IMG/M metagenome (GOLD analysis project Ga0209161, IMG submission 186169) | Grasslands soil microbial communities from the Angelo Coastal Reserve, California, USA - 14_1009_13_30cm (SPAdes) (version 2) | ecosystem: Environmental > Terrestrial > Soil > Grasslands ...
TGGTGTTCGCGTTGCCCAGGCTGGCGCTTTTCGCCGGCGCCTGTGCCGTCACCGCCGCCCGGAACTCACCGGCGTCGAGCACCGAGGGGAGCCGGGTGACCGATGAGGAGGAAATGCTCGTGCTGACCTGGATCTCCGGGCCGTGTTGCCGGGACTTCTTGGTCGTGATGAGCACCACGCCGTTGGCGGCGTTCGCCCCGTAGATCGCCGCGGCCGAGGCGTCCTTCAACACCGTGATACTCTCGATGTCGTCGGGACTGAGGAAGTTGAGGGGGTCCCGGCTGAGGGAGTCCCGGCCCGCCGAGAGGACGCTCGTTACCGGCATCCCGTCGATGACGTAGAGCGGGTCGCTGCTCGCGTTGACCGAGGTTGCGCCGCGAATCCGAATCTTGAGGCCACCACCGGGTTCGTTGTTGTCCACGACCTGCACGCCCGCCACCTTGCCCTGGATGAGCGCCTGAGGGGTGATGATGCGGCCGGTATTGAACTCCGCCGACGAAACCCGCGCGACGGCGCCGGTGATGTTGCCCACGCGCTGCGTCCCGTAACCGGTCACCACGATTTCCGAGAGACCCACCGCTTGGGGGGATAGGGCAAGGTCGACGCCGACCGTGTCGCCCCCCACGACCGTGACGGACCGCTTGGCCGGCGCGTATCCGATCATCCTCGTCCGCAGAGTGTCCGTGCCCGCGGGGACCCCCGTGATGAGGTAGCGGCCATCCGCCTGGGTCAGCGCGCCGCGGCTCCCGACCGCCACCGTGACCCCGGAGAGAGGCTGGTGGGTCGCGCCGTCGGTGACGTGGCCCCGGATCGTGCCCGTGGGCTGCTGCGCGCTGAGCGGGGCCATCCATAACACCGCCACAAGCGCACCAATGACGCACTCTGCTCGTTTCATACGCGTCCTCTCAAACTGAAGGTGTGGCTCGCATGCCACACCATTCTCCCCTCCCGCGTCGAGTTGTCAAGGACGCTCAGGGCGGAGGCGGACTCTTGACGGCCTATAGTTCCCCCGCCATGCTAGCCGCCCCCAAACCCGCTGAGCGACCATGGGTGAGGCCCTGACCGTTCGTGCCCTGCGCTCCGCGGTCCTGATCTCTCTTCTGCTGCTGGGTGGATGTCGTCCCGAGGGACCGCAGCGCCCACTGTTCAAGCTGCTGACGCCGGCTCAAACGGGCGTCAGGTTCGCCAACACCATCACCACCAGTGATTCCCTGAACGCTCAAACCGACCCCTATGTCTACAACGGTGGGGGAGTGGCCATCGGTGATATCGATAACGACGGGTTACCGGACATTTTCTTCACGGGCAACATGGTCTCGAGCCGCCTGTACGTGAACAAGGGCAACATGCGGTTCGAAGACATCACGCAGCCCGCGGGCGTCACCACACACCGCTGGGCCACCGGCGCCACCATGGTGGACATCAACAACGACGGGTACCTGGATATTTACGTCTCCGTTTCCGGACCCGAATGGTCCAAGCCCGAAGAGCGGGCCAATCTGCTGTTCATCAACAACGGGGATCACACCTTCACGGAAGCGGCCGCACGGTACGGGATCGCCGATACGAGCTTCACCACCCACGCCGTCTTCCTCGATTACAACGGCGACGGCTACCTCGACCTGTTTCTGCTGAACAACTCGCCCGACGACTTTACGCGTGGTGAGGAGGCACGCCCGGCCGGCATCAGCGGCGGGAACCCTCGCAGTTACAACGAGCTGTACCGCAACAACGGCGACGGCACGTTTACCAACGTTTCCGGCGAAGCGGGGATTCTCCGCGAGTTCGGATATGGGCTCGGCGTTGTGGTCAGCGACATCGACGGCGACGGGTGGCCCGACATCTATGTCTCGAACGACATCACGCCCAACGATGTCCTGTATGTCAACAACCGGGATGGAACGTTCACCGATAAGGCCGCCCGCTGGCTCAAGCACACGAGCTTCGCCGGCATGGGCGTCGATATCGCCGACTTCAACAACGACGGCCGGCCCGACATCCTGCAGGTCGACATGATGCCGGCCGCCTTGAACAAGCGAAAACGGATGAGTGGCAACCTGACCTACGGCGGCCAGATGAAGCTGCGCAGCAGAGGATTTCATGCCGCCTACGACGTCAACTCCTTGCAACTCAATAATGGAGTCACGAACGACGGCGATGTCGTCTTCAGTGAGATTGGCCGCCTGGCGGGAGTCGCATACACCGACTGGAGCTGGAGCGCTCTGTTCGCAGACTTCGACAACGATGGCTACAAGGACATCTTCGTCACCAATGGCTATCCCAAGGCCGTGAACGATTTCGACTACCAGACAGCCGTATTCAGGGCACGCCAGGTTGGAGACACCCAGCTAGCACTGAAGCACCTGAAGGAGCTGCACAGTTACGAGGTGCCGAACTATGTCTTCCGGAACGAGGGAGATCTGACATTTACCGATAGAACCAAAGAATGGGGGATGGGCCAGGCGGGCTTTTCGTACGGTGCGGCCTATGCCGACCTCAATAACGACGGGAAGCTCGATCTCGTCGTGAATAACATCGACGCGCCCGCATTCATCTACGAAAATGTCCAATCCAAGGACGACGCTCATCACTACTTGCAGATCAAGTTGGAGGGGGAGTCTCCGAATAGGCGGGGGATCGGATCGAAACTGATCCTCACCGCCGGAGGACAAAAACAATACCTCTACCATTCCCCGTACCGGGGATACATGTCCACCATGGATGATCGAGCGCATTTCGGCCTGGGTCGTGCCACGCGCGTCGATAGCCTGGAAGTGACATGGCCCGATGGACGTCGCCAACTACTGACTGATCTGAACGTTGATCGGACGCTGGTCCTGGAACAGCGAGAGGCAGCAAAGAACGGAGCAACCTCCAGAACCTCCACCAACCTCCACCAACCTCCACCAACTTTCCAGCAGACGCGAGTGTTGAAGTACCGGCACCAGACGGGCGCCGTCCCCGATTACAGTGTCCAGCCTCTCTTGCCATACCAGCCTTCCAGCCAGGGCCCTCCCGTTGCCGTGGGCGACGTGAACGGCGACGGCCTGGACGACGTCTTCATTGGCGGCGCGGCAGGTGTCCCGGGCAAGCTGTTCGTTCAAGGGAAGGACGGCAGCTTCGTCGAATCCACACACGGTCAGCCCTGGGCGGCCGACAAGCAGTTCGCGGATTGGGGGGCGCTGTTCTTCGATGCCAACGGGGACGGTCGTCCGGACCTGTATGTGGCGAGCTGCGGCTATCAGCTCGCACCGGGCTCGCGCTGGTTGCAGGACCGGCTCTATGTCAACCAGGGAGGTGGCAGGTTCGTGAGAGATACCCAAGCGTTGCCGAACATGCCGACCTGCACCGCCGCTGTGGCGGCTGGGGATTTTACCGGCGACGGCAGACCGGATCTGTTCGTCGGCGGTCGCCTGGCACCGCGAAACTATCCCTATCCGACCCGCAGCTACCTGTTACGGAATGACGGGGGTCACTTCACGGATGTCACGGAGGCCGTCGCCCCGGAGCTCGTTCACCCCGGAGGGATGATCACCGCCGCGGTGTGGATCGACGTCGACGGCGACGGGCGATTGGACCTGGTGACGGCGGGGGAATGGATGCCGCTGCAGTTTTATCACAACGACGGCGCCCGATTGCGCGATGTCACGGCATCCATGGGCCTGCCCCCGATGCGGGGGTGGTGGTACAGTCTTGCCTCCGACGATTTCAACCACGATGGCCATCCCGATCTCGTGGCCGGGAATCTGGGCTTGAATTACACATACACGACGTCCGCGAAGGGCAAGTTCGGGGTCTATGCGGCCGATTTCACGGGCAACCAGACGACGGACGTGGTGCTCACACAGGAGCTCGACGGGACTGAATACCCCATGTTCGGGTTGGCGCCATTGGGCAGGGACATCTATCCGCTGGCGGTGCGATTCCCGAGCTATGCGGCGTTTTCCCAGGCCTCGGTCCCGCAGCTATTCGGCGCCGCGCAATTGCAACGTGCCATCCATTATCAGACGGATACCTTCGCCAGCCTCTATCTGCAAAACAATGGAAACGGGACTTTCACCGCGCGTCCATTGCCCAAACTCGCGCAGATCTCACCGATCAGAGGGATCATCGCCCACGACGTCGATGGTGACGGCAACCTGGATCTGATCGTGGCGGGCAACCTGTACGACGCCGAGCCGAACACACCCGCGGCTGACGCCGGCAATGGGCTCTGGGTCAGGGGAGACGGCCAGGGCCACTTCACTTCGGTCGCTCCAGTGGAGAGTGGCTTTCTGGCCCCCCGGGATGTTACGGGACTGGGCCTGATCCATACGCCTGCAGGGAGCGCCGTACTCGTTGCCAATAACGGCGACTCCTTGCAGGCGTTTGTCATCCGGCGTCCGTAGCTTACGGACAGACCGTGCCCCACCCACAGTTCTGGATTAACGCGCCCTGGCTCAACTCGATCTGTATCTGAGGGATGGGATACAGATGATGGCGAGCCTCAAATGGAGCCGCGCCCCCAAGCCACCCGAGCCGATTTGTCTCGGTCGCCAGGTAGTTGGTGATCGTCGTATCGGCGTCACCCCGGCGTCGCAGGTCGAAGAAGCGTTGGCCCTCCATCGCCAGCTCGAGCCGGCGTTCGTACCGCACGGCTGCTCGGGCAAAGACCTGATCAGTCCACGGCGTCGTGTACAGTCCGATCTTGTAGAACGCATATGGAGTCAACAACGAATCCCGACCACTCACGGGATCATTGAGCAAGGGCACGGCGATGCGATCATCCCCCACACATCCGGCAGGCCACGCTCCGGGGTACTTCGCCTGCGTCGCCGCATCCGTGGACCCCGACCCACACCCCTCAGCGGTCTGCCCGGCCCGTGATCGGATCTGATTGACGATCGTCCTCGCGTTCTCGAGGCTCCCCGCCTCTACTTCCGCTTCGGCCAGTTGCAACAGCAGATCCGCGTAGCGGTAGATGTGAATGTGCACGGAATTCAATTGGAACGAGTTCCAACCGACGCTGCTCTGAGCGCCACTGCGCTTTTCATGGACGTTCTTCTTGGGACTGTAAGGGCCCGCGTATGCCCGGTCCCTGTTGAAGGCACTGGTGTGTAGCCCCCAGTCCTTGTAGGGCACGCCATCCCTGCCGGCGGTCCAGTCGAGCCGCGGATCCACGGGAACGGTTGTGTTGGCGGCGAAATTCGTGTCTTTGGCGCCAGTTCCAGTCGGGTTTCCCGTGTTCCACGCAGGATCCGTCACGGCCAGGGGAAGTCCGCTGTCGTTCACGACGAAGAAATTGACCAGATTTTGGGACGGCTGGTGAAAGCCGCAGCAGAATGGGTCCTTATAGGGGAAATTGAGGCGTTCGCCATAGTTGGAATTGTTCCCATCGGGCTCTCCATCGTTGATGGAGGCCTCATACGCCAGGATGGTTTCCTTGCCGTTGGCGAACTGGTGGAAGCCCGTCCAGACGTGATCGAAGCTCGTTTCCAGCGAATAGGCACCGCTCGCTTTGACCAAATTCAAGGTCGTTAATGCGCCGGCGTAGTCGCCCGTGTAGATCTGAACCCTTCCTTTGTAGGCTGTAGCAGACCATTTCGTCGCTCGTCCCACCTGCCCGTTTCGCGGAGTCGCCGGCAGCAGCGCGATGGCCGCGTCCAGGTCCTTGATGATGAGCGTCGCGACTGGATCCACGCGACCCGGACCACAGTCGTGCGCTGGACACAGGTCATTCGGCTTATCGAAGGTCGCATCATCCTCGGTGTAGTAGGGAATATTTCCCCACATCCGCCAGGCCTCGAAGTGATAGTGCGCCCGGAGAAACAGCGCTTCTCCCCGGATCCCGTCCACGTCGGTGGCAGAGATCGCAGCCGGGTTCGATTGCACAACCTTGTTCAGCAAGCGCAACGTCGCGTTGCTGCGGACCACCCCTTCATACACGGCCCGCCACTTATCGTTTAAATAGCCCTCGGCAACGCCGGTCCCCCAGTTGTAGAGCTCGATGTCCTGAATGGCGTTAATATCGCCGTTGTAGGATCCCTTGTGGGCATCACCGCTCGCGACGCTTCCCCACACCCAGTTGCTTGCGGCGGCTCCCCAGCAGTCGCAACCTGCTAGTGAGGCCCCGTCCAACCGCCTGTAAGCGGCAATGAGGATGCCTTCAACTCCCGCCTGGTTTGAGAGCGTCCCTTGATCCAGCGCCCCTTGTGGGGCGACATCGAGAAAGTCCTTGCAGCTATACGTGACGCCGCCCACCAGTATCAGGAACGCCGTCCCGAGCAGCAGCCTGTTCATATCGCGCGTGTTCATCGTCGTCCGTTCCTCGAGAAAAGGCGTTCCCTAGAGCGTGGTGCTGATGCCCACGCTGATCATTTTGTTGTTCGGATACGCACCCCGATCGACACCCCGATACTGGTCTCTGATGTCGCCTGCGGCTCCGAAGATGTTCGCCGCGGGCAACGCCGGATCGAGACCCGAGTACCCCGTGATGGTGAACAGGTTTTCCGCCTGCAGATAGATTCGCGCGGCGGGTATCCAGCGGATCATTCCCGGAGGCACCGTGAATCCGATTTGCAGATTGCGCAGCCTGACGTACGTTCCGCTCTCGAGGTAATAGCTGCTGAACTGGTTGCTGTAGGTATCGCTCTGATCCACGCGTGGATACTTGGCGTTGGGGTTCTGCACCGTTACGTCGTGGCAGCTAGTACTGGTACAAGGTCCGTCCAGAACCACGGAGTTGGCCAGCAGGTCGCTTCGCACGTTGGTCTCGAACACGCGGAAGATGTACCAATACTTTTGCAGGTTGAAGATCTTGTTGCCGAACGTGCCGAACAGGGTCGCGCTCAGGTCCCAGGGTCCCCAGCGCAGCCCGAGATCCAGTCCGGCCGTGAAATCGGGATGGGGACTCCCGATGATCGCGCGGTCGGCCGAGGTGATATGGTGGTCCCCATTCACATCGACGAACTTGATGCGGCCGGGACGGGCGCCGTCGTCCCAGCATTCCCCCACCGGGTCCCCGGTGCCGCATTGCGCGGCGTCCAGCGAATCCCGATAGTAGCCATTCGCGACCAAGCCATAGAACGACCCGATCGGATAGCCCACCTGGTTGATGATGGCATTCTGTTCGCGGGTGACTATCGGACCAAAGAAATACGTCGCCGATCCATCGAGTTTCTCGACCTTGTTGATATAATGGCTGCCGTTGAACGTCACGTTCCAGAGCTTGCCCTCGCCCAGGTTGCCGGCATAGCCGATGGAAAACTCGATGCCTTTGTTGTCCATCTTACCGATATTGATGAAGGGGGCGGATGCGAGGCCCGCGGTACCCGGAAGAGCGGGGGGAAACAGCAGATTGTCCGTTTTCCGGTCGTACACGTCAACGCTGAACGTGCCCTTGCCGTGGAAGAATCCGAGATCCAATCCGACGTTTACCGACTTGTTCTGTTCCCACTTCAGGTCCGGATTGCCCAGTGCCGTCTGCCTGAAGCCGGGCAGCACCGTGGTGCCCGTTCCACCGATATCGTAGAAGGTGTCTCCCACTCCCCCGCCAAATTGGTCGGTGATGCGACCCGAAGGGATGTTCTGATTGCCGGTGATGCCCCACCCGAAGCGGAGCATGGCGTTCGAGACGAGGTCGCTGCCCGAGAGGAAGGATTCCTGCGACAGGCGCCACCCCGCGCCGATGGCGGGGAAGGTACCCCACCGGTGCGCCGGGGCCATCCGCGAGGAGCCGTCGCGTCGGAGGGTGAAGCTCAGAAAGTAGCGGTCGGCAAAATTGTAGTCGAGCTTGCCGAAGAACGACAGCAACGTGCCGATGTCACCCCTGCTGTTCACGTTCTTTGTCTTGGCGTCGCCCAGGGCATCGGTGATATACCGGTAGTCCAGGCCCGTGTTGAGCAGGTTGGAGAGGGTGCCGTTGATCCCCCTGGTCGCGTTGCGGTTCGCCTCCTGTCCGACCAATACGGCGACGTTGTGTCGGTCGAACGAGGTCACGTAATTGAGCGTGTTGCTCCAGGTCCACTCCACGAATGAGCTGAAGTCCTGCGCGATCTGCGTGGCCGTGACGGGCTCTTTGTTCTCCGGCGTGGTCGGCGTGAAGGTTCTCACTGTGCCTTGACCCACGTTGAACCCGAACCTGGTTTTCGCCGTGACGCGGTGCGTGAGGTCCAAGCCGCCAAACACATTCCCGAAGATCCGGCCGTTGGTGTTGCGATCGTCCTTGTGATTCCAGGCGTACCCGAGCGGATTCGATTGATTCCCCAGCGTGGTGGCTTTCCCCGAGGCGAAGTGTCCGCCGATGTCGTACACGGGGACCACCGGCTGCATCAGGATGTTCTTGCCGAGGATGCCGTCTTCGGCATAGCCGCCGGGATCATCCGCGAGCCCGCCGTACACCTGCTCGAGCGCCAGCCCGATATTTTCACCGACGTTGAGCCGGTCCAGGTTGAATGCGGTGTTGACGCGAACGGTGCCGCGCTGGTACCGGTTATACGCGGCCGTTCCGTCCTGCCGGAAGAAATCGAACGAGACGTGGTACGCGTTGTCTTCGCCGCCGCCTGAGACGCCGAGGTACGCGTCCGCAACCGCAGCGGGACTGAACACCGCCTTCCACCAGTTCGTCCCGGCGCTGCCGGGCATGATCAGACTCGTGGGATAGGAATACGCGGTGGGATCCACATCCGCAGTCCTGCACGGGTTCGGCTTACAGTCGTTCGGCCAGATGTATGCGGGAACCGTGGGATTGATCGAATCGCCAAAAACGTTCACCGGGACTTTTAGGTTGGCATTCTGATAGGCTGTCTTGACGACCTGAAAATACTGCAGCGCATCGAGCGTGAGGAAATCGTCATAGCCCCTGACCGGATTGGCGACGCCCGTTCTCACGTCGAGCGTAATCTGGCGCGGTCCCGGTCTGCCCTTTTTCGATTCGATGATGACGACGCCGTTGCTCGCCCGAGACCCGTAGATCGAAGCCGCCGATGCATCTTTCAGGACCTGGATCGACCCCACATCGCCCGGATTCACCCAGTTCAGATACGAGTCCAGCGTGGGCGTACCGTCGATGATGAACAGCGGATCGTTGTTCTGGAACGAGCTGACACCCCGGATCCTGATGGTGGTGCGTGAACCGGGAGAGCCGCTGGCATCGATCGTCACACCGGGAACGCGACCATCGAGCCGCTGCAGCACGCTGGCCGAGCTCTGTCGTTCGACACTTCCGAGGTCGACGCTGGTGACGGCACCCGTAATGTCGGTCCGTTTCTGGGTCGAGTAACCGGTCACGACGACCTCCGGCAACACGCTGATGGCTCGCTCCATCGAGACATTGATGGTCGTGCGCCCGCCGATGTTCGCCCCGACGCCGCGAAACCCGATGAGACCAAACGTCAGCACTCCATCCGACGGAGCCGTCAGGGTGTACTTTCCATTGTCGTCGGTAACCGTACTGGTGGCCGAACCCCGGACGCGCACGGTGACGCCGCGCAGATGCTCGCCCGTTGCCGACGTGACCGTCCCGGAGATGTCGATCTGCTGAGGCTGCTGGGCGACGGCAGGAGCGCGCAACACCAGGGCCATCAGCACACTCATCCCCACTCCACGAAGCAAACGCGTTCTCTGTCGCATGTCGTTCATGGCGGCGTCCTCATCCTGCGGGTCTTCGCATGGCCGTCAGGCCTTGCTTGGCGATCAGCTCGCGATACGTCGTGAGCACTACGTGTCGGGCCTTCAGGGCCCCGGTGAACTTCTGTGACGTGAGCGCATCGAGCTCTCCCTGACGATTCTTGCTCATCTCGGGGAGGGGTTGATCGGTGTTCATGTCCACCAACGCGCCCAGCTCGGCGTCGTCGATCCCCACGTGGGTAACCACGACGTTCACGCCCGGCTTCAGTCGATCGATAAACGCCACGAGGCTGTCCGCCTTACTGCGCGGGGCCGCCCAGTATTGCGGATTGTCCATCGTCTCGCCGAAATACCCCGACATGCCGAGCGCATATTCCCGCGCCAGCCGCTCGGTGAGGTCGCGGAATTCGGGGTAGCGAACCGCCGTGCCCATGTGATAGTCGACGTAATCGATCCTGAGACCCGAGCGGAGCGCGCGCTCGATCTGGACCCGCAGCTCCTTTTCGATTTGCCGCAGATCCGGGTGGTTCTGGTGGAGCGCCTCGGAGGATTGGAAGAAGTATCCATCCGCGTCGACTAGCGTCGGGACGGCCTCGCGGCCCGACACGGGCCCCCACCGATAGTTCTTCCACTCCGAATTGAGCGTCAGATGAATGCCGACGGCGACCACGGGATGTCGCTTCAGAATCTCCACAGTTTCCTGGTACCAGGGACACGCAAACATCACCGACACGGAGACCGGCAGGCCGCTGTCGATGAGTCGCTGCAGCGCCATGTTGACGCTGTGACTCATGCCCGCGTCATCGCTGCGGATAATCAACGAGACCGGGTCGCGAGCCTGACCCGGAAGGGACAGCGGCGAGCCACCGAAAAGGAGAGGCAGGGCCCACCCTACACTACGGATGTGCGCGGCAACAAGGTGACGGCCCGGTGCCATGCGCCTGCCCTCCTACAGCGTGATCGAACACCCAGCGGAACTAAGCGCGGGTTTGAAATACGGCTCGGATGGCAACCTCGCAAGGGGACCGGCCCTCTTGACGGACACAAACGCCGCGGCCATTCTAACGGGCTCGAAACGTGCGCCATGGGAACAATGGGCGATCTGGGCGGGCGCTACGCCGCCTACACCACGCGGCTCGTCGACGGCGTGCTCGCGTCGCCCGGCCACACGCCCGCCGAGCTGCGGCGCGCGGTGCTGGCGCGAGCGTTTGGTCCTCACCCCCTGTCGACACCTGCCATCCCCCCCGCCCTCGCGGCATACGTCGACAAGGTCGCCCGGCACGCCTACCGGGTGACCGACGAGGATCTCGCCGCGCTGCAACGCGCCGGCAACTCCGACGACGCCCTGTTCGAGCTGACCGTCTCGGCAGCCCTCGGCGCGGCCCTGGGCCGGCTCGAGCGCGGGCTCGCCGCCTTGCGGGGCCAAGAGCCCGACTGATGCGGCTACGAGCTGTCGAGCACCGCCATCGCTTCCCGGAGCGGCTGAAGCTCCTGCTCATCCGCCTGGTGAGCGGGCGCCGGGTGCCCGACGTCGTCAAGACGCTCCTCTACCGACCAGAGTTCTTTGGTCGCCCGATGTGCGATTGGACGCAGGCGGTGATGCGCGGGCCCTCACCGTGGAGCGTGGGCGAGCGGGAGCTGTTCGCCGCCTTCACGTCCCGCCTGAACCAGTGCGTGTTCTGAACGGGCGCTCACGGCGCGGTCGCGTCGCTGGCCTTGAAACACGAAAAGAAGGACGACAAGCTGGTCGCGGCGGTGCTGGCGGATTGGCGCACCGCTCCGCTCGATCCCAGGCTGCGGGCGACGCTTGGCTTCCTCGAGAAACTCACCCTCGCGCCCGCCGACGTACGCCCCGCCGACCTCGCCCCGCTCCGCGCCGCCGGCGTCAGCGACGATGGCATCGAGGACGCGATTCACGCGTGCGTCCTGTTCAACATCTACGATCGCCTGGCCGACTCCATGAACTGGTACCTGCCCGGGCCGGACGGTTATGCCGCCTCGGGGCGCAACCTCATGAGGCGTGGCTACCGGTTGTAGGACCGCAGTCCCACCCGCCGCGTGTTGTATGTCTCGACGAACCGCCGGTGCGCGGCGTCGGTCGGGAACGCCTGTTCGGCGCCGTAGGGATAACGCGACATCGCATGGAACGGCAGCGGCTCCACGCTGCCGCCGGCCGCCGTGTTCAAGTCGGCGTCCTTCAGCCAGGCGTCCGTGTAGATGAGGAAGTCCCGCGTCCAGCCGCGAGGTAGCGGGGGCGCCGCGGTCGAGTCGAACTGCAGCGCGACCTCGTCCCCCGGGCCGAAGATGACGTACTGATCGTCCCTCGCGTCGACGAGCGGCAGCACGTCACCGTAGCGCGTGAACGCACCCGGGATCGGCGCCCAGGCCGGC
>Ga0209161_10003852_pt1 | contig 11993 bp, 8 predicted proteins | sample GraSoiAngelo_155_FD_186169 | JGI IMG/M metagenome (GOLD analysis project Ga0209161, IMG submission 186169) | Grasslands soil microbial communities from the Angelo Coastal Reserve, California, USA - 14_1009_13_30cm (SPAdes) (version 2) | ecosystem: Environmental > Terrestrial > Soil > Grasslands ...
GGAAGTCGCAGCGCGAAGTTTCACCACTTTGTGGAATTGCCCGCGTGTTCGTGCATCTCGATCACGCTACCAAATGTGATCGCAGGGAACTTGCTGGGCGAGGTTCCGCTAATAGCTCCACGGCCTGACGATACGTTTCTCGGCGAGGCAGCTTCAACTGTCCACCGGTGAAACGACCCTTCGGGTCAGATTGCCGTCGTTCTGAGTGGGAGTGACCGTTTCGAGCCTTGGATCATGTTCGCCTGAACATTTATACCTTCTCGAGGAAAACGCAAAGCAGTACATGTTGAGCCAATTGGGAATGTGCAAATTTGTGCTTGCACAAAAGTCGCCATTCCTCTTACGATCCGATCTGAATTGATGTCTGCCTCGTATTAGGACATCCGGTAAATTGGGGCCGCTCGCTGAGTAATCTCTCGCATCGATCGCTGACAATCGCGTGTCCGCGAAAGTAGGGTTACGGCAGATCGCTCTAATTTTTGGAAAATGGTCGATCGCACTAATCACTAATCCAAAACACAACCATAATGCGCCTTGGCATCCCTGTGGAGTGAGCGCGGAAAACTTGGTTTGATCGATGAACACATACAATCGGACTGACGGATGATTGTCTAATCAGACAAAATCCTATCGTTACGCCTTTTTTGATTGCCGCACGCCAAATGCTCCGGCCCAGTTTGTGTTCACCGCTTCGCAATCGCTCCCATTCGTCGAGGCTGCCGCGAAAGCCAAGCTCGCAGGCAGTTTTGAAACTCACTCGGGCGATCATCTCGCGGCAGTTCATACTTCTTTTTGTCTAAAAAAGTTTCCGTGGTCTGACGCTTATGTCCTCGATCTTGTGCGGCAGGCGATCCCCCTGCTCATCAACGGGTTGCTTTCATACCCGGCCTTCGTTTCGCGCGTCCCCAAAACCGACGTCAACAAATAATACTGAACACCACTGAAATGGACGAACTTGTTATGTAAAGTGTTATGCAATCCCCTCTTTTGCTTGCTCTGCGATGGGAGCGGAGGGGGTGAGATTCGAACTCACGAGACCTTTCGGCCTTCCGGTTTTCAAGACCGGCGCAATCAACCGCTCTGCCACCCCTCCAGACCAGGCGCGCAATTCCCGATCGCAAATTCATTAACCCATTACTCCACTACTCCAAGTGAAATCACGCAGCCTTTCACTAATGGAGTGATTGAGTGGTGCGGGGCTAAAGTGATTACAAGATTCTCTGGACACTGCGATATGTTCATGTGAACTTATATCGATGGCAAAGAACTACCGGCCTGTTGTTCAAGAGACTCCACAAAGCCGCGCGGTCATTCGCGGGCGAGGCGCATCATGGAGTCCCGCCAATCGGTTCGAGAAGCTGCACATCGATCACAATGATCTTGATGCTGTCAATGTCGATCCGGGAACAGAAGAGCGACCGCGGCGCGCGACGCAATATTTTTACGACGGAACCAAATCGGTCATCACTCGTAACAACAGTCCAGATGTCGGATTCGAGACAAGCCTTAATCCCTATCGGGGCTGCGAGCATGGCTGCATTTATTGTTATGCGCGGCCAACACATGAGTATCTCGGTTTTTCCGCCGGACTCGATTTCGAAAGCAAGATCATGGTGAAAACAAATGCGCCAGAATTATTGCGCGCGGAACTGGAATCACCGCGATGGAAGCCACAAACGTTGGTGATGAGCGGCGTGACCGATCCGTATCAGCCGATCGAGCGAAAACTGTGCATTACGCGCGGCTGCCTCGAAGTTCTCGCAAAATTTCGCAACCCCGTGGCGATCATCACAAAGAACCGCCTGGTTACACGCGACGTCGATCTCTTACGCGGCCTCGCGGCGCACAACGCAGTGGCGGTAAACGTTTCAGTAACTTCGTTGGACTCGAATTTGCAGCGAGTGCTTGAGCCGCGAACTTCTTCGCCTCAAGCGCGCCTTGATGCGATCCGCCAGCTTCGCAGCGCAGGAGTTCCAACTGGCGTGATGGTTGCACCGGTCATTCCGGGGCTGACCGACCATGAAGTTCCGAGAATTCTCGACGCTTGCGCCAAAGCGGGTGCGCAGTTTGCTGCGTATACAATTGTCCGTCTGCCCTGGGCGGTGGCGCCACTGTTTGAACACTGGTTGGAGGAACACTTTCCGGACCGCAAAGAGAAGGTACTTGGGCGCATCCGTGATTTGCGGGGGAACCGACTAAATAACTCTCAATGGCATGCGCGTATGACGGGGCAAGGCATCTTTGCCGAGCACATTGCTTCGATGTTTGCGGTCTCCTGTCGGCGCAACCAAATGTGCGTGCGTCCGAAACTGTCTAGCGCGTCATTTGAAAGACCGACGACACAGCCAGACCTTTTCGGTTGAGATCGTCAATGGTCTTTTTAGGGAAGCTCGTGCAGCCGGATTCTTCGTTGCAAACGAAATAATAAAGCGGCGACTGCGAGCCTGCACTAGGTGCGGAGAGGCGGTTATTGGAGGCCGTGCTGATTCATGAACACCGCGCCAGGTTAAGTCCCCGTTTAATTGCTGGCTCCTCCCCTCGCAGTGCTGCACTGCTGGGTTGGCAGTGCGTAACGGGAGTCGAACGCCGTGTACCAGCCTTGAGAGAGCTTATGCCTTCCCTCGTTTACTTTTCGTCGTTGCCAGATTGTTGACAGAACCAGCGATAATCCCGCCCGCTTTACAGCATCGCGCTAGGATCGTTTTTGATTGCCGCATGGCGAATGATCCGGCCATTATGTCATCGAGGATTTCTGTACATTTAGATTGCGAAATGCCGTCCGATTACAGTAGGTCCTATACCCCATGTCGACTTAACGAAAGGAGAAGAACATGCAGCCTGCAACTCGTGCGAGACTCATCATTGGTCTCGCATTCCTCGCGGCCCTGAGGACATCCGCCGGTCCGGCGCAGGATCGCATCACAATCCTTTATGACGCGTTGGGCAAACCCTCTAGCATGAAAAAGGATTGGGGATACTCCGCTTTGGTGGAGTACGGCGGCAAGCATATTCTTTTCGATACTGGCAACAATGCGGAGATCTTCGCTCAGAATGTTAAGGTCTCGGGGGTTGATCTCAAGAAGCTCGATTTCGCGGTCATCTCACACCGGCACGGGGATCACACCGGTGGCATGAATTACCTGTTGACGGTGAACCCGCAGGTGAAGATCTTCGCGCCGAAAGAGGGATTCGGAGTATTTGGCGCCTCACTGCCTGGAACCTTCTATCGCCAAGACGCCTCACTGCCTGATTATATGCGGTACTACAATGGGAAGCCGCCACAGACGATGACCTTCGGCACGCCATGGCCAAGCGCTAATTTTGTTCTAATTGATGGTGTGACGAAAGCCGCAACAGGAATATCTGTGATCGCAACGGTGTCCCAGACGCCCGGGACTTTGGAGCTGCGTGAGCTCTCGCTCGCAATTGAGACCCCCAAAGGACTGATCCTCGTGGTAGGATGTTCGCATCCGGGAATTGAACGGATCGTCGAGGCGTCGACGGTAATTGACAAGCACGTCTATGCCATCGTTGGGGGACTCCACTTGGTCACAACTCCAGATTCGGAGATTGCGCGGATTGTGACAGCCTTGCATGACAAATGGAAAGTTGATCGCGTGGCACTGGGTCACTGCACAGGCGAGCCCGCGTTTGCTGCATTTGAAAGAACATTCGGTTCTCAATATAATTACGCAGGGCTTGGAAGTGTGATAGAACTTCCATAGACTATCGAGTACCCATGTGAGGTAGCGAGTGATACATCGATCTCGCGGACTGGCCCGGCACGATGACCAACTCACAACACATTTACTAAGTCAGACTGCGTAAAGATTATGGCGGCTTGATCTCAGCTCCGATGCGCTGCCAGAATCGTTTTTGATTGCCGGACGGCGAGTGAAGGGCATGATGGATCAACGCATGCAAATGAGATGTCTCCTGGTCGTGGCGTTATCCGCTGGATCTGCGCTAGCGGAATCTCCGGTTAAGCTTGATTGCACTATTCGCTATTGGAATGAGCCTTTTAAGAAAGAGAAGGAACACGATTATCAACACGGGTATTCGACGACGAAGGTTGCTCCCAAAGATATCGCCTGGCTACGGCCCGGGGCCAGTCCAGTTGGCAGACTTGGTGAGGTAGGTCCTACATACGGTTTTGTTGTGCTCGGTTGGTGCAAAAAGGGCAATATCACCAGCAGCACAGAACTTCGAAATCTTATGATCAAGTTGAGCAAACTAGCGTCGGATCATGGGGCAAACGCCATGAGCTATGACAAGTCCGGCACGGAGATACGCTTCTGTTTCCTTAGACTAGAAGACGCGATTCTTGCTGCTGCCAAACGCGGCAAAGGAAGCACCGCTACTCCTCCCGGCGTTCCCTTTGTTGTCCCGATATCGCGCTAGAATGCGAAATTGATTGCCTCATTATTGATCGCCGCCCGATACGTCATCGGCGAATCTAGGCGCGTTTACGCGTCCCAACTCAACGCGACAAATTCAGCATCGCGCTATATCAGAGAAGAAGCCGGTGGATTCGGCGGACTGGAACCGCTGGATGGGACTGTCCATTTCGATCAGGTAGGCCCTTAATGCACGTCAGTCGCCACCGCGAATTCTCTCTCTCCGTCGGTGAACACGAGCAGCGCTTCGTTTTCCTTTAGGCCGAGTGCTTTTCGAGCGCGATCGAGTTGTTTACTCGAATCGGTGAATTCGACATAACGTTCACCGGCGCTAAGTGGAACTGCAGTTTTGATCTTTGCCCTTTTCATGCCCCGCGGCATTTTTGCGCCGAATTCCACGAGCGCAAGGTATTTTTTGCTGTAGGCAAGTTGTGACTCAATTGCGGGTCGCAATTTCGGCAAAAAAAGGCCCCTTCGGCAAATTTTGCTCACGCCCTCGCTATAATTCGCGCTTGGGTGGGCACATGCTGTTTTCGTAGGTAAAAAGCATTGGCAGCGCGTACGGGAGTCGAACCCGTGTACCAGCCTTGAGAGGGCTGTGTCCTAACCACTAGACGAACGCGCCAAGAACACGATGCGATTAGGAATACTGTAATGACTATGAGCTGGCAAGGTAGCTAATCAAAACCGCTTGTGACGTTTTTCTTTCTTCTTCTTTTGTTTATCTGCGGGCTTCTTAGGCGGAGATGTCCCCGACGGGGTTGGCGTCGGCGTAGAGGTATCTGGGGTAGGCCGCACGCGTGGCTGAGTCAGCAGTCCCTGATGAGAACTCTTTAATCCCTCCAATGCCAACTTGATTTCGGGAGTCGTAGCCAGGGCGGACATGCGTTCGTAGTAGATGTTGTAGTAATTGCGGAGGCGATTCCTCTTTTCTAAATCAGTCCGTGCAGCCTGCGCATACGCCTTCGCAGCCTGCACCTGTGGATCATTCACTGTCCGATTTTTTAGTTGTCGCCATTCTATGTGCACGCGCGCTGCATCAGCTTCTTTTCCGAGCGACCTCGGCTTTGAAAAAGTCTGGTCCAGCTCTGATATCTCCGGCAGCTCGGGGCCGTTAGGGGGCAGGGGGGGAGGAGTTGGTTCGAACTGTTCTTGCCCCTCATAAAGATCCACGGATGGTGGCGCGGCGTCCTGTCCGTGTAGCAGGAGCGCCACGCCAATTAATGCCGTTGAAACGATCAACCCGTATATTCTCATTCCCGGTTTTGACCGCAATTTAACCGAATTTCAGGATGCGGGAAGGCGCTATCCATGATAAAGAACGACGCCGGAGCGCGGGGCGTAGCTTAGCTTGGTAGAGCGCGTGGTTTGGGACCACGAGGTCGGAGGTTCAAATCCTCTCGCCCCGACGTTTGATCGCATCAAACGTTGTAATCCAAGTTAGGAGCGAGTCGCTTTTCCACTACGGGCAACGATTCGCCGCGCCGGGCCGCGTAATCCACCACCTGATCGTGTCCGATCTGCCCAACTCCAAAATATTTTGCCTCAGGATGCGAGAAATAGAGCCCGCTCACACTCGCGCCGGGATGCATTGCAAACGATTCCGTTAGTGTGACGCCCGCGTTGTCCTCGGCATCCAGCAAATCGAACAGCGTTCCCTTCTCTGCGTGGTCGGGACATGCGGGATAACCGGCAGCCGGTCGGATGCCGCGATATTTCTCACGGATTAGATCGGATTGCGACAATTGTTCCTCGCGTCCGAATCCCCATGCGATCCGCGTCTCTTTGTGCAGATACTCGGCAAACGCTTCGGCTAATCGATCTGCCAACGCCTTCGTCATGATGGCGTTGTAATCGTCATGCTGCCGCTTGAACTCTTCGGAGAGTTCGTCTGCACCATGAATCGTAACAGCAAATCCGCCAAGATAGTCCGGCAGCGGCAATGTATGATCGCTGTTAGCCGGCGCCACGAAATCCGCCAGGCAATGGTTGAATTGTCCTGCCGGCTTTTGTATTTGCTGGCGCAGGAAATAGAAGGTGGCGAGCTTCTTCGTGCGATCATCGTCGGCATAAAGATCCAGGTCGTCGCCAACTGAGTTTGCTCGCCAAAAAGCGTGAACACCACGCGCGATCAGGAGATTGTTTGCGACGATCGAATCAAGAAGTTTCTGCGCATCATCGAAAAGCTCGCGCGCCTGTTTGCCAACCTTGGGGTCTTCAAAAATCCCGGGATAACGCCCGCGTAATTCCCAGGCGTGAAAAAACGGCGACCAATCGATGTAATCGGCCAGTGTGCGCAATGAAAAGGAGCGTACCGCGTCATCCTGAACGGAGCGAAGCGAACTTGAAGCATCCCGTTGCGTTACCGTAAGGCTTGTCTTACTGCATTTCGCGACTTGGCTGGGAATGACGGTTTGAAGAACCCGCACCCCTAAAAATTCCGGTTTCGGCGGAGCATAGTTGCTCCAATCAATACCTGTCCGGTTTGCGCGCGCTTCTTTCAGCGTCATCAAATTCTTTCGCTGTGTTCTTGCTGAATGCTCCCGTCGCAAGCGTTCGTAGTCTTCACGCGTTTTCTTATCAAATTCGGACTTGAGGTCTTGGTTGAGCAGCGAATTGACAACACCCACGGCGCGCGACGCGTCCAGAACGTGGACAGTGCTGGCCTGATAATGCGGGGCGATCTTCACCGCGGTGTGTGCCCGGCTCGTAGTTGCGCCACCGATCAAGAGCGGCAAACGTAATCCTTCACGCTGCATTTCCTGCGCCACATGAATCATTTCGTCTAGCGATGGTGTAATCAGACCACTTAGTCCGATCACATCCGCTTGTTTTTCTCTCGCTGTTTCCAGAATCTTTGCGGCCGGCACCATTACACCGAGATCCAAGACTTCGTAGTTGTTACATTGCAGCACTACCCCCACGATGTTTTTGCCGATGTCGTGCACGTCGCCCTTTACCGTCGCCATCACGATGCGCCCCTGCGGTTTCGCGCCAGCAGATTTCTCCGCTTCCATAAACGGCATCAGATAGGCGACAGCTTTTTTCATTACTCGCGCGCTCTTCACGACCTGCGGCAGAAACATTTTGCCGGAACCAAACAAGTCGCCAACCACGCTCATCCCGGCCATAAGCGGGCCCTCGATTACCTCCAGTGGTCGCTTGCATTTTTGACGCGCTTCCTCCGTATCGGTATCGATATAATCGGTGATGCCTTTGACCAACGCGTGTTTGAGCCGTCCCTCCACGGGCTCTGCTCGCCACGCTTCATCAGGCACCCGGGTTTTATCTTTTGCTTTTACGTTTTCCGCAAAATCGACCAGCCGCTCGGTTGCATCGCCTCGCCGATTCAACAGCACGTCTTCGACGCGCTCTCGTAGCGCCGGCTCGATTTCTTCGTAAACCGCGAGCTGCCCTGCGTTGACGATTCCCATGTCGAGGCCTGCGCGGATGGCGTGAAACAGAAACGCGGCGTGCATCGCTTCGCGCACAGTGTTGTTTCCACGAAAGGAGAATGAAATGTTGCTCACGCCGCCGCTGACGCGCGCGCCCGGAAGATTTGTTTTGATCCATCGCGTCGCTTCAAGGAAATCGACCGCGTAATTCCGATGTTCGTCGAGCCCGGTGGCGACAGTCAGAATGTTCGGATCGAAGATGATATCGCTCGCCGGGAAATTCGCGTGTTTGGTCAAGAGGTTGTAAGCACGCGCGCAAATTTCGATTTTGCGTTGGAAACTATCCGCCTGGCCTTGGTCGTCGAACGCCATCACGATCGTGGCGGCGCCATATCGCCTGATTAATCTGGCCTGCCGGAGAAAATCTTCTTCGCCGTTTTTCAGGCTTATGGAGTTCACCACTGCTTTTCCCTGCAGGCATTTGAGACCTGCTTCGATGACGCTCCACTTCGAGCTGTCGACCACAATTGGAATCCGCGCGATCTCTGGTTCGCTGCCGATTAGATTCAGGAATCGAACCATGGCCGCCTCCGAGTCGATCATCCCTTCGTCCATGTTCACGTCGAGAAGGTTAGCTCCGCCCTGCACCTGATGACGCGCTACAGCCAGAGCTTCGTCGAAATCGCCCGCAAGAATTAGCTTCGAAAACTTCGGCGATCCCGTGATATTGGTGCGCTCGCCGATGACAACGAAGCCGAACTCTGGCGTAATCTTCAACGGTTCGAGCCCGGAAAGTCGCAGAATCATGTAGAGCTGACTGTCCTTTCCACGACGCGCGGCGAAAATTCGCGCACCAGTTTCGTCAGCGCTCGGATGTGATCCGGCGTCGTGCCACAACAACCGCCGACCACGTTGAGCCAGCCGTTCTCTGCCCACTTCGCGACCTTGGGTGCAAAAATCTCGGCTGTCTCCGGAAAGCCGGTCGGCGACAGCGGATCCGGCAACCCCGCGTTCGGATACGCACTCATGTAGTACGGCGAAACGCGCGCCAGCTCTTCCACGAACGGTACCATTTCATCTGGACCGAGCGAACAATTCAAACCAAAGATCAGCGGTTCCGCATGCGCGATCGATATGAGCGACGCTTCAACGGTCTGCCCGCTCAAGTTTCGTCCGGATTTGTCGATTACGGTGCCCGAGATCATCAACGGCACGTTGCGTCCGGTTTTTTCCAATGCGTCACTGATAGCGAACAGCGCAGCTTTTCCGTTGAGTGTGTCGAAAATCGTTTCGACAATGAGTAGATCGACGCCGCCTTCGAGCAGCGCTTTCGCTTCATCGAAGTAAGTTTGGCGAAGTTGCTCGAATGAGACCGCGCGAAACGCCGGATCGTTTACGTCAGGTGAAATCGAGGCAGCGACCGGAAGAGGGCCCATCGATCCGCCAACGAATCGTTGCTGGCCGGTTTCGTTTGCGACGCGGTCCGCGGCGCGTCGCGAGATCCTGGCCGCCTCAAAATTAATTTCCTGAACGAGCGCGCGAAGATCGACATCGTCCACTACGCGCTGAAAGAATTCCTGATCTTTGCGGCCACGTGTAGGTTCGCCTTGAAACAGGAAATCGTGCAGGCCAATAGTTGTTCCGCTGAACGTATTCGTTTCGATAACGTCTGCGCCGGCCTCGAGATAAGCGGTGTGAATTTCCTCGACCACCAGAGGCCGAGTTAAATTGAGCAGCTCCAGGCTGCCCTTTAGGTCTTTGCCTTTCCAATCGCGAAATCGCTTTCCTCGATACTCCGCTTCGGGGAGCTTGTAGTGCTGGATCATGGTGCCCATGGCGCCATCGAGAACGACGATGCGTTCGCGCAGGAGCCTTTCCAAAGGATGGAGATCGTTTGCTGCCATGATTGTTCGGGGAACTAAAGAGCGTTTCTCTGGCTAATCAAGAAACAAATTGACGTATCATGATGCGTAGATGTGTTTAAAATAATCATGCTCCTGCTCATGCTCGTAATCGAGACAGGCATCGCAGTGTTGCCTAGATGCGTGACAACGAATCACGAAATCCGAATGTCGAATAACGAAGAATGACGACTGATCAATTGGCGAACGATACCTGCAGATATTTCTGGATTTGAGGGCGTGGTTGTCGGTCGTTTGTTTCATCTCGACTTCTTTTGGATGTGGCGATTAGGTCAGTGCGCCATGGAAGCGGTCCGGTTGTTCAAATCGCTCGACCGCAATCAGCGCAATACATTTTTAGCTTGCTTCCTGGGCTGGGCACTAGATGCCTTCGATTTTTTTCTGCTCACCTTCGTGATCGTGCCGATGGCAGGCGACTTTGGCACCAGCGTCGCCGAGCTGAGCTACGCGATCACGCTTACGCTGGCTATGCGCCCGCTGGGCGCGTTCATTTTCGGATTGCTCGGGGACCGGTTCGGGCGCCGCATGCCGCTGATGATCGACATCATCTTTTACTCTCTCATGGAGTTACTCACCGCGTTCTCTCCGAATTACACCTGGCTGCTGATCTTCCGCGCCCTTTACGGAATAGGCATGGGCGGAGAATGGGGACTTGGCGCATCGCTGGCAATGGAAACCCTGCCAACTGCCGCACGTGGATTGTTCTCGGGAATTCTACAACAAGGCTATGCATTTGGTTATCTGCTCGCGGCCGTTGTGTATTGGATTGTATTTCCATTCTTCGGATGGCGCGGCCTCTTCGTCGCGGGAGCGCTACCCGCATTTCTAGTGCTGTACATCCGTGCGCAAGTGCCCGAATCGCCGGTTTGGCTGCAACGCCAGAGGGAGACGACTAATTTCTGGAACGATCTACTGATGGTACTAAAACGGCACTGGGGGCTGTTGCTGTACGTCATTTTGTTGATGACGGCGTTCAACGCGATGTCGCATGGGACCCAGGACATGTATCAAACTTTTCTCGGTGAACAACGCCACTATGGCGTGACGCAGAAGGCCGCGACAGGGATCATTTACGCTGTTGGCGCAATCTGCGGCGGAACAGTGGTTGGCCATCTGTCGCAAAAATGGGGCCGCCGGCGCTCGATTATTTTGACTGCCGGATTCGGAATAATCCTTATTCCCCTCTGGGTTTTTCCGTCGGGCTTCGCGCTTCTTGTCATCGGCGGGTTTGCCATGCAGTTCATGGTGCAAGGCGCCTGGGGAGTTGTTCCCGTACATTTGAATGAACTCTCGCCCGGCGCTGTGCGCGGGACATTTCCCGGGGTTGCTTATCAACTCGGAAACTTATTTGCCGCCAACACGGCTGTTATTGAAGCCCGGTTGGCCGATCATTTCCATGATGCAAGCGGGCATCCGGATTATGCAAAGGCGCTGGCGCTTTTTGCGCTAGTGATCTTTGTGATGTTGATCTTGCTCGCCGCACTCGGCCGCGAAGAGCGCGGAAAAGAATTCTAGCGATGCCCAGCGTTTGGCGTCAGGCCCGTCCCGCCGCTGGGAGAGGCCGATTGTGGCTGCGATTCTGCAGCTACTTGCGTCGATCCACGGTAAACACCGGAGCCGAACCGTTGTTCGACAATTGCTTCCGCGATTCGGTCCGCGAGGAGTTCGCGATATTCCCAATCACGCGCCTGACCCCCTTCATTGCGATTACTTAAGAACCCGCATTCCACGAGGACCGCTGGACAGTTGGCGAGGCGTAGCACGCGAAAATTTGCCGTGTGCACGCCGCGACTAGCGGAGTGGGGGATCGTCGCCAGTTTTTGTTGAATACTATTCGCCAGATCGGATGAAGCGCCCGAATGATAGTATGTTTCGAATCCGCGAATGCCGCGCCTGCGCGAATCATTAAAGTGTATGCTCACGAAGATCGCGTTTTTCTGCGCATTCTCGATTGCCACACGGTCGTTCAATTCGATAAACACATCCGAGGACCGGGTCATCACCGTTTTCAGCTGAGATTCGCGCAGTTTGCGGTTAAGACGCTGGGCGACATCGAGAGCAACGATCTTCTCCGCCGGGCCGTAACGGCGATATGCGCCGCTATCTTTTCCCCCGTGGCCGGCGTCCACCACCACAGTATTGAAAGTCTTGCTCGTGTTTTTAACCCCGGTAGTCGTGACTGTACTGCAAGCAGCCAATGAAGCGAAAAAAGCGATTGCAAGGAGACGAGTGACCTGGCGAAGCATTCTGATCTTATAGCAAAAAATACGTCTTCTACC
>Ga0209161_10003855_pt1 | contig 11990 bp, 5 predicted proteins | sample GraSoiAngelo_155_FD_186169 | JGI IMG/M metagenome (GOLD analysis project Ga0209161, IMG submission 186169) | Grasslands soil microbial communities from the Angelo Coastal Reserve, California, USA - 14_1009_13_30cm (SPAdes) (version 2) | ecosystem: Environmental > Terrestrial > Soil > Grasslands ...
TTCATGAACACATCGAGCGAGAACGGTCCGTAGCTCAAGCTGTTCGACAGCCCGCCGTAGAGCTTTGGATCGGCGTAGCCAACGATGGTGCGGTCGTTCAAGTCGATCTTCCCGTCGCCGTTGACGTCCACGATCTTGTACTCGCCGGGCGTGCAATCAGCGGCGTTCGTCAGGGGGCACGTGTCCCCTTGCTGCCACAGGCCGATGGTTTTGAAGCCAAAGATCGCGCCGAGCGGCTCGCCTACCCTCACGATGTGCGTCTGCCCGCCCTCCACGAAGCCGCCGCCGCGCACCCCCGGGAAGATCTGCGTCGCCGTCCCCAGGTCGAGCACGCGACTGCGGTTGTGCGCGACGTTCAGCGTACTGCGCCACGCGAGCCGTCCCGTCGACACGTTGACGGTGGTGACCGACAGCTCCACACCGTTGTTCTGCACCGAGCCGATGTTGCGCAGCTGGCTCGAAAAGCCCGACGTGGCCGGCAGCGGCACACTGAGCAGCAGGTCGTTGGTGACGGAATGGTAGGCGTCGACGGAGAAGGCGATCCGGCCCCGCAGCACAGTCGCATCGATGCCGACATTGAGCTGCCGCTGGGTCTCCCACTTGAGGTCTGGGTTCCCCCGCGTGCCCGAAGGGCACAGGGCATTGATCTCGGTGCCCGCGAGCGAATACCAGCAGATGCCCAACCGCGACAGGGAATTGTACGGGTCGACGGCTTGGTTCCCGGTCTTGCCGTAGCTCAAGCGCACCTTCAAGTCGCCGAAGAGCGATTGACGCTGCATGAACGGCTCTTCCGACACGCGCCACGCGAACGCGGCCGAGGGGAAGAAGGCCCATTTGTTATTGTGGCCGAAGCGACTCGAGCCATCGGTGCGACCCGTGACGGTGAAGAGGTACTTGTCCTTCAGGCTGTAGTTGGCGCGCCCCAGGTACGAGACCAACGCCCAGTTCGTCGCGCCGCTCGACGACGGACGTAGCGTGCGGGCGGCATCGTACCAGTTGTTCGTGGTCGCGTCGCTCGGCAACCCTTGGGCGCGGGCGACCGCGTTTTCGAAGTGCGCCGTCTGCACCGAGAACCCGGCCAGGAGGTCGGCGCTCCCCGGACCGATGGCGCGCCTAAAGCTCAGGGCGTTCTCGTTGATCAGCTGCCGCGCTGGCACGGCAGACGCCTGGATGAAGCTGTCGCCCCCCGGACCGAGACCGGAGGCGACGGTACGCGGCGCGTAGAACTCGATCCCGTCGAAGCCAAACGTGCCGCCGAAGGTGCTGCGCAGCTTGAGCGCGTCACTGAGCGTCAACTCGCCGACGACGTTCCCGACCACGCGAGAGGTGGTGTTGAAGTCGCGGATCTCGGACGAGTTGGCCACGGGGTTCTCCACCTGCTCGCCGAGGATCGCCGCCTTGGTCCAGTTGCCGTTGCTGTCGCGGGGCGCGAGCGACGGATCGAACTGCATGGCGGCCAGGATGCCGTTGGCGCCCGCGCCCACGCTTCCGTTCTCGACGCGCGGCGCATTGCGGTTGACTTGGGTAAGGCTGAGGCTCGTCGCCACGCGGAAGCGCGGGCTGACGTCGGCGTCCAGGTTGAGGCGCACCCCGTAGCGCTCGAAGTCCGACCCGACTTCGATGCCGTCCTGCTTCATGTAGTTCCCGCTGAACAGGTAGCGCATCCGATCGCTGCCGCCGGACAGTGTGACGGCCCCGCTCGCCTGCGGCGCGGCGACGCAGCTCCACGAGGGGCAGGTCCGGAGCATCATCGCGGGGTAGTTGTACGTCTGCGCGGAGGCGATCTGCGCGGGGCTGTAGGGGAGCTTTACCGTCGTGGGATCCTTGGCGGAGTTGAGCACCGCCTCGTTCCGCAACTGCATGTACTGGGGTCCGGTCAAGACGGGGATGAACCGAGAGATCCTCTGGAACCCGTAGCTCGACTCTACCGTGAAATGACTCTCGCCCGACCGGCCGCGCTTGGTGGTAATCAGCACCACACCGTTCGCGCCGCGCGCGCCGTAGATCGCCTTGGCGGACGCATCCTTCAGCACATCGATCGACTCGATCGCGTTGGGATCGATGGACATGAGCGGATTGCTTTTGGGATCGGACGAGGAGGAGCCCTGCTCGGCCGGAATGCCGTCGACGACGTACAACGGCTCGCTGTTCGCGGTGAGCGAATTGTTGCCGCGGATACGCACGCTCGCCCCGACACCCGGCATGCCGGAGTTGCCCAGCACCTGCACGCCCGCCGCCCGCCCCTGCAGCGCCGTATTGACGGTCGACGTCGGGGCGGCCCGCATGGTGATGGCATCGCCGCTCACCGAGGCGACGGCCCCCGTCAGGTCTCGCTTCTGAACCGTGGCGTACCCGATGGCGACGACGGCGTCGAGCTGGATCGCCTGGGCACGGAGCTGAAAGTCGAGGGTGGCAGTCTCGGTGGCTGTCACGACGACGCCGGTATCTTCGACCGTGCCGTACCCGATGAGGCGGGCTCGTACCCGGTAGGTGCCTGGCGGCACGCCGGCGATCAGATACCGGCCGTCCGAGCCGGTGACGGCGCCCAGGGATCCGCCGGCCAGGGTGACGCTGGCGCCCGCCAAGGGAGCGCCGGTTTGCTGGGCCGTCACCGTGCCGGCGACCCGGCCGGTTTCCTGGGCCAGGAGCGCGTGGACCGGCGACAACGCCAGGGCCGCTAAGACGGCGAGACGTTTCATGGAAACCCCTCCGACGGTTGAGAGGTCTGTTGCAGCGGCGCCCCGCGCGTTGCGGGCGCACTATAGTCAGCACGCGGCGCTCGAAGGCGACCCGCGCGTTCGCGCTGGCGGCGACAATTACCCGGAGTGGCTGAGCTCGCCGCCCGATGTGTTGGAGGCGCAAAATGGGTGCCGCACTCACGCCGCCCCTCGCCGGTTTCACCGACAAGGGGCGGGCTCGAGAGGCGCGATCAGTAGCCGGGGTTCTGGGTCAGCGCCGGGTTGGCGTTGATCTGGGTCTGCGGAATCGGGAACCGCTTCTTGAAGTCCGGAAGTGGCTGCCCCGTGCCTCCGACGGGAGCGTAGGAATTGGGGTCGTGCCCCTCCAGGCTGTTGCGCCAGAACCCCGACTCGCGCGAGTCGCGGCGCACCAGGTCAAACCAGCGCTTCGCCTCGAACGCGAATTCCCACGCGCGTTCCATGTAGATCGCATCGCGCACCGACGGCTGATCCAGCGGCTCGCCCGCCGCGCCGTAGTCGTGGGGCTCCGTCCGGTTCTGGGCGCCCGTTCCTTTGCGCGCGCGCGCGCGGATCATGTTCAGGTATTGGACCGCTCCACCCGTGTTGCCCAACTCGTTCTGCGCCTCCGCATACATCAGGATCGCCTCGGCATAGCGATACAGCGGCGTATCCACGTCGTTCAGCATCCAGTTCACACCGTTATCGCTCTTGCGGTACTTGTAGGGCATCGGCCCGTCGGCCAGGGTATCGTGCCGGATGACATGCTTCACCGTGTCGTTGAACGTGGGGCAGAGACTACTGACGCTGCAGCCGCCCCAGACGTACGCCGAGGTGGACGCCCACCCCGTATCGGTTCCCCGCCGGTAGTCACCCGGCCGGTAACTGTTGAAGAACCAGTCCGTGGGGTGGATGAGGCCCCACCCGCCACCTTGCCCCTGATCGAGCCCCCAGTCGCGCGGGTAGTAGAACAACTGAAACAGGCTCCGCGTGTTGGTGGTCACACCCGAGTTGTTAATGGCTAAGATCATCTCCTTGTTGCCCTTGTTCTGGGGCAGGAACGTGCTGAGGTAGTCGTTGTTCAGCGCCCAGACGCCAGACCGGATCACGCTGTCCGCCCAATCGGAGGCCAGCTGCCATTCGTTTTGCTTCATGAAGCTGGAGCGCCACTGGTACAGGTCGGCCAGCACCATCTGCGCCGCCCCCTTGGTGACGCGCCCCTGGGTCGGATTACCGTAGCCGTCGCTGGACGGCCACGTCGCGGGGAGCGCCGCCTCGGCCTCGGTCAAGTCTTTGATGATCGCCTGGTCCACCTGCTCGACCGGCGTTCGCGTAGGCCGTGGGTTGGCCTGCTCCGCGGGGGACAGGAGGAGCGGCACGTCGTCGTAAACCTTGACCAGCCAGAGGTACGCGTAGCCGCGCAGGAACTTGGCCTCGGCCAGATTGTAGGCCTTGATCTGCGCGTTGGGCGCGTCGATGCCGGGCCCATTGGCGAGCACCAGATTCGCCCGCGTAATCATCGAGTACGCGGTCCCCCAATAGGCGCCCGTGTTGCCGGTGCTCGCATCCCAGATCAGGAAGTCCGGACCGCTCGTGCCGAGGTTCGGCTCACGCGTGTCGGCCCGCGCCTGGTCGGAGGCGAGCTCGAGGGTGGTCCACTGCCCCTGCCCCTGCATGCCGCGCAGCGCATTGTAGATCGCGATGGTGGCGCTGTTCAGATCCGCCCCGGTCTTGTAGAAGGTATCCGTCGTCGTGAACCCCTTGGGATCCTCCTGGAGCAGATCGGTGCAGGCGCACACGACCAGCAGCGCGGCCAGCCCGAGGGAGGAGGCGATCGATCGGTTGCGTCTCATGGAGTCTCGTCCTCGCTCAGAAGGTCACGCTGACGCCGAAGTTCCACACGCGCGAATGCGGGTAGGCGCCGATGTCGATGCCGCCGAACCGCGGGTCGCCCCCCATGCTGTTGACGTCCGGGTCGAACCCGCTGTAGTCGGTGGCCGTCACCAGGTTCTGGCCGGTGAGAAACAGCCGCGCCGTCCCGGCGCCCGGGATCAACCGCGGGGGCAGCTCGTAGCCGAGCGTCAGCGTTTGCAGCCGCACGTACGAGCCGTCCTCCACCAACGTGCTGTACAGCCGCCGCGGGCGCCCCGCGTTGGCGCGCGGGACATCTGTGTTGGTGTGCGTCGGCGTCCACCGGTCGAGCACCGTGGCCCGCTCGTTCGCCTGCCCGATGGCGAGGCCGCCGTAGGCATTGCCCGCGTTGATGATCTTATTGCCGTAGTTGAAGCTGAAGAACAGGTCGAGCGAGAACCGGCCGTAGGTCAGGGTGTTGCTCAACCCGCCGTAGAACTTGGGATCGCCGTACCCGAGGATGACCCGGTCGGCGGCCGTGATCACGCTGTCGCCGTTCATGTCGGCGATCTTGTACTCGCCCGGGGTGCAGTCTTTCGGGTTCTTGAGGTAGCACGGATCGTTCGGCTGCCACAGACCATTCACCTGGTAGCCGTAGATCGAGCCGAGCGGCTCGCCTACCCGGACGATGTAAGTCTCGGCGGGGCTGAAGAAGTTGCCGGTGCGCGGCGCCAGCAGAATCTCCCGCTGGCCGCCCAGGTCGAGCACCTTGTTGCGGTTGGCGGCGATGTTCAGCGTGCTGCGCCAGCTCAGGTCGCCACGCTGCACGTTGACGGTGCTGAGCGACAGCTCCACCCCGCGGTTCTGCAGCGAGCCGATATTGCGGAGCTGACTCGAGAACCCGGTGGTGGACGGGACCGGAACCGAGAGCAGTAAATCCGTCGTCTTCGCATGGTAGGCGTCGAGCGACAGCGTGACCCGATTGTTCAAGAGGCTCGCGTCGACCCCGACGTTGAGCTCGGTCTTCTGCTCCCACTTCAAGTCGGGATTGGGCATGCCGCCGCCTGGCGCCAGCGCCGGGATCTCGGTCGTACCGGCCGAGTACCACGCAACGCCGAGGCGCGACAGCGACTGGTAGGGGGCGACGGCCTGGTTGCCTACCGTGCCGTAGCTCACGCGCAGCTTCAGGTCGCTGAACAGCGACTGGCCTTGCATGAAACCCTCGTTGCCGATGCGCCACGCGAAGGCGCCCGAAGGAAAGAAGGCCCACTTGTGGTTCGCGCCGAACACGCTCGAGCCATCGCGCCGTCCGGTGAGCGTGAAGATGTACTTGTCGGCGATGACGTACTGGGCGCGCCCCAGGTACGACAGAATCGCAGACTCGATGACGCCGCTGCCCGCGGGCGAGAGCTGCGAGCCGGAGCCGAGATTGAAGACGTTCGTGACGTCCGTCGGGAAGTTCGCGGCGTTGCCCTGCACGGCCTCGCTGTCGGTGGTCTGCACCGAGAAACCGGCGAGCGCGTCCAGGCTGCCCGGTCCGACGGTGCCGTGGAAGGTCACGTTGTTCTCGTTGGTCAGCACCCGCCCCTGGCTCGAATAGATCCACCCGCTCCCGCCCGCCCCGCCGTCGAGGATGGTGCGGGGGGCGAAGAAGTGGATGCCGTTGAACTGGAAGCTCCCCCCGAACGTGCTCTTCACCCGCAGCGCGGGTGTGATGTCGAATTCCCCAAAGATGTTGCCGAGCATCCGTGAGGTCGTGTTGAGGTCGGTCTCCTCGGTGGCTCGGGCGACCGGGTTCGGGACCGGCTCGGTGGACGGGGAGGTCTTGATCCAGTTGCCGGCGGTGTCCCGCGGGGCCGCGAACGGCGCGAACTGCATGGCGGCCTGAATGCCGTTCGCGCTGTTGCCGACGGCGGCGTTCTCCACGCCGGCGGCGTTGCGGGCGACGCGCGTCATGCTCAGGCTCGTGCCCCAGCGGAACCGCGGGCTCACGTCGCCGTCGAGGTTGAGCCGGAGGCCGTAGCGGTTGAAGTCCGAGCCGAGCTCGATCCCCTCCTGCCGGGTGAAGTTGCCGCTGAGCAGGTACCGCAGGCGTGGCTCTCCACCCGAGAGACTGATGGTCTGGTTGGCCTGCAGTCCCGTGCGCAACATCATCGCCGGGTAGTCGTAGGTCGGCGCCGCGGCGACTTGGGCATCCGTGTAGAGCTTGGCCAGGTTGGCGTTGGTCCTCGCATCGTTCGACAACCTCATGAACTGCTGGCCATTGAGAACCGGGATCGTTCGAGCGATGTCCTGGAACCCGGCACTCGATTCGAGCGTCACGCGGCTCTTGCCCGCCTGGCCGCGCCGCGTGGTGATGAGGACGACGCCGTTGGCGCCGCGCGCGCCGTAGATCGCCGTCGCCGACGCGTCCTTCAGCACGTCGATCGACTGGATCTCGCTCGGATCGACGGACATGAGCGGATTGCTCTTCGGATCGGTCGAGTTCGAGCCCTGCTCCGCCGGGAGGCCATCGACGACGTAGAGCGGCTCGCTGTTCGCGTTGATCGAGCCGTTGCCGCGGATCCGCACGCGGGCTCCGACGCCCGGCATGCCCGAGTTGTCGATCACGTGCACGCCCGCGGCCTTGCCCTGGAGGCCGCTCGAGAGCGTCACCGTTGGGGCGGCCTTGGTCACGAACTCCTCCGCCGACACCGACGACACGGCGCCCGTCAGGTCACTCTTGCGAACGTTGGCATAGCCGACCGCCACGACCGGGTTGAGCTCGATGGCGCTGCCGCGCAGCCCGAAGTCCACCACGGTTTCGTGGCCATCCTGCACCACCACCGTGGTGTCCCCCGGCGTGTAGCCGAGCAGCCGCGCCCGCAGCCGGTGGGTCCCCGGAGGCACACCGGAAATAGCGTAGCGGCCGTCGGCCTGGGTTGCGCCCGTGAGCCGGGTGCCGACCACGGTAACGCTGACCGCCGCGAGCGGCGCCCCGGAGCCCGCGTCCCGGACCGTACCGGCGAGCGAGCCGGTCTGGTGCGCACGCCGGCTGGGCCCGTCCCCATCGGAGACGAGCAGGATCTGCCCCGAGCGGTCGAGCGTCGGAGCGACGCCGGTGCCGTGCAGCAGCGTATCGAGCGCGGCCTCAACCCGCACTGCGTCGAGCTGCACGGACACCGGGCGGTCCAGCGGCACGACCCGCCGGGAATACGCGATGCGCACCCCCGTCTGCCGCGCGACCGCATCGAGCGCCGCCTTGAGCGACACGCGCTCGAGCGCCAGCGTCACCGTCCGGTCCAGGGGCGACAAGGGCGACAGCGGATCGGCGTCCTGCATGACGGTCACCGGCGCGCCGGCCTGCGCCGCCCGCACCTGCAGCGGTGCCCCTATCACGACGAGTAGTCCCGCGAACGCCAATAAGAACCGCATAGCCAGTCCCTCCCTCTACTACGGACCCCGATGGACAGAAATCAGGCGGACCACCCGATCGTCCCGCGTGAAGCGGGCTCCCAGCACCCGCGCCAGGGCGCTCAGCGCCTCGTCGGGCGAGGCAGTCGTGAACGCGATCGTGAGCCGCTCCCGCTCCAACGACCGATCGGTGGTTTGGATTTCCAGATCGTACCAGCGTTCCAGCTGGGCCAGGACGCCAGCGAGCGGCGCGTCGTCGAATCGCAGCGTCCCGCGGATCCAGGCGAGGTAGTGCTGGAGCGAGACGCCGCTGATGATCGTCACCGTCCCCGTCGCATCGATCACGCCACGATCGCGCGGGTGCAGCAGCAGCGAATCGGCGCCCCCGGCACGTCGTAGCGCCACGCGGCCCAGAGCCACGACGACCTGCAACGACCGCTCCTCGCGGTACGCCCGCACGTCGAATTCGGTGCCGAGATCTTCGGTCGTGCCGTGCGCGGTGCGCACGAGGAAGGGATGACCCGGATCGTGCGGTACGACGAAGTACGCCTCGCCCTCGAGCTCGACCGCGCGCGTGCGCACGCCGTAATCCCGCGGCACGCGGAGTCGCGAGGCGACGCCCAGCAACACACGCGAGCCATCGGAGAACGACACCGCGAGTCGTTGTCCGGGTGCCGTGACGTACTCCCGGGCCGGCACGGCCGGCGCGCGTCGCTGCCACGCGGCCCGCCCGGCGATCACCAGCACGAGCGTCACGGCAATGCGCAGGACCCAGGGCGACGCCACCCAAGCACGTCCCGACACGGGCAACGGACCGGCGCGCACTATGTTCATGATTCCGGTTGCCTGGGACCGCGCGGGAAACCCGCCGGACCGCTGGGCCGCGTGACGGCCGCTCACCCGGAGCAGCCGGTCTCGGGCCCCCGCGAGATCCCAGGGCCGCGATGTCTCGCCGGTAAGGCGCCACACCGCCCGGACCTGATCGAGCAATTCGCCCCGAGCCGGATCAGCCGCGATCCACGCCTGGATCGCCCTGGCCTCTTCGGGCGAACATTCACCCTCGACGAGTCGGAGCAGGTCGGAGTCCTCGATCATGACGGTCGGCTCTATTGGAGACAACCCGCGAGGGACTAGAGAGTATGAACCGACTAGAGCAGCTGGTAACTGGGGCGGTCCGTGCGGGGGCTGGAGGTAGCGAGGTAGGGCGTCAGCCGTTGCTTGAGGCGCACCGTTGCACGCCACATTTGCGATTTCACGGTTCCGAGCGACAGGCCGAGGCGCGCCGCGATCTCCTGGTAACTCAGCTCGTCGCGTCGGTGCAGCACGAAGATCTCACGGCACCGGCCCGGGAGCTCGGCGATGGCCCGCCGGACGGCGTCGTCGAGCTCGCGGCGCAGACATTCGTCCTCCGGGGAGTCCGCCATGGGTGGCTCTTCGTAGCTGGCGCGCTCGATCCACGCCGCCACCACGCGCCGATGCCGCAGGTACTTGAGCGCCCGGTTCCGCGCCGCGACGAACAGGTACGGGCGGCTCAGGTGATCCTGGTCGGGTGTGTCCCACAGCTGCAGGAAGAGGTCGTGCACGACATCCTCCGCGGCTGCCCCCGAACCTACGAAGCGGAGGACGTACTCGCAGAGGTCGACGTAGTACGTCGCGAACGCCGCCTCCCACGCCGTGGCTCCGGCGCGTGCCGACCCTGATCGGGGCGTCGACGACAGGTGACGAAAACTGGGCTCCGACATGTGTCGAAACCGTGCCTCAAGTTCGAGGCCACATCCCTCGTGTGTGGTTGAGGTAGGGTGGGTTCGCCCAGATGGGACAACGAATTAGCTCTTGGGCTGACCAAACGGAGCAAGGGGCGCACCGGAGCCCCCCGTTGCGCCGACGCTACAGGATCGAAAGCGTGGCCGTCCCCGAAATGCCAGCAGTCGTCGCCCTGATGACAGCGGTCCCGATCGCGAGCGCCAAGGCGAGGCCGTTCACATCCACGCTGGCGAGGAGCGGCTGGTCGGACGCCCAGGTGAAGATCTGCCCCGGCACCGGGTTGCCGTTGGCGTCCTGTGCGACGGCCGTGAACTGCTGCGTGAGCCCGACGAGGAGCGACGCGGTCGCCGGGCTCACCACGACGGATTTGACAACCTGGGCGACGGTTAGGGCCGCGCTCCCCGCCACGCCCCCGGCGGTGGCCGTGATCGTGGCGCTGCCGTTCGCGACCGCCGTGACGATCCCGCCTGGGTCCACGCGAGCGACGAGCGGGTTGTCGCTGACCCAGGTGAACGGCTGTCCCGGGACGACGTTGCCGTTCGCGTCCTGCGCGACGGCAGCGAACTGCTGTGTCTGGCCGAGCGCGGCGAGCGCCACCGCCGCCGGCGTGACGACGACCTGTGCCACCGCCCCCGCCAGCACCGCGATCGTCGGCAGGGGCTGCGACGTCACGGGGCTGCCATCGATCGTTGCGCCGACCGTCAGGGGAGTTCCGGCGAGCACGCCGGTGAACGGCGCGGTGTACGTGCCGTCGCCGTGATCAAGCGCCGGACCGATCGTTCCGGTGCTCGTCCCTCCCGTCACGTTGAACGCGACGGTACTGCCACCCGTCGTGAGAGCGTTCCCGAACGCGTCCTTGGCGTGCAGGGTGAGCGTGGCGATCGCCCCCGACAACACACTTGTGGCGGTGGCCGTCACGACCGACGTGGCACTCGACACCGCTCCGGCGAGGGCGGTGGCGGTGAAGCTCGTCGCGGGGAGCGCGAGCACGCGCGCGTCGAAACCCTGCACTCCGGCGACGGTGCCGAGCGTGGCTACCGTCTCTGCATAGCCGCTCGTGTCCGACACGACCAGCGAGTCGGCCACACCGCCCACGCCCGGCAAGCCCCCGAGGGCGCGGAACAACACGGGGATCCCCTTGACCCCCAGCGCATCGGCGGCCGTCACCCGCACGCGGAACGGCAGCGCCAACGCGAGTCCCACGATGCCGCGCTGACCGGCCCCGCTCACCACGCTCAACAGGGTGGGCGCCGGGATGACCGTGACCGGTGTCGAGTCCGCGATGCCGGTCGGGGTGCGCGCGCGAACGTACACGAGGGCTCGCGCCTGCGGCGCCCGGGCGAGCCCCGCGGCGTTCACGCGCAGGACGCTCGTGTCGCTCGAGCTCCACGTCACGTAGAAAGCCGTTACGGGCGCACCGCTCGAGTCTTTGGCGCTCACGCGGAACCGCAGCGCCTCGCCAAAGGTGAGCACGCTGTCTAGCGGCGCGAGGGTGAGGGCGGCGATGGTGCTCCCCGGCCCCGTGTAGGTCACCGCGATCTGCTGCGGCGGGCCCGGTCGTCCGGCCCGCACCTCCAGGGCCCGAGTGCCCGCGAACAGTGCGAAGCCACCGCCCCGTAGCTCCAAGTGGACCGTGAGGGTTTCCACCAGCGCCCGCAGCGTGACATCGGCCGCCAGACGGATCTGCGACGAGTCCGGGTCGAAGAAGAAGGTGAGCGCGCGCAGCGTGTCCGCGGAGCTGCGCGTCACGACGAGGCGAATGGTGTCCGCGGTCAGCCCGAACGCCGCGAGGTCGACCCCGAGACCGACGATGGGCTGGACGGCGAGATAGGCCGGTCCCCCGTGGCGGGGACCCGCGCTGTCGTAGCGACAGGTGGCGAGCAGCCCGGAGAGGGCAGCCCCGAGCAGCGCCAGCCGAACCAACGAGCGACGCATGCGCGCGAAGATGATCCCCACCACGTCGGCCTGCAAGGAGTGGCAGGACGATCCTAGAAGATCTTATCCTGAATGATGATCGTCGCCTGAAGTTGCGTGAGCTTGAGCGTCGTGCGCAGGCCTGTGGCGCCGGTGTTTGAGATGGTGCCGCGGATGCCGACGTACAACGCGGAACTCTTGAAGAGGTCTCTCAAGGGGGCGGCGAGGTTCGGTGCACTGATGGGAACACTCGTCGTCGCGGCCGGAAACGAGGCGGGACCGACGGTCAGCGCCGGCGCACTGCCGTAAACGACGGCCGGACTGGGAGAGCTGGCGAAGAAAATCTGGTACGTGAGAGTGCCGGAGCTCGTG
>Ga0209161_10003859_pt1 | contig 11981 bp, 9 predicted proteins | sample GraSoiAngelo_155_FD_186169 | JGI IMG/M metagenome (GOLD analysis project Ga0209161, IMG submission 186169) | Grasslands soil microbial communities from the Angelo Coastal Reserve, California, USA - 14_1009_13_30cm (SPAdes) (version 2) | ecosystem: Environmental > Terrestrial > Soil > Grasslands ...
TACCCGATCCCAAGGCCCCAATGTGCCGGAGCAAAGTTGGGATCCAACTCGATGGTCTTCTCCAACTGCTCAATGTGCTCATCTCGTTTCCGCGCAAACCAATAACCCATTGCCAGACATGCATTGATGATGGGCACGAACGGATCGAGACGAATCGCGGTCTTGAGCGTCTCGAAGCCTTCCTCGGGGCGCCCTACCATAGTGAGATAGAGGCCGAACCATTGATGACCTGTGGCATACCGAGGGCTGAGTTCAATACATTTTCGATACTCTCTTTCGGTAACTGCGAAATCGTAATCGTAATGTACCGTGGCCCACGCTAGTGACGCATGCGCCTCCCCCAGGCTCTCGTCCAGAAGCAGCGCTTTTAGCGCGACCCCCTTGGCTTTGCCGCAGCCTTCAGCGGGCGGGACGAAAGCCCACCACCCGAGCAGGGACAGGCAATCGGCCAAACCGGCGTAAGCAGCCGCATAGGTTGGATCTTTGTCGATGGCGTGCTCGAAGCACTGAACACCTTTTCGTAGAGCATCTCCGCGGCGTTGATAGAAGTAATAGCGTCCCTTGAGATAAGCATCGTAGGCCTCTGGGTCCACCCGTTTAGCCCGAGCGAGATTTGCCTGCTCCTGTGGGGTGAGTTTGACCTGGACTTCTTTCACTATGGCACGAGCCAGTTCGGACTGAAGCGACAACACGTCTCGCAAATCGCGTTCAAAGCTGTCGGCCCAAAGGTGCGTATCGGTGCTGGCTTCAACGAGTTGCGCACACACCCGAACTCGGCCACCTGAGCGCTGAACCGTGCCCTCGACGATCTTGCTGACTCCCAGTTCTCCCGCGATCTCCGGCAATGGACGGTGTATACGCTTATAGTGCATTGCGGTCGTGCGCGATATCACCCGCAGCGCGCTGACTCTGGCAAGCTGCGTGATGAGCGAGTCGGTCAGCCCGTCCGCAAAATACTCCTGCTCGGGATCGCCTGACAAATTTTCCAGAGGCAGCACCGCCAAGGACTGGAGACTATCTTCTTCAGATTCGACTCTCTCGACAAAACGATAGCCCCGGCGCGGCAGAGTCTCGATAAAGCGAGGCGTTTCGGTGGTATCTCCCAAAGCTTCCCGCAGCCGTTTGATAGCGTTGTTAATCCCGTGATCGAAATCCACGAAGGTGTCGGTAGGCCAAACCCGCTTGCGCAACTCTTCTCGTGCAACTAACTCCCCCGGGTGTTCCAGCAGGATTTGCAGGATTTGGAGAGGCTGTTCCTGTAAGCGAACCTTTATCCCATCTTTGCGGAGTTCTCCCGTGGACTCATCCATTTCAAATTGGCGAAAGCGGACGCGAAGGGATCGTCGAAACATGCTACTTCCATCCCCGGCCGATCAAAATCTCGCCGAAACGAGGGTCCTTGCGCAATTCGGTAAAATCTGGCCAATATTTGGCTGCAATCAAAGTAGGATCGCCAATCGCATGAGCTTCTTGCCCACATCGAATCGCTTCGTCCTGCTCCCCCGCGGCGTACGCTGCATAGGCTAAAACAGCAGGCGCCACATACTCCCGTTTTGACCGCCACCGAAGTTCCATATACAGCGCCTCTGAATCTCCGCGCTTTCCCAGCTGCGCATAGGTTCGAGCAAGGGAAGCCAACATCCACCCAGATCTGCCGGATACTTTGAGCGCCGACTCTCCTACCTCCGCAGCCTCGGCGAAGCGATCTTGTAAGTTGAGTGCTTGAAGATGAGCCCAATGGCCGAGAAAATGGTTGGGTTCGATTTGAAGTGTCTGCTGGGCCGTCTCCAAGCACTTGCCCACATCAACAGGCAGATACGTAAACGCTTGCATGGCTCTGGCGTATGCCGAAAGCGGATCGATCTGGACAGCCTGGCTGGCCTGTGCTAACCCTTCCTCGAAACGCCCTGCCATCCATTGCAGGTAGAACAGCCCATACCAACTTCGCGCCAATGAGTTACGAGGTTGCAACTCCAAGGAGCGTAGAAATTCACGCTCGGCGCTCGAGCGATCCCAATCATAGAGCAGATGCGACGTCGCTAAGGAGGTATGTGCCTCCGCCAGCGAGGGATCGAGTGCGATGGCCTGCTGTGCGGCTTCCTTGGCTTCCGGTAGGCAAACTTCTGGTCGAGCCAGGCCGTAAAAACCGACCATGTTGTAGGCGTCCGCCAGAGCCGCCCATGCCAATGCGTATTTTGGATCCAGGGTGACGGCTTTCTTGCAATAGTCGACAGCGGGTAGGAGCCGCAGCCCTCTTTGAAAGAATAATGACCGCCCCTGGGTATAGAACTTGAAGGCTTCCAGGTTATCCGTACCTGCTCTGAAAAGGGGACGCTGTTCAGACTCCAGCGTTACTTCCAAACGTTGCGCAATCGACTTCGCAATCTCTTCCTGGATCGCAAACACGTCCTTCATTTCTCGGTCGTAGGTCTCAGACCAGAGATGGTAACCGTCCGCCGCGTTTACGAGCTGGGCCGTAATTCTGAGGCGGTTCCCTGACTTACGGACGCTACCCTCCAAGACGGTTCGCACATTAAGCTGTTCCCCAATCACTCGTAGATCAACATGCTTTCCTTTGAATGCAAAGGAAGATGTCCTTGCTGTGACCTGAAGATTCTTGAGGTGCGCAAGAGAGCTAATGATTTCTTCGCACATTCCATCAGCGAAGATCTCATTTTCAGGGTCGGCGCTAAGACTCAAGAATGGCAGGACCGCTATGGATCTCTCCGCGATAGTTGTCGCTAATGCGTGCAGAAAACGGTAGCCGCGCCGGGGCAGGGTTTCCACGTAGCGCGGCATTTCTGCAGTATCGCCCAAGGCTTCGCGCAGCCGCTTGATTGCGTTGTTAATGCCGTGATCGAAGTCCACGAAAGTGTCAGACGGCCACACCCGCTTGCGCAGTTCCTCGCGCAGAATCACCTTGCCGGGCTGTTCTAACAGAATTTGCAGGATTTGAAGAGGCTGCTCCTGCAGCCGGATCTTGTTTCCCTCGCGGCGCAGTTCTCCGGCGTCCTGATCCAGTTCGAAGGTTCCAAACCGGATGACCGTGCGTGATAACCGCAAATCCTCCACAGACGCCCCCGGCGCGGCCCGGTAGGAGAGTGTAGCACCAGTGATTTGAGCCGCATAGGTACAAATCTCCTGTTTTCGGTCCTGCGGAGAGAGATAAGAGCAACACAGGAGAGCGATACGGGATTTACTCGTCTCGCCGAATTTGAGATAACCACGACCTAATCAGGGTGATGTGACCCTGAAATCTTCGTGGGGAGAACAGAAAATGAAAAACAACTTAATCGCAAGAACAATTCTAGCGGCCGTTGGCCTCGCCTTGTCCTTAACAATGGCCCTACCCGCGCAGGCTACGCAGTGTTCGTTGGCCAATGTGGCGGGTAGTTATGGATATACCGCAAACGGATTTGTCGCCATCGCGCCGGGCTCATTTGTTCCGGCTGCAGCCGCAGGCAGGATCACTTTTGATGGAAATGGCCACGTCAGCGGAACCCAGACTCGAGTTGTAGCCGGTGCTTCCCTGGACGAGACATATTCGGGGACGTACACCGTAAGTCCCAATTGCAGAGGCAGCTTCACCGTGCTGGTGGAGCCGGATACTCGCACGTCAACGGTGGATCTGGTGTGGACCAATCATACGAACGCCGCTAGCGCGGTTTTCACCACTCCCGGCTTTATCCTGACGGCTACTGCCAGCAGGATTAGCCCAAGGGAAACGGATTAAATTCGACAGAACCGGAACGGCGCCGTTCCCGATTCTGTGATCGCAAGGGGAGAGGTTGTGCGCCAAAGGGCGTGTTTGTGAGTACGGCAACGGCTTCTCCCGTTTTCGTCTTTAAGCTAAGGCCACGAATGGAGTCAATCCATGTACCAGGAAAAAAGACTTTGCATTGCAGCGCTATCAATTTTCCCTTTTGCTTGTCGTTCGCACACGGTACGGTGAGCTTCCGCTCCGCACAGAGCTATCCCGTGGGCACCGCTCCCAAAACCGCAGCCGTAGTTGATTACGGATTCTTCCGGCGCTCAGTCCGCGCTCCAGGGCGGCTACGACCCAGATCGCCAACGGTTCCAGGCGCCGCCAACAGGGTCTTTGCAAGGCACGATAAGTGTCTATGCAGAAGACGGAGTCACACCGCTCGGCGTCGGTTCGGTGAACGTCAGTGAGGGCAAGGCATACAGTCTGGTGTTGAATTGAGGTAGGGGATGCTTTCCAATGGCCGGCGGCGCACTTTCTCTCCGAGGCAGCGTGCCGTCCGAATCGGGCCTAAATAGTGAGGAGGAGCCATGAAACGAAACGCTTTCCTGGCATGCGCACTAGTGTCCGCGCTCGTATCCCAGAGCTTTGGGCGCAGGGTGTGGGTGCCTCAGGCGACAGCAAAGGCATGGTCGTCGATTCCTCAGGTGCATTGATGCCCCGAGCGAACAGAATTGCGACTGAAACTGCCAAAGGAGTACGTCGTGTAGCATCAACCGATGGCAGCGGAAGTTTCCTGATTACCGGTCTGGAGCCGGCGCCCTACGACGTCAGCGTGCAGATGACGGGCTTTGCGACCGAGATTCGAAAAGGTGTAGCGGTGGCCATCGGGCAAACCGTGACATTGGATTTTCAGTTGAAAGTTTCGGAGGTGGCTACCGCCATCGAAGTCTCGGATGTACCTCCAGTGGTGGCAGTCAAGAAGGATTTCCCCGGAGCCTACGGCCATGCGGGCCGGAACACTTCTTGATCTTAAGGTGAGCCTAGCTCCGAGGCAGTGCCGGTTCCGCCACTAAAGCGGTTTCTGGATGAATGCTGGGTGCTAAATGCTGAGTGCTGAGCCGCCAACGCGTTATACTTTATTTATGTCCGCGGCTCCGCAAAAGACTTTCTATGTGGAAACCTTCGGCTGCCAGATGAACGTGCACGACTCCGAAAAAGTCATTGGCACGCTGGTGCACGAAGGGTATAGCCAGGTACAAACGGTGGAGCAGGCTGACCTGATCCTCTACAACACCTGCTCCATCCGCGACAAAGCGGAGCAAAAAGTTTTCCATCGTCTGGCCGATTATAAAAAGCTCCTGGCCCAGGGCAAGAAGTTCGGTGTGCTTGGCTGCGTCGCTCAACAAGAAGGGGAGAAGATTTTTGAGCGGGCGCCGCATGTTTCGCTGGTCTGCGGATCTGCCTCTTACCGCAACTTGCCGCAAATGCTCGTACAGATCGAGGCAGGGAAGCGCGCGACAGGACTCGACGACCGCGAGACCGATGAATGTTTCGAGACTGAATTCACTGCGCGCACTAATCCTCATCGCGGATACATCACGATCATCGAAGGCTGCGACAAGTTCTGCGCCTATTGCGTGGTGCCATTCACTCGCGGGAAAGAACGGAGCCGGACGTCGGAATCAGTTTTGGCTGAGGCACGGCAAATGGTGGACCTCGGTTACTCAGAAATCCAATTGCTGGGCCAGAACGTAAATTCCTACAGGGATCGGGCAGGGAAGAGATCGTTCGCCGAACTGCTGACTGCGGTCGGCGAGATTCCGGGGATCAAGCGGGTTCGCTTTACTACCTCGCATCCCCGCGACTTCGGACGCGACATTGTCGAGGCAATCGACGCGGTACCCACGTTGTGCGATCACGTACATCTGCCGGTGCAGAGTGGGTCCACTCGCCTTTATACGCGCGAGCAATATCTGGAGCGCATTGCCTGGATGAAGGCAGCCAAGCGGGAGCTCAGCATTACAACCGATGTGATCGTTGGATTTCCCGGCGAGACCGAGGCTGATTTCGCTGAGACCCTGAGCCTGCTTGCGGAAGTTGGGTACGACAGCATCTTTACCTTCAAGTATTCGCCCCGTCCCAACACACCATCGTTGGCCTTGGACGACGCCATTCCTGAGCAGGAGAAGTCACGCCGCCTGGAAGTTCTGATGGCGAAGCAGAAGGAGATTCAGATTATCCGCTACAGGAAATACATAGGAACACGAGCTGAAGTAATGGTCGAAGGACGAAACGAAGCGCGCAAGCAGTGGATTGGCCGAACCTCGCAAAACAAGACGCTCAACTTCAGCGCCCCGGAAGGGGCTGAGCCGAAGGTGGGAAGCTATGTTCCCGTGAGTATCACCGCCAGCTTTCCCAACAGCCTTTTAGGAGAAATGGTGATATAAGGAGCAAAGAAACGCCGGAGGTCACGATGGAAGTGGAGATGACAATTCGAGGCCTAATGATGGATCCCGTCACCCAGATGCCGATCGTGATTCTCAAGGACGTGTCGGGGGACGCCGTGCTGCCTATCTGGGTGGGAGTTTACGAAGCGAATGCCATTGCGCTGGAGATTGAAAAGGTCAGCACGCCGCGGCCGATGACCCATGACTTGATTAAGAGCGTATTGACGGGACTGGAGACCCAGGTTCACAAGGTTGTAGTGACCGAACTGCGGGAGGACACGTTCTACGCTGTCATCTGGCTGGACCGGGGCGGCGAGGTTATCAGCATCGATTCGCGGCCGTCAGACGCGCTGGCTCTCGCTCTGCGCGTAGATTGTCCCATCTTCGTCGATGATATGGTGCTGAAGAGCTCAAAGCTAGCTGCCAATGCGGACCGCGTCTCCACCGACGAGCTGCGCAAGTGGCTAGAGGGACTTAACGACGAGGATCTGGGGAAATACAAGATGTAGGGGTTCTGAACGCCCGTCTGGTCCGATTCCAAACCACCCTAGAAATGAAGCCTTCGAGAAAGCATGAAGCCGGAGTCCAACAGCCGCCGACCCTCGCTAGTTTACATAATACCTGTTATCGGACATTGCGCTGGCGCCCTGGCTCCTAGCACACCCTTGTCGCCAAGACCATGACTTCAAAGGCAACGCTTCAGTTCCCCAGTTGCCGAACGGCGCCATCTGCTGCTTGCTGGCTGAGCATGACCGGTTCTTTCAGGGTGTATTTGGCCAGGCACCATAAAGCGCGGAAGCCATCCTTCCAGCTGATCTTTTTTCCCTCGGCGTAGGTTCGGCCCGAATAACTGACGCCAACTTCGTAGACGCGCAGCCGGCGTTTGGCTACCTTGACGGTAACCTCCGGCTCGAAACCGAAGCGGTCCTCCTCAAGCGGGATGGACTGAATGATTTCCCGGCGAAAGACTTTGTAGCAAGTTTCCATGTCGGTCATATTCATGTTGGTCAGGGCGTTCGAAATCAAAGTAAGAATCGAGTTCCCTACCGAGTGCCAAAAATAAAGCACGCGGTGCGGCCCGCCACCCAGAAAGCGCGAACCGTATACTACGTCAGCCCTGCCCTGAATTAGCGGTTCCAGCAGCTTAGGATACTCAGCCGGATCGTATTCCAGGTCCGCGTCCTGAATGATCACGAAGTCGCCGGTTGAGGCCCGGATGCCGCGGCGCAGGGCCGCTCCTTTTCCCATATTCGCCGGTTGCAGATACACACGTATCTGGGGATGACTAGCCTGCAACTCGGCGAGGATTTCGCGTGAACCGTCGGCGGAGCCGTCGTCCACGCACACAAGTTCGATGTCGAAAGGCACAGCCAGGACACGAGAGATGACTTCGCGTAAAGTACTCCGCTCGTTGTATATGGGCATGACGACGGACAGCTTCATATGGCTGATTAGGGTTCCGGATATGTCACAGTAAAAGGTCCGTCCCCTTAGCGTCAAGAAAGATGCAAGGCTCTTGACTTTAGCAACGCCGCTACTCCATCGAGCGTCCTGCCAAACATCGTTTCAACCCGAGCATGGCTTGGACCCGGTTTATGGTGAAAGTGATGAGGAAAAATCGACGGCGTGGGAGAAATACTGGCTGGCATCATTCCTTGGTCCTGCTGTATTCGGAAGACAGACCGCTACCCTTGCCGACCCTACGACTCATCATGCAACGACTCTGAATTTTGTTTACTGGCTGGGACTTGCATGCGCCGGTCTGGTATGCGCTGGAGGCGATTGGAAATAATGTCGTGCGGATTCTTCATCCCGGTCTATTTTGCAATCGGATTGAAGCTTGACTTGGTTAGAGTCTCGCACAAAGGTTTGCCATTGCTATCGGAATTCAAAGCAAGTTCACCTCAGCCGGTCGAACCTAGGACAACCCTGACGGAGGCGTGAAAATTCCAAGTAACGGTTGAACCAATGATAGGTGGGTATAGGACAGCGCGGGATTTGGGCTGCAGTTGTGTCAAAAGTTGCAGGTTGTGGCGAGGCCCGATTGGCAGCGCCTTTCGGCTGCTCGGATTCACGAGCGGGCCGTACAGTGTCGTTCCCATTGACAGTGCATTCGGTCGATGAGAAACTGCCGTTTGCCGGTAACGAACCTGGTTTGGCTCATTCGGACCACCAACCCGTCCGGCAGGTGCAGGCATCCAATCGCAGCACCCCGGATATGTTTATTTATTCCAGCCTCGATCGCAATGCTCTCCAGAAGCTTTTGGCCAACGCATTCGCGGTGCAGCAGAGTCAGATGAACAAGCAGTGGCTCTCCGCCATCGTCGAAGTCCAAGGGTTGATCGGCAGGAGAGAGCTCGATGTAGACGGGACAATGCAGTTGATAGTCGACCGCGCACAAACCGTGGCCAATGCCACTGGGGTTGCGATCGCTCTGTTCAAAGGACATCAACTGGTTTATCGGGCCGGAAGCGGAAGTGCCGCCGATTATGTAGGGCGGCATGTGATGGCAACGCTGAGTGTCCCGGCGGACACCACGGGGGGCCGCGAGATTCTTCGTGTCGAGGATGTCGAAACGGACACGCGGATTCAAGCGGAGATTTGCCGGCAGTTCGGGGCCAAGTCGCTGCTAATCTTGCTGATTTATCACGAACAGTCGGTAGCGGGTGTTCTGGAGGTCTTCTTCGGCGAAGCGCACGCTTTTCAGGATTGCGAGGTCCGCGCCTATCGATTGATGGCCGGCCTGATCGGCGAGGCAATGTCCCAATCCACTCATCTTGAACGGGAAAAAACCGGCACAGCGCCTCGCCCGGCCATCCCGAACCCCGCCGTTCCGAACCTCGCCGTTTCGAACCTCGCCCTTCCAAACATTGTTCAGCAGAGTCCTCATCAAAGGACGGTGGTTCTCAACCATACTGGATCCACTCCGGATGCCGACAGGCGTGCTATCCAGCCGCCTTGCCAAGCCACGGCGGCGGCGGACGGGAAGGTGTCAATACTTAGGCAGACGGCCGTGCTGGCGACGGCGCTCCTGCAGCAGGCCAAACGCGGTTCTTGGGGCGGTCGCCGGTGGAACGTGGCCGCCGCGGCGGTTGCTGCTCTGCTCGTGCTGACTTCCTGGTTTGTCTATAATCGGCGACCGGCCTCATCCTTTAGACCTTCAGCCGTCCAAGCGCCAATTGTCGTTGGCCCACAGGCCCCTGTTCTACGGGTGAAGCAAGTATCTGCGAACGGCACGCCCACGCTCCCGCCTGCGCCTGTCCTGGTGAAACCGGCCGGAACTGGCAGAGCTTCGCTCCGGCGGGTTCGGGTTGGCGAAAATGAGGTGGATTACATCGGAGACGATGTGACCATACGCTACTTCAATCCCAAACCCAAGTCCACGACACGTCGGGTTCGAGTGGGAGCGAGTGACGTTGCCTACATCGGGGATGATGTGACCGTGCGCTATTTCAGGCCCGAAGCGGCGGCCGTGCCTCCGACGCAGTCGATTGGCGCCGCGCCTACGCAGAAGCAGTAAACTCTCCGGATCCCGGCGCAAGAGTTCGGCACGCCACCATCCAAGTGCCTGCTCAGCTCTTCCGCCCGGGTTCAATCTGTGGCCTTCCCTCCTGATGAGAGCCCTGCAGGTTACGGTTGTAACATGCGCGCGCGGCCTCTTTCGTGGCACTGTAAAAGCTGTGGGAAAAAACGATAAGAGCGAGTTCATCGACTGGGACGCTGGACGCGAAGGCTATCTCGATTTGCCGCGAGCGCCGATGTACGCGCCCGTCATTAAGCCGGCTAGCAAGCCCAGTGGCCGGCGATATCCGTTCAGCATTTCTACGGAAGAGCGTCTCGGAAGCCTGCTCGCCGCAGGGGGGACGATATGGACGACCTATGTAGCGACAGTCGATTATGCCAGTCTGTGGCAGATGACGATTCTTCCGCCCGGTCCCCTGGAAGTTTGTGCCTTGGGAGTTCTGATCTGGTTGCACGCGAAATGGCGGCGTTCCACCAAGGTCGATTAGGATTTCGAGCGGCACGCTGGCCCGCCTGTGCACTGACAGCTTCGCAACCGACCCTCCTGTTATGTCAACGGCTGCTCTGATGGAGTTGTGACATACACCATTGCGCCCCAAGTTGGGCCCGTTTGTATTGGTTTATTGAACGGTTATGTGATTTGATCCTTTCGCCACCCTGATGTAGGTGTGAACCGTCCCGCTAGAAACCGAATACACCTCTTTGCCGTCCAGATAAGCAATGACGCAGGCGCGAGACGGGGCAAGCCGGCTTCATGTGGGCCTCTCAGCGAATCTGATCGTCGAACATGGGGATTCTTAGATGGAGAGGGCGTTAAACAGGTTGCTGTCTAGGGCGTGTGAGACCTTGAGGTACTACCCGATGCGGGCAGCGGAGCGGACCTCAGAGGAAAAGACGATAGAGGGATGGAACAGCGTCCCTGCCACACGGGTGGCGATGGCGATCAATTCTTTTTGCGCGCGAAACACTTTAACGATGCGAGCCTGGGAAAGCTCGGGAAGATTCACTGCGCGGCCAGTGTGAATGCGGGCCGCGTTTTCCTCATCGGCTGTAACCGCGGGGAAATCGGGAAGCAGCCGTCGCGGATGCACGAACATTTCTTCCAGCCTTCCGCTTTGTGCCGCCTGCTGTAGTTGCTCCACTGAGTGAGCGTCACTGAGGTTGAATTCGGCGACGGCGGTACGACGCAGCGTCTCCAAATGGGCGCCACAACCCAGTTGCTGGCCCATCTCATGCGCCACTGACCGCATGTAGGTTCCGGATGAGACGCGGGCGCGGAAGCTCGCTCGATCCCCTTCCACGCTGAGGATCTCGAATTCTTTGATCTCGACCTGAACTGACCTCAGTTCTACCTCTTTTTTCTTTCGCGCCAACTTATAAGCGGGCACGCCGTGCACTTTCTTGGCCGAGAACGGCGGTGGCATTTGCTCGAGGACTCCCCGGAATCGCGCGGCCAAGTCTGATACCTGACGTAACTGCAAATTGACGGACTGCGCCGTACAGGATGGCTCGCCGTCGGCGTCGTAGGTGTCGGTAGCGAAGCCAAAGCGCACGACGCCTTCGTATGTCTTTTGCGATGTGGTGTAAAACTGGGCCAGACGCGTCAGGCTGCCGGTTACTAGAGGCAAAACACCTGTGGCGAGAGGATCCAAAGTCCCTAAGTGGCCGACGGACCGTTGCCCCAGGATTTGCCGGACCCGGTTGACCACGTCGTGGGACGTGAGGCCCGCGGGTTTATCGATGATGAGTACGCCATTCATGGGGATTTTGGTAATTTAGTAATTGTGTAAATTTGTAATCGAGGATCAAATGCTGAGCTGACCAATCACGGACTACACAGCTACTAAACTACCACCTCCCCCATGATTCCCATTCGAGACGACCAGCCGCGGTACTCGACTCCGTACATCAACAGCTTTTTGATTGGGCTGAATCTGCTGATCTTTCTCTTCGAGGCGTCGCTCGATCCCGCCAGTCTCAAAGCCTTGGTTTACCAGCTCGGCATCGTTCCGGCGCATTTGACGGCTTTCTTGTCGGGATCACCAAATTACTCTCCGCTAGCCATCGCGCTTCCCTTCTTCGCGTCAATGTTCCTGCACGGCTCATGGATGCACGTGATCGGCAACATGTGGTTCTTATACATTTTTGGCGATAACGTCGAGGACTACCTGGGGCACTTCCCGTATCTGGTGTTCTATCTTCTCGGCGGGCTCATTGCCATGGCTACCCAAATTGCGGTCGATCCGTACTCACGCGTACCAACTCTGGGTGCCAGCGGAGCCATTGCAGGGGTGCTGGGAGCCTAC
>Ga0209161_10003860_pt1 | contig 11981 bp, 9 predicted proteins | sample GraSoiAngelo_155_FD_186169 | JGI IMG/M metagenome (GOLD analysis project Ga0209161, IMG submission 186169) | Grasslands soil microbial communities from the Angelo Coastal Reserve, California, USA - 14_1009_13_30cm (SPAdes) (version 2) | ecosystem: Environmental > Terrestrial > Soil > Grasslands ...
CAGGTGAAGGTGTTCACCGGTTATCGCGTGCAGCACAACGTGTCGCGGGGCCCGGGCAAGGGCGGCATTCGCTTCCATCCCAACGTCACGCTGGATGAAGTAAAGGCGCTGGCGGCGTGGATGACCTGGAAGACCGCCACGGTAAACGTTCCGTTTGGCGGAGCCAAAGGCGGCGTGATCTGCGATCCCAAGCGCATGTCCAAGAGCGAACTCGAGCGCATGACGCGGCGCTATGCCAGTGAGATCCTGCCCATCATTGGACCCTCCCAAGACATTCCCGCGCCCGATGTTTATACCGACGCGCAGACCATGGCCTGGATCATGGATACCTATGCCATGACGGTGGGTCATTCCGCGCATGGAGTGGTTACCGGCAAGCCGGTTTCGATCGGCGGCTCCGAGGGGCGCAGCGAAGCCACGGCGCGCGGACTGCTCTACGTGGTCGAGGAAGCGTGCAAGCTTAAGAAGATTTCGCTTCGTGGCGCGACGGTCGCGGTTCAGGGATTCGGGAACGCCGGCGCAACCGCCGCGCGCCTGTTTGCGGAAAAGAAAGCCAGAATCGTGGCCCTCAGTGACACCCGCGGCGGCGTCACCAATTCCCGCGGCATCGATCCCATCAAAGCGATTCGCTACAAAGAGCGCTCCGGTACCGTAGTCGGCATGCCCGGCGCGTCGCGCATCACCAACGATGAACTGCTAACCATGAAATGCGACATCCTGGTGCCTGCGGCGCTCGAAAACGTCATCACCCTCCACAATGCCGAGGCCGTGAAGGCCCGCATCGTCGCCGAAGCTGCCAACGGCCCCACCACGCCGCACGCCGATGAAATTCTTGCCCGCCGCGGAGTCATTGTCCTCCCGGATATTCTCGCCAACGCCGGCGGCGTCACGGTAAGCTACTTCGAATGGGTGCAGAACCAGGAAGGCCTCATGTGGGACGTCGAAGAAGTGAACGCCCGCCTGCAGAAGATCATGGTTCGTGCCTTTCACGAGATGGTGGACACCATGCGCAAGCATCACGTCCCGCCGCGCGCCGGAGCCATGATCCTGGCCGTCGGCCGCGTCTCTGAAGCCACGCTGGTCCGCGGACTCTTTCCGTAATTGCGGCGACCGGAGGTGCTGCCGGTCTGCCCCGGAGCAGTCCTCCGGCCAATGGCCAGGCATTGCCGCTGGTCATTGCCGCACTGATTTCTCCCCTGTCGCCAGACCTAGCCACGGTTCAAAACGGACCGTACCTTCGTACTAGACTGGCCCCACCCCTGTACCATCGCCTCCCTCGTGGCCAAACCTAATACTCACTCCCCTAACGGGAATCAAGGCGCCGGGCCATGTCCCTAACGTGGGCCCCTAACCTTGCTCAGGAGTTCGGCTGATGCTGTTGTTACACGCACCGGGAACGAAGCAGTCCTTTAGCGGCGGCATCCTCAGAACAACCACTTGGGGCAGGCGGCTTGCGCTCCTGACATTGCTCATGCTGCTTGTTGCTGGATTGTCCTTTGCCGACGGCAAGAAGCACAAGCTGTCGAAAGACCTTGAGGCTTTCAAAGGCGGCCATAACGGCGCTACGGTTGACGTGATCATCCCATTCAATCAAACGCCGGCCACGTGCTCTTGACTACCTTATGAAGATGCCAACCCCAGAAATCCCCAGACTGTCCCTGTCGGCAAAACCCGGCTCCACGCTGGTACTACACCTAGGACCTACCTGTACTATCGACGGGCACGCAGTCAGACCTGACACTCACAGCAGTGACAACCACCAAGCATCGGGCCGCGTTCTTCTCTCGACACTTCAAGCTCTTGGCCCTGCAACGCACTTTAGGAGCCCTTATGTCCGCCACACCTGAAACAAGGCGACCCGTTCTAGAGACGACAACGACCTGGGGCGCACGGCTCGCACTCTTGGCGCTGGTCGCGCTTTTGGCTGCCGCGTTGTCTCTTGCCGACGGCAAGAAGCACAAGCTGTCGAAAGACCTTGACGCTCTGAAAGGCAGCAATAGCGGCCCGACGGTTGACGTGATCATTCAATTCAACCAAGCGCCGACGGATGTTCACCATCAGAAGGTGCACAGCAAGGGCGGGGTCCTGAAGTCGAAGATGGACTTGATCAAGGGCGCGCATTACTCCGTGCCCGTTGGATCCCTTGATGCTCTTGCGGATGATCCCGACGTTGCTTACATCTCGCCCAATCGCCCGCTAAGCGGCACCTCAACCCTTGACTATGGCGCCGAAAGTGTCAATGCGCCAGTGGCTTGGCAGCAGGGCTTGGATGGCACGGGCGTCGGAGTGGCAGTCATTGACAGCGGCGTTACCGCCGTTGGCGATCTCTACTGGTGGATTCCGGCGAATCAGACCTACGGCTCGCGCGTCGTCTATAGCCAGAACTTTGTTCCTGGCGCCACGGATGCTTCGGACCAATATGGCCACGGAACACATGTGGCCGGAATCATTGCTGGTGCGGGTTGGTTTTCCACCGGGTCGAACTTTACCCACACATTCAAAGGGATTGCGCCGAACGCAAACATCATTAACCTGCGGGTGCTGGATCAAAACGGTGTGGGCACCGACAGCAGCGTGATTGCGGCGATCCAGACAGCCATCAGCTTGAAGTCAACCTACAACATCCGGGTCATCAACCTTTCTCTTGGCCGCCAGGTGTACGAGAGCTATACGCTCGATCCGCTCTGCCAGGCTGTCGAGGCGGCTTGGAATTCAGGCATAGTGGTGCTGGCCGCGGCCGGCAACCAAGGCCGCAACAATAGCGCAGGCACGGAAGGCTACGGCACCATCGCGGCTCCCGGTAATGATCCCTACGTCATCACGGTGGGTGCCATGAAGACGGCGAACACCCCCACGCGTGTTGACGACACCATTGCCAGCTACAGCTCGAAAGGACCCACAGCATTTGACCATGTCGCGAAACCGGACATCGTCGCACCGGGAAATCAGGTCGTCTCCACCCTGGCGCCGAACGCGCACCTACTGAGTACTCCCACCGACGTTTATCTGAACGAGTATTCCAATTCCACAACAACCACTACCAAGAACAAAAAGAAGGACTCCACGTCAAGCCTCACCACGAATGCCATCTCGACGTCTTATCTGCGGCTGAGCGGAACCAGCATGGCCACCCCCGTGGTCAGTGGCGCCGCTGCGCTTCTGCTGCAGCAGAATCCGAACCTTACACCAGATCAAATCAAAGCCCGCTTGATGAAAACGGCCTCCAAGGACTTTCCGGCTAACAGCACCGTCACGGACCCAACAACGGGTATCACCTATATCGATTACTACGACATTTTCACCGTTGGCGCCGGCTACCTGGATATTGCTGCGGCGCTCGCCAACAACGATCTGGCCGATGCTTCGACGGCGTCTCCGACCGCGGTCTTTGACCCCACAACACAGAGCGTTTCCTTAGTTACCGGAAGCAGCGTCGTTTGGGGCAATTCGGTGGTTTGGGGCAACTCCGTGGTCTGGGGCACGAATGTGTTCGTAGACGGGACATCGGTGGTTTGGGGTAATAGCGTCTGCTGGGGCTCGAGCACCAGCGATGGCTTCAGCGTGGTTTGGGGCACGGGCGTCGTCTGGGGTAGCGGAACGAACCAGACAACCTCCACGGCACAGAGCATTACGTTAGAAGGTGAGAAGTGAGCGCTGCGACGGAGATGGGAGGTGGGGACAGCCGATGACCACTAAAGCCAAGCTCTACATCGCCATCATGACCGCCCTGGCTGCCGCGATACTCGCTGTGGCGGCCTCAGAACGGAATCCGAAAAACCTCGGGCAGTTCGTGCTGTTCTTCGGGCTTGCGATGCTCGGTTCCACGATGAAGATTCGGCTGCCGGGCTTTAAGACGACGATCTCCACAAACTTTGTTTTCATCCTGGTGGGCATCGCCTTATTCAGTTTTAGTGAGACCGTGCTGATCGGTCTGGGGGGCGCGCTTGTGCAGTCCCTCTGGAAGACGCAGAGTCGGCCGAAGCCCGTGCAAGTGCTATTCAACGGGGCGTGCCTCACGGTTTCGACGGCGGCAGCATTTTCTGGCTCGCACAGTGCCCTGGCGATGCTGGGTTTGAATTCTCTCCCCGCCATGATGGTCCTGGGAGCCTGTGTGTACGTGGTGCTAAACACCGGGCTTGTCTCGCTAGTGATCTCCTTGGCTGAGGAACGCCCACTCAGGGAGGTCTGGTCCTCTTGCTATGAATGGACATTCCCTTACTTCCTGGTGGGCGCGGCCGTAGCCGGTCTTGCCAGTGCCGCGGGGCATGGCACCAATGGGGGTGCAACGTTGCTGGTTGTGCCGACCATGTATTTCGTCTACGTCCACTACCGGATGCACATCGTCCGCGCTGTGCTCGATAGCATTTCCAAGGTGAGCCGGGAGAACGAAGCCTTACTTGCTGGTTCATCTCCAGGCCGTTAGCTTTTTTCCTGACAACTTTGCCTATGAAAATACCTAACATGCATCCCTCAAGCGCCACCTCCGGTTGTAGCGGGCCAAGCGTGGTCACCTTGGTTAAACCAGACCATTGCCGCGAGCACTTCATCCAGACCTGCTATCAACTTCTCGAAGAATGTGCGGACAAATTCAAAGAACGAGACCAGGCGGATGAGCTAGCGTGCGATACACGCAGGCGCTCTCTGCAGGAAATTGTGGATCAAGCAACGACCACGAGCCTAACTCGTGACGATTTAAGTAATCTGGAACGGGTCCAGTTACTGGACATAGTCCGATGGGCCGGAGACCTAATCGGACAGATACGGCGTGGCCCGCGCAAACTGATCTCCATTCCCGTGCGACTATATCTTGAATCGTCCAGTCAGACTCATGCGGAAGAGACGTCGGTCGTGGAAGTCAGCCAACACGGAACTGCGCTAACCTCCAGCCTCCCGATCAGCGTCGGTGAGCTGGTGAAAATGGAGCGAATGGATACGGGCGAGGGAGTCGAGGGCATCGTGAGGTGGCGCGAACGCCGTGATGGCGCGATAGTGCACGTGGGCATCGAGTTTTATAGTTGCAACAATTTCTGGCGTTTGCTCTAGACGCGTACAAAATGGGCCAAGTCTTTTGGCCAAACATCGAGTGGTTTGCTCGGGAGACGCCCGGGCCTTTCGAGCGCTTCTTTTCTTCGCCCCACAACTCGTCAATTCGTCAATCCACTTTTTCCGGAGAACTCAGCTCAGTCCAGGAGAAGGTGGTATCTCCCTGAAGCCAAGTTATGTTGCGTTTTCCCGTCGTGATCGTGCCGTAGAGAGGCGATGACCGACCGTATCCTCCACAGGTAACATCACAATCTAAGTTCACAGTTTCGATGGCGACCATGGGGCCAGAGAAATTTCTGAATTTACCTCTTGCGCTGACGATCGAGCGCGCGTACATTCACACTTGCCGGTGCGTTTTGCTGACGCGACCGGCTATTTTCATTCTTCGAGTAAGAAAAGACGATGAGTACGAACGGACACAGTCATTCAGCACCGCCGATTCTGTTGACCATCGCGGGTTTTGATCCGTCTTGCGGCGCCGGCACCGCCGCGGACTTGAAGACTTTCGCCGCGCACGGATGCTACGGCGTGGCCGCGATTACCTCGCTGACCGTCCAGAACACCCAAGGCGTCGAAACGGTCCACAATACGCCCAGCGCTGAATTGCGCGCGCAGTTGGAGGTTCTGGCAAACGATTGCGAGATCGCCGCGGTGAAAATCGGGATGCTCGGCAACCGCGGCAACGCCGCAGTGGTGGCGGAATTTCTAGATGCGCACAATTTTGCACACGTCGTGCACGATCCGGTGATGAAATCCTCGGGGGGCGCGGAACTCCTGGATGCCAGCGGAATCAAGTTCCTGGCCACGGAACTGCTGAAACGCGCGAGCGTGGTCACCCCGAATGTGCCGGAAGCCGAAGTGCTAACCGGGCTGACCATCAAAGATGTAGCGGACATGGAAGCGGCGGCGCGCAAGATCGTGGAGCTGGGCGCCCGCGCGGTGATCGTCAAGGGCGGCCACCTGGAGCGCGCCGTAGACGTGCTGTTTGATGGCAACGAATTGGTGCAGCTTGGCGGCGACCGGGTGAAAACGGATAACACGCACGGAACCGGCTGCACCTTGGCGTCAGCCATTGCCGCGCAACTTGCTTCGGCGCGCACTCTGGTCGAAGCGGCGACGCTCGCCAAAGCCTACGTCACGAAAGCAATCGAAAAGGGCTACCCCATCGGCAAAGGCCGCGTGCCTCTCGATCATTTCTATCGCCAGCGCATCGAGCCCCCGGCCCGCGGCATCCACGAAGTGCCCCAGCACGGCATGCACCCCGCCGCCGAACCCGCCGCCCACTAAAAACCATGCGGTCGGTGCTTGGGGGTCGTTCCTCCCTTTGGCCCTTCCTGGCCCTGGCGGCTGCTGTTGGAATTGCGGCGCTGTTCTTCCCGCGAACTCCACAGCCGCTTTCCTACCACCAGTTCGCGGATCGGCGAAGCTGGCTGGGCATCCCGAACTTCGGCGATGTTGTTTCATCGATGCCCGCGAGCGATGGCCGTACGTTTTCCTCTTTCTCGGCCTTGTGCTGACGGCCGGTGGGTCCGCCTACGATCATCTGGCTCCGGACAATGCGCGACTGGTGTGGGATCGGCTCCCGATGACGTTTGTTTTCATGCCGCTCGTGGCGGCCATCCTTGCGGAGCGCGTCAACGTGAAGCTTGGCCTTGGGCTGCTACCGCTGTTGGTCGCCGTCGGTATGGGAAGCGTGATCGAGTGGCATTGGTCTGAACAACAAGACGCCGGCGACCCGCGCTTCTACGCCGCCGTGGAACTCTATGCTTTGCTGGCACTGCTCGTCGCGCTGCTATTGCCTCCGCGCTACACGCGGGGACCTGCTGGTCGTGGCCGGTCTTTATGTACTCGCAAAAATATGCGAAGCAGCCGATCGCCAGATTTTTTCCTTGGGAGGCTTCTCGAGCGGGCACACGCTCAAACATTTGGCCGCCGGCGCCGCGGGATTCTGGATGCTCGTGAAAAGGCAGCCTGTTTTCGATCGCGGCATGCACCCGGCCGCCGCTCGCTGAGAATGGACCGCCGTAGCGCGCTTCGACTGATGCAGTTGGTCTCGGGGTCGCCTGCGTTTCGTTTCTTATTGCTTATCGACGACGCGGCCCGCCACGATGGTAGCCATCGGCCGGCCTTTAAAGTCTCGCCCGTCGAAGGGCGAGTTGCGTGACTTGCTCGGGGAGTTTTTCACCTCGTAGGTCCAGGCCTCGGCGGTCGAGAAAATGGTCAAGTCCGCGGGCTGGCCCGAGGCGATCCTTCGCTCCATGCCCAGTACGCGCGCCGGACCCGTGGTAAAGAGCTCCACCATGCGCATCAGCGAAATTCGCCCGCTCTCAACCAATTGTTCGAGTGCCAGCCCCAGTGCCGTTTCGAAACCAAGAATGCCGAACGGCGCACGATCGAACTCCACATCCTTCAAAGCCGGCTCGTGAGGAGCATGATCGCTTGCAATCGCGTCCACCGTGCCGTCGGCCAGCCCAGCGAGCAGCGCTTCGCGGTCTTCCCGAGCGGCCAGCGGTGGATTCATCTTGAACCGCGCATCGTACTGCACGTCTTCGTCGATCAGAGTGAAATGATGCGGGGTGACTTCACAACTGACGCGCAGCCCGCGCGACTTGGCCCAGCGAACCTGCTCGAGCGAGGCCTTTGCGGATAGATGTGCGATATGCAGGCGCGCGCCGGTTAGCTCGGCGAGTTGCACGTCGCGGGCGACGCAAACCGATTCCGTCGCCGCGGGCATCCCGCGCAGGCCCAGCCGCGTGGAAGTCACGCCCTCACGCATGACCGCCCCGGCAGCCAGGGCAACGTCTTCGGCATGCTCCATCACTGGAAGATCGAGCGAGCGGCAATAATCCATGACCTGCCGGGCGAGCTTGGCGGTCGAAATCGGCCGGCCATCATCGGAAACACCCACGATGCCCGCGTCTTTCATGGCCGCAATTTCGGCGATCGCTTCGCCCTTGCTCCCCACGGAGGCCGCGCCAATCGGCCACACTCGAACGCTGCCGGCAACCCTGGCGCGATCCAGAATGAACCGCGTGACGGAAGCATTGTCATTGACCGGCTTGGTATTCGGCATGCAGCAAACCGCGGTGAACCCGCCGCGCGCCGCCGCCCGCGTGCCCGTTTCGATGGTCTCCGAGGATTCCTGTCCCGGCTCGCGCAGGTGCACATGGATATCGATAAAGCCGGGAGCGACGATCAATCCGCTGGCGTCAAAGACTTCCGTGCCTGGCGGCGCCAAGAGTTTCCCGGGCGGCCCAAGCTCAGTTATTTTTTCCCCATCCAGCAACACGTCGAGAACTCCGTCGGTCTTCGACGCTGGGTCGAGGACGCGCCCGTTCTTAATCAGAAGCATTGGCGGATTCCTTGGGCTTCGCTTCGAGCGCCGGATGCGTGTCCGTTTCCGTCGCGCCGCTGACCAGCAGATAGAGGATGGCCATGCGCACCGCGACCCCATTGGTGACCTGTTCGAGCACACAGGACTGCGGCCCGTCGGCGACCTCCGGGGTAATCTCGATGCCGCGGTTGATGGGACCGGGATGGAGGACGATGGCGTCCCGGTTGGCGCGGCGCAGCCGCTCGTGGTTGAGCTGGTAGAGAAGGATGTAATCGCCGGCGGAAAGCGGCGGATCGTTCAGCCGCTCGGTCTGCACGCGCAGCATGACGATGACATGCGCGCCTTCCAGGGCTTCTTCGATCCGGTACACGCAGCGAATCGGCGTGCCGGGGGCAATCTTCTCGAGATCACGCGGAACCCACATGGCCGGCCCGCATAGCGTAAACCGGCAGCCGAATTTTCCCAGCAGATGAATATTGGACCGCGCTACCCGGCTATGCAGGATATCGCCGAGGATGGTGACGTTGAGATTCTTGATGGTGCCCAGGCGGTCTCGAATCGTCAGCGCATCCAGCAAGCCTTGCGAAGGATGTTCGTGGGTGCCGTCGCCGGCGTTCACCACCGGAATGTCCAGATGCCGCGCAACGTAATGCGGCGCGCCGGAAGCCGCGTGCCGCATCACCAGGCAATCCGGCTTCATGGCGTTGAGATTGAAGACCGTGTCGAGGAGCGTCTCGCCCTTCTTCAGGCTAGAGGCCTCGGCCTGCAGGTTCATGGTGTCTGCGCCGAGCCGTGAGGCAGCGGTCCCAAAACTAATGCGCGTGCGCGTCGAGGTTTCAAAGAAGGCCAGCGCCACGGTCTTGCCGCGCAGCGTGGCCAGCTTTTTCAAGGGGTGCCGCTGAATTTCCTGAAAAGGCTTGCTTTGGTCGAGGAGAAAGCTCAATTCGTCCGCAGCAAGCGGTTCGAGGGCCAGCAAATCGCGGAAGCGGTGAGTCAATGTCCCTTCTTGAGAGCGTAGGCCATCAAAAATCGAAAACTACTCGACGCGATCGACCAGGACGACGCGCTCTTCCTTGTCGATTTCGCGCAGGCGCACTTCGATGATTTCCGTGTCGCTCGTCTGCACGCTGCGGCCGATATATTGAGCCTCGATGGGCATTTCGCGATGGCCGCGCTCGATGAGCACGCAGAGCGACACGCGCTTGGGCCGGCCCAGGTCAAACAGCCCGTTCATGGCCGCGCGAACCGTCCGGCCGGTGTATAGGACGTCATCCACCAATACCAGGTCCATATTATCAACGCCAAAGGGAATATTCGAAGAGCGCAGCACCGCCTGTGGCGCAACTTTCGAAAGATCGTCGCGATACAGGGTAATGTCCAGCACGCCCACGGGCACGTCCACCCCGTCAATCCCGCGCATGGCCTGGGTGATGCGCTGCGCCAGCGGCACGCCTCGCCGGACGATCCCGATCAGCGCCAGGTTTTTCGTTCCGCCGCTTTTCTCCACGATTTCATGCGCCAGCCGCAGCAGGGTGCGGTCGATTTCCGGTGCCGACATCAATTGGCTCTTTTCCACGATGCGCATGGTCGGGTAATCCTATCATTGCTGACCGCGCCGCGGTCAATGCCGTCGTCGATCGTCGAACCGTACCGGCCGTAGTAGACTCTTCCGGCAGGTTTAGGGAGGCCACACGAGACATGGTTCCGAGCACCTTTTTCTTGCCGCGCACGCTGTTCCGGCGGGCCACGATGGCGGCGGCATTTTTGAGCATTGCGTTTGTTCTGGGCGTCGCGCCCAGCGATCGCGCGGCAGCTCCGCAGTCGCCAAAAGTGCCCAGGCTGGTCGTACTCTTGGTGGTCGACCAGATGCGCGGCGACTACGTGGACAAATTCCTCGGTCAGTGGACCGCTGGCCTCAAGCGTCTGGTCGAGGAAGGCGCGTGGTTCCGCGACGCTGCCTATCCCTACGCCGCCACGGAAACTTGCGTGGGCCACGCCACGATTTCCACCGGAGCATTTCCCGCAACCCACGGAATGGTCGCAAACGCTTGGTGGGACCGCCAGCACAAGAGCATGGTGACCTGCACGGAAGACCCGGATCCTGGCGTAAAGAACATTGGTTATGCCGGCGCCACTCCGAAAGGCGCTGACACCGCCTGGCGCATGGCGGTGCCCTCGTTTGCCGAAGAATTGAAGTTTCAGACCAGCGGCGGAACGCGCATCGTGACGTTTTCCCTGAAGGCGCGCGCGGCCATCACCATGGCTGGACACCGAGCCAATGCCGCCACCTGGTTTGACGGCGGCGCATGGGTTACCTCGAGCGCCTACGGCACTCTGCCTTTCATCGAAGAGCAAGCTAAGTCGCATCCGGCGAAAGCAGACTTCGGCAAGACCTGGCGATTGGCACTCCCGGTAAGCGCCTATTGGTACGGTGAGAAGTCTTTCGGTGCCGTTCCTCCCGAAGGATGGGACCTCACCTTCCCGCACCTGCTCGGTGGAAAAACAGGAGCGGACGACACCTTCTATGAGCAATGGGCTTCGAGCCCCTACGCCGACACGGCCCTGACGGAACTCGCCGAGAAAGCCGTGGACGCGCTCGATCTCGGAAAAACCCCGGGAACCGATTTTCTTGCGGTCAGCTATTCTTCGGTGGATTACGTGGGCCACGAATTCGGCCCCCGCAGCCGCGAAATTCAAGACATTCTTGTGCGCTTGGACCAGGACCTCGGCAAGCTTTTCGCGCACCTGGACCAGAAGGTGGGCCGAGGAAATTATGTCGTGGCGCTCAGCGCCGACCACGGCGTGGCGCCCATTCCGGAAGATATGCAATCGACCGGCGCCGACGCTGGCGTCGTGCATCTGCCGGAGTTAGAGGAAAGAATCGAAAAAGCTCTCGAACCGTTCAGCTATCAAAAACCGGCGGTTCGACAGATCAGGGGCAGTGACGTTTATTTCGCGCCCGGGGTGTATGACAAATTGCGGCAGGACCCTGTCGCTTTCGATTCCGTCCGGGATGCTGTGCTGGCCCAGCCTGGCGTGGCCGCCGTCTACCGCGCCGAAGAATTGCGCAACCGCTCCGCCACCGACAGCCCCGCACAGCGGGCCATGGCCTACAGTTATTTTCCCGGCCGCAGCGGCGATCTATTCATCCTGCCAAAACCCTATTGGCTGATGGACGGCACTCCGCTAGGAACGAAGCGTTCCTACGGCACCGGCCACGGCGAGCCCTACAACTATAATCAGCACGTCCCCGTTCTGCTGATGGGCTTCGGCATCCAACCCGGGCAGTACTTCGAGCCCATCACCCCTGCCGACATCGCTCCAACCTTCGCCGCGCTCTGTGGAATCACCCTGGCCTCCCGCGACGGCCACGTCCTCGGCCAAGCCCTGAAGAGACCCTCCGTCCCGGCCCAGCCTATGCGGCCAAAATCCACCTCGCCCGTGTCTTCAAGCCCCTAACGCCACTGCGCCTTCGAGAAATGCGGTGCTTCCTCGAGGAAGCTGTGCCGGTCGACTTCTGAATGGGACCACAGGCAGCGCCACCTTGCGACACCCCCCATTGTCCAAGCGATATGCGATATTATATCGGTTGCAGGAAAAGATA
>Ga0209161_10003862_pt1 | contig 11980 bp, 14 predicted proteins | sample GraSoiAngelo_155_FD_186169 | JGI IMG/M metagenome (GOLD analysis project Ga0209161, IMG submission 186169) | Grasslands soil microbial communities from the Angelo Coastal Reserve, California, USA - 14_1009_13_30cm (SPAdes) (version 2) | ecosystem: Environmental > Terrestrial > Soil > Grasslands...
ACGCCGCGAGCGCTGCGCAATTTTCTCGCCCGCAGCAATACAAAGGGCGAACGGTCGCTGTCTCTGGGAAGATCATTTTGAATAAAGGTAAACCGGAGATCGTCGTCAATTCGCCTTCGCAGATTAGTGCAAAGTAATTGTCTGATTCTGTCTGCGTGCTCATGGCTCGCCTTTTGCTAAAGCCTTACCGCGTGCGCGCGTAAGCTGTTCAGGAGCACAGGAGGCCCTTGCGGTAGCGGCAAGCTTGTAAATGACTGCGGTTTGCAATTCGATGGCAGTCTAGCACTTTACAAAGACAGGAAATCGCTTGTAGCAAAATGAGCAAGGCAATAAAGGAACGAAGTGCGCGAAACTCCGAAAGCGAAGTGAATAGCAATCGGAGCGTGAGTTTGGGCAGGCAGGGCCGGCTTGGATTACGTCAATTTCGGCACCTATGTTCCCCGCATTTAAGCCGCTGCCCAAAGTTTTTCTTTCCGGGACCGACTTCTGGATTGATTCAGTTAAAGCCATCTTGGTGCATCGCGCTCACCGCTTGTTGTCAGAGTCGACCCTAATCTTACGTACGGTGAGGAGGAGACCGTCCTCGGGTTAGTTTTAGGAGAACGGGATCCGACGAATCTGTCGCTGATATTCATCGCGCGCTGGAACATGGTTAAACCGGATCAAGACTGCGCCGGTGTAATACGTCCAGCCGGCTTGTTCATTCTCCCGTTGCCGCGCGGCTGTCTGCTCGCGAACGGGGCGAATGCGAAGGTTAAGTCGCAGCGCGTTAATTCGCTGCCTTCGCTTTCTTTGCGAGTGCGAGGCGCTCCGTCTTTTTCCGGCGTCTTGCGCGTTTCTTAGCGTTATCTCTGCCTTTGCTGTTTCCCATAAGTTTAACCTTCGCCGGCTTGTCGCGATGTAGCAATGGGACGAAACCGAGGGCGCCGTCTGCGCTGTTGCTGTTGCTGCGGTCGGTGCGGCATTGGCGGCGGCGCATCCTGAATTTTCATAATCTCGAACGTCCGAAAGAGCGGGGCGAGATCGATCACGTCGTTCGCAGCTGATCTCAATATGTTCCCGAGATTTGCGGCGACTGACGCGACTTCCACGCGGATCCCGTGTCGACGCAGCTTGATGGCGAGATAAGCGAAATCCGCGTCGCCAGTCACGAGAATCACAACGTCAGGCCGCATCTCGATGGAAAGTTCCAGCGCGTCGATTGCCATCATCACGTCCACGTTCGCTTTGTAGTGACCTTCCTCGGCGGGCGCACCATCCTTCGTCACGACCATGAATCCATTGGAGCGCAGCCAATGGATGAACTTGTTTTTCTTGTCCCGCTCCTCCTGCCACGTCGGGATGGCGGGCGGCAATCCGGCATACACCACCATCTCGATCAGATCGCGTCCGGTGTTTGGGCCGGCGAGAAAATCCCGGAGCTTTAACCAATCGAGCCCGCGTCCTACGGTCCGCACAGAACTGCCGACATTCGATTCATCTACCAGCACCAACAGTCTGGACCGAGCATGAACATCTGAATCTTTCTTTCGCACTTGGATACGAATCAACTACATCCGCGCAGTTCTAGCGAGCACTACTTCTGCAAGTCGGATGCGATTTGACTCATTCGCTCCCGCTCATTTCGACCTCTCGGCTAAACCTGTCTATGTCGCTCGCATCTCTGCGGCTCCGGTCGCCGAATAGAAGCCATGATAACGACCGAATCAACGGAGTCGTCGAAAATCGAGGTTCCGTTTTCCCAAAAAAAGAGCCGCGCGATGGAACACATCACGCGGCTCCCCAAACGCTTCCGATAAGTTACGCTATGCCAAGCGTGGCAAGCGTTGGCTCATCGATTACGGATGTTACCGCCAATCCATGGTCGGCTTGGAAGGCTGCGATAGCTTCCCGGGTCATTGGCCCAAGTACTCCATCAACCGCCCCATCGTAATAACCGTCCCGCTGCAGCTGTGACTGCACATCGACGATTACCCGGTCAGGGGCCAATCCATTGTAGCCGTAGATTGGGCCGTCGAATGCATAATAAGCGGACGCGGCATAACCCCATGCGGGGAACCAGTAGCCTAAATTCCAGTAATACCAGCCTCCGTTCACAAAGACGATCCGATCGTAATGGCTTCTCCACCAACTGCGATCGTGCCACTCTCTGTTGTAATTGCGGAATGCCGCATACTGTTGGCCGCGAAACGCGGCGCTGTGGAAGTTATTGTTAATCGCAACATTCCTCCCACGATAATACGCGAAGTTTCTATCGCGATTGCCCGCTAAGTTGTTGCCAGCACGAAACGCGGCAGCATTGCGATCGCGATTGACCTCCACGTTCCTTGCCCGGTTAGCGGCGACGTTTCGCTCGCGATTGGTCGCCAGGTCTTTGCGAGCACGCAACTCGGCCCCATTACGATTACGGTTAACCTCGACGTTTCTTGCCCGATTAACTGCGATGTTTCGCTCGCGATTGACCGCAGCATTGTTTCGCGCGCGAAAATCTCGATTACTCGAGACGTTTCGCTGGCGAGACGCGAGCATCCGGGTGTCGTGATTGACCACCCTGTTTGGATGAGTCCGCGACGCCATGTACGTCCGCTGCCTGGATGGTGCGGTCGCAGTATAATGCTGCGCGCCTCTCATTGCGGCGTTGTTTGCAGGCCTCGTCGCCCGAACATTCGCGGTTCGATGCGCGTTCGCTCTTTCAGGCTTTGCTTGTTTCGTTGGTTGACCCCACGCCGTGAGCGTCAGCGCGAGGCTACCGATGCATATTAAACATAGAGTTCGTTTCATAGTTTTTTTCCCTTAATTTTCCATTGAGACCTTAGACAAGATCCCCTAGTCAATTATTCAACACCGTTAAGTATTCTCCGGTTGCGCGTTGGAAATCGGCTAGTCGCTCTCGTCAAACAAAAACGGGACAGCGTTCCACTTCCACCGCTCTTTTGAGCAGGAGCGCGATCGGTAATCCGATACAAAACATTAACGCCAACACCGCATTGGCCCGGACGAAAATCGTGGCAGCGCTCGGTCGCGGCGGGACCGCCGAAAGCGGCAGCACGATGAAATTCATGATGGCATACACAAGGACGCCGTACAACAAGCCGGAGAGAATCGGGCGGCGCAACAACACGGTAAAATTGAATCCAGTCGCAGCGACATAAAAGATCGCCGTCCAGGTGAGCGCGATCGCGTAATGAATTAAGACACCCAGACCGACCGACGCCCAGCTTAGTTGAAACGAGCGGCCATCGATCAGTCCGCTGGCGATGAATTGAAAGATTCGCCAGGGCGTGATTCCGCGGAACGCATTGAAAACAATATTTTCAGTGATATCCAACGTCCCGGCGACCAATCCAATCCACAGAATCGTCCTGAATGATTTGGCGACACGTCTCATGAGCACTCCAATACGATTTCGGATATCAGGTTCTTCTTCTTAATGACTCAACAAGCCGATGTGGAGGCTTTCAACTTTTCCGCTTTCCGCTTTTCACCTTCTCTCGTTGCTTAAAACTCCATGCTATCCGCCATAATCTTCGATCTCGATGGCGTGCTCGCCGATTCCGAGCCGTGGTGGAACCAGGTCGACGCGAAATTGCTCGCTGAGTACGGCGTGACGTATCGCGGTGAATCCCACCAGAACGTACTCGGTGTGAGTTACCGGCTCGCGGTCGAATTTTACAAGAAAGCATTTGGCCTCTCCGTCCCCACTGAGGAAATGATGCGGCGTCGCGGTGAGATCGCGACCGAGTTCTTTGCCGATCGGGTCGGTCTGTTTCCTCACGTCAAAGAAGTGTTGGAAGAACTGCGGCAGATGAAACTGCATCTCGCCGTCGCCACGAGTTCGGTTAGCGCGTCTGCGCGACCCTTTTTAGATCGACATCAACTCACCGGATTCTTCGAGGTCATTGTTACCGGCGAAGAAGTTGCACGCGGCAAACCTGCTCCCGATATCTACCTGTGCGCGGCGGAGGAACTTGGAATCCCTGCTGACACGTGCCTTGTCGTTGAGGACGCGCTTCCCGGTGTCGCCGCGGCTAAAGCGGCGAGAATGCGGGTCGCCGCGATCCCCGACCAGCGTTTTGTCGATCCTGACGAATACGAAAGAAAAGCGGACTACGTCCTCGGCAGTTTGAAGGAATTACCGGCGCTGGTTCGAAAACAGTTATCGCCCGCCACATCGTAAGCCGCTTACGATGCATGAGCGAACCCCGTTTTAGTGGCGGCTGCTTGCTCGCGAAAGCTTTCGCGTGTTAGCCGCAAAACTGTACTGCCAGCCCACGTGCCGCGTGCGATGTGCTGTAGCGGCTGTCTGCGACCGCCGATCTGTAGCCGCTGGCGATGACTGCGGCTTGGATAACTCTCAACTGTCCAGGACCGTATTTTTCGGCTTTCTTCTGACGATGCCGGAAAACAAGATTTTGCCGAGTCAACGCATCCGAGGCGTGCTGGCACCCGTCGTAACCCCGTTTAAGGCCGATCTTTCGCCTGACCAGCAACGATTCATCAGGCATTGCCAATGGTTACTTTCCCAGAACTGCGGGCTGGCCGTGTTTGGCACCAACAGCGAGGCGAACTCGCTGTCGATGGAAGAGCGCACGATGCTGCTCGACGAGCTGGTCGCGGCCGGGGTCGATCCGTCGCGCATGATGCCGGGAACCGGTTGCTGCTCGATCATGGAAACGGTCAGGCTCACCGCCCAGGCAGTCGACCACGGTTGCGCGGGCGTGCTGATGCTGCCGCCTTTTTATTACAAAGATGTCACCGAAGAAGGTCTCTACTGCTATTTCAGCGAAGTTGTGCAGCGCGTCGGTGATGCGCGACTGAAAATTTATCTCTACCACATTCCGCCGGTCGCGGTGGTTGGCATCACCACGGGATTGGTCGAGCGCCTCCTTGCGGCCTATCCGAATGCAATTGCCGGGATGAAAGACAGCTCGGGCGATTGGAACAACACTAAGACTTTTCTCGACGCGTTTGCAGTCCGAGCCGGACTGGCGGTTTCTGGTTTCGACGTGTTCGTCGGCAGTGAATCCTTCCTCCTCGCCAATATGCGCAATGGCGGCGTCGGTACCATTTCCGCGATGGCCAACGTGAACCCGTCGGCGATTCGCAAGCTTTACAGGCAGTGGAACACCGCGGATGACACGGATGACGCGGATCAACAAGAATCGAAACTAAACGTCGTGCGTGAGGTGTTCAGTAGCAGGAAATTTCCCTCCATGATCGCGGCGTTGAAGCAGGCTATCGCCGTCTACCGGGAGGATCCGGAGTGGACCAGGGTGCGGCCGCCGCTGGTCGAGCTCACGACAGAACAGGCGGAGTTGCTTGCCGCGGAATTGAAAGCCATCGGGTTCGCGATGCCGGGCATCGGAACGCTGTAGCCGCTGGCGATGACTGCGGCCTGGCGGCCAACTCTCAACAATCAACCCTCAACTACGCGTCCCGCCGAAGCGGCCGAGTGCGGATCGACCACTACAAGCGGCAAGAACTGCGATTGCTAGTCAACTGTGCGTTCCTGGCCGCGTAAAGTTGCCATCAATCTATTTTCAATTTAAGTCGCTGAGCGAAATCGCGAACGGAAACGATTTTCACGTCTGAAAAAGATTTCAGCTCCAACAGGTCATCATCGCCCGTGACGAGAAACTCGCAGTGGTACGCAACTGCGGCTTCCAGGATCGGACTATCATCCGGATCACGCAAGCGCGATGCGATTTCGGCGACATCGTCTCTAAGCAGCGAAACTGAAATGAGTTTTGAAACTAGCTCGTCGGCCTGCTCCTGTTTTCGGCGGAATCTGGTGACGAGTTTTCACGCACCTCGGCGCAGAGGAATGGAGTGACGACAGGTGTGCAAAAACGCTGCGGATGACTCTAGCACTCGACGACAAACACCGTCGCGCGCCAGCGCCGCAAGCAAGACGTTAGAATCCAGAAGAACGAACACGCGGCAGTTTCAGAATTTCGTCTTCGCTCAGCTTCGGAGCGTCTTTCATCAGGGCATCCGCGCGAGCCCACAAATCTTTGAAGCCTTGTTGTTGCAGCCAGCGCGGAACTTTTTCTCGGTCCTGCGGAGGGAATCTTTCAATTCCCTGATGACATCAGTTGCGCTCATGATGAAAACAGTACTTACGAAGCCACCCGTCGCAGAATCAGTCTTCTGCTACGCAGGAGGATCATCTATCATAAGCTGCTCCTCAATTTGCATGTTGAATGATCTATTCGTGAGCAAGGTCAGACAAGGGGAGAGCGAATTACGTAAGCTTTCGCAGGCAAAGGTTCGACAAATTCGCGAATGGCTGGACGGCGTCATCGAAGATAAACTGGAATTCACGCCTGAGTTTGAACACTGCATCCAACAGGCCAAGCGCGACATGGCCAACGGAAAGAGCGTGCGGGTGCGTGAGCCTGATGCTCCGTGAGCGCAGCTCCTTGCCGCGTGGCCTGCTCCCTGAGAAAACTCAAACAAAAGAAGAAAAATAATCCCATGAAACAGCTTCAAACTTCTCTACTGCTAACAGCAGCATTGTTCCTCGCTGCGGCTTCAGCTTATACGCAGGCAGCCAAAAGCTCTCCTGCGGCCGGCGCATCGGGCACACCTTCAACTCCGCCAACCATCGGCTCAGCCATTGATCGCGAGATCTCCATTGTAGAGAAGGAAATTGTCGAAGCCGCCGAAGCGATGCCGGAGGACAAGTTCGATTTCTCCCCGGAAAAGCTGAGCATTTCCGGCAGCGACTACAAAGGTGTGCGCACCTTCGGCCAGCAACTAAAACACGTTGCCGCCTCGAACTACTTGATCTGGTCACCGATCACCGGCGAAAAAGCCCCCGACACGGTTAACGACGGTAAAGGTCCGGACAATATGACTGCCAAGGCGGACATCGTTAAGTACCTGAAGGATTCCTTCGCGTTTGGCCATAAAGCGGTAGCAACTCTAAACGCGTCGAACCTTGTCCAACCGATTAGCTCGAGCAGTGGCAGACCGACCACTCGCCTGTTCCTGGCAACATTCGCCGCTGCTCACGCGTTCGATCATTACGGTCAACTGGTCGAATATCTCCGAATGAACGGTATCATCCCGCCCGCGAGCCGCGGCCAGCGATGATTGGGGAGCGCACTGCCTGCCGGCCTGTGTGCGGGCCCTCGTCCCGCGCCTGCGGGAGCGAGCGCGTCTCGCGATTGCGAACTTCGGCCAGTTCAATGACTAACAACAATCAACCAATAACAAATAACTCCAGCGCCGCTACCTCATTCGCGGTGGAAATCGTGCTGAAGACATTGGCAGTGGCAAGCTGCGCACCGGTTTCGCGCTAGAGGTTGTTTGGATGCTTCGACGCTGGGGATCTCGGCGGCGAGGCAAGCAGTGGGCAACGAGCGCGTTTCAAATCTGTGTGAACTATGGCCGACTTGCGAATGCTATCGCCACGGCGCTGTGCTCCGTCCCGAACCGCCAGTTCAGCGGTTCACTGCTGCGGATGCGTCTTCTTGAACCCGGCGATGTAACCCTTTTTGACAGCCTGTTTAAAAGCCTGCAGGTCGGCTGCTCGCGAAGGATTTTGGAGCTGTTCAGCCGGGCCCTGCTGTTCGAAATACTTTTGAGCCGTCATGTTCAAGTCCGCTTCCGTCGGCAACGTTGCGCCGCGCGGCGCTTGTTCTCCGGCCTTCTCACCGAGTTCATAAGCAGCACGTTCTTCCGCCGTTGTGCCGCGAGCCGTGCGATGAGTGTAGAATACCGCCACGCTACACACGATGAACGCCGCCAATCCGATGAATACAGTGAAACGCACCGGTTTGAATTGTCTGGCCATAACTCACTTTAACGTTGAACAAACCTAAGCATCTGCGCAGCCATACAGCAACGACCTCTGCAAAATCTATCTTTCCCGTGCTTAGTCTCTCAACAATCGGTCATCAACCCCGCATCGTAAGCCGCTTACGGTGCGCCGTAGTCCCGCGAGTGTGGGGCGGAGGAGGTTACGATGCATGAGAGGTTGCTGCCTGCCACGCCGTAGTCTTCGGGGACAATCGGACGAAGGCGGGTAGTGGCGGGCGTGTCGCCTGCGAAAATCTGTAGCAGCGTCACTGTGCGACGCTCGACTTGGCCGCCGGCTGCCTGCTCGGGAACGCTTTCGGAATGCCTGCCCTGAGCACGTCGAACGGGTCAGCCGCTGTTTCGATTGGGGAGCGCATGCGCCCTCGCGTGCTGGCGAGCGCGCCTCGCGGTCGCGAACTTCGGCCAGTTCAATGACTAATAACAATCAACGAATAACGAATAACGTCAGCGCCGCTTACCTCACTCGCGGTGGAAATCGTGCTGACGACATTGGGAGTGGCAAGCTGAGCACCCGTTCGCGCTAGATTTTTAAATGCTTCGGAGTTGTCGACTTGTCACGCTGTAGCGCTCGCGAATGGAGTCGCGGGGACACGAGCGACATAGATGGGCGAACCGCGAGGTCGAAATGGGCGGGAGCACATGAGTCAAAGTGGATGACCGCGACGGTAACAAGATCAGCCCAGGAATTTCTATTTCGATGCGAGCGATTTGCGTCGACGAATAATTTCCGCCAGGCTCCGCAGTGAACTGTTTACCGCCTCAGCATTCGGAAACGCTTTCGCAACGTCCGGCTCCAACACAACCACGTTAGTTCCGCGTCCGTAGCGCCGCGCGTATTTTCCTCGGACGCCTTGCGAAAAATCGTACTCTCGTAGCATCCCATTGTTTTTTTCACGTACCTTTTTCATAACTCCGTCGTTCTCGTCTGCCACACGCGCGCTGATGATCCGCATATTGTCGCCTCGTTCAGTATGCACGTTTCCCCGGTGCGAAGCGCCAATGGTAACGAAGCGCTCTTCCACCTTCGAGTGAACCGGATCGGGAATAGTTAACGAATGCGGATCCCCGAAAACAGTGGAGGACTCTTCGAAACTGATGCCGTGTTTCGTTAGATTCCGTCTTGCCTTGTTCGTGTCCCATTCAAATGTGAGCGCCATCGTGCCGCTGAATCGGGACATGCTCAAGGAAAGACGGCTATTTGATCACCTTAAATCTATCGTAAGCCGCTTACGATGCATGAGGTGAACGGCTGTACTGGCGGTCAAAGCTTGCTCGCCATGGCGAGCGGCGACCGCAGTTTGGCGGCGCGATTGGAAAGCCCGGCTGCTGCTACGCATCCGTTATGCCAAGCCAATGAGCGTCGCATTGGCGTGGCTGCTTCAACGTTCGCTGAACATTCTGCTCATTCCCGGAACATCATCAGTGGAACACCTCAGAGAGAACGGATCTGACGGGATCAGCGACGTAGAAGGCAAAGTCGCGAGGGTAGCGATGAGCGAGTTGGGCAACGAACGAATTTCAATGTTGCTGGCTGCCGACTTGAATCGAGCGAATAGGATGAGCGACATAGAACACGTCGCGATTGGGAATCGTGCGGGTAGACGGCAACGCAGCTAGGGTAGCTGGCGCAAGCACGGGGCGTGCGAGTGATCAACGTAAAGCGACGAGAGTAGGAGCGAGTGAGCGTGGGCAGCAAACGAGTTTCAATTGAACCACATCGCAGGCTAAGACCACTCGAGCGCGAGCAAATAATAGTGCGAACCTGACTGCCTAAAAAGATCTAAGCCGGCAGTTCCAGGCCGTAAAGGCGTTTAAATATTTCCCGTCTTTGTTCCATCTTGGGCAAACCCGCCGGGAGCGACGCCTTCAATATTTCGATTGCAGCGTCGAACATTTGCGCGCCCATGACGAACCGCTCGTCGGGTGGTCGCGACATAATTTGCTCGCGGACCTTCTCCTTTATTTCTGGCGCAGTGTCAGTCATGTAAACACTCTTGAAATAAGCTATCCAGTCCCAACTGACGCGTCCAGCGCCTCAAGTATCCTTCATCGTAGCCGGTGGCGAGGAGATTTCTCACATCGTCGAGTTGAATCTCGGAGTGAGAATCTTTTGCCCAAAACAACTTTGAAATTATCAAGTCCTCCTTGCTCACAATATAAGTGGTGAAATCGAGAATAGACACCTTTTGCCGCCGCTCGAACTCGACCTTTCGGTATTCGTTCTGCTTGCGGACGATACAGTCCACTTTGATCACGCTTTCGTGGTGGATCAGATTAAAGATCGATTCCTGCTCGATCGACTCGCGAATGCTCTCTTTGCTCACGTAATATTCCGGCTCAAACAGAGCCACGACTCGTTCCACGTCATTCGGTTTTATCGCGACCACAACGTCGATGTCGCGGGTCATCCGCGGCTGCGCGTAATAATTCATCGCCATCGAACCGGTGAGCATGTAACCGATCCCGCTCTGCTCGAATTTGTTCGAAACATCACGCACGATATCAATTTCGGTCGCCACTCCTTCACACTAAGCGAATGGAGCTTTTGGGAAAAGCGACATGGCCGGTTACGCCGCGAGGGTAGCGGTCGAGCCGAGCGGGAGCGAGCGAGATACAATGGAGCTTTTGGGAAAAGCGACATGGCCGGTTACGCCGCGAGGGAAGCAGCGAGCGAGCGTGGGCGGCGAGCGAGTTTCAATGGAGCTGGCGGGAAAAGCGACCCACCTTCGCCGAGGCTACGGCGCTCCAGGCATAGAACACGTCGCGATCGGGAATCGCGGGGGTAGACGGCAACGCAGCTAGGGTAGCTGGAGCAAGCACGGGGCGGTGCGAGTGATCAAGGGCCCAAGCCGGACAGGCATTATTCCGACAGGTCGAAATGAGCGGGAGCGCATGAGTCAACACTCCGGGATTTAGAGACGGCCCCGCGCTGCCTTTTCTAATCACTCGCCATGATGAATAGCGGCTGCATTTCGAAATCGGTGTAGAGTGGACGCAGGCGCTCCTTGTTATAGTACCTCTCGACGTTGACCGTTTTCTTGCTGCTGGTCACCACTTCAACCGGCATGTTGTCATAGCGCCCATTCTTCAAGACAACGAGGCGGCCGTGGCTGCCGTGCAGGATGAGATCGAGGGCAAGATTGCCGTAGGCCATGGGCACGATCGAATCAATCGCGTCGGGATCGCCGCCGCGCACCATGTAGCCGAGACGCTGGTTGATGGTCTGGATCGGCTTGCCCTTGTTGTATTTGGCGGAACGGTCTTTGAGTTCGGCCGAGACCAGGTCGCCCATTCCGCCGAGTTTCAGATGCCCGAACGCGTCGGTCGTCTTGTCGGAGAACACCATTTCGCCGCCTTCGAACATTGCTCCTTCCGAAACGATAACCACTGAATATTTGCTCGGGTGATGCGCGCGGTCATAGCACAACAACTCGGTCAGATGCTCCATGTCGAATTTGTATTCGGGGATAACGCACCGATTGGCCGCGCCCGCCATCGTTGGCAACATCGCAGTGAACCCCGCGTAGCGTCCGAACACTTCCATAACGAGAAATCGCTCGTGAGATCCGGCCGAGGTGCGGAGACGATTCGACAATTCAATCGTCCGGCTGACGCATGTGCTAAAGCCGATGCAATAATCGGTGCCCGGCACGTCATTGTCCATCGTCTTGGGTATCGCCACGACCTTGACGCCTTCCTTGGACAAACGGGTCGCAAAAGAAAGTGTGTCGTCGCCGCCGATCGGAATCAGATAGTCAATTCCCAGCCAATCCAGGTTCTTGATGACTTCAGAAGTGAGATCGTTCTTGTCTTGATTGAACGTTGCGCGCAGCGCTTCAGGTACCTCTTCTTTTTTCACTGCTGACGGGTTCGTCCGCGAGGTATGCAGGAACGTGCCGCCGGTGCGTGCTGCACGATTGACGATCTCTTCCGTCAGGATTTGAAAGTGCTCGCTGTTGTCGGCGCGTTGATCACGCAGGATGCTGATCGCCCCCAGCCAGCCATGACGGATACCAACGACCTGATAGCCTTCGCGCAGGGCGCGAATGGTGACCGCGCGGATCGCGGGATTGAGCCCCGGCACATCCCCGCCGCCGGTGAGAATACCGATCAGGCCTTTCTTGGTGCTCATGCGACCGCTTTGTCGTTTTCT
>Ga0209161_10003863_pt1 | contig 11978 bp, 8 predicted proteins | sample GraSoiAngelo_155_FD_186169 | JGI IMG/M metagenome (GOLD analysis project Ga0209161, IMG submission 186169) | Grasslands soil microbial communities from the Angelo Coastal Reserve, California, USA - 14_1009_13_30cm (SPAdes) (version 2) | ecosystem: Environmental > Terrestrial > Soil > Grasslands ...
GATGAGGCGCAAGTGATTGACGCCGAGGCCTGCGCTAAGGAGCTGGTGGTGCGCGGCGACCATATCGTCATAGTCGTATTGCGGGAAGTGAGCGTGCAGCTCGTCGCTGGGCTTCGACGATTTCCCATGGCCGATGCCGTCCGGAAGAATGATGAAGTATCGCGTGGCGTCCAGAAGCTGGCCCGGCCCAAATAATTCGCCAGCAAAAATGGGGGTGAGAAATTGGTGGCCGGTGCCGCCGGTGCCGTGAAGAATCAGAACGGCGTTCGTGGCGCGGTCCTGAGCGTCGCGCGCGGGCTTGCCCAGCGTCGTGTAGTGCAAGCGCAATTCCGGGAGCGTCTCACCCGAACGGAACTTGAAATTCTTGACGGTAAAATCGCCCTCGGTTGTGGCAGGCCACGAAGCTGTCTGCCCCTGTGTCGGCAGGCTCAACAAAAGATGGACCGCCGCTGCCAACACAAACAAACGCGATACAGTTCTCCGCATGAAGCACCTCGCCAATCCAAGAATCTATCACGTTCAGACAACATTTCTTGCGCCTCAAACGCCAGCGGAATAAATTCCATGGCGTGCAAGTCTTTCTCTATGAAGCCGTGGCCGGAAACAACGGATATGCAGGCGCGACCGGGTGCGAAGCGCTCAGCGACTTCGCGCAGGTTTCCGATCACGGCTCTCTATTGCCTCACCAAAAACCCGTCTCAAAGTAGTTCGCTCCTGGCCACGATTTGATGTAGAGTCAGTGGCTCGAACACAGCCCGCTCTGAAAACGCCGCACCCAGAAGGCTTCCTCGGCCTGGGACTGCCGGCGTAAACTTTGTGCCCAAGGAGACTGATGGAATCCGCGAGCAATCGACCTGCAGAAACGGCCGCATCCTCGTATCCCACCATTGCCGCGACAGCCACCGCCCTGCCGCCCTACACCATCACCCGCGAGGACGTAAAAGTGTACATGGGGCGGGTGTTTGACATCCCCGAGCGCCGCCTCGAAGCGATGATGAGCATCGTCGACAACGCACAGGTGCACAAGCGGCACGCCATTTTCCCGCTCGACTACACCATCGAACCGCGGCCGCTCTCGCAAACCAACAACGAATACATCGAGCACGCGGTGAAGCTCGGCCGGGAAGCGGCGGAAAAATGCCTGGAGCGCGCGGGCTTGAAGCCAGATGAAATCGACATGATTATCACGGTGTCCTGCACGGGCTTCATGATTCCGTCGCTGGACGCTCACCTGATCAATCTGATGGGCTTCCGCTCGAACGTGCGCCGCATGCCGTTCACGGAACTCGGTTGTGCCGCGGGCGCTATGGCCCTAGGCCGGGCGGCCGATTTCTTGAAGGCTGAGCCCGGCGGAAACGTCCTGATTATCGCCGTCGAGCTGCCTTCCCTCACGTTTCAGCGCAAGGACATTTCGCAAGCCAACCTGATTTCTTCGATTCTCTTTGGTGACGGGGCAGCTGCCGTGGTGGTCAGCGGGAAAAAAATGCAGGGACCGAAGATTCTCGAAACAGAAACCTACACGTTTCCCGATTCGCTGGGCGCGATGGGATTTGATCTGCGCGATTCCGGATTCCACATCCTGCTGGCAAAAGATGTTCCGGAAATGATCGGCGGAAAAATCAGCGGGCTGGTGCAGGGCTTCCTCGATCGCAACGGACGGAAGCGGGAAGAGATCAAAGGGTGGATCCTGCATCCCGGCGGAGCGCGGCTGCTCGGAAACATCGAGACAGAGCTCGGTTTGTGCAAGTGCGATACGCAGCCCTCGTGGGACATTCTCGGGAATGTTGGAAATCTTTCCAGCGCGACGATTCTTTTCATCCTGCAGGAATGGCTGGAAAAAAGACCGCTCAACGCCGGTGAGTATGCGGTGGCGGCAGCGTTTGGCCCGGGCTTCAGCGCGGAGTTTTTGTTACTGCAATGGACCTGAGCGTCATTAGCTTTCTCGGGCTGCTCCTAGCCGTGGGATTGCTGCGGCTGGTCGAGTTGCGTATCTCCAAGCGGCATCAGAAGGGAATGGCAGCTCGCGGCGCGGCGAAAATTGATGAGCCGAGATTCCGCTGGATGGTGCTGCTGCACACCGCGGTTCTGCTTGGCGCAGCGCTAGAAGTCGTTCTTCTGCGGCGTCCCTTTATTCGGTTGCTGGCTGCGCCGATGTTTGCCGTTTTTTTGGCGGCCAACGCCGTGCGTTGGTGGGTAATACGCTCGCTGGGGGAACACTGGAACGTTCAGGTCATGGATTCCACGCGCCTCGGCGTGGTGACCTCTGGACCATTTCGCTACGTCCGGCATCCCAATTATGCTGCGGTTTTTGCGGAAATGCTTGCGCTTCCGCTGATTCACACGGCGTGGATCACCGCGACCGTTGGAGCTGTGGCGCATGCCGGAATACTGGCGCAACGCCTCTCGACCGAAGAGCGTGTGCTCTTTGCCAATCCTGACTATCGCGCGGCGATGAACGGCAAACCGCGCTTCTTGCCTGGCCTTTTCTGAAGAGAAGGATAAATGCGTTGGCGAAGCCATAGCGTGGCGGCCCTGCTGCTCTTCTCGGCGGCCGTCTGCAACGCCCGGGCGAATGCCGATGCTGCCAGTCCAGCGTTCAGCAACGTGCCGGAACTCGTTTCCGGATTTCAGTCCTTGTATCTTCAAAATTTCACCGAAGCTCGCGAAAAATTCTCCAAATGGGAAACGCAGCATCCGGACGAGCCATTTGGCGAAGTTGCCGTTGCGGCCAGCTACCTCTTCGAGGAGTTCTATCGGCAGAATGTTCTCTCTAGCGATTTCTTCTTGAACGAAAAAGGATTCCTGCATGGCATCGAAGGCAAGCCCGACGCCGAGCGCATGAAGAGCTTTCAGGAGGCCATCCTGCTAGCTCGAAGACTTGCCCGCCAGCGCCTGGAGAAAAACGAACACGACCCCGAAGGCCTATTCGCCATGGCCTTATCGGCCGGGATGGAATCGGACGCCGATATGATTCTCAAGAAGGAGCACATCGAAGCCTTGAAGCGCCTCAAGGAAGCCAACGAGCATGCCAAACAGCTGCTGGCCGAGCAGACCGATGCGAATGACGCCTATGTCGCGCTGGGGGCAGCCAACTACATTATCGGAAGCCTCTCCGGCGGCACGCGCTTCATCCTGCGGTTCGGGGGAATTCACGGTGATAAGAAACTCGGCATGGAGCAGCTTGGAAAGACTATTGAGAACGGAAGGTACTTGAAGCCGTTTGCAAAAATCCTGCTGGCGCTGGCCGCACGCCGGCAAAAGCAAAATGATTTGGCGCAAAAACTCTTGCGCGAATTGAGCGAGGAATTTCCGGAGAGCCCGCTCTACACTGCCGAGTGCGCGAAGGCGATGGGCTGGCCCATTCCGGCGCAGATGCATCCCTGAGGTTGTTCGTGTGGCCTCAGTCGCTGCTCTTTTCTCGAATAAGTCATCTACACTCCCGCGAATAGAATAGAATCGCGCTCACGTGGTCCTTGCGCGGTCGGTCATTTCTAACTGAAGGTGGTGATAAATGTTTCATAAGGACTTATTGAAGGGCCGCGCAGTGTTTCTTACCGGCGGCGGGACCGGGCTCGGCAAGTCGATGGCGTTGCGGTTTGCGGAGTTGGGCGCGCGCATCTTTCTCGTTGGCCGGCGGGAAGATCCGCTGCGAGAGACGTGCGAAGAGATCCACAGAACAGGCGGTTCAGCCGCGTACACGACTTGCGACGTGCGCGATTACGGAGCTGTCGAAGCCGCAGCAGCGAAGGCCGAGGAACAATTCGGCGAAATCAACACGCTGGTCAACAACGCCGCCGGAAATTTCATGGCACGCACCGAGAAACTGACGCCCAACGCCTTCAACGCCGTCGTCGGCATTGTGTTGAACGGTTCCTTTCATTGTACGCAAGTTTTTGGCAAGCGCTGGATTTCTCGAAAACTCGGCGGCAACGTGCTGAATATCGTGACGACCTACGCAGCTGCCAACTGTGGCTCCGGATTTGTCGTGCCGTCGGCCTGTGCGAAAGCGGGCGTTTTGGCGATGACCACTTCGCTGGCCGTGGAGTGGGCAAAGTATCACATCCGGCTGAACGCCGTAGCGCCGGGACCGTTTCCGACGGAGGGGGCATGGTCGCGTCTGATGCCCTCAAAACAATTCGAAGACCATGCCAAGGACAAGCATCCTATGAAGCGCTTTGGGAAGCACGAGGAGCTGGCTAACCTCGCGGCCTTTCTCATCAGCGACATGGCGGAGTACATCAATGGCGAGTGCGTGGTGATTGACGGCGCGCAATGGTTGCGTGGCGCAGGCGAGTTCAACGATCTGCTGCTCTTGCCCGAAGCTGCTTGGGAACAGATGGAAACTGCACGCGAGAAAAAAAATTGAAATATCCTACTGCGGCAGCGCCCGCTTTCGAAGTTCAACGCGCAGTCTAATCTCTCCAATGGATTGCCCGTTCGATTCGGCATGAACGCTGATTTCCTGCGGCTCCGGCTTCTTCGTTTCGGTTTCCGCAACTGCGGGCAACAGGATTTCGATTCTTGTGGCCGCAGGTTGTTTCGCCGCCACGGTGAATTTTCCCGTGCCGGCCTGGACCACCCACCCCGCCGGCAGCGAGGCCGCCAGCGAGATTTCCTGCGTCTTTCCCGTTCGGTTTCGCACCCACAAAGAAATCACCAGCGTGGTGTGTCCTTGCAGCGCAATCTCCGGCGGCTCGGGATGCGGAAGATTCGTGAGCCCATGCGCGCGCCGAAACTCAGAATAGAAACTGTACGGGCCGTCAAGTTCCACGGAAAGCTCCGGCCGCGTGGGCTCCCGAGAAACTTCTGGCCGGGCGAAGGGAATCGCACCCGGCGTGACGCCCTCAAAAATATCCCCAGTCACACTGCCACCAACCAATGATTTACCGAGCACGAAATGCAGTGCTTCCGTCCAGAAGCTATCTGAGGTGGCCATCTTTTCGATTTGCGTTTCGTCCATTTGCGCCACCTTGTCGAGGAAAGACTTCGCCTGCGTCTGGTGGGCGCGAAACGAGTCGAGCGCCATTCGCCAATACGGCTGCTTGCCCGATTTGGAAATCTCCTTCACCGAATAGTCCGGGCCTTTCCCGCGAAAAATATCTTCGCGGTCCGCATCCGGAAAGTAATAGATCTTTTTTGGCTGCCACGGCCGAAGGTTCTCAAGAAATGGTTCGAGACGTTTGGACGGCCCGGCAATCTGCTCCGGGAAAGCGGTTGAATCGCCGGCAAGATCGAACGCTTCGGTGGCCAGCACGCCGGAAGCCTGATGGTCGCCGTGATCCTCGCCGATAAAGGTTCCCGGGAGAAACGTGAGAATTACTTCGGGCCGCGTGAGCCTCTCGAACCTCACCAATTGTTCCAGCGACTCGCCGTGGTCCCAGTTCGCCAGTGACAGCAAGACATTTTGCGATGCCGTATCTTTTCCACCGAGAAACCAGACATTTGTTATTCCGAGGGTTGCCAGGGCGTTGCGCGCCTCAATCTCTCGAATCGCGCCGAGCGCGGCGGCCTGCTCCCCTCCGGCCTCATTCGCGCCGCTGCTCCCGCGCGTTCCGAAAACGACGGCAATGCGCTTGTGCTCGTCGAGCGCCCGCGCCAGATACGGAGTCGCCGCGCCTTCATCATCCGGATGCGCCACGACCAGCAGGAGATCCACTTTGTAGCGCTCGTCGGCTTGCGGCAATGGTTTGGGCTCCTGGCCATACACCGAGAACGAAAGCAAGAACAGCACTCCAAGTAGTCTTTGCATAAACTGTTCATAGTACCGCAGGAAGGATTCGCTCTACGAATGTGGCTGCAAGGCCGTGGCCCGAAATGTTTGTCGCAGGGACTGGCGGAGCAGCAACTCGCTGTTCGGCAGTTTGCCTCTCCAGTGGTTCCAGAGATCTCCTCGTTGTGTTTCGAGTCGGACAGCTTCGTCCTTCCGCCCCGCCCGCCGGAGCACTTCAGCGAGTGCCGTCCAGGTGCGAGAAATGCACGTGGCATCGCGGAGGTCGTTTTCGATGTCGGGCTTCCAAGCCATGAGCTTGTCCAGCAATTCCTGATACACCGTTAGCGCTTTGACGGTTTGGCCAGTCTCCACGTATTCGTCGGCCAAGGCTCTCACAGTGTGGTCGAGCGGGCTCATTGGCTCGACCTTACTTGCCGGATATTCGTGTGCATCTCGCAGGAGTTGAAAAGCTGACTCGATGCGCTGGTTTGCCTGAGCATTACGGCCAACCCAGCGCGCGGCATAAGAGGAACCAGCAAGCAGCTCCATTTGGTCGTGCTGGGACTGAAGGTTGAGCTTCGATTCGCGCAGGCTGGCAAGGGCTCGGTCGTAGATTTTCAGAGCTTTTGCTGGGTTGCTGTGACGCAAAATGTTGCCCATCTCCAACCCGACTCGCGCCAGCTTATGTCGGCTCATAGAATCTTCGGGATCCTTCTTGGAGAGCTCTTCAGCAATACTCATTGCTCTCTGAAAATCGGCCAGGGCGTCCGCAGTTTGGCCTAGGCTAGGTTCGCCGTCTTCTTTTCCCAGAAGCATGCCCTCGTTCAACAGGGTACCGGCCAGATTTGAGCGGATGGCTGCGTGGCCCCGTGCGGCCTCCTTTTCATCAATCGCAATCGACTGGTGTGAGTTATCAAGAGCCTTTTCCAGATTGCCTAGCTGCCAAAACGCAAAGGCGAAAAGCTCGAAGATTCCACCGTGAAGCTTGTGGGTTGACGGAACGGGTTGGGTGATATCCAAAGCCCGGCGACCCACACGCAAGGCATCGTCGAAATGTCTGGTTTCCACAAAAGCAAAACCGATATTTAGCTCGAAATAAGCCATGCCGTAAGTATATTTAGTGTCCATATTGCCGAGGTTGAGGAGACGTTCGACTCTCATTTCCGCGGTGCGAGCCAACGAAAGAACATCCGCCCGACGACCCTGCACATCCGCTAAGATCATGCGATCATGCGCGATGGTAGCTGCAATGGCCAACCCTGGTTGATTTCTACCATCAGCTGCCAGAACCGACTGCACGAAGTCTTCCCCCTTTTTCAGAGTTGCTTCCGCGTCCGCAAACTGGCCCAAGTTGGGCGACGTGGGATCGCCTTGAACGTGTGCTACCCGTACATAAGCAGTGGCGATTTCGAGTGCGAGGTCCTTGTCTCCCCGAACCTCGTTGCCCAGTGAAGTCAGGTATTGAAGAGAGTCGGAAACCATTCGCTTTCTAATATCAGTTGAACCAGGCAAACCTCTGATTTGGTTGTCGAGATCGATAAATTTGTTCGCCAACTGCCGCACCTGAATGAAACGGCGTTCAGCGGTCTTTCGCTCGCGATTCGCTACGTATAGTCCCGTCGAGAGGCTAGCAATGACCAATGTCAGGGCAGTGGCGGTCAGTGACACCGCAGCACGGTTGCGTCTCACAAATCTTGTCGCGCGATACGCGACGGTGTCCGGCCTGGCACTGATCGGTTCGTGCCGCAGATGCCGTCGAATGTCATTGGCCAGTTCGGTAGGCGTTGCGTACCGGCGCGCACAGTCCTTCTCGATGGCCTTCATCGTAATCCAGTCGAGATCGCCACGGAGCAACCCGGGAAGTTGAGCGGGGACCGTCCCCCGCACGGAAGCCCTGGAAACAAAGGTCTCGCGATCCGCGGTTACTTTCGTGCTGGGGCGTGGCGGATCCTCTTCACGTAGTTTTCGAAGCACTTCATCCAGCCGGAGTTTCTTCCACAAACTGGAATCAAACGGCAGGTCTCCAGTAAGCAGTTCGTAAAGCACGACTCCAAGAGAATAGACATCGGTCCGAGTGTCTACGTCCATGAACCCAGGATCCACCTGCTCAGGGCTCATGTATCCCGGTGTACCCAAGAACACGCCCACCTGGGTAAAGCAGGCTTCAGAGTTCAGGGCCGCCGCTGCAGCCTTTGCAAGCCCGAAATCAATGATGCGCGGCATGGGTTTCCCGTCGATCTCGACGACCAAGATGTTCGCGGGCTTCAAATCGCGATGAATGATCGCCTTCTGATGTGCATGCTGCACGCCCTCGCACACATGGAAGAAAAGCTCCAGACGTTCGCGGATGCCCAGCCGCTTCCGGTCGCAGTAGGCAGTGATAGGGGAGCCTTCGACATACTCCATCGCGAAATACGGCTGGCCCGATGCCGTTGTGCCGGCATCGAACACCTTGGCGATGGCCGGATGATCCATCATCGCGAGAGACTGTTGCTCGGATTTGAACCGCTGGAGGACGGACTCGTCGTAAGTGCCAGACCGGATCAGTTTCAACGCCACTTTTCGGCGTACCGGAGCCATCTGGTCTGCCAGCCAAACCTGACCCATCCCACCCTCGCCCAGCTTTTTGAGCAGCTTATATGGGCCGATGACGTGGTCTACCTGAGCGATGCCCAGTTGGCTGATCCAAGGATGTTCGGATAGCTCGTCCGCTACTTCGTATGCGGCTACCAGAGACTCGACCTCCGCTCGCAGGCTGCTATCTTGCGCGCAAGCGGTGTCGAGAAATGCAGGTCGCTCGCTAGCCTCTTTCTCCAGGGCTGCTCCGACGATCTCTTTGATTCTTTCCCACTGCTCAGGCTTCTCCACGGTGTCCTCTTTTGATTTGCCGGGATAGCCATGCTTTTGCCACGTTCCACTCCCGCTTTGTAGTAGAAACTGAAATCCCCATCAATTCCGCGGTCTCTTCGTTGGTAAGGCCACCAAAGTACTTGAGCTCAACAACGCGACTTTGCTGTTGATCCATCCTTTCAAGTTGCTTCAAGGCGTCGTCCAAGGCTATTAGGTTTGCGTCCGGCTTACGCGACAAGACCAGACGATCATCAAAATTCACGTTACGATTGGCGCCACGTTTCGCTGCGGCGTGATTGCGCGCATAGTCAACAAGAATCTGACGCATGAGGCGGGCCGCTATGGCCACAAAATGTGGGCGATTCTCTGTTTCAAAGGGGCGTTGATTCGTCAGACGCAAATATGCTTCATGAACCAAAGCGGTGGTTTGCAGCGTGTGATTTGGACGTTCCCTTTGAAGGTAGCGGTGTGCCGCAGCATGAAGTTCCTGGTAGACCAGAGGTATTAAGTCACGAAGAGCATCTTGATCTCCGGCCCTCCACCGCGACAGCAACTCGCTGACGGATTCACCTGGCACTTGCGATACCCGTTCACGCCGACTTGGATTTGGCACCACGATATTCCCCTCGTGCGTCAGGAGCAAGTCAATTCCTCCTTATAACCAGCAGTAGCGGTTCAATTCGTTGGTGAAGTTCGGGTTGAGATTTTCTGGACCTTTTTATCTCGAATTTGCGCATCTATAGGTAGGGAGTAAAACGAGCCAAAGCTTATCTTTTTGGGCGCCCGGCCCATGAGGGGTGTTCAATGCAGACCTTCCCAGAAGGGTGGACCAGCTTTACCCATTTTATGTCTCGGCTTTTTTCGAAGGGGTCCACGCTCAAACGCCGCTCCAGGCTAGTTATCGTTAACGCAGTTTTTCTGGCGGTCGCCACGCTGATTGCGATCGCCGCCGTAAGCGGACAGCCCTTCTCCTTCATCCCCAACGGAACGTTTTTCGCAAATCCGGGTGGGGCGTCCGAAACGTACAGCATAAGCAGTGGGGGCATTGACCTGAGGGGACCATTCTTCCAGAGCTTGGGCACAAACGGCCGTTCGTGTGGCTCATGCCACCAGCCGAGCGACGGCATGTCCGTCTCTGCCGCGAATGTCCAGCTGCGCTTCTCGCGGACCCAAGGTCTGGACCCGATTTTCCGTACCGTCGATGGCTCCAACTGTAACCACAGTATCGATGTCTCCACACTTGCTGGAAGGTCCGCTGCCTACAGCCTGCTGCGGACGCGGGGTCTGATTCGTGTCGCCATCACCGTCCCTGCGAACGCGGACTATCGAGTCGTCAGCGTGAACAATCCATACGGCTGCAACGAATCGGATGTGATCTCGATGTACCGACGGCCTCTGCCCTCTACGAACCTCCGCTTCTTGAGCGCGGTCATGTTTGATGGGCGGGAATCAGCCGCGGCCACGGGTACAACCAAAATCCTGTTCGAGAACTATCCGAAATCACTTCTGGACGATTTGAAGCACCAGTCGCTGGACGCCACCAATGGCCACGCGCAGGGTGACGGCACGAGACCAACCCCCGCCGAGCAGCAGCAGATCGTGGATTTTGAGATGGCACTTTTCACCGCGCAAACCATCGGCAACTACGCGGGCCGGTTGGACGCACACGGCGCGCATGGCGGACCCGAGACTCTCGCCGGGAGCTCAAGCATTCCACCGCAGCCGTTCTTTATCAGTATCAACTCCAGCGTCAACCCTTTGGTACCCACGCTTGAAACTCCGGGTGGACTGGTAACGGCAGGTGATGGCCAGTTCAATCCCGCAATGTTCAACCCCTTTGACGCCTGGGCCGCAATGCCTGACACCTCCGCGCGCGCAGCGGTTGCACGCGGGCAGGCTATTTTCAATTCCAGGCCCATTAACATCAAGGACGTGGCCGGCATCAACGACGTTGCGTCTGCTGGCGGCCTCGTTGACAAAGGCATTCCTTCGCTTATGGGAACCTGCGGCACCTGCCACGATACGCCGAATGTGGGGAATCATTCTTTCCCGACACCCCTAGACATCGGGACAGGTGACTCCGACCCTTCCAACCCATCCACCAATTTGGGAGGCCTTGATATAAGCTACTTGCCTGCCATCACCGTATGCAAAACGGATCCGGCCACGGGTCTGCCGACCAGCAACTGTAAAACCACTACCGATCTTGGCCAAGCCTTGATCGATGGCAAGTTCGACCACGTTGGCAAGATCAAAGGACCGATCCTGCGCGGCCTTTCAGCGCGCGCCCCGTATTTCCACAACGGCTCTGCACAGACTCTGCTGGATGCCGTGCATTTTTACGAAAACCGATTTGGCCTGGTTCTAACGCCTCAGGAGGAGTCCGACCTGGTCGCATTCTTGAGCGTTCTTTAAGAACCATTTGCGACCCGTGTAATCGTTGCGGCGAGCCCGCTTCATTTTGTGGCGTTCAGCGACCCAAATCGAGACTTGACAGAATCCGTTAGTCCTCGACGTTTGTGCATTTGCATGCGCGAACGTATCGTTGACGTTGGCCCTGCCACAGCGTAGCATCCGCAGCGTTCACCAATCAGGCTCGAAGAGGCGCGATGACAGACGGAACGACTCGCCGTGAATTTTTAGGCCCGATGGCTGCTTTCTCTCTTTTTCCTTTCGAACAAGAAAAACCGGAACTCATTTTGCATAATGGCCACATCGTAACGATGAATCTGCCGATCCGGTTGCGGAAGCTGTCGCCATATCGCGCGGAAGATTTTTCGCCGTGGGGAAAAACGCAGACGTGATGAATCTCGCGGGGCTTGGCGTTCGAAAGATCGATCTCGGCGGAAAAACGGTGCTGCCGGGCTTCATCGACGCCCACTCGCACCCCGCCGCCGCAGGCCTATCGCATCTGCGCATGGTAGATTGCGACCTGCGTTCTATCTCCGCTATTCAGGCGGCAATGCGCGAGCGTGCCGCGAAAACGCCGGCTGGCGAATGGGTTCTCGGCTTCAAGTATGACGACACCAAAACGGAAGATGGCCGCCCCCTCAGCATCAACGATCTGGATACGGCGGTTCCGGATCATCCCGTGCACATCGAACATCGCGGCGGCCACACGGTCTACGCCAATTCCCTTGCGTTTCGAAAAGCGGGAATCGATGAGAAGACGCCCGATCCTCCTGGCGGGAAAATTGATCACGACTCGTCCACGGGAAAACTGAGCGGCCGTGTCGCCGAGAGTGCTCAGGCCTTCTTCGAGAAAGTTCTTCCTCGCGATTTCACGCGCGACGACCATCCCGAGGGCGTGAAGCTCATCTCGAAAATGCTCGCGAAAACCGGCATTACTTCCGCAACGGAAGCGCAAGGCACTCCGGCCGATCTTCGCGCTTACCAGGATGCCCGTGATTCCGGCGAT